>QWCH01000103.1_pt1 | contig 185530 bp, 182 predicted proteins | sample 1972671 | NCBI WGS metagenome assembly QWCH01 (sample SAMN09866713, study PRJNA288562) | Human gut metagenome isolate term3_stool, whole genome shotgun sequencing... | isolation source: gut | host: Homo sapiens | place: USA: California | reverse complement strand
TTTTTCCTCCTTCCTCTTAATTTCTTAAATAAAAAAGAATTAAGAAGTACATGTTTCACTAAAACAGTGATTAAGTGTTCTCCTTAATTCTATTACTCCAGCTGCAAGTTTGTATTTTTTATATTGCTTAACAGCAAAGTGTTGTGGATCTTTTTGTTCCAATGCTTCGAATAGTCTGTCAACTGGGTTTTTGTATGTTTCATCATCTTCTCTAACTTCAGAAGCATCTATCATATCAAGAAGCGTTGCAAAGTTTTGCTCTTCTTTAGGTGCTTCATAAAAGATATATCCTATCAAAGCCGTATAATACAATTTTTCAGCTTTTATCCAAAAGTCTTCTCCAGCTTTTTCGCCCTCGCCTTTAGTGTTGGCAATAATAGTCTGTACTAATTTTAAGATGTCTTTTTCGCTTCTGATATATGCAAACGGATTATATTTCATAGACTTCTTAAAATTTATAGTATTTAAAACTTTTATTTCATAACCATTGTCATAAAGCATCTTACCACACTCATTAATCAGCGTACCCTTAGGATCTGTAACAACATACGAGGAATGCATCTGCATTAAATTAGGCTTAACATAAAACCTTGTTTTTCCTGAGCCTGAACCACCAATAACAAGAACATTTTTATTCCTTGCATATTTAGGATTTTTAGGTCGATTATTCATTGTTATTCTTTCTGTATTAGTTATTAAAACGTTATTTTCAAACTTAGGGTCGATATATGGCTCTATATCTTTGGAATTCCCCCATCTTGCAGAACCATATTCTTTGCCTTGTCTGAATTTTTTTCTGTTTTTACCTTTTTCGTAAATAATCAGCTTAATTATAGCAACAAAGATTAAACCTGATAGAATATCGTTTAGCTTTAAACTTGGAATATAAGAGATAGTTTTTAAATCTCTTAGAGCAACAAAAATTTTATCTATAATATCTCCACCTATATAACTATTGACATGCTTTGAAAAAATATTTGCTATATAAAAAAATACAAGATACGGTAAGTTTTGCTTAATAAAACTTTTTTTATCCTGTATTTTAAACATGCCCTTAATGTCAGCTACTATGCTTTCTATTATTTTATTCTTCATAGCCGTCAACTTCTTAATATAGTGGCAAAAGATTTAAAGTTAACATCATAGTGATTGCTCCTTATGCTTATTTTTAACTTTATCTTTAAAAATAGCTTCTTTTGCCTTTTGCTTAAAATTTTCAAGTTTTTTGTGGACAGATTCTTTTCTATCTATCTTCTTTTCTGCTCTTTTGATAGCTTTGTTAAAAGCGTGATACATTACTTTTGAGTCCTTTGATTGAAAGAATATAGTATATTCTTTTGTCTCCTTATCTTTAACCACTGAAAAATTTACGCCATCTTTCTTTAGCTCTTTCCTCAGTTCTTTCAATTCTGCATCTTTAATTGGCATATCTTCAACTTTACCCTTTGCTACTAAGTCTTTTAACTTGACTTCTTTCCCATTTGTTTTAAGAGCTTTATCGAAGCTTTCTTCATTACCACCTAAACCATATATTGATTTGATTGCATTCAAAACACCTTCAGCAGTTGCTTTAGCCAGTTTATACTCTATATTTAAGGTCGATCTGCTCGCCTCTTCATTAACCATCGTATATCCACCTCCACAAATTTTTATTTCCAATTATTTGAGTATTTTTCAGTTAAATAATTATCTGGATATTCTCTCTCATTGAAATCTTTAGCTTTAGATACTGGTTTCAATTGTGTTTTACTTTTATATTTGTTGTCATTTAAATACCAGTTTATTATCGTAGCTTTATGGTCTTTGTAAGATCTATCATTCGACTTCATGTATGAAGACAACCTTTCTATATATTCATTAATTCTACTACCTATTTTATTTAATAAGTCTTGATATTCAATTTCACTTAAGAAAACATTTTGAAATTGTCCATAAGTTTTTTTCTCGTCTCTTTTTATATTATTATAATTAGTATTATTATAATTAGTATCTATTCCGTGTACTTTCTTCACTTCTTGAGATGTACTTTTTACATTTCCAGAAGTGTAATTATTACACTTCTGAAGTGTAGAATCTACACTTCTTGTAATATACTCATTTTTCTCGATGTCAAATACACTCATAAAATCTTTAACATAGATAATATTTGGCTTTCCTAAGCCTTGCCTTTTCTTTTCTATTAATCCAATATTTTCAAGCTCAGCAGATATTTTAGTAGCTGTCTTATTAGAAACACTCAAGGTTTTCATGATTTCATCTATAGTAAAAATTATATAAACCCGATCTTCATCGTCAATCCAATTATTTTTATATGAATAGCTAGTTCTTTCAAGTAAGCAAGCATAAAATATCTTAGCATCAGATGATAAAGATTTAAAATGTTCATCACTAATTAAGATTTTTGGTAACATATAGAAACTAAACCTATCAGCTTGACGATTATAAAAATAATCAAAGTTCATAATTTCACTTCCTTTCTTGCATTAAAAAAACGATAGATTTCTCTATCGCTCTAAAATATGTTAATAAAAAAACTGAGATTAAATATATTTTAATCTCAGTTCATAACGAGTTCTATTTTTAATTAATATAATTTTGCTCCTGCAGGAATACTAGGGTCTAACATTATTAAATTTAATAACTCTTCCCCATCATATTCACATATTGCAGATAAAAGCATGCCTTGACTTAATTCTCCCATCATTTGTCTTTCAGGCAAGTTAGTTATTGCCAAAAGAGTTTTACCAATTAATTGATCCGCATTATAATTAGCTTTAATACCCGACAAAATAATTCTATCTTTGCCAGTTCCATCATCTAAAGTAAACTTTAATAATTTTTTACTCTTTGGAACTTCTTCACAATTCTTTACTTTTACAACTCTAAAATCAGACTTTGAAAAAGTTTCAAAATCAACTTCATCTTCAAATAAAGGCTCAACCTTTATTTTGCTGAAGTCTAATTTTTTTAAATCTGTCGTAACTTGGTCGTAAGTTTTGTCATTATTAGCATTAGAATCGCTATTTTCTGCCTTTTCTAAGCCTATTGGCTTCATTGTTGGAAACAAGATTACGTCTCTTATGGATGTTTCACCTGTAAGGAACATAATGAGTCTATCGATACCGATTCCAAGTCCGCCTGTAGGTGGAAGTCCAACTTCGATTGCATTTAAGAAATCTTCATCCATAGGATGAGCTTCATCGTCGCCAAGGCGTTTTGCTTCGATTTGTGCAGTAAATCTTTCCCTTTGATCAATCGGATCGTTAAGTTCGGAGAATGCGTTCGCAATTTCCTTTGTATTGATAAATGCTTCAAATCTGTTTGTGTATCTCGGATCTTCCGGATTTCTCTTTGCAAGAGGAGAAATATCCACAGGGTGTCCGGTGACAAATGTCGGTTGAATCATGTGTTCTTCACAAAATTCTTCAAAGAATTCATTAATAATATTTCCTCTTGTCTTCTTTGAAGGCTCGAGCTTCAATCCCTTTTCTTCAGCAACTTTTATAGCCTCTTCATCAGTTTCGATGTTTGCAAAATCAACACCTGCATATTCTTTTACAGCTTCAACCATGCTGATTCTTCTCCACGGTGGGGTGAGATCCAATTCAACACCGTCATACTCAATGACAGTTTTTCCCAAAACTTTTTCAGCAACAGTTGCAACGAGATTTTCAGTAAGTTCCATCATATCATGGTAGTCTTCATATGCCGCATAAACTTCCATTGCAGTGTATTCAGGGTTATGAGTTGTGTCCATTCCTTCATTTCTGAACATTTTTCCCATTTCATAAACCTTGTCGAAACCACCTACAACCAATCTCTTTAGATAAAGTTCGTTTGCAATTCTAAGATACATATCAATGTCAAGTGTATTGTGGTGCGTAACGAAAGGTCTTGCATTTGCACCACCGGCAATAGTGTTTAGTGTCGGTGTTTCAACTTCCAAGAATCCTCTGTCGTCGAGATAATTTCTTATTTCCTTTATTATTCTGTTTCTCTTTAAGAATGTTTCCTTAATGCTTGGGTTCATAATAAGATCAACATATCTTTGTCTGTATTTTAAATCTTGGTCTTGAAGTCCGTGCCATTTTTCTGGAAGAATTTGAAGAGATTTTGTAAGAATCTTAAATTTCTCTGCACGAACGCTCACTTCGCCCATGTGCGTTTTAAAAACTTCACCTGTGATTCCAACTATATCCCCGATATCCAAAAGTTTTACATCGTTGTATTCGTCTCCCAAGTTGTCAATCTTTAAAAATGCTTGTACTCTACCTGTCGAATCTTGAATATCCAAAAAAGTAACTTTTCCGTGGCCTCTTTTTGCCATAACTCTTCCGGCAATAGTTACTGATTTATCTTCAAAGTTCTCAAAATTTTCAACAATTTCTTTTGTCGTGTTCGATCTTTCAAACTTTTCAACTAAATATGGATTTCTTCCTTCCTCTTTTAATTGCTTTAATTTGTCCCTCCTGATTTGGAGCATTTCATTCAAATCTTGTTCCATATTAACCCTCTCTATTTCTTTTCTTCTTTAGGTGTTTTCTTAATACTTATAATTTTATATCTTATAACTCCGTCAGGTGCTTCAACTTCTACAACATCTTTTCTTCTTCTGCCCAAAAGTGCAGCCCCTAGCGGACTTTCATTTGAAATCTTATTGTTGATTGGGTCCGATTCAGCACTACCTACAATTGAAAATACTTCCGGCTCATCTTCGCCTTCTTCAAGAACTGTAACGTCAGTTGAAATATTTACCTTGTCGGTTGTTACTTCATGTTCTTCAACAATTTTCGCCATTCTTAAAATATTTTCTATTTGTAAAATTCTATCCTCAACAAGTGCTTGTTCATTTTTTGCTTGGTCATACTCTGCATTTTCACTCAAGTCACCGTAACCCAAAGCAACTTTTATTCTTTCTGATACCTCTTTTCTGGTAACAGTTTTTAATTCTTCTAATTCATTTTTTAAATTATCATAACCTTCACGGGTTAGAAATACTTCCTTTTCAGCCATTTAAATTCCCCTTCTAAAATATATTACTATATTATACATTACTTATCAGATTTTGTCAAAATAAAACAAACTTTTTATCCACTCGTTCATAATTTCAATATTTGTTATATTTTGTAATTCTTGTCTTATTTTTTTTGCTTCCGGCCGATTGTTGAGATACTTGATTAAATGTTTCTTAAAATCGTTCACCGCAACTTTTTCATTTTTTATTTTGCACATATACTCAAAATGTCTTTTTATAACTTCATACTTGCTTGTGTATTTAGTTCCTGACAAATCTGCAAATAAAAAAGGATTTCCAATTGCCGCTCTTCCGATTGCAATACCATCAATGTCGCCCGACTCTAAAAGTTCTCTCGCCATATTGGCATTTTTTATGTCTCCATTTCCAATTACCGGAATCGACACCGCATTTCGTATTTTGTAAATCGCGTCCCAATCAGCCTCGCCTGTATAAAACATATCCCTCGTTCTTCCATGCACAGTTAAAAAATCTGCTCCCGAATCCTCTATCGTCTTTGCAATTTCAAGATAATCGTCGCCGTTTTTAAATCCTAATCTCATCTTTGCAGATACCGGTTTATTAGAATGTTTTTTAACGCATTCTATCACTTTTCTTAAAGTCGGTAAGTCGCTCAACAGTGAACTTCCATCGTGATTTTTCACAATTTTCGGCGCCGGACAACCAAAATTTAAATCATACCACAAGAAATCGTTTCGCTCATTTAATTTTTCAACAGCAATTTGAAGTGCTGAAATATCGTGACCGAAAAGCTGTATACCGGTTCTGGATTCACTTTTTGATATGCTTTCTGTTTTTTCATCTCCATAACTTAAGGCTTTCGCGCTGACCATTTCAGTCACAGCAAACGAAAGCCCTAGTTCGAAGCATATTTTTCGATATGCAAAATCGGTATAACCTGCCATAGGAGCTAAAAATATCGGTGGAACATCACTTCCTATTTTTAGTGTTCTTCTCATAAATATCCCTTAAACCAAATAATGTCAAATTGTTGTCGTATATGTCGATTGCCTTAGTGAGTCCATTTATAGTCGGAGCAATTCCTCCTGTTGAAATAACTTTCGCATTCGTCACCCCAACTTCTTCTTTTAAATGTTTCACAATATATTCGACCTCACCTACTCTTCCAAATATTATTCCGGCTTTTATTGCATCGACAGTATTTTTGTTTAGATAGTTTTCGGGCGGCACCAAGTCGACTCTTGGCAGTTTCGCAGCTTTCAAAAATAAAGCTTCTGCAGAAATCCCAATTCCCGGTGCGATTATTCCGCCCAAATAGTTTTTGTCATTATCTATAACACAATATGTCGTCGCTGTCCCGAAGTCGATAATTATTAACGGAGCTCCATATTTTTTTAGTGCACCTACCGCATTCACAATTCTGTCCGCGCCCACTTCTTTAGGGTCATCGTACATAATATTTAGTCCTGTCTTTGTTCCCGGTCCCACAACAATTGGCTCTCTTCCGATGATTTTTGAAACCGCTTTTTCCATCGTTCCGGTTAAAGTAGGCACAACTGAAGATATAATTCCACCTTCAAAACTTTCGATATCTATATCTTTTAAATCGAGTAAATCTGTCAATAGAAGATGATATTCATCAACTGTCTTGCTTCTGTTTGACTCAAGTCGCACAGATTCAATAAGCTCTTCTCCTTTGAAGATTCCGACAACAGTATTTGTATTTCCAATATCAACGGTTAAAATCATAACTTTCCTTTCTCTTTAAAAGAGCTGCCACAACAAGTCCTCCAATGACAGCTTCAGGAACTCCGTTTACAACAACCGTAGTCATTATTGCGTTTGTCGCCAAAGTTCTTGACATGTTCATCGTCTCCATGTATTTCGGCAAATAGATTATATAAATCAGTCCCATAACCATAACTGTGTGGCAAATTGTAGCAATCGAAGCAGCCATAAATCCCGGAGCCATTATAGTTTTATTTCTTAAGCTGTAAATCCAAACGGCAATTACAAATACAATCAAAATAGCCCCAACAATAAATCCTGTCTTATTTTCTGAAATATACGCTTTATATAGTGAATAAACAAGTTCTGCAGATAGTGCCGTAAAAAGTACACTTCCAAAGATTTGAATTTGTCTATGCGTTTTCTTTTTCAGAAATTGATACAAGTAATAAGCTATTATAGGAAATATAATTCTTGGAAGAACACTCACAACCGGGTTTTGAAATACAAAACTCAAAATCGTAGGTGCTCTGAAGTTTTGGTACCATGAATAAAGTCCAAATGAAAGTCCCAAAAACATTCCCATATACTTATCAAATAAAATTGCTGCAATAAGTGCCGGTATATGAAGAGTCGTTGCTCTTACAGGACCGACAGGTATAAGCCCCAACTGTGTCATTCCTAAAACTAAAATCCATGCTAGTAAAATTGCGGATACAACCAGTTTTTTTGTCTTACCCATTTTAATTCTCCTTTAAAATATATTAATTTTTTCATCTTCGAAACTATTCGGATCGTAATCTCCATTATAAATAGCTTCGAATTCTTTTTTGTAAACCGTTTCTTTTTCAATCAAACAGTTTGCAAGTCTTGTCAATTTATCATCATTTTCTCTAAGAATTTGCTTTGCTTTTTCATAACACCCATCAACAATTCTCTTCATTTCTGAGTCAATAAGCTTTAGAGTTTCCTCTGAAACATTTTTGCTGTGTGTTATTGCATTTCCAATGAAAATATTTTCATTGTCTTCCGTAAAATCGAGTGTTCCGATTGCAGAAGTCATTCCATATTTTGAAACCATTGCGTGTGCAATCTTTGTCGCTCTTTCAATATCATTTGACGCACCCGTTGAAATATCTTCAAGTTTCAGTTCTTCTGCCGCCCTTCCTGCAAGGAGTATAATTATTTCATTAATCATCTTAGATTTCGTGTAATAATATTTTTCTTCCTCCGGAACTGTATATGTGAACCCACCTGCAGAACCTCTCGGTACAATCGTGACCATTTGAACCGGATCTGTGTCCGGAAGAGATTTTGTAACAATAGCATGTCCTGCTTCGTGGAAGCTGACAAGTTTCTTTTCGTCAGGCGTGATAACAGTTGAAGTTTTTTCAGGTCCCGCTAAAACTTTTATGCTGGCCTCTTCAAGAATGCTCTTTGTTATAGAGCTTTGTCCGTGTCTTGCCGACAAAATTGCCGCTTCATTTACAAGGTTCTCAAGATCCGCCGGAGTGAAACCCGGGGTTCTCTTTGCAATATTTTTTATATCAACATCGGCTGCCATAGGCTTATCCTTTGTGTGAATGTTTAAAATTTCTTCTCTTCCCTTCACATCCGGAAGTCCAATAGTGACACGTCTGTCAAACCTGCCAGGTCTTAAAAGAGCATCGTCCAATATGTCAGGTCTATTCGTAGCAGCCATTATTATGATGCCTTCATTCTTTTCAAAACCGTCCATCTCAACCAAAAGTTGATTGAGTGTCTGTTCTCTTTCGTCGTGGCCACCACCGAGACCTGAACCTCTTTTTCTTCCGACTGCGTCAATTTCGTCTATGAAAACTATGCACGGTGCATTTTTCTTAGCAACATCAAAAAGATCTCTAACTCTTGAAGCACCGACACCGACAAACATCTCCAAAAATTCCGAACCAGAAATCGAGAAAAACGGAACTCCCGCTTCCCCTGCGACTGCTCTTGAGATATATGTCTTTCCTGTTCCCGGAGGTCCAACTAAAAGCACCCCTCTCGGAATTCTCGCACCCATTCTTGCATATTTCGCAGGATTTTTAAGAAAGTCTACAATTTCATAAAGCTCAACTTTTTCTTCTTCAAGGCCTGCAACATCCTTAAATGTTACCTTTTCCTTGTCATTTTTATTAAACAGTTTCGCCTTTGATTTTGCAAAATTGTTCATTTCTTTGTTTTGTGAACCGGTTTGCCTAAATATCATGTTCATCATAAAAAAGAACAATATTCCCATAAAAGCATACGGAAGGATTGTTTTTAAAAGTCCTTCCTCCTCACCGCCGATTGCAGTGAATTTAATTTTTCCCGACTCAACTTTATCTTTCAGATAATCCTTATAAAAACTGTCTTGAAGTTGCTTAGGTATACCCGTCTTGTACGTGACATTTCCGCTATTTGTGACATCATTTATAAAAAGTGTATCTCCATTTATCGATGCCTCGTCTACCCTGTCATTTTGAATCAAAGTTATTGCCTTTGATATGTCAATGCTTTTTGTAAATATACCGCCAAAAATCGGTCTTAAAATAAGAATGACAATAAGAGCAACCCAAACAAGCGTAAATGGAGAAATTCTAAATCTTCGCATTATTTATAGACCTCTTCTTTTAGCGTCGCAATATATGGAAGATTTCTGTATTCTTCGCTGTAATCAAGTCCATATCCGACTATAAAGTCGTTCGGAACTTCATATCCCTTGTAGTGAACTTCCATTTCGACCTTTCTGGATTCTTTTTTGTCTAAAAATGCAGCAAATTTTACTGAGTTAGCCCCTCTAGTTTTAAACATTTGTTCGATATATTTTAAAGTATAACCGGAGTCTATTATGTCCTCAACAATAAGCACATCTCTTCCTTCAACAGAGAAATCCAAATCCTTCAAAATTTTAACTTCCCCATTTGATTTCGCATTTCTACCGTAGCTTGAAACGCTCATAAAATCAACAAGTAACGGCAGGCTTATCTCTCTTACCAAATCCGCCATGAAAATAAAAGAGCCCTTTAAAATCCCGACCACATACAAATCCTTATCCATATAATCGTGCGTGATTTCTTTGCCAAGTTCTTTAACTTTTGCTCTTATTTCTTCTTCTGAAAATAATATTTCCTTTAAAGCCTTATTCATCTTTCTTCCTTTCATTGATATATATTTTATTTTTCCCTTCAATCCCGTTTATAGTCGGTCCGAAACCTTCTACATACAGAATGTTTTCATCATCAGTAACTATAATCAAATCGTCCCTCTTGTATGCCGGAACTTTTTCCTCAATCAAGAACTTTTTTAAAAGTTTTGTGGGCCTGTTTTTAAATTTGACCTCGTCGCCCACTTCTCTATTTCTTATTTTTAAATCATCGATATTTAAATCGGTTGATATAAATCCAATTGTATATTCCGTCGCTTCAAGTGAGAGATATATTTTTCGCACATCATTTTCAATATCGCGCCTAAAAATCAAATTTTCATAGCTTTTAATTGCAACGATTCCGCCGACCGAAGTTCTTTTTTCCTCTTCCCCGTCGATAATATTCAAAATTGATTCAAGCGCTTTTTTGTAGATATCAACTGTATTTCCTCGAAGAATTTTTATAGCTTCCATATATAGAGCCGAGAAATCATCTCCGAAATATCTTCTGATATCCTCGATTTTAAAACAGAGTTCCTCCGAATTTTTTGAAAGATTGTGCTCAAACACAAATCCTGAAATGAGTGAATTTTTCAAACTCATCTCCGCTTTCATTGAATTTAAAAAACGTCCAAAATCATCATAAAGTTTTTCGTCCAGTTTTTCAAGCTCGGGCATCACATTTAAACGGATTTTATTTCGGTTTGTATCGTCAATGAAATTTGTCCTGTCGATACAAAACTCAATTTTTCTATCGTTTAAATAATCCAAAATCTCTCTTTTTGTCACGCCCAAAAGCGGTCTTAAAAACTTGCCGTCACGTTTTTTAATCGAGGAGTAACCGTTAAGTCCACTTCCTCTTTTGAAATTTAAAATGAATGTTTCGATGTCATCATTCAAATGGTGACCCGTTACAATCGTGTTTACTACAAATTTATTTGAAAGCTCGTCCAAGTCATTGTAGCGAACGATGCGCCCGGCTTCCTCCAATCCGATCGAATGCTCTTTTGAAAACTTTGGAATATCACATCTATTCAAAACAAGTTCCATTCCACTTTCTTCAGCATATTTTTTTACAAAATTCTCATCGTGAATTGCATCATCTCTTATCATATGATTTAGATGATAAAGATAAATTTTATAATCTTTAAAAAAATTTTTAAAGATTTCCACCGTGAAAACTGAATCCGGTCCACCCGAAAACGCTATTATAGCCGACCTCTCTTTTTTCAGTGTTTCGTCGGCATTTAACTCATTTATAATATCTTTAATAAGCATATAATTAGTATATAATAATCAATCTTTTATGTCAATTAATCTATTTTAAATCTCTATCGTTTTCATCGTAAAACTTTTCGCCGATAAATTCTTCCGGCATATAGTTTTGCTCAACAACTCCACCCTCATAATTGTGTGGATAAAGATACCCTCCTACACCAAGCTTTTCACTCCCACTATAATGAGCATCCCTAATATTGTTCGGAACTTTTCCGGCACCGTTCTTTCTTATAAAACCCATTGCCCTGTCAATTGCAACATAGGAGGAGTTACTTTTCTTCGCACGCGAAAGGTAGATGCATGCATGTGAAAGATTTATCCTAACCTCCGGCATGCCTATTACAGTTGTCGCATAAAAAGCAGAAGTCGCAATCTCGAGTGCATGTTTGTCGGCAAGTCCGATGTCTTCCGATGCAAAAATAACCATTCGTCTCGCAATAAACCTCGGATCTTCTCCCGACAAAAGCATCTTTGCAAGATAAAAAACTGCGGCATCAGGGTCGCTTCCTCTCATAGATTTTATGAATGCGGAAATCGTATCATAATGTTCATCGGCATTGTCATATTTTAAAACTTGATTAAGAAAATTATCTCGAACATCGTCAGAGGTGACGTGAGACTTTTCACCGTCATAAGCCTGCATTACAGAAACTTCAAAACTATTTATGAGCCTTCTTGCGTCTCCGCCAGACCGTTTTGCCAAAAACTCTTTAGCATCATAGTCGATTGTTACTTCTATATTGTGAATCTCCTCATATCTTTTTTCACAGCGATTTATAAGTTCAATCAAATCTTGTTCTTCAAGTGACTTTATCTCAACTAAAATCAGTCTTGAAACAAGTGCTTTATTAACAGCAAAAAATGGATTTTCAGTCGTTGCGCCAATCAAAATCAAATCCCCGCTTTCAACATAAGGAAGCAAAAAATCCTGTTGACTTGTCGAGAATCTATGGATCTCGTCTATAAAAAGAATAGTTCCGCCAAGACCCATTCGGATATTATTTTGTGCATCGTTTACAACTTCTCGAAGCTCTTTTATCCCGGCCGAAACTGCCGAAACTTTTCTAAAGCTCATCTTAAAACTTTTGCTTAAAAGTTCCGCAATAGTTGTTTTACCGGTTCCCGGAGACCCGTACAAAATCATCGACGGAAGACTGTTTGTTTCAAGAGCTTTTTTTATAATTCCGTTCTTTCCCAAAATATGGTCTTGTCCCAAAACATCCGAAAAAGTTTTCGGTCTCATCCTTTCCGCAAAAGGAGCGTTCTTCTCTCTTTTATTTTCGAGTTCCATACTAAAAAAATCCATATTCTCACCTCTTTTATATATTATAACATATTTAAAAAATGAGAACAGCACAAAGTTTAATTATTTTAAAATTCATTTTTCACTATTTTTAATAAAAAGCGATTTATTTTTTCTATTTTCGAAATATTTTTATAAAGTATGTTTCATTTTTATAAATATGTGGTATAATGTAATTAATGAAAGGAGAATATTATGATTGATTCGTTTAAATGTCCGTACTGTGGGGAAGATATGAAAATCACCCAAGCAAAATGTGGAAAATGCAAAATCACTATAGAAGGAGAATTTGAGCTCAACAAAATAAATCGGTTAACTCCTGAGCAACTTGATTTTGCTATTACATTTCTTATAAATAGAGGCAACTTAAAAGAACTCGAAAAAATATATGATCTTTCTTATCCAACTTTGAGAAACAGACTGAATGCGATAGCTTCTATTCTCTCAGGCTCAAATATACAAGATGAGGAAGATGTCAAAGATACTCTCGACAAGTTAAATAGCGGCGAGATTACTTTTGACGATGCACTTAAAACGATTAAATCGAAAAATAAGGAGTAGACAAATGAAGGAAAAAGAGATAATTCTAAAAATGATCAGCGATGGAAAGATAAGTGCCGAAGAAGGTGCTGAACTTCTTGAGGAAATTGAAAAATCAAGAAAGAATTATGGTAGCTCGCAAGAAAAGCAAAATAATTTATCTTTTACTGAAAATTTAAAAAGGGAACTCAACTCATATTCGAAAAACATCAGCGATAGAGAAATTCCAGAACAAATTATTGGAGTCATTTCTCCGAAAAGAGCTGTGAATGTAAACTCAACTTTTGAAAGAGAGTTTGATGATATTGACAAGATAATCATTGAAGTAACCGAATCAAAAATTTTAATAACAGGCACAGATTCTGAAAAAGTCAAACTAAAAATTCGCTCCGACAAATTCTTTAAAGAAGATGAACTCGACAAGTACTTTACTCTCAACGAAGAAGATGGCTTACTTAAACTCTCGCAAAAGAAAAATAAAAACACCAGAGAATTTTTCGGAATAAAAGTTCAAGGTTTAACACTTGGCAAATCAATTTGTGAAGTTTCAATTCCGAGAGATAAATATTTTGAATTTATCTCAGCACGTTCCGCCGTCGGTGACATTGAAATTTACAATGCACAGTCTAATAAAATCAGTGTTGTCGCAAGTGCGGGCAGGGTTAAAATTAAAGACATCGATTGTTCGATTGCTGACCTAAGCTCGAATGCAAGCTCTGTCACAATTGAAAACTCTTCAGTGAACGACTACGCTTCATTAAGCACAATGGCAGGTTCGGTTTATATTGAAAATACAATTTCTCCGACTGTAAAAGCGGACACAAAAGCAGGCTCAGTTTCAGTTTCAAATTCTGATATCTCGGAACTTGTTGCAAGAACTTTTGCCGGAAGTATTGATGTTTCAAGGATTATTGGGGAGCCAATTTCATACACTCTTACAACAACAACCGGCAGTGTAAATTTGGATACAGCAAACGTTCAAAACGTAAAAGCTTTTTGCGCTTCAAACAAATTTTTCTCTTCGATTAAATGCTCGAAAAATTATAGAAGCGGTTCGGGTGACGAAAACGAAGCAGTTTATGTAAAAGGTGACGAAATTGGACTGAACGTCCACCTTGCAACACAAATGGGAAAGATTAATATTATGTAGGAGGAAAAAATGAACGAAGAAAAAAAGATGATTTTAAAAATGCTCGAGCAAGGAAAAATCACTGTTGAACAAGCCGAGAAGCTCCTTGATGCGATAAATGAAAATTCGAGCGAAGAGACAGAGGAGCCGAAGAAAAATACAGAGTATAAAATACCGGAAGACGATTCTAAAATGAACGGATTCTTCTCAGGTATTGGCGACTTTGTAAAAAAGACCGTACAAACTGCAATTGAAACTGCAACCGGCAGCACAAGCTTTCTCGGCGATTTTAAGGCGAAAGAAAGAGACAAAAGCGATATGGTAAAATCCTTCCGAAAAGATTTGGATGAAAATATCGAAGAAATAAAACTCGACCTCGGCGAATCGCAAATTGTTGTAAAGGAAACCGATGAAGATGCACCATTTATTAAAGTTTGGGTGGACAAAGAATTTACAGAGGAAGAATTCAATTCCGAGTTTGAGGTTTTGTACAGAAGTGACGACAGCGTATGCGTGTCACAAATAAAAAGAAGTAAAAGCGTTTCGATAAACATTATCGGCGGGAAAAGCGAAAAAGGCTACAACTATTCCTCAATCACCGAACTCTATATTCCAAGTTCAAACAATATCTCTCTTTTGGATTTAAACACAGAAACAGGTGGCATAAGCATTTCCGACATAGATATCGGGGATTTGAAAGCTGTGACCGACTTCGGCGGAGTAAGACTGAATTCAATTGATGTCGACGATTTATCTGTTACAACCGACGCCGGAAGCATCGACGCTTTTGATATAACCTGTGACGATTTGACATTAACAGCAGACTTCGGAAGTATTAAGCTCGACAATGCCAACGCCGATCTTGTAAGACTCATTTCGGACGCAGGAAACATTGTCGCAAGTAATGCAAACTGTGATGACATTAAACTTATGACAGATGCGGGTAATCTAAAAATATTTAATTCGGACGTCGACAGTTGCAACATGAAATCGAGTGCAGGCTCTCTCAGTGCAAACAGACTTTCTGCGGATGATTTAAAAATGCAAACTTCCGCAGGCTCAATTGCAATTGAAGACCTTGAGAACACAATCGACACAATCGAGGCAAAAACTGATGCCGGAAATATTAAAGCGGGACTTTCAAATCTTGACAATGAAATAACTGTCAAGATGCGTTCCTCAGCCGGCTCGCTAAATTATTCCGATGATTTTAAATTAATAAATTCATCCACCGGTAACAAAGAGATATATAAAGACGGCGGCGACACTCTTGACGTCGTGCTTACGACAAATTTCGGAAATGTAAAAGTCTATTAGGAACAAAAAAAGACTATGTATGGTTTGAATTGAATTTTTAAACCACACATAGTCTTTTATTTTATAAATCATCAGGATTTATTTCGTTCATCAATTCTTTCAATGCTTTGAACTCTTCAACTGTAAGGCTTATTCCCTTGCCCATTCTTGAGTGGTCCGGACTCCATGACCTTATGTCGACCTTTCCTTCAGCACCGTTCCAGCTTATAATATTGATTTCCTTTGTCCATCCGTTTTTTGAATTGAAAAAAACGCCGACATTATCTAAAATTTCGTATTTAAAATCTGCCATAATAAACTCCTTATTTTAAAATTTCCAATGCTTTTTTAAGTTGAGTATCCTCACTTAAATGATCAGGACCAATGCCCTTCACATTTTCAGGAAGCTCTACCACTTCATCCGGCTTAATGCCGACTTTGTGAATGTTATTGCCGTTCGGTGTGAAATACTCACTTATTGTAAGTTTTACAGCCGTTTCGAACGGAAGGTTGAATAAGCGTTGAACAATGCCCTTGCCGAATGTTTGAGTTCCAACAAGCTTTGCTCTCTTTCTATCCTTCAAAGCACCGCTTACAATTTCACTTGCACTTGCGGAACCGCCGTTTACAAGAACTACGAGAGGTAAATCTTCCTTCTTTTCATCGCTGTAATAATATTCTTTCTTCCCGTCTTTATATTTTGTATAAACGATTGTGCCTTTGTCCAAAAATACATCTGCAATTTTTGTACATACATCTAGAAGTCCACCCGGATTTCCACGAAGATCTAAAATGAGTTTTTGGATTCCTTTTTTCTTTAGGGCTTCGAATTCCTTCATAAAATCCTCGTATGTTGGCTTGTCAAATTCGGAAATTGCAATGTAGCCGATATTTTTTTCTAGAATTCTTCCATCAACTGTTTGAAGTTTTATAGTTTCTCTTTTAATTTTAAATTCATGAACCTTCTTTTGTTTTTGTTCATCTCTTAAAATTGTAATACTTACAGTTTTCCCTTCTTCCCCACGCATTTTATTCACTGCGTCTTGCATGGTTTCTGCTGAATATTCGACATCGTCAACTTTTATAATTCTGTCCCCTGATTTTATTCCAGCTTTGTATGCCGGGCTGCCTTTAATCGGAGAAACAACAGTAATGTATCCGTCTTTTCCCGGACTTACAACAAGTCCTACACCAACATATTTTCCATTCGTCGACTCCATAAACTTCTTCAATTCTTCCTTTGTCATAAATTCTGAATACGGATCGTCGAGGCTGTTTACAACACCTTTGATAAGTCCCACATTAAGCGTTTCATTGTCGACATTTTTATAATAGTTCTTTTTTATATGCCCAACTACTGCACCCAATGTATCAGCTGTTTGTTTGTCAAAAAAATCAGGTCCATCTGTTTTGACATCTTTTTTCTCAGTTGTCGTTTCATTTTTCGAAAAATCGAGTTCGAATCCTTTTGCCGAATTCTTTCCCAGTAAATATGCGGAAATATTTGTTATTACAAGTGCAAATACTATTAATATTATAAATTTACTTTTTTTCATTAACTACTCCTCCCTACATATCCGAGCGGATTTACAGCTCTTCCATTAATTCTTACCTCATAGTGACAGTGTGGTCCGGTCGAACGTCCGGTCGATCCGATTTTCGCAACAACTTGTCCCTTTTGAACAATTTGTCCTACTCTTACAACAATTGCACTGTTGTGACCGTATGCAGTTGAAAGTGCCCCCGAGTGTTGTATAACAACAAGGTTTCCATAGCTTCCCATCCAACCGGCATAGATAACAACTCCGGATTCCCCGGCAAGCACACTTGTGCCCATCGGCGCCGGTATGTCTATTCCCGAGTGAAATGCGACACGTCCTCCCAGAGGATCTCCTCTATATCCATAACCGGAACTGATTCTACTATATGCTGCTAGAGGCCATCCTACTTTACCGCCGGTATACTTAACAGATTTCATTTGAGCACTGTACTTTCTTCTTGCGGCTTGAATTTCTGACTCGAGTTTCTTTTGGTCCCTTTCAAACTCCTCATTTTCCTTTTCACGCTGTTTTACAGACTGTCTCAAGCTTATGATATAGTTGCTCTTTTCATTTAGAATCTTTTGCTGCTCCTGTTTTGCAACTTCAATCGCACCTTTTTTTTGATTTAGGCCTTCTACTTCCTTTTCAATCTCCGCTTTTTTTGCTTCAACTTCTTCCTTACCGTCGGAAATGTATTTAATCAAATCTTGGTCCTGCTTTAAAAGAAGTTGAACAAGACTTTGATTAGAAAGATAATCGTGAATATTTTTCGAGTTCAAAAGAACGCTCAAATATCCGACATTGCCTCTCATATACATAGCTCTTACTCTCTTTGTAAAAAGCTTTTCCTTTTCTGCAAGTCTTTGATTCATCGCATCGATTTCTTCTTTTGCCGCATTGATATTACCTTCGGATACGGAAATATCATTTGAAAGACTATCTATTTCAGATTGTTTATTTCTAATTTCAGCGTCCAAACTTTTTATATTCTTCTCTTCAACACCGATAATACTTTCGGCCTCTTTATTTTTATCATTATTTTGCTTTATTTTGTTTTTTAGTCGTTCTCTTTTTTCCCTGTATTCTTTTTCAGTTATTGCGGAAGTTGTAACGGTCCCGAAAACCAAAAATATTACGAGTAAAAAAGCAGTTATTCTTTTCATAAAATCACTACACTTTCAAAAACTTTTTGAGAGAAATCAAACTTCCAAGTGCACCAATACCGACACCAAGAGTTATAAATATAATAAACAAATCTTGATAAATAAGTTCCGGCTTTACTAGTGCACTTAAAAGCATTGGACTTATATCGACCGTGCCCGTAGTGTAAAAATATTTATACATAAGACACATAATACCCGCTGCTATTACGGATGCTATAAGCCCCAAAAAAACACCTTCAATAAAGAAAGGTCCCTTGATATAACCGTTCGTTGCTCCGACCCATTTCATAATACTTATTTCTTCCTGTCTTGAATTTACAGCAAGTTTGATTGTGTTTGAAATAAGGAAAATGGAAATTATAGTTAAAAATACAACTACTGCAAGTCCACCGATTTTTATATATTTCGAAATTTTAAGCATTTGATCAATTTCGTCAGCAAAAAAGTTTACCAAAATAACTCCATCGATATCACCTATTCGCTTAGTGATAGTTTTTGCATCGTTTATATCATTTATTCTAACAACAAAGCTGTTTGGAAGTGGATTCTTTTCATCGTATCCATCCAATAACCATGCGTTATCTTCCCAAGAAGCTTTAAGTTCCTTAAGCCCTTCGTCTCTACTCTTAAACTTTATACTCTTTATGCCACCAATCGAAACAATTTTGTCTGAAAGTGCTTTTATCTCTTCAACGTCTAAATCATCAGAAATAAAAACGTCAATTTGGTCAATCATTTTATTTGTATCCGTAGCAAGCTTATTTACAGATAGAGCCAAAATAAGTACAAGCCCCAAAATCATAAGTACAATTCCAATTGAAAGGACGCTCACACCGCTCATGCCTCGATTTCGCCAAACTCCTTGAAATCCTTGCTTTATAATATTTTTGAGAACCCTAAGCTTCATATTCGTCCTCCAAATCATCGTTTGTCACAAGATGACCATGATCGAGTTTAATAATTCTTCGTGGAATTGCTTTTACAATATCCATTGCGTGTGTCGCCATAAGAATAGTTGTGCCTCGATTATTTATGTCTTCCAAAACCTGCATTATACCAAAGCTTGTTTCGAGGTCGAGATTTCCGGTAGGCTCATCTGCTATAAGGACAGGCGGTTCGTTTATAATCGCCCTTGCAATCGCAACCCTTTGCTTTTCTCCACCTGAAAGTTCGTGTGGAAAACTCTTCGCTTTTTCGGTGAGCCCAACAAGTGAAAGAATGATTGGAACTCTTCTTCTGATTTCTTTTCCTCTTACACCCAAAATTTCGAGTGCGAATGAAACATTCTCATAAACAGTCTTCTTTTCAAGAATTCTAAAATCTTGAAAGACCGTTCCTATATATCTTCTAATGTATGGAACTTTTCTTTCCGAAACATGTGTAATATCCTTCCCATTTAGGAAAATTTTTCCCGACTTAGGCTCAATCTCCTTTAAAAGGAGACGAGTCAAAGTTGATTTACCTGCTCCAGAATGTCCCATCAAATAAACAAACTCTCCTTTATCAATTTTAACACTAACATCATCGAGAGCTTTTTTAGGTGGATCATATTCCATTGTAACATTTCTTAATTCTATCATTACATAAACCTTTCCAGTTGAAACTAAATCAACATTTCTTTTATATCATATAAAATAACAATTAGTACAAATCTAAAATTCATTATACTATAAAAAATTTTTTAATTCAACTAATGAATATTTTTCTATACTTTTAAATTCAATAATAAAAATGACTCTATTAACATTATAAATATAAAACTTAACTGAACTTAAAATACATTTACTTGAAATAGGCACTTAAATTTGTTATAATGTATATATAACAGAGTAGGTGATCTTGCGTTAAGTGTTTGAGAATGGGACGTCGTCTCAAAACGAAGGGATACCGCGGTAGATCATTCGCGTCCGCTATTTTTTAATAGCTCCTTCTTACTGTTATGCATTAAAAGGAGGTATTTATATGAATAACAAAAAGTTTTACTATGAGCTTGGATTGACTAACGTCATCACAGCTGTTGTACTTGGAATATTTTCGTTCTATAGTATTTCAAATCTAAAAGATTCATTTTGGATTGGAATAGTTTCCGCACTTGTTCTCACTGCTCTTTCCGGAGCTTTGAACGGTGCAGCGTTCGGTGGTATTTCATCTGCACTCGCCCTTTTGGGAGCAATTGTTTACAAAGTGAGCTACAAAGCTGCACCTGTTTTTAAAGCTTCTAAAAAGGCAATCGAATCTATGGGAAAAGCTGCTGCCGAAGAACAAGCAGCGCTTAAATTGGAAGCCTTTAATAACTCATTGGCAACTCTAGACAAGTACAAGTTTATACTTTTTATATCTGCGATTTTACTCGCTTTTGCCGGCAGATACATCTATTTAAAAATGAAAAGCGAAACTGTGAATGAAGTAAATACGGAAAAGAGCTACTTTTCTGCAAGGACTCTTTCATACTTGGCAATGTTTATTGCACTCTCGGTTGTTTTAAACACACTCAGAGTCGGTCCTATATCCTTTGGAGGTTTCCCTATAATTTATGGTGGCCTCGCTCTTGGTCCTGTTTTCGGATTTATAATCGGTATGGTAAGTGACCTCTTAGGATTTCTTGTAAGACCTTCCGGCAACGGATTTAACCTAGCATTCACATTAACATCATCACTAACAGGTGCAATTCCTGTTTTAGTTCTTAGATTATTTGGAAATGACCCTAAAAACAAACAAAACTTCATAAAAGTTCTAATAGGAATCTTTGTTGGACAAACTATTACAAGTGTTATAATGGTTCCATATTTTATGAAATTGTTTTATGGATTTAACTTTTGGGAAAGACTTATAAAAGCATTCTCAAAACAAGTTTGGTCGATTCCTTTATATGCTTTCATCTTTGTTTCAACATGGAAAGTTGTTAGCAAGCAAGTTGATTTTAAATCAATAGAAAAAACTGATTTTGCCATCCCTCAAAATAAGTAACTTTTACGGTGTGGCAAATGTCACACCGTATTTTTAATTTAAAGGAGATCATTATGAATATTACTTGGGAAAATAGGAGAAATTTAAACTTACCGGATCTATCTAATGAAGACAAAGCAAAGATATTAGAAGAAAGATTGTACATGTTTCCTCATATAACTTTTGATGTTATTAAAAAAACTTTGAACGAAACTCTTGAAGATTTAAAAAAAGAAAATGCAAATCCTGAATTCTTGGAAGGGTTTTTAGACGTTATGAATGTTGTCGACAAATTTTCCGGTCAATACGTTGGAGATGAAGAAGCCTACAATGACTACATCCACTCAACGAATTCACTAAATATTTATTACGACACTGACCCTATTGAAAAGACCATTACAAGACTAATCAAAAAGATTGACCTCGAACCGATAAGCACATATTATGAACTAGACAGACTTTTGAACTCGCATCTTAAAAAAGTTACGTTTAAAGTTAGCAACGGTTTTAGGGAAGGATATTGCAGAGCGTGCGGTACAATTGCATCAAGTTGGATTGATGCAAAAGAAGAACAAAACTACAACAACGAATTTATTTTTAAGATAAACGCTAAAGAGCCTGTAAGAATTTATGACATTATTAAGAGAGAACAAGATCTTCGTGTCGCAACAATGTATTGTTTCGCCGACTTTGGTGGTCTTGGAGACAGTTTAAACGGTTATTTTAAGTAAGAAACTAAGGAATGGAGCAGCTGCTTCATTCCTTTTTAATTTACAAAAAATCAGTCGTGTGATATAATTTAAATAATTCACGAAAAGGAGAATTATATGAAAAATAGAATTTTATTAATATTAATTACATTTATACTTGCAGTCAGTATAGTTGGTTGCAAAAAGAAAAAAACGACAATTGACTCAAAAAAAGAGCAAGATGCAGCTTCGCAAAAGAAAAATGAAGAAGAATTCAAAAATAACGCTCTAGAAATTATAAAAAAATACAAAGTTATTCAAAAGGAAAATGAAGAAAATCCTGACAAAAAAGTCATACTTGCAAAAGTTGGAGACGAAGAAGTCCTAAAATCCGACATCGACTTTGTTATGGAGTCCAGATATATTGGAAAAGATAACCTTCCTGACGAGGAAACACAAAAAAAAGAAAGAGATGTTATACTAGAAAATATGATCCAAAAAGCCGGAGCAATTTCATACGCAAAGAAGAACGGTCTATACCCAAGCGACGAGGATATAAATAAAGCTCTAGCAAAACTCAAGGAAACAATAAATTCCGATGAATACGAGACAAAAAAAGCTGAAGAGGTTATGAAAAAAACCGGTTGGAATATGGACCAGTATGTTGAAAGCTATCGAAAAGATATTGCTGAGACTTTTGCAGTCGACAGTATCTTTAAGGATTATAAGAAAAAATATCCTACAAAAGAAGACCAAAAATATACTTTCCAAAACTTCCTTGACGAAATTATGTCGGGAGAACAAGTTGAAAGATTTGACAAATAAATATAAAACAAAAAATCCCTCAATTGAGGGATTTTACATAAATTCTGATTTTGTTTTTTGAAGTTCACTGACAAGCTTTTCAAGATTTTTTGCAAGGCTCTCGTGTTCTTCTCTTGTTAGGGCGCCAAGTACTTCCTGGAGGTATTCGCGCCTTATTTGTATTACACTATTTATTATGTCGTGTCCTTTTGGAAGTGCACTTATTTTAATGAATCTTGCGTCCCTCTCATCTTTTTCGCGTTTGACAAGTTCCAACTTTTCCATCCGCTTGAGAGTTTCAGTTACAGTTGAACATGCCATGTCCATTTTCTCAGATAGCTCGCTTAAGTTCATCTCGTCATTGTGATTTATTATAACCTGTAATGTTCGAAACTGTGCCGGCGATATATCATAATCTTTTAATATCGTACGACCTTTTTTTCTTATAATAAAGTCTGACATTCTCAGGTCTCTTTCAATTATTTCAATCAGTTTATCCATGACTATACCAACAGATTAATCGCTTTGTGAACAACTTCAAAAGTTGCAGGTAGTGTTCCGAAAAACTCTCCATCAACATCCAGTTCCACTTCTTCCTCAGGAGATGAAAAACTGATTTTCTTTGTTTTAAAGTACATAACATTCGGATGCTTAACATGTTCTCCCGCTCTTATTTTCATAAAGATAGTGACCAAATCTGAAATTGGCATTTCACGAACTACTAAAACATCTAATAACCCATCATGCACGCTTGCAAGAGGTGCCATTTTTTGAAAACCGCCAACCGACTTTGAGTTTGCGACAAGAGCCATATAAGAAACATATTCCCCAGACACTTCTTCGGACTCGATTTTCATCTTTATCGGCTTTAAATTTTCAGGTGTGAGCTCCGTCAGAGCTTTCATTACATAAGCAGCCCTTCCAAATGCGGTCTTTAATCCAACCGGAGTATTGTGTGCTACATCTGTTAAAATACCGCATGCTCCAACATTCATAAAATATCTTCCGGCAACTTTTCCGCAATCAACACTTTCAATCTTTCCGCTAACTATGGTTTTATATGTATCCCAATCATCTTTTTGTAGACCCATATAAATAGCAAAGTCATTGGTTGTACCACCCGGCATAATCATCACAGGTATCTTTGAGTTGCTTTCCTGAATTCCGCAAACAACTTCATTAACAGTTCCATCTCCTCCGACAACTACAAGTCTGTCAACTTTATCATGCTCAGCTTCAATTGCAAACTCAGTTGCATCGTGTGCTTTTTTTGTAAAACGCATGCTTACTTCGTGTCCGTCTTCAAAAAGATACTTTATTACATTTGAAACTTTTTCCTGCGATCTCTCTCTGCCGCTTTTTGGATTATAAATAAATCTTATATGCAAAAAAATTCACCTCTAACTTTAATTATATCAAAACATTATTAACGTTTCAATAGCAAAAGCCGCTCTTAAAAGAACGGCTTAGTTGTTGTGTTCATCATTTTATTGTTTTGCCAGAGTATTTGAAACAATATTTTCAAAAACAACTCCGGAGAAATTCTCAATACTGTCCATTACAAAGTAATCTTCAATCATGACACGTGTCGCTCCCGGAGCATACAAATCTTCATAATAGTAAATTACAAGAGTCTTTTTCTTTCCATCCTCAATATAAGTTTTTATAAGAGGATTCGGAAGTTTTCTCATATCCGATAAAAACTTCGCTCTAACCTCGTCAGGTCTTTGAAATAAATCTTTCATTGTCGGGTTCGGATCAAAGTCCCAATCCTTATTTACCTTTGCTTCTCTTAGCAAATCGTATGTTTTTATATATTCGGACTTTGAAAGCGGTTCTAATATCGCTTTCATCTCCGCATCCGGTTCCACAGATTTTAAAAATCCGTTTTTCACCAAATCAAGCGGCGTTTTTGTAGATTCGTTCACATCGCTAAAAATTCCGAAATAATCTAAAAACTTGTCGCCCATGATAAGAGGTTTTCCCTCATAATAACAATAATCAAGTGCGTCAACTTCCACATTTTTTGCCGGATAAAATTCTACAAAACGGTCTAAATAATCACTGAATTCATTAATATCGGTGAATGGTTCTTCATTTTTTGCCTTCAAAACATTTATAAAATTTGTATAACATGGTCCACTGAGCGTTATGCCTGTGCCCATCTCATTTTTAAAGCAGTTTCCGTCTTTATCAATTTCCGCCTTCAAAAACACTGCATCAGGAATCCCGTCTGACGAAAAGTCTACGGAATTTGCAACTTTTGAAACAATTTTTTTCCCTTCATCGGTCGAAAGAAGATTTCTCAGTCCTTCTTTTTTTGCATCATCAAGATACAAACAATCGAGCATTTTCGGATCTCCAACAGAAAACCAAGTGAAGAAATCAATAGTCATATTTCTAAGCTCATCGCTTCTTATTACAATATTTCCATCTTCATACTCTCTTCCGTATTTGTCCTTTGAAGTGTCCTCTACTTCTTCGCTCTCAGACTTTGAAGACTCGGTTTCATCATTTATTTTTTCATTTGTCGTTTTATTGCACCCTTGAAGGATGAAAATAAAAGCAAATAACAAAACCATTACTTTTTTCATAATTCACCTCATGATAATTCTGATGACTCTAATTTTAAACTTATCATTAAATCATTGTATTGTGTCGGTTCCAATAAATCGACTGTCTCATACTCTTCTTTTGTATAATTTTCAAGTTTTTTCATAAAACCTGAGAACTTAACAAAAACCAAATCTCTCCACTTTGCATCATGTAAAGGACAATATGATTTTGAAAAAGCCATGAATTGCTTATCAATAAACGTCGAATTATTCATCAGCTCTCCAAATGCCATAATATTGTCAGCTATATTTTTATAAAATATTTTTCCTCCTCGAAACATCAGTCCGAAATAATTGTTTTTATTATCAACTCTCCCGGATTCAATCCCGCCTTCAATCGATGCAATTGAAATAGCAAACACAGCGTTTGCATTATACTTATCTTCCATCTCTCTAAATATCTTACCATAACCTTTTAAACTTGTTTCAGAAAGGATATGATCGATTTCCTCTGAAGTCAAGCCGCTAGGTCTGTGTATATTTGTCTTGTATATATTTGTGTTGTGAAAAACTTTTGGCTTTACTTCTGTTTTTAGCTCTCCCTCCGCTAAGGCAGTTGAAATCAACATTCCTACGCAAGCGAGAACAGTTAAAAATTTTCGCATATTACCTCCGTTCTTGTGAACATAAAATATTATATAATATTTTTCTAAATAATGCAAATTTTAAGAAAACACCCCCACTTTTATGAGCTATAATGCGGTTTATAAGATTTAAGTTCTCCACTTCCGGGTATATATCCATTGAAAAGGGGGTTTTGATTTTTATGGGAATAATTATAATATTCTTGCTCCTGGTTCTTGTCGTTGCAACGATGACAAACTCCGATTCAACCGGAGACCAAGATGGTGACGCAAAAGATTTCATGGGATATATGGATGAAATAAATAGAAAAAAATAACTTGTAATCAATTTCACAAGTTAGATATTGAGTCGTCAATATATAACTGACACGACTGTTTTATGTATTTTAAAAGGACATGCCATTTGAGCATGTCCTTTTTTTTAAAACATATTTTTTATTGAGTCAACAGTTGAAATAATTCTGCTTAATACATCTTTTTTTGTTTCAAAAAACCCGTATTTAACTCCATTTACTCCCCTTTGAAATAGGTTAGAAACGCTTTCTGCTGTTTCTTTTGTCTTATTCCCCACTTCTTCAAGTCCGGTTGCAACTTTTCTTATCCCGTATGCAATATTATCAGTCGCATCTTTTGCTGTCCCTGTTACATGTGATACATCGTTTGAAACACTTGTCACATTGGATAGTATTGCTGCAATTTCGGGTTTGCTCTTTTCAGCAATTTCTCCGACACTAAAAGTTATATCTGAAACGTTTTCCATTACTTCAGGTAATACACTCATCGAGTGGTCTATTGCAGGTTTGTTGTCATCCAAAATAGTCTTTGCACTTTTCACAGCCTTTGCAAGATTGACCATAAATATTCCAAGTCCAACGAGAGCAAAAACTCCCGCACCCATAACGATATATAACAGGATATATTTAATTATTTCCCAAGTTGTCATAAATCGTCACCTATTTCTTTGCTTTTTCTACTTTTTCTTCTGCTTTATCTGCTGCTTTTTCAGCTTCTTTTTTTGCTTTTTCAAGGCCTTCTCTTGTGCTATCGATAGCATCTTCAGCTTTATCAAGAGCTTTCAACTTCAAATCATCTGCCTTATCCTTTGCATTGTCTAAGGCTTTCTTGCCCTTGTCATAAATTCCTTGAGCTTTATCTTGAACTTTTTCTCTAGCATTTCTTGCTATTTCTTCAGCTTGATCTTTCTTTTCATTATAGAAATTCTTAATGTCTTCTCTCGTTTCATCTCCACTCTTAGGTGCAAATAACACACCTGCTGCTCCGCCGATTGCTAAACCTGTTGCAAGACCAGCAAAACATTTCAAGCCGTCTTCAATTAATTTCTTTCTTCTTTCTTCTCTTCTTTTAGCTTCAATCATATCAAAAATTTTCATATCTAAAACCTCCAAATATTTTTGTATCAATAAATTCAAATTCTATTGAGTTTATTAAATCCAACTATATATTTGATACCCGTTATATATCATTTTAAACAGAGTATAATACATCGTATAATATTTTTTTGACAGTGTTTATCTATTTTCAATTTAAGTTTTTCATAAATATGTGTTTATATTTTTTAACTTTGTGGTATAATAACTATTAGATGAATTATTTTTTTATTATTATATTTCGGTAACCGAAATGATAAGGAGGTACTATGAAATTTTTAAAGTCTATCTCAAGATATATGAAACCATATAAGACACAATATATAATGGGTGTTTTATGGCTCATTGTCATTGATACTCTCGTGATTTATGTGCCGCAAATCTTAAGAAATTTTGCAAACGACTACCAAAACGCTACGATTACAAAAGACAAGCTTGTTACTTACGCTCTTTTGACTATCGGCACAGGGCTTATTATGAGTATAGGAAGGTATTTTTGGCGAGTGTACCTCTTCGGAAGTGCAAGAAGAATTGAATATGATATAAGAAGTCAACTCTTTAACCACTGGCTTAGCATGGACAACGAATTTTACAATTACCATAAAATCGGGGATCTCATGGCGTATGCCACAAACGATATAAACTCAGTCAGAATGTTTACCGGTGAAGGTATTATGATGAGTGTCGACTCTTCTTTTATGCTTATTTTTACAATTATTATGATGATTCGAACAGTCGGAGTAAGAATAACAGCAATAACTCTTTTCCCGATTCCTATAACCGCCGTAATAATTATTGCTTCCGGAAAGGTTTTCTATAAAATATTTAGAAAAAGACAAGAGGCATATGCAAAATTAAGTGACGTTACTACTGAAAGTTTTTCAGGCATTTCCGTTATAAAAGCTTTCGTTGAAGAAGATGAAACAAAAAAACGTTTCGACGAAGCAAACAGAAACTATTACAACAAAGATTTGAACGTTGTAAAAACGCAAACATTCTTTTTTCCGTTTATGGTTCTGCTTGCAGGAATAAGCTATATGCTTGTTATATTCTTCGGTGCAAAATACGTTATTGACGGCACTTTAAGCCTTGGTGACTTTGTCGCATTATATACTTATGTAGGAATTATTATGTGGCCAGCAAGAAGCCTCGGCATTATTATCGGACAAATACAACAAGGAAGTGCCGGTCTTTTTAGAATCGAAGAAATGTTCAAAAACAAACCTACAATCAAGGATGTTGAAAATCCAATTCGTCTTCCTGAAGACAAAACATCCATAGAATTTAAAAATGTTTCTTTTAAATATCCGGGTGAAGAAGATTATGCATTAAAAAATATCAGTTTTAAACTTGAAAATGGAAAGAGCCTCGCTCTTGTAGGTAAAACCGGAAGTTCTAAATCCACAATCTTAAAACTTATTTTTAGAGAATATCTACCGAACGAAGGAGAAGTTTTAATAGACAATCAACCGATTGAAAACATAAGAATAAATGACTTGTCTGAAAAAACCGGCTATGTACCACAAGACAATTTCCTTTTTTCTGAAAGTTTGAGAGAAAACATTGCTTTTTCATATGAGAAGGACTATGATGTCGACGAAGTATATGACGCCGCAAAAAAATCCGGAGTTTATAACGATATCATGGACTTTAAAAACGATTTTGACACAGTCATAGGCGAAAGAGGTGTCACATTGTCAGGTGGTCAAAAGCAACGTGTTTCAATTGCCCGTGCACTTATTAAAAAACCGAGCTTGCTCGTGCTTGACGATTCGCTCTCGGCTGTTGATACAAATACTGAAAAGAGTATTTTGGATGCACTAGATAAAATTCATGCAACAGAAGTTATTATCGCACACAGAATCTCAACAATTAAAAGTTGCGATGAAATTATATTCCTCGAAGACGGGCATATAAAAGAAAGAGGAACGCACGACGAACTTGTAAAACTTGATGGCGAATACAACAAGATGTATCAAAATCAATTGCTTGAAGATGAACTGAAAGGAGAGTTTTAGATGCAAAAAGTAGTTAATGTAAAAGAAGATAAATCAAAGCTCTTCAAATATCTTTTAAAGTTTGCAAAGCCGTACACAAAGCAGCTTTTGATGGCATTATTTTTCGTCATCATTTCTACCCTGCTTTCGCTATTAAATCCGTATTTGGTAAAAATCGCAATCGATGATTATATTTCCGGCGATGTTATTCCAATGGTCGAAGTAAAAACGAGTGAAGATGCACTTAATGTTGGAGGAAGATATTTTAAACGTACAACCGAACTTAAAGAAGTGCCTGAAAATGCAAAGAATTTTACAATCGAAACTCATGAAAACGAAAGATATTTGGTTGAAGATGGAAAAAGAATTGAAGTTATCGATAATGATGTCTATAAAGATTACCGTCAAAAGGATATTTCTGCTGTAACAAAAATCGGTTTATATTATTTAATCGCAGTATTTGCGAACTTCCTTGCAACGTGGATTTTTAACTTTACACTTGGAAAGAGTGGAGCAAGCATAATCTACGATATAAGAAAGCTCACATTCAACCACGTACTCGAGCAAAACCATACATTCTTCAACAATATGCCGGTCGGTCGACTTATGACAAGAGTTACAAGTGACACGCAAACTCTATCGCAATTCTACTCCAACGTTCTAATAAGTTTTATTGCTGACTTTGGAGTTATTGTAGGTATCATGGTTCTCATGCTTAAACTCAACTACAAACTTGCACTCATGTGTTTTACAATGATTCCTGTAATCGTTGCGATAAGCGTTGTCTTTAGAAACATTCAATTTAGAATTTTCAGAGCCGCAAGAACAAAACTTTCAATAATAAACACAGTTCTTAACGAATATTTAAGTGGTATGAGTATAATAAGAATATTCGGAAAAGAAAGAAAAATGGAGCAAAAGTTTGACGACAGAAACAAGGACTATCTCGACACGATTTTAAAGCAAGTTAAAAACCACGCATTTTTTAGACCTACAATCGAAATTATAAGATCGCTTGGAGAAGCATTTTTAATTTACTACGGCGGAGGTCAAGTTATAAAATCAAAGATTGAGTTCGGTACTCTCTTTCTTTTCATAACATATCTAAAACAATTTTTCAGACCTATTATGGAAATCACAGAAAGATACAATATCATGCAACTTGCATTTGCAAGCGTTGAAAAGATTATAAAGCTTTTGGAAACAGACACAAAAATAAGACCGCTTCCTGAATACGCAAAAGAAAATATAGAAGCGGAAGAAGGTTCGATTGAATTTCGTGATGTAAGATTTTCTTATATCCCGGGAGAAGAGGTTTTAAAGGGTATAAACTTCAAAGTTAAGAAAGGTGAATCGGTTGCATTTGTCGGTGCAACCGGAGCCGGAAAAAGTTCAATTATGTCACTTCTTGCAAGATTTTACGACATCGACTCCGGCAACATCTTTGTCGACGGCATAGATATAAGAACTATGGACACCGATGAGCTTAGACGTAGACTCGGATTTGTTCTTCAAGACGTATTTCTTTTCTCGGGCGATATAAAATACAATATCACGCTCGGAGAAAAATTTAATGACGAAGCCATCGAAGCCGCATCAAAACGTGTGCGTGCAGATGATTTTGTAAAACATCTAAGTGAAGGCTACAACACTCCGGTACAAGAACGTGGAAGCACGCTTTCAACCGGTCAAAGACAGCTTCTTTCATTTGCAAGAACTATTCTTAGAGACCCTGAAATTTTGATACTGGACGAAGCGACCGCTTCAATCGATACAGAAACAGAAATTCTGATTCAAGAAGGACTAAAGGAACTTATGAAAAACAGAACCACTATCGCAATTGCACATAGACTTTCGACAATAAGCGATATGGATAGAATTTATGTAATGAATAAAGGCGAGATTGTTGAAGTCGGAAACCACGAAGAACTTATGGAAAAACGCGGTTACTACTACAGACTCTATCAACTTCAACTCGACAAGAAAAACTAAAATTGCCCCGGCATGTCCGGGGTATTTTTTTTGAATCTTTAATTTAGATTAGTTTTGATATTTTTATACGACTAAAATTGTTAAACATAAATTTTTATTTCGTTGATATATATATATATATATATGGTAGAATATATTTGTAAATATGTTATAATAATATTATAACGATTTATACAATTAAATTCATATTAAGGAGGAGAACATGATAAACAAAACACTTAAATCGTACTTAAAAAAGTATCCAGGAAAGAATTTTACATTTCTCGCACTCGTAATTGTTGAAAACCTTATTTGGCTTGTAAACACTTTTTTCAACATCAATCTTACAAACGAAGCCATTGCACAGGACAAACATGCGTTTCTCACAACGCTTGTCTACTCGCTTGTTTCTATGCTTGCACTTGTCGTTGTGAAGAGACTCACTTCACTTTCGGGCTACAAGCTTTCTCAATATATCATTAATGACATTCGAAACGACTCGGCATTCGCAATAATAAATGCAACCGGTGTCTCTGATTTCAGCCCAAGCGGCTCGTATGTGAGTCAGCTTTCGACCGACACAAGCTACATAAGAAACAACGGAGTCGGCGCATATATTCAAATCGTTCGTGCAGCCGTTTCAATTATTTTCTCGCTTGTCGGAGCTGCGCTTGTCCATTGGAGCTATATCCTTATTTTCCCGCTCACAATGGTGCTTTCTATGATAACTCCAAAACTTCTTTCCCCGAAAATCGAGAAAACAAGTGCATTTTACAGTAACTCACGTGAAACTTTTCTCTCCTTTTTGACGGATATCCTAAATGGATTCAGTATATTTAAAAGAAACAATCTCGAAAATAATTTTAAAGAAAAGATTGGAAACATATCCGAAAAATTTGAGAAAGACATCTATGAATATTATGTGAACATGTCTTTATATGAAAGTTTCATCTCATTCGCAAGTATTTTCAGTCAATTTATTTATGTTTTGGCAAGTCTTGTGCTTGTATATCTTGGGTACATTTCAGTCGGTGCAATTGTCGGGCTCTTCAATTTCTCTCAAACAATTTACGGCGGAGTATCTTCCCTATTAAACGGGTTTGGCACAATAAATTCCGTAAATCCGATTTTTGAAAAGTTATTCCCTATATTCGCAGATAAATCCGGAGAAAAGCTCGAAGATATAAAGAATATAGACTTTGAAAATATTTCGATTTCTTACGGAGATCATGACGTAATAAAAAACCTTTCATTTTCCATAAAAAAGGGTGAAAAAGTTGCAATCACCGGAAAGTCCGGTTCCGGAAAAACTACGATAATAAAAAGTATACTAAAGGAACTCGAGCCGAAATCCGGAGCGATTCTTTTAAACGGTGACAACATCGAAAACATAAACTACAGAAGTATCTACGACAACATCGGAGTTATTAGTCAAGACCCATATCTTTTTAACACATCTATAATAGAAAATATAACTCTCGGTTTAAAAAATCCGCCGATGGATAAAATGGAAAAATTAATCGACAAACTTGACCTTCGAGCATTTATAAATTCTCAAAAAAATGGAATTGAAACTGTGCTTTCAAACAACGGACAAAATATTTCGGGTGGACAAAGGCAGCGCCTTGTTATTCTAAGAGAAATTCTTAGAAATAAAAACGTACTTGTACTCGATGAGGGAACGTCGAGTCTCGACAAGGAGACAAAGGACACAATAGATGATTTCCTTTTAAAAACTGATTTAACTATCATATACATCACTCACCCTCGCTCTGACGATGAGCTGAAGGATTTCGACAAAATTATAAATCTGGCATAATAAAAAAGAACGAATGTTTAAATGCATTTCGTTCTTTTTATTTGTCATTCATCTTCTATTTCTTCGCCGCAAAACGGGCAGTAAAAATGTTCCCTATAAAACGGAACGCGGTTCCCTAAATATCTATTGCAATTCGGACATCTCCAGAAAATCAAATCCGGTATAAGAAACAACAGCCCGAGTAAAATGAGTAAAAGTGTCAACGTCGTTGAATTTTTCACTTGATCTGCAACAACTGCCGCTCCAATTACATAACCGAAAAATAAAAATATTCGAAGTCTTCCCCAAAATTTTGCTTTCATATTAAATCCTCCTAGTTTTACTTTTGAGCACTTTTTATCTCTTCATTAAGCTTGCCGTTCACGTCAGCTTTTAAAATCTTATACAACGTTGCAGTAATCGGCACTGCTATAAGCATTCCAAGAATACCCATAATTCCACCACCTACCGTTACTGCGGCAAGCACCCAAATGCCCGGAAGACCGATTGACGATCCGACAATTTTAGGATAGACAAGATTTCCATCAGTTTGTTGTAGCACAATTATAAAAATAAGAAATATCAGTGCTTTTATCGGCGATACTGTTAAAATCATAAATGCTCCAAGTCCCGCACCGATATACGAGCCTGCAACCGGTATGAGTGCTGTGAATGCAACTATCGCACCGATCATTGTCGCATAAGGAAGTCTCAAAATGAGCATTCCGATTGTACACATTATTCCGACAAGCATTGCATCTAAACACTGACCCGAAATGAAACTTGAGAAAGAGTCATCGAGAACAGAAATAACATATTTCGTTCTTTCGTAAAAATTCGTGCTCATATATCTTCTCATAACTTTGTCAAATTGTCTGCCGATTTTTTCCTTGTCAACCAACAAATAAATAGCAAATATTATTGAGAGGACAGTCGTAACAATACTTGAGAAAACAGTTCCTACAACGTTTACAGCCATGCCCATTGCATTGCCGACTCCGGATGTTATGGTCGAGGTGAAATTGGAAAGTTTAGATTTCCAATCAATGCTCTTTATAGGTTCGAGCCATTCTGATTTTATCCACTTCGAGCCTTCGATTTTATTTATTATTGTCTTTATTGTGTTCGGTGCACCGTTTACAAGAACCGTGATGCTTGCAATAAGTTGCGGCACAACTAGCCAAACTAATATGATTACTATTATAACTAGAGTAAGAAAAGATAGGAGCAGACAAACTCCGCGTCTACTTTTTTCCACCGCTTTTTTATTCGACTTCGGAAAATAATGAGATTCATAAAAACGCATGAGTATATTTAAAACATAAGCAACCGCGCTGCCGATTATAAGCGGTGCCGCCGCCACAAATGCCGTCTTTACAAATTTCGCAAAGCCGCTCCAATAGTGAATACATAAATAAACTAAAACTGTGCTTATACCAACTCTTATGCATGTTTTCCAATCCAATCTCATACTCTTTCCTCCTCTTGTAACTATACTAAAATTATAGCACAACTTCCACCTATTTACCATACTAAAAAACTGTGACGAATGCCACAGTTTTAATTAAAGTTTTTTATAAAATGCAATTCTCGGTTTTACTCCGTCTATAAAAACATCCCCAAGTTTTGTAAAGTCGTGACGTTTAATGAAAGCTAGCATCGCCTTATTGTCACGATGCGTGTCAACTCCGAAGATTTCATATTTCTTTTCAATTGCAATTTTTAAAATCTCATTAAAAAATTCGTCCGAAACGCCTTTACCCCGAAGACTTTGGTCCACCACGAATGTATGAAGTACTACATAGTTTCCACTCAAGTATTCCTTATAGTCCGGATCACTTTCAACAAGCGCACCGAATGCGGTTAAATCTTCGTTTATAAACCCATTTTCATGTTTTACATATTTTTCCAATGTTTCAGTTGATGGGCTGCCGTCTTGCCATTGGTCAATTCCCATATTTTTCATATTGACCTTTGCTTCGTTTATCATTTTCATGACTGCGGGAATGTCCTCACGTGTGATTGTTCTAATTTTCATTAAAGTCTCTTCAGTGCTCTCAAGTTTGCTTCGATTGTATCATCGATAATTTCATCGGTGTGTGCAGCTTGGAAGAAGATAGCTTCAAACTGTGCCGGAGCAAACATATAGCCTTCTTTAATCATTTCTCTGAAATATTTTGCAAACATTTTTGTGTCTGCTTTTTTTACATCGTTATAAGATTTTATTTGATCGAATTCTCCAAAGAAAAGACTCATCATCGATTTATATCTCGTGACTTTTCCCGGAATGCCTGTTTCTTTTAAATTTTTATTGAAACCGGCTTCGAGTCTTGTTGCCATTTCTTCAAGTCTGTCGTAGATGTCCTTGTGTGCTTCAAGAGTCTTTAATGTATCTCTTCCCATTTTCATTGCGAGCGGATTACCGGAAAGTGTTCCCGCTTGATAAACTCCGCCGACCGGCGATAATTTTTCCATAATCTTTCTCGGTCCTGCAAATGCTCCAACCGGAAGACCGCCTCCGATAATTTTTCCGAAACAGAAGAGATCCGGTTTAACGCCGAATTCCTTTGAAATCGAGCCGAATTGCGTTCTAAAGCCGGTTATAACTTCGTCAAAAATTAAAAGTATGCCATTTTCCTCAGTGATTTTTCTGAGTTCTTTTATAAATTCCATATCAGGCACAACAACGCCCATATTACCTGCAATCGGCTCTATTATAACGCATGCGATATCGTCGCCGTATTTTGCGATTTTGTCCTTCACATCGTCGATGTTGTTGTACTCACACACAATTGTATAGTCCGTAATTCCCTTCGGCACACCGAGTGAAGACGGTGCGTTGTATGTTAGCGTACCTGAGCCCGATTTTACAAGTAGTCCGTCGCTGTGTCCGTGGTAACAACCTTCAAATTTTATAAATTTGTCGCGTCCCGTATAACCCCTTGCGAGCCTGATTGCGCTCATTGTCGCTTCGGTTCCGGAGTTTACCATACGAACCATTTCGGTTCCGGTGTATTTTGTGAAAAGTTCCGCCATCTCAACTTCAACTTCCGTCGGCAAACCGAATGTGATTGCTTCGTCGAGATAGTGCTTTGCATTTTCCACAATTTCTTTCGGACGATGTCCCAAAATCATCGGTCCCCACGAATCGATGAAGTCGACATATTTGTTGCCGTCGACGTCATAAATATATGCCCCGTCCGCTTTTTCAAAAAATATCGGGTCCATATCGACCGAGCCGAATGCTCTGACCGGCGAATTTACTCCACCCGGAATAACTTTTAAAGCTCTTTCATATAAATTCATTATGCTCTCTCCTTCAATAGTGTTGCCATTTCCTTTGCATGATATGTGATTATGAGCTTTGCTCCGGCTCTCTTCATCGCAATCATATTTTCATAAATAATGCTTTCGTTTAAAAGCCCCTTCTTTATCGCTTCTTTTATCATCGCATATTCGCCGCTCACATTGTAAACAACGAGATTTGTGTTGAATGTTTCCTTAACGCGACGAATTATGTCGAGATATGCAAGTGCCGGTTTTACAATTATAAAATCTGCATCTTCTTCAAGGTCGAGTTCCACTTCTTTCATCGCCTCGTCGGAGTTGTGGAAATCCATTTGATAGCCCTTTCTGTCGCCGAAGCTCGGTGCGGAGCCTGCAGCATCTCTAAATGGTCCGTAATATGCAGATGCATATTTTGCGGCATAACTCATAATCGGCACATTTTTAAATCCGTTTTCATCGAGTGCTTCTCTTATTGCCCTCACTCTGAAGTCCATCATATCTGATGGTGCAACAATGTCTGCACCCGCCTTTGCATGAGAAAGAGCTGTGCGTGCAATATATTTTATAGTTTCATCGTTTATAACACACCCACAGTCATCAAGAATACCGCAGTGTCCGTGGTCGGTATATTCGCACATGCATACGTCAGTGATAACGATAAAGTCCGGATGGTTCTTTTTTATTTCTCTTACAGCACGTTGAACGATACCGTTTTCATCATATGCACCGCTTCCGACGCTATCTTTTTTATCAGGTATTCCAAAAAGTATGACCGCTTTGATGCCGAGGCTTTCAAGTTCTTTGATTTCATCGTCAAGCATGTCCACAGAATAGTGGTATTGATCAACCAAAGAAGGAATTTCTCTTTTTATCTTTTCACCTTCAACAACAAACAGCGGATAAATAAAATCTTTTACATCTAAACTTGTCTCTTCCGTCATTTCCCTTAAAATCTTATTATTTCTTATTCTTCTCATTCTCATTTTTTAAGTCCTCCTCTACACAATCAATTATAGAATCTATAGTCGAATATTCCGACTCCTTATAAACATCAAGACCACACTCGCGAATCGAGTCCGTTGTTATAGGTCCTATTGAAAATATTTTTTTACCTTTTAAACTGTCTATGCCGTACATTTTTATAAAATTCTTAAATGTTGAAGTTGCGGTAAAAATTATGTCTGTAAAATCCTCCGGCAATTCTTCGATTTCTTTTGGAATAACGCTGTCATAAATCGGAATGTTATGAAATTCCCCAAGCGTGTTATACTCTTCCAAAAGTTCTTTTCGGGTGAGCCTTGAGTGCGGTAAAAAGATTTTTCGCTCTTTAAAACCGTCCTCTTTTATAATTTTTACAAGCTCATCTCCTGTGAATTTCTCCTTCGGTGCGACACAGCTCAAGCCGTATTTTTCAATTGCCTCTTTTGTCGCCTTTCCGACCACATATATTTTCACATTTTTTAATTCAGACAAATCTTGCTTTTTTAAAAATTCATCCATAAAAATCTTTATTGCATTTTGTGAGTGAAAAACCAAATGCGTGAATGAAAAATCTTCCAAACATTTTTTTAACTCAGCCTCATTTATCGGAACAATTTCAATCGTCGGAATTTCAAAAACTTCCACCCCAAGTTTTCTTAAACCCGATGCAAGTCTCGAAGATTTTTCGCGATTTCTCGTGACCACAAATTTTCTTTTCGAGCTATTTTCCAATTGCATCTTTAAACTCCCGTGAAATGTTTTTTGCCGCTTCTTCCGCTTCAGAAATTTTCACACATAAACTCTTTTTTAAAAGAATATTTTTCGATTCATCTCCGAAACACGCTCTTAAAACTGCCTCGCCCGTTTTTAAATCAACCTCAGAGTTGAACCCCATCGGACTGTGGCAGCCCGCATTAAGTTCGCGTTGAAATGCCCTCTCAATATTCATTCTAACAGTCGTTTCCTCGTCTCTTATTTTCGAAATTATCTCAAGAATTTTTTCATCATTTTTTCTGCCTTGAATTGCCAAAATCCCCTGACAAGGCGACGGCACAATCTCTGATTTATCAAAAACATAAGAAACTTTGTCACCGTAGCCTCCTCTTAAAATTCCGGCATATGCAAGCACAACTCCGATAATTCCCTCTTCGCCGACTTTCGACATTCTCGTTTCAATATTTCCCCTGATCGACGTCGTGGAAATATTTGGACAAATTGTTTCAAGTTGCAGTTTTCTTCGAAGCGATCCGGTTCCAACAATGCCCGAGCAAAGCTCCGACAACTTTTCTATTTTTCTTGAAGAAATAAGCACATCTCTTGCGTCCTCAGCTTTAGGCGGATCGAAAAACATAAGTCCTTCAGTTTCGTCGCTCGGCATATCCTTCATCGAATGAACCGCCAAATCAATGTCACCTCTGAGGAGCGAGTCTTCAATCTCCTTTACAAAAACTCCCTTTCCCACTTTGTGAATCGGATTTTTTAAATCGACGTCGCCCTTTGTTTTTATAACGACAATTTCGCATGAAACATTCGGATTCGCATCTTCAATCATATCTTTAACCATATTTGTTTGAGTCAGAGCGAGCTTGCTTCCTCTCGTGCCTATTTTAATCCTCATTGTATATCTCCTCAAAAAACTTTATAACATCGTCCTTCATCTTTGAAGGCTCCATCTCTTTTGCATAAATGAGTGGCTCCCTCGACGCCTTATTTATTGAATATCTCACAATTTTTTCCACTTTCCTAAGTTCGTGGCTCGAAAGATTGGTCTTTGCCTTTATATATGAAACAGTGTCGTTTGCAAGCCTTTCGATATAATTTTGTGCACTGTTGAAAACCGGGTCCATTCTCGTGTTTTCTTCCCAAGTTAAAATCTCTTCAATTTTGTCTTCAATCTCAGGAGCATACGCCTTCAGAATCTTCTCTTTCTCTTTCAAATTTTCCTTCGCAACCATATTTATGGAGTCGATGTCATAAAGCTCGACGTTCGGAAGATCGCCTGCGTTTTCGTCTACTCCTCTCGGCACTGATAAATCAAGCACATAAGTCTTCTTAGATGAATGAATAAAATCCCCTTCGTCTAAAATTGTATGCGGTGATGCCGTTGCAACTACAACCACTTCGCACTCTCTAATGTATTTATTCACATCACTGTATAAAATTATATTTATATCTTCATTTTCGCCTTTAAATTTCAACGAGTTCTCATATGTTCGATTTGCAATCGAGATGTCAGCACCTCTTTCCGCTAAGTACTTGTATGCAAGCATACCCATTTGACCGATGCCGATTATTAAAGCCTTTTTATTTAAAAGCTGAATCTTATCTTCAATCATTCTTATTCCCAAATACGCTGTTGAAGACGGCATGTCCGAAGCATGCGAAGTGGTTTTTACATATTTTGAGAACGAAATAACTTCACGCATAACTTTATTTAAATATTTTTTCGCTCCACCAAGTTGTTTCGCAGTTTCATAGGCATTTATAACTTGCCCTTGAATTTGATCTTCGCCCACTACCATCGAGTCAAGACCAATCGCAACATAAAATAGATGGCGAAGTGCTTCCGTTCCCATTTTGTAGAATCTGTACTCCTCATCAATTTTTGTCTTGAAATATTTTTCGATATAGTTCCAAAGCTCATCCTTTGTAATGTTGTCTGAATAAATATAAATCTCTGACCTATTACAAGTTGACAAAATTACAATTTCACTGTTCTTTGTAAAAGCAAACTTTTCGGTAAATTCAATTATATCCGTATCTCTGAAAGAAAGACGCTCTCTTATTTCAATAGGCGTCTTGTGATGATTTATTCCAATAACAAAAAATTCCATATATTTCTCCAAACTATTTTAGATTGAGTGTAAAAGGAAATGATGCGATTATTGTAAAGTAATAAGAAATAAGTCTCCAAAGTAAAATCGCCATCAATATCGGTGCCCCTTCAGGCACAATTTGACTGTATATAAGATAAAATATTCCCTCTGCCCCGACGCTTCCACCCGGCATCGGAATGTATGCACTAACAAGTGCAATCGTTGCTTGAGCCGCGACACAAAGAAGGAATGAATCAATTTTCACATCGAACGAAAGAAAAACAAAATAACTGACTCCATAATAAAACACAAACGAAATTATGTTTTGCAAAATTAAAATAATATAAACTTTGAACTCCTGTCCACGGAAATCTTTGATCGAGTTGTAAAACATGCTCACTTCTTCTTGTAGTCGCCTAATCATCTTATCTTTATTCTTTACAAGTTTAATCCTTGCCAAAAAATTTACTATAGCTGTTGAGAATTTTAAAAGTTTCTCAGGCCTGTACGCTGCTATGAGCATGAAAATCGCAAGTCCCATATTTATCAAAATTCCAACCACAATAAATACAGTAAACGGATGACCGCCTGTATAGAAAAAAGAGGCGAAGAAAAAAGTAAGTAACAAAGTCATAATCATTCTTCCAATGTGATAGAAAAAAAGTTGAATCCCCAAAATCGAGGTTGCTCTTCCACTCGTGATGCCCTTTTTATTTAAGTAAATAACTTGCATAGGTTGACCACCCGTTGCGAGCGGTGTGATTGCACTAAAAAATTCTCCAATCATAAAGGTTTTCAAAGCCTGTCTAAAAGACAAATTCTGTCCGACATTGTTTGCGATTTCCTTTGTGATAAGAGTTTGCATTAGCCAGTATATAATCATCATAACAATTACTGTTCTGATTGTTTTTATATCCACATTTAAAATTACTTTTTTTATAGCATCAGGTCCGTCGAGAAAATATATCCCGACAACCAACATTAAAAATGTCAGTGCGACTATGAATCCGGTATATTTTTTTGACATTTCACACCTCTATTCTATATTATCATTTATTATAATTTTCTTCAACCTAAAAATGTAACAGTTTTTCAATAACTTACTTTATTTTTTATCCAATATTTAAAGAATTATTTCCATTAATATGTTATAATATTTTTATGGAGGTATGTAGAATGGATTTAAAACATTTTATGAATTTTCTTGATTCGTCAAGACTAAATATGAGTGCAGTTGAGAACTTAAAAAAGGAACTCGAATCAGCTGGGTTCAAAGCAATTAAGGAAAATGAAAATTGGAATCTTGAAGGTGGCGGAAAGTATTTTATTACGAAAAACGAATCTTCAATCATGGCATTTAGACTCGGACATGACATAAAAAAAGGTTTCTCTCTTGTTGGAAGCCACAGTGATTCCCCATGCTTTAGAATTAAGCAAAATCCGACAATGAAACGTGCGTCCGCAGTTTGTTTAAACACGGAAGTTTATGGCGGTGCACTGCTCGGAACTTGGTTTGACAGACCACTCACAGTAGAAGGAAAAGTAACTGTTAAAGGAGAGTCGGCTCTTAAACCAAAAACTATTCACTATAAAGGCAAAGACGGCATGATTTTTATTCCGTCAGTTGCAATTCACATGAACAGAGAAGCAAACAAAGGTGTTGAGATAAATCCTCAAGAAAACACCCTTCCGGTTTGCACAATGGATGGAGATTTTGATCTTATAAAATCAATTGAAAAAGAAATCGGTGCAGAAATTCTTTCACACGAACTTTATGTAGTATCGTGTGAAAAAGCACATGTTGTCGGAGTTAACGATGAATTTTTGATGAGTGGAAGACTCGACAACCTCGCAATGGCTTATGCAAATATAATGTCTCTTATAAATGCAAAAGCAGGCGAAATGACAGCTGTCGCTTATGTCGGTGACAACGAAGAAATCGGGTCAATGACAAAGCAAGGTGCTTTCTCACCGTTCCTTCGCGACACACTTTTAAGAATTGTTGTTTCAATGGGTGGAACATACGAAGACTATCGCATTGCTCTTTCAAATTCATTTATGATCAGCAGCGATGAAGCTCACGCTTTCCATCCTAATTATCAAAACTATGCAGATCCGACAAACAGACCTCTCATTGGAAAAGGTCCTGTTATAAAAATTGCTGCAAACGGTGCATATACATCCGATGCAGTTTCAATCGCAGTATTTAAAGAACTTGCAAACGAAGCAGGAGTTGCAACACAAACATTCCACAATAGAAGCGACAAACGCGGCGGTTCAACAATTGCATCAATCACAACTTCAAAAATCGATATTCCTATCGTCGATGTCGGAAATCCGCTTTGGGGCATGCACAGTGCTGTTGAAACAGGTGGCATTAAAGATCAGGAAGACATGATGAAAATAATGGAAGTTTTACTTTCAAAATAATTTAAAGACTGATAAAGCTCACTTATGTGGGCTTTTTCTTTGAAACTTTTGTGGAGGTTTTATGAAAAAATTTGTTTTATTAATTATTCTTTTAATTTTTACAGGGTGTGCAAATTCAATAATTTCAAAACCTGATATTGATTCCAATTATACAAAATTCTTAAATGATAACAACTTCGACTCGGACTACACTATTACAGTTAATATTTCAAAAAACGACGGCGAACCAAATAAGTTTATTTTTTCAAAGAAAGGCTCGCATTTTGCAAGAGCCGCATATAAAAGCGACGGAACAATCGGACTTAGAAGCTTCGACGACGAACGCACTCTCTACTCCATCGACGAATCTGGAGCGGTAAAAAAAGACTATATAAAAAAAGGTTCCGATCAAGGTGATGATCTTCGAAGAATTTTTACAGGTATACTTCTCTTTAGAAAAACCAATCCGGAAATTTCAACTGACGGTGACATAACAGTTGAAAAATTTGAAAAAGACGGCGACATCTATGAATATAAATTTAAAGATGACAAACTTATCGAGGTCAAATTGACAACAAAAAATGAAACTCTTACAATGGAACTCATCTCGATTGAAAAGAGCGCCGACGAGTCGTTGTTTGTTGTTTAAACTCTTGAAAAACACGCTTTTTATGATATAATATAAAATAGATATAGAAGCATCTCGGTCTCGATATCGAGATGTAATTTTTTATTGGAGGTATGGTATGGATAGAGACATCAGTGTTGATAAAATCAAACACAAAACCACTTTTACGGAAGTATTACTAATTGGACTTGGAGTTTTAATGGTTGCAAGTGGTATTCACTTTTTCTTGGTTCCATCAAATCTTTCAACCGGTGGAGCCAGCGGACTTGCAGTTGTTCTCAGTCACTATATTCCACTTGATTACGGACCTATTTTTGCACTATTAAATATTATACTTTTTGCTGTAGGTTTCATGATTATCGGAAAAGAATTCGGCATAAAAACGGTTTTAGTAACCGCTTCCCTCTCCGGTGCAGTTTGGCTTATGGAATATTTTTTACCCGTCACAAACCCACTTACAGATGATTTACTTTTAAATACAATTATGGGAACAATGCTTCAAGGAGTAGGCGTTGGAATAGTTTTAAACCAATACACCTCAACCGGAGGCACGGACATCATTGCAAAGATTTTACAGAAGTTTTTCGGTCTCGACCTTGGTGCCGGTTGTCTCATCACGGATGCTTTAATCGTTCTTGCAGCTGCAAATGCATTCGGAATTGAAATCTTTTTATATAGTGTAATAGGCATCATAGTAAACAGCGTTATGGTCAGTGTCACGATAAGCGGTATGAATACAAGCAGATTTGTTTTCATAAACTCGCTCAAACACAAAGAAATCTCAGATTATATTGTAAATGAGCTCGACAGAACAGCAAACCTTATTCCTTACGTTGGTGCTTATTCGAAAAAGGAAAATACACTCATCGTTACATGTATAAGCAACCGTGAATATATGAAACTAAAAGAATATGTCTATAGAATCGACAGTCGTGCATTTGTAATCGTTTCAAGTGCAAGCGAGATTTTAGGAGAAAAATGGAGAAGATTCCTCGATTAATATGAATAACGAAATTTTAAACTCAATCGACATAAAAAATGCCGATGAAATTATAGAAAAACTCGAGAGCAGAGCCGGAAACATTCCGGACAGAACATTGACGAGAATGAAAACTGCAATCGGATTTTTTGATTTAAAACCACAAAAAATTGTGAACATTGTCGGCACAAACGGCAAAGGCACAGTTTCGAATGCGATTTTTCAAACTCTTAAATCGTTCGGTTTAAAAGTGGGAATGTACACCTCGCCGCATCTTGTAAATTACACCGAAAGGATTGTGGATAACGACGGCGAAATTGACTATTCGGTTTTTCTAAAACTTGTGAAATATGTATCGGACCACGAAGACGAGATTGATTGTGGCGATTTCACATATTTTGAGGTAATTACGCTTGCAGCAATGATTTATTTCGAAATGAAAGGCGAAGACATACTTGTTGTCGAAGCGGGGGTCGGCGGTAGAACCGATGCCACAAAGGCACTCGAATCATCAATCCTTCAAGTTATAACATCGATTTCAATCGACCACAGCGACTATCTCGGCGACACAATTTATAAAATTGCGCAAAACAAATCTGGCATAATGAACGGTACAAAAACTATCACATTAAACACCGGCGATGCGTTAAAAGCACTGTCTGAAGAAAAAGAAAAGACAAACACAACTCTTTACACTTCGAGCGATTTTGAGTTCACCGTCGACGGAAAAATTGTGGAAAAAGAAATGATTCCGGTGTCGGGAGAATTTGGCGTAAAATTTTTGAACCGCAAGATAAAAATAAATCCGAAACAATTCGGCGTTTTTCGCGGCGAAAACTATGCGCTTGCATTTGCCGCAATAGTGACTATTTTAAAAGAACTTAAAATAGAATATGACAACGACAAAATTGTAGAAGCTTTAAACACCGCATCGTGGATTGGAAGGACCGAAGTCATCGGACGAGAACCACTGACGATTTTGGACGGTGCACACAACATCGATGCTATTGAAAAACTTTTCAAATCCGTTTCCAAGATAAATCACAAAAAACTAATCACAGTTTTTGCGATAATGTCGAGAAAAGATCACGAGCATATTGCACCGGTAGTTCGAAAAAATTCGGATATCTTAATCGTCACAACAAACAACGACAGCAAAGCTTTGGACCCTGAAACGCTGAAAAAAGAAACGAGTGCTGACTACTCTTTTTATAACCTAAAAGACGCTTTAGAAAAATCCAAAGAACTCGCTGAAAAAGATGACACGATTCTCATCTTCGGCTCGCTCTATCTCGTTGGAGAAATTTTAAAAATAATAAAATAATAAAAACCCATCTGAAATTAAAATCGGATGGGTTTTGTTCTGTGAAAAAGAATTTATTCAATTAAACAGAAAATACCATAAATAATACTGTTGTTTTTTCTGTGGGGGTGTTATAATATATATAGTAGATTGATACATTGTATTACATAATGGTTTTTTAAATTAAAAATTACGGAGGTCCATATGTTTAAAAAGATATCATCCGAGCTCGGAGTTTTGGACAAAATTCTCATACCAATCGGATTTCTCGCAGATTCTTTACTCAAAGTTTTTAATATCTTTATCATCGTTTTTGTACTGATGAAAAATGAAGAGATTAAAAACTTCGGATTCGTGAAATTTTTTGCTCTTTTCACTCTCGCATTTCTATTCATATTTGCGATTGATTTTTTCATAAAAAAGCGAAATATTTTGCGATTTGCGGATTTAAAAGATAAATATTTTAAAATGTTTTTGGACCGCTCAATGAGTATGCCGTATGATGTGTTTGAAAATTCGGAAATTATGTCAAAAGGTAAAGAGAGCAACAGTTTTCTCGCAAGCTATGAGTCCGGATTTCAAAACGCATACAATCAACTCCTTACAATCGGTTCAAATCTCACTTTTTTATTAATCATTTTTGCAGTTGCGATATATGTTGACTTTAAAATATTTCTTGCTCTACTATTTATCGTCGTTTGTGAATTTATTTTTGTGGATTTGATTTCGAAATACAAAGAGAAATATAAAAAAGACGGCTCAAAAATCGAATTTAAAATTACAAACTATTCCAATTTTGCAACCGACATAAAAAATGCAAAAGACATACGACTTTTTTCAGCGGACAAGATGTATGAGCTTTACCAAAACGAAACTTTGGAAACTTATATAAAATTTATGAACAAATATTATAAAGCGGAAAATGTTTACAATCTTATGCTAAGCATATTTACCGGAATTTCCATTTTTGCTATTATTTTTATTTTAAAGGATGCATCCGTGGAAAGTATAATTTTAATCTCCGGAATTTTAAGCATTTTCAGTGCATCTGTTTCGATAACTTTAAAGAGTTTTATTCAGTACAACGAAGAAAAGCTGAGATACAATGTTTTTAACGAATTTATGACCACGACCGACAAACGCTATCCGATAGATAAAACCCCAATCTTTAAAGATTCTATCGAATTTAAAAACGTCACTTTTTCATATCCAGGTTCGAGCGAAGTCATTCTTAGAGATTTGTCTTTTAAAATTTCAAAAGGCGAACACATTGCCCTTTTGGGTTTAAACGGTGCCGGAAAATCGACGGTTATAAAACTTTTGATGGGCTACTACAAGCCTGACAAGGGACAGATTTTAATTGACGGAAACGATTTGAGCGATTATTCCTACAAATCGCTCTCCACACTTTTCGCTCCTATGTTTCAAAATGTTGAACCGCTTGCTCTCACAATTGCGGAAATTGTTTCTTCGAGCGAGAGAGAAAATCAGGATGAAGAAAAAATTATTTCATCTCTAAAAACCGTCGGTCTTTATGAACTCGTTGAAACTCTTCCCGAGGGAATCCACACACCGCTTACAAAAATATTAAATCCTACCGGATATGTCTTTTCGGGAGGCGGCAATCAAAAACTTGCCATGGCAAGAGTCATTTATAACAGCGAAAGACCAATTGTAATTTTGGATGAACCGACCGCTGCCTTGGACTCCATCGCAGAGGAGCGTGTATACAGAGATCTCGATTCGGTTTTGAAAGACAGAAGCGCCATTTTTATAACGCACCGACTTGCGAGTGTCAAATTTTTGGACAAGATTATGCTTTTAAACGATGGGAAAATCGTTGAAGAAGGAAGCCACGACGAGCTTATGATTAAAAATGGAGTTTATAAAAGTATGTATGAGAAACAAGCATATTATTACAAATTCGAGGGCGAGCTATGAAGAACATATTTAAAATTTTAAAAGACATTCATAAAATTGATGGAAAATACCTTTTCACATCGGCTCTATTAAGCATTACCAAAACATTGGAATCTTTATTTCTTGCAATTTTGCCGGTCGTTTTGATTTCCATTTTAAAAAACGAGAACGATTCACTAAAAATCGCAATTCTTTTTGCGGCCGTGTGGACACTCCTTCATTTTATTTCGCAATATTTGGAAACATACAACAATAAAATCGGACGAAAAATAAATACCGTATACAAAAATAAGTTTGCATTAAAAACAATAAGACTTCCCTATCACATGGTCGAGGATGTGAATACAAATGTATTAAAACGCGAGGCGGAACAAGCGCTTTTCAATATGAACATTCTCTCCGGAATTTTGGACAATATAGAAAAATTCGCCAAATCTCTTTTATTTTTCATTTCGGCGATTTTAATTCTAAACACAAGCAGCTACTATCTGATTCCGATATATCTTATTATTCTCAGTCCGATTATCATTCTCTCAATAAAAAGAGGTAAAATCGAAGGTGAATACGCTCCGAAGTCCGCACCTATAAGCTGGAGAGTTATTTATTTCATATCCGAAGCGATTATGCCGTTTCACCAAATGGACTTCAGAGTCTACAACACAAACAAACTTATGCGAAAAAATATTGATGCTCTCACAGTTGATGAAAGAGCGCTTGTGATTGAAAAAACAACAAAAACTTTCAAATACGACGAAGCGATTTCTCTTCTTCGCGGTCTAAACACGATAATACTTCTTTTGACGGCATATTTTATGAGCAGCAAACAAACATTTGACGTAGAACTATTCACTTTAATAGTTATGCTTATTCCGAGAGTTGTAGATTCTTTGACTGATATGATTGTTTCAGGTTCGGAGCTTAAAGAACTTGTGAGCGAGTTTAAACCGGTCGAAACATTTCTCAATCTCGATTCCGAAAATCGGGTTAAGTCCGGTAATTCAAGCGCATTGAAATTTGATACGCTCGAATTTAAAAATGTTTCTTTCACATATCCCGGAAATACAAATCAGACTTTGAAAAACGTCTCTTTTGTTGTCCACAGAAATGAAAGGATTTCAATTGTCGGGCCGAACCTTTCGGGAAAATCCACAATCGTAAAGCTCATTTGCAGATTTTATCTTCCGGACAGCGGTGAGATTTTATTAAACGGAATAAATATAAATGACATTCAAAAAGATGCTTATTTAAATTTGATTTCAACTATCTTTCAAGATTTTTCATTCTTCCCTTTTACAATCGGGGAAAATATATCGCTTGAAAAAAAGTATGATGACAAAAAGATTTTAAATTATATTGATGAGGTCGGTTTGAAAGACAAAATTGTAAGCCTTAAAAAAGGTCTTGACACCCATCTAAACAAGGCTTTGTATGACGATGCAACCTCATTTTCCGGCGGTCAATATCAAAAGCTTGCGATGGTTCGTGCAATGAACAAGGAAAGCGAAATTATGATTTTCGACGAACCGACATCTGCGCTGGATCCGATTGCCGAAAGCCAAATAATTGAAAAATTTGACGAAATAACTCAAAATAAAACTGTGCTTTTTATAACGCACCGCATGAGCACATGCGGATTTTCAGATAAAGTTCTGCTTCTCGAAATGGGAGAGGTAAAGGGTTTCTGTCCACATGAGGAACTGCTTAAGAAAAATGAACTTTATAATGAACTCTACTATGCACAGGCGAAATATTTTAAAGATATAAAAAATAAAAATCTGCAGGAATAATCTTGCAGATTTTTTTATTTCTCTAAATTAAAAATATAAACGAGATATAAGTATAGATTATATATCCGATTACAATGTGAAAGAACGTGTAAATCACAAGGCTCATCACGCGATACGGATTTATTCTTCTGTGGAAAAAGCTCACAAGTGTGCCGATGTAGTTTAATACAAAAAGTATTGTTACAACAACTGTCCAAATTTTTATGGCTGTGTTTCCAAGGCCCGCACTTTTTATTATTAAAACCATTTCAAGCGCAAAGAGGATAAGTGTAACAAGAAATATCACTATAAATTCTCTTTTTATCCATTTTGCATAGCCGAACAAAATTGACGAAGCGACGAGATATCCTCCGACAAGCTGCAATAATTTCAAGTTCTTTCCGATTAATATGCCGGCTGCAACAAACACGGCGGTTAAAACTCCAAATATAATTAAATTTGTTAAATTTCTTTTTCTCATATTCCCTCTCTATTCAAAATAAATTCTTTTAAGTCCGTTTTCATTAAGTTCCCAAATCTCGTCCGCAACTTCTTCGATAAAATATCTGTCGTGCGAAACAAAGATGATTGCTCCGCCGAATTCCTTCATCTCTCCCGTAATCATCGGAAGTGAAAGTGGTGATATATTTCTAGTCGGTTCGTCAAGAAGCAGCACTTCGGGATTATTTAGTTGCATTTTCGCAAAAAAGAGTTTTGCCTTTTGCCCGCCGCTCAAGTTTTGAGTTTTTTGAGTGACCTCATCTTTCGTGAACTTTAAGCTTGCAAGATATGTTCTTATCTTTGTTTCCTCGTCTTTTGTATGCTCGCTCTTAAGATACATAATAGCATTTTCGTATAAATTCAAACCATCTTCGTAGTTTTGCGGCATATACTCGACTCTCAAATCGGGGCTGATGTTTTTTCTTATCTCATTTAACAACGTAGTTTTCCCGGCTCCGTTTTTTCCAACAATCGCAATTTTTTTCGGACCGAAAACCTCCAAGTTTATATCCCTCGACAAAACTTTTCCGTCAATTTCGAGTTCCGGCAACTTTAAGCATAAAACGCATTTTCCGTTTTCAATAAGCCTTTCTTTGTTGTAGTTTACAAAGATTTGTTCTTCATACTCCGGCATCTTCGTCATAAACTCTTTTTCACGCTCAATTATTTTTTCCTTCGCCTTGACCTCGTGCATAGTCTTTTTTAAAAGCCTGCCCATGTGATCGTTTCTCTCCGCTCTCAGATCACGCTCGACTTTGTCGTGAACTTTTCTCCAGCGTTCTTCTTTTTCATTCATACGTGCTTCGTCATTTCTCGCTCTCTGGGTCTGTGTTTTTATCGCTTCTTCCCTATTTTGCACATATGTATCGTAGTCATTTGAGCTGACATTCACGCGAGATTTTGTTTTGTTATCAATAAGTTCGAAGTGCATGATTTTATTTGCCACATTTTGAATAAATCGCGTGTCGTGGCTTGCAAAAATAATTTTTCCGTTGTAATTTTTTACGATTTTTTCCAAAGCTTCAATTGATTTGAAGTCCAAGTCGTTCGTCGGTTCATCCAGAATTAAGAGCGACGGATTTCTTGAAATCGCAAGAGAGATAAGAATCTTTACTCTCTCACCGCCCGAAAATGTTTTAAGTATTCTTGTTAAATCGTAGATTTCAAGCTCAAACTGATTCAAAATTTTGTAAAACTCCGAAACGTCGGCTTCGGAACTTTCTTCATCATAAAGAAGCTCTTCAACGCTCTTTTCAAGATCTGCTGCATTTAAAATTTGCGGAACATATATCGTCGACTCATCTTTACTGATCTCACCTTTGACATTTGCATATTCTAAATTTTCACTTTCGTTTGAAATCGCTTTCAGAATTGTCGACTTTCCGTTTCCCTCTTCTCCTATGAGTGCAATCTTTTCGTTTTCGTTGATAGAAAATGTGAGGTCATCAATAATCTTTCTTTGGTCTTTCTTTAATGTTATAGTAAGATTTTTTATCTGCATATGTCCTCCAAATAAAAAAATGTTTTGCACCTACTTTGATTATATAATAAATAGGTGCAAAACACAATAATTTATAAGAATATTTCTCTCAAGACAAATAGGACTGAGAGTACCCACATAAGTGCAGATACGTCTTTTGCTTTGCCTGTGAATGTTTTAATGAGAGTGTAGCTTACGATTCCGAATACGATTCCTTCTGCAATTGAGTATGCGAACGGCATCATTGCAATTGTTAAGAAAGCAGGAACTGCTTCAGTTAAATCGTGCCAATTTATTTCCATTACAGCGCTCATCATAAATACACCGACAACAACTAGTACCGGTGCTGTTGCAGCTGCAGGGATGATTGCAAATAACGGTGCAATGAAGAGTGCAAGGATGAACATAATTCCCGTTGTGACTGATGTGAGTCCGGTTCTTCCGCCTGCTGCAACACCTGCTGAACTTTCGACGAATGTTGTAACAGTTGATGTTCCCATGCATGCTCCGAAAATTGTTCCGACAGCGTCAGCTGTGAGAGCTTTTGAAACTCTCGGGAGTTTTCCTTCTTCATCAAGCATTCCTGATTTTGAAGCAACGCCAGCCAAAGTTCCGACTGTATCGAAAATGTCGACGAATAGGAATGTGACAACTATAATCCAGAAATCCTTAGTCATTATTTCGCTGAACGGTACAAATTTGAATGCAACGTCTTTGAGTGACGGTGGAAGACTGAAAATTTTAAATCCTTCAGGAAGTGTTGTTACACCGAGTGGAATTCCAATTATTGTTGCAATTATAATTCCAATAAGAAGTGCACCTTTAACATTTCTTGCATATAAAATTGCAATAACAATAAGTCCCAAAAGTGCAACTATTGAAGCATTTGCTGTCAAATCACCGAGACCAATAGTTGTTCCTTCGTTTGCAACAATGATTCCGGCATTTTTAAGACCAACAAGTGCGATAAAAAGTCCGATACCTGCGGAAACAGCTTTTTTAAGTGAAAGCGGAATAAGATCGAAAATTGCTTCTCTAACTTTTAACAAGCTGAGTAAAATGAATATGATACCTTCAACTAAAACTGCTGTTAATGCGAATTGCCAACTTTGTTTCATTCCGATACATACGCTGTATGTGAAGAATGCGTTAAGACCCATACCCGGAGCAAGTGCAAACGGATATTTTGCATATAATGCCATGATAAGTGTTGCAACACCTGCTGAAAGAGCTGTTGCTGTGAAAACACCGCCGAAGTCCATTCCTGTTTCAGAAAGCATACCCGGATTTACTGCTAGGATATAAACCATAGTCATGAATGTCGTTATACCTGCAAGTATCTCAGTTTTTACATCGGTTTTGTTTTCTTTTAATTTGAAATACTTTTCCATAAAAACCTCCAAAATTTATTATATTTAATCGGCAGGGAAAATCCCCGCCGTATAAATATTAGTGTTTAAAGTGTCTTGTGCCTGAGAAGAGGAGCGATACTCCAAGTTCGTCGGCAGCTTTAATCGAGAGTTCGTCTTTTATAGATCCTCCCGGCTCTACAATTGCTTTTACTCCATTTTCTGCAAGAAGTTTTATGCAATCGTCAAATGGGAAGAATCCATCAGAAGCAAGAACTGCACCCTTTGCTTTGTCACCGGCTTGTTTAAGAGCCGCTTGTACAGCAAAGAATCTGTTTACATTTCCAAGACCGATTCCAACTGTTGCACCGTCTTTTGCCAAAACAACTGCGTTGCTCTTTGCAAATTTTACAGCTTTAAGTGCAAAAATTAAATCTTCAAGTTCTTCATCTGTCGGATGAGCCTTTGAAACAACGTTTAGTTTGCAATCTTCTTTGTCGTCGTGGTCTTGCATGATTACAGTTCCCGGAAGAACCTTCATGTCGAGACCACCTTTTCTTACTTCGCTGATTCCCGGAACTTCGAGAACTCTCAAATTCTTTTTCTTTTCAAAAACTTCGAGTGCTTCTTTTGTATAAGAAGGAGCGATTATAACTTCCAAGAAAATTTTTACAAGTTCTTCAGCTGTTGCCTTGTCGACTTCTCTGTTGAATCCAACAATTCCACCGAAAATAGATTGATCGTCACATGCATATGCTTTTAAATATGCTTCGTGAATTGTGTCAGCTTCACCGATTCCGCAAGGGTTTGTGTGTTTAACGGCAACACAGGTAGGCTTTTTGTAGAACAACTTAACCATTTCGATTGTTGCCGAAGCGTCGTTGTAGTTGTTGTAGCTAAGCTCCTTGCCTTGATATTGCTTTGCTTCACCGATTCCTGATTCGTCCCCGTTATATAGAGTGTATGCAAATCCTCTTTGATGTGGATTTTCACCGTATCTAAGTTCGCTGATTTTCTTTAGCGGAAGTGTGATTTCATCAGGGAATTCAACTCCACATTTTTCGTTGAAATATTTTGCAATCCATGCATCGTAATATGCGGTGAGCATAAATGCCTTTCTTGCTAAATCTCTTCTTGTTTCAAGTGTTGTATTTCCATTTTCCTTGATTTCAGCAATAACTCTTTCGAAATCAGCGTTGTCTGTAATAATAGTAGTATATTTAAAATTCTTTGCCGCTGCACGAATCATCGAAGGTCCGCCGATGTCAATTTTTTCAATTATATCATCATCGCTTGCACCGCTTAAATAAGTATCTTTAAATGGATAGAGGTTATTTACCACAATGTCAATCGGTTGTGTGCCAAGTTCTTTTATTTCCTTGACATCTTCTGGCTTTTCTCTACGATATAAAATACCGGCATGAATTTTTGGATGAAGGGTTTTTACTCTTCCCCCCAACATATCGTGAAAACCTGTAAACTCTGAAACGTCGCTTACATTAACGCCGGCTTTTTCAAGAGCTTTTAAAGTTCCACCCGTCGAAATAATCTTATATCCGTTTTCTTCCAATTCTTTTGCGAAATTTTCAATACCATCTTTAAAATAGCATGAGAAAAGTGCATGTTTCATTTATAATTCCTCCCTTACAAAACTTGTGATAGCCAAATTGTAAACGTTATGCTCTGTTTTAAGCACCTTTTGTTGAATTTCTTCTTTTGTCTTTAACCCCTCAATATTTACAAAAGAACGCAGATAAATCCTGCCCTTGTCGTAATTTTCATCAATAATATGGACAGTTGCTCCACTAAATTTTTCATTTGCATTTAACACCTTTTCGTGCACATGCTCACCATAACAGCCCTTTCCGCCGTATTTCGGAAGAAGTGCCGGGTGAATATTTAAAATCGGCGGAGCGCCCGAGAAAAACCACTCAGGCACTTTTCTTAAAAATCCCGCCAAAATAATAAGCTCAATTTTTTCTTTTAAAACATATTCATGAACAGTTTTAAAAAAATCGTCTTTTACATAATCAGCTTGAAGCCCCAAAGACCTCGCTCTTTCAATACCATAACAATCTCTGTCGGAAAAAACATGCATGATGTCTATGACTTTACATTTTTCATAGATTGCTTGCATATTTGTGCCCGATCCGGAAATCAAAATTATAGCTCTTCGATTACGCATTTATCGCCTTCTTGGTTTACAACTTCACCAATTACAACCGGTTTTTCGCCGATTCCTTCAAGAGTTTTAATAAATTCGTCCTTTGCATTCTTTTCAATTGCAAAAACAAATCCAATTCCCATATTGAATGTTCCGTACATTTCTTTTGTTTCAACTCCGCCCCAGTCTTGAATCAAATCGAAAATGTGTGGCGTTTTGATATCTTTAATTGTGACTTTTGCAGCCATACCTTCAGGCATCATTCTTGGAATATTTTCGTAGAAACCTCCACCCGTGATGTGGCACATTCCGTGAACAGCATTTGTTTTTAATGCTTCAAATACAGCTTTTTTGTAGATTCTTGTCGGTGTCAAAAGCACTTCATCGAGTGGTTTATCAAAGCCATCATAAATTTTCTTTAGGTCAATATTTTTTGTTTCGAGAATTTTTCTGACCAAACTGAATCCGTTTGAGTGAACGCCCGATGAAGGTAGTCCCACAAGAACGTCTCCGACCTTGACGCTTTTTTCGTAATCTATGATTTCGTCTTCTTCAACACATCCGACTGCAAAGCCTGCAATGTCGTATTCATCTTCCGAATAGAATCCCGGCATTTCAGCTGTTTCACCGCCGATTAATGCACATCCGGATTGAACACATCCTTCTGCAACGCCCTCAACAATGTCAGCCATTTTTTCTGCAATTAGTTTTCCGGTTGCAATATAGTCAAGGAAAAATAAAGGTTCCGCTCCTTGACACAAAATGTCATTTACGCACATTGCGACAGCATCAATTCCAACTGTGTTGTGGATACCGGTCATAAATGCAAATTTTAGTTTTGTTCCAACACCGTCTGTGCCTGAAACTAGAACAGGTTTTTTGTAGTCCTTGAGTTTAAATAATCCGCTAAAACCTCCAATGTCAGCCATAACTTCAGGCCTTAGAGTTCTTTTAATATGCTCTTTTATAAGTTTTACTTCCTTGTAGCCTTCGTTCTTATCAACGCCGGCATCTTTGTATGAAATAGCCATTATTCTTCTCCTTTATAAATTGTTCCTTCCGGGAATTTTCCTGTGAAACACCCTTGTGTAAAATCATCGCCGCCAAAAGCTTTGAAAAGTCCGTCAAGTGAAATGTATTCAAGGCTATCGGCACCAATCATCTTTGTAATTTCTTCCTTTGTGTGCATTGCTGCAACAAGTTCTTCTCTCGTCGGTGTATCCATCATAAGATTTGATGAATATTTAACCATAGGGCTTCCAATTCTTACGTGGATTTCCTTTGCACCTGCATCTCTAAGCATTTTTACAGTTCTTCTCATTGTCGTTCCTCTAACAATTGAGTCATCGACTAAAACCAAACGCTTGTTTTGAATATATTCCTTAATCGGATTTAATTTAATTTTTACACCCAAATCGCGGAGTTCTTGATTTGGTTGAATGAAAGTTCTTCCGACATAACGGTTCTTTATAATTCCTTCTGTGTATGGAATTCCTGATTCTTCAGAGTATCCTACAGCAAAACTTATTCCGGAGTCAGGTGCACCGATTACCAAATCAGCATCTTGCGGATGTTCCTTTGCCAAAATTCTTCCGGCATTTAAACGGCTCAAATAAATGCTCCTGCCGTCAATAATTGAATCCGGTCTTGCGATATAAACCATTTCAAAAACACCAAGTTTTCTCTTTGATGCATCGCCTTTTCTAATAATATCAAGACCTTTGTCTGTTATTCTTATTACTTCTCCCGGCAGCACATCTCTCACAAATTTCGCACCTATTGAGTCAAATGCACAAGTTTCACTTGCAACAAGATAGCGACCGTTCAGCTCTCCTATTGAAAGAGGTTTGATTCCATATTCGTCTCTTGCAGCGTAAATAACATTTTCCGCCATGACAATAAGAGCATATGAGCCCATAAGCATGTCAAGCGTGTCAATAATCGAATGTTCCAAATCAATATTGTAATTTTTTACAATCAGTGTTGCAATAACCTCTGTGTCGAGATTTGATTGGAACATGTAGCCCTTCATTTGTAAATCATTCTTGAGTTTTGCAGCATTTGTTATGCAACCGTCATGAACAATTCCAAGTGCGCCATGTCCGTATCCGGCGACGATAGGTTGATTGTATGGATATTCAAATCCTTCTCCCCTTGAAGCCATTCTTACGTGACCGATTGCCAAATTTCCTCTCATTTGAGCGACTCTGTCATCTTTAAAAACATCGCTCACTAAACCTTGTTCCTTGTAATAATCCATAAGTCCGTTGTTGTAGGTTGCAATACCACATGATTGTTGTCCTCTGTGTTGAAGAGCATAGAGCATATAATATAAATATGCTGCAGCACCGTCTTTATCGGAATAAACACCCGCTATACCACTCATTTTAAGTCCTCCGAAAAATTATAATAAATTAAGCCTCGAGTTCCTTGTTCATCTCTACTACTTGGTCTTGTAATTCTTTTCTATAATCAACCAATTTCTTCTTTAGTTCATCATATTTTAAGCTAAGCATTGAAATTGCTAATAATGCAGCATTTTCTCCACCGTCAATTGCAACAGTTGCAACAGGAATACCCTTTGGCATTTGAACTACTGATAAAAGTGAATCCATACCACCCATAACTGATGTCTTTGCAGGAATACCAATTACCGGAACAATTGTGTTTGCAGCAATAACGCCACCCAAATGTGCAGCCTTTCCTGCGATTGCAATAATAACTTCAATTCCGTCTTTTTCTGCTGATTCAGCAAATTCAAAAGCCCTCTTTGGAGTTCTGTGTGCAGAAATTACCTCCATATGTGTTTCAACATTAAATTTGTCAAAAATTTTCTTTGCCTTTTCTGCGATTTCTCTGTCAGAAATGCTTCCCATAATAATAGCTGCCTTCAATTTAATACCTCCTCAAAAATTGAATCGTTAAAATAAAATAAGCCCGAACGGATAGGAAAAACCTACCCGCCCGGGCTTTTCTCCCTTCGGTGTAGAGAAGATTACTCTTCTCTTGTATCGCTCGGTCCTTCCATAGGTGGATCCCTAGATACACTTTTTCAAAAAAATTTAATTAAAATCTTTTCTTATATTCCTCTGACAAAATATCATTGATTTCATAATTTTTATAATATTCCATCGGAATCGGATCAGCTTCAGGAACGAAAAATATAACAGCATCTTTCATAAGATACATATTTAAGTCTCCGAACATGAATTGTCCTTTTTTATAACTTTCTTTAAGTTTGTTTACAATCTTTTCTCTGTCTTTCCAGGATACTTTTATAAAATCATCCGGACTTAGAACAGTTCCTTTCTTCAAATCAAAATTTATTGAGTTGAATATCTTTCTTCTCTTTTTCCCTTTTTCCAAGAATCCGTCAAAGATAACACTAAGAAAATTCTTGTCATAAATCCCTATATCATATTTGACATACAAATTGTCATATTCATACTTATCAAAAGTTTCTTTTATATAAGCTTCAAGCTTTTTATTCACAAACGAATGCTTTTGATTTTCAATATAAGGATAAACAATATAGGTTGACTTCAGTGGAACGGCCTTTTTGGAAACTTTTTTAATATTTCCGTCGGCATCCTTTTCATTTACTTTATTTATTTCATAAATATATTTACTGTAGACTTTAGGCATTATGTCATCAATCTTATATCTGAAATATAAGTTGTCATTTAAATAAAACACATCAAGATCCAAAACATAGTAAAAGAAAATATGAGGAACATACGTTACTCCATCTTTTATATTCGGACTCAAATACAATTTTATTTGATCGCCATATCTATTTTTATAGTTGTCCTGACCAACGGTTAGCGTAGCTTTGAACATTCCTTTTGAAACAGAAATATTGCCTTTTCCATTCCAATGAACATCAAAGCCGAGTGTCTCACACGTTTCGCGAAGCGGAATCATATAGATCGTTTCGCCGGTTGAATCACTAACACTATAGGGTTTTATATTGTATTTGTGATCTTTTATGCCTGTCATCTTACTTATTTCAGTCTCAGCTTTAACGGCAAAACTAAAAAAAAGTACAAACAACAAAACTGTTAAAAAACGTTTTTTCATGCTACCCCCCTATAATATAAGTCTTGCGACCAGGTCCTTTCTATAATAATCTATAAATAAATATCAACCGTACAACTCAATTGTATCACATTTAAAAGAAAAATAAAAGTCTTTTTTTCTAATCATCAAAACTTTTCCAATGAAAACCGAAAACTTGGTGTGCACTTGAAACAATCATGAATGCATTTTTGTCCAAGTCTTTCAAGTGGTTTTTAAGCTTGATAAAGTCTCTGTTTGTAACTACAGTTTGAACAATTGTTCTTTTTTCCATAGTATATGCACCGGTTGCTTCATAAATCGTAGCACTTCTTCCAAGAAGAATAAGAAACGAACTGACATCCTTAGGGTGTTCAGTTGCGATGAAGCAAAGCTTTCCTGCGGTGAGACCATCTATTGTATAGTCTATTATAAGCCCGTTCATTATAACTCCAATTAAACAAAATAGTGCAATTTCAACGCCATAAGTAAAACCGACGGCAAGAGTTATTAAAAAGTCCGTTACAAGGCAGCCTTTCCCAAGATCGAGCCCCAAATACTTATATAAAACTTTAGCAATTATGTCAGAGCCGCCCGTTGAGGCTCCTTGATTTAAAACAAATCCGACCCCTATGCCGTAGATAAGAACAGCTACAACTAAATTCAAGAATGTATTTTGTACAATCGGTGCATTCATTGGAATCAAAATTTCCAAAACCCAAACCGTACCCGAAAGTGCAAGAGTCGATATGACGGTTAAAAATCCAAATTTATTCCCTATTAATATAAATCCAATAATAAATAATACTGCGTTTACAATAAGTAAAAGCGGTCCAGTGTCGAGCGGTAAAAGTTTTGCAAGAATAAGTGCAAGTCCGGTCGCTCCACCAAGAGATAGATTGCTCGGTAAAAGAAAGAAATGAATTGACGCCGCAATCATTAGAACTCCGATGATAATAAATGCCACTTGTTTTTTACTTATTGAAGAATTTTGTTTAATAATATTTTCGACTTTTTGGAGTCGATTTTGTTTTTCACTCATAATTACCTCTATGTAATGAAAAGACGCGAGAATCAAACAAATCTCGTGCAAGCTCTGTCAAATTAACTTCGCGTCTTTCATTTTATTAAAAATTTATTTTATTCTGCTTCTTTTTCGTATCTAACGATAGGTTTTCTTGCTGCCAATGTTTCGTCAGGTCTTGACACATCTGTTGTAAGAGGTGATTTCTTCAAGCTTTCCGGATTTTCTTTTGCAGTCTTTGCAATATCAATAAGAGCAGCAGCAAATTCTTCCAAACTTTCCTTGGATTCTGTTTCAGTCGGTTCAACCATAAGTGCTTCGTTCACAATTAGTGGGAAGTATACTGTTGGTGGATGGAATCCTCTGTCAATAAGTCCTTTTGCAACATCGAGAGTTGTTACACCTGACTTTTCGTAGTCTTTTAATCCACCCAATACAAATTCATGTTTGTAAAGTGTATCAACCGGAACATTATAGTAATCCTTAACAAGGTGGAAGAGGTAGTTTGCATTTAAAACAGCTCTTTCAGAAGCTTGTTTCAAACCATCTGAACCCATGCTCAAAATGTAAGAATAAGTTCTTACAAGAACAGCGAAATGTCCATAGAAATTCTTCATCTTTCCGATGGAGTATTCCTTATCATAGTTCAAGTGGAATTTGTCTCCGTCTTTTTCAATTACCGGAACAGGAAGGAATTCTTCGAGTTCTTTCTTTACACCGACAGGTCCTGCACCAGGTCCTCCGCCTCCGTGAGGAGTTGAGAAAGTCTTGTGCACGTTAAAGTGAATAACGTCAAATCCCATTTTACCAGGTCTGCAGTGACCTAAGATAGCATTTGCATTTGCACCGTCATAGTAGCAAAGTCCGCCTGCTTCATGGATTATGCCTGTGATTTCCTTTATGTGTTGGTCAAAAATTCCTAGTGTGTTCGGGTTTGTAAGCATAAGTCCTGCTGTATCGTCGCCGACTGCAGCTCTCAGTGCATCCAAATCAACCAAACCGTTTTCATCACTTGGAACTTCAACAGGAATCAATCCTGAAACTGCAGAAGTTGCAGGGTTTGTTCCGTGTGCTGAGTCAGGTACGATAACCTTATTTCTCTTTGTATCACCATTCTTTTCATGGTAAGCCTTAATAATCTTTATACCTGTGAGCTCTCCGTGAGCACCTGCACCCGGTTGAAGTGTAACGGCGTCCATTCCGGCAATTTCTTTTAGTTGTTCTTGAAGATTGTACATAAGCTCAAGAGCTCCTTGAACTTCATCTTCATCTTGATACGGGTGAATGCCCGCAAAGCCCGGAAGAGCAGCCATCTCTTCATTTATTCTAGGATTGTACTTCATTGTACAACTTCCAAGCGGATATAGTCCTGTGTCAACTCCGTAGTTCTTGTTCGAAAGATTTGTAAAGTGTCTGATAACATCAACTTCACTTACTTCCGGCAAATTCGGACATGAGTCCGCAAGATATTTTTCCGGAATTGCACTCTTTAAATCAGTTTCTTCAACGTCAAGAGGTGGTAAATTATAGCCCTTTCTTCCCGGAGTAGAAACTTCAAAAATTAATTTATCATATTTTCTAAACATTATTTCCCTCCTAAAAGTTCTACTAATCTATCCATTTCTTGTTTTGTACGTTTTTCAGTAACAGCAAACATTACGTTGTCATAGTCTTTAAAGAATCTCTTTAGACCGAAACCACCGATCATTTCTTTGTCTTTCAATAGTTCTCTTTGCTTGTCAGCTGTTAGTCCTTCAACTACAAATTCTTTAAAGAAAGGTTGATTCCATTTGAGCTTAAAGCCTTTTTCTTCAAGTTTTGATTGGAGATAGTGAGCCTTTGACATAGATTGAATTGCGACTTCTCTGAGACCTTGTTTACCTAGAAGACACATATACATTGTTGCTGCAAGTGTATTTACACCTTGGTTTGAACAAATATTTGAAGTTGCTTTTTCACGACGTATATGTTGTTCTCTTGCTGTTAATGTCAAAACATAGCAACGTTTACCGTTGTTGTCGACAGTTTGACCGACAATTCTTCCCGGCATTTTTCTAAGGAACTTTTCGGTTGTACACATAAATCCGAGGAGCGGTCCTCCGAATTCTGTTGCTATACCGAGAGCTTGTCCTTCACCGATAACAACATCCGCACCCATATCGCCAGGTTTTTTCAAAACGCCTAAGCTGATTGGATCAACTGCTGCGACAAATGAGGCTTTCTTTGCGGTGTGTGTTATGTTTGCACATTCTTCTAAATCTTCGATAATACCGAAGAAGTTAGGGCTTTGAACCATAACGCAAGCTACATCGTCATCAATTTTATTTTTTAAATCTTCAATATCAGTAATTCCGTCTTTTTCTTTGATAAGAACTACTTCGATACCTTGTCCTTTTGCATAATTATCCAAAACTTTTCTTGAGCTTGGATTCAATGTTTCACTTACTAAAACTTTATTCTTTTTATTGACCGTTGCACACATTATAGCAGCTTCAACCACAGCGTTTGAATGATCGTAAACGGAAGCGTTAGCAACTTCCATTCCGGTCAAATCGCATAGAAGTGTTTGGAACTCGAAAATGTATTGTAAAGTTCCTTGTGATACTTCAGGTTGATATGGTGTGTATGATGTTAAGAATTCTCCACGGCTTACAATCGGAGCTATAATGCTTGGAATGTAGTGATCATAGAGTCCTGCACCGAGGAATGAAGGAACATCTGCAGATGAAAGATTTTTCTTTGCAAGCTTTCCGATAATGTTTCTAACTTCAATTTCGGATTTTGCTTTCGGCAAATTCAAAGCTTCCTTCATTCTCATGCTTTCAGGAACGTCTGAATATAAATCATCTACACTTTCCAAACCGATAGCTTCGAGCATGCTCTTAATATCGTTGTCGGTATGTGGTAGATATGGATGCATTCTATGCTTCCTCTTGTAAGAATTTTTCATAATCTGCAGCTGACATAAGTTCATTTACATCGTCTGCATTTTCCATTTTGATTTTGCAAATCCAAGCATCATATGGCTTTTCATTTAACATTTCAGGAGCGTCTTCGAGTTCTTCATTTACTTCAACAACAGTTCCTGCTACAGGTGCAAATAAATCACTTGCTGCCTTTGTTGATTCGATTGCTGCAACTGAATCGCCTGCTTCAAATTCATCATCTTCATCAGGTAATTCAACGTAAACAATTTCTCCCAAGTGTTCTTGTGCGTAGTCGCAAAGTCCTATATATGCTTCTTCGCCATCAACTTTTAACCATTCGTGGTCCTTTGTGTAAAATAAATCCTTTTTAACTTCCATTATAATCCTCCTTATATTGGCTTTATGCCTTAATTTATTACATCACAAATTACTTTGTGTGTTTGTTTCCTCTTGCTTCCAGGAATTTCTTTGATATGATTTTTGCAGGTACCGGTTTATTTCTGATCATAACATCAAATGTGTTTCCAATACCTTTGTATTCCTTTTCAATGAGTGCGTTACCTATTCTTGTTCCAAGTGTTGGTGACAAGTAACCTGTTGTAACATGCCCGATTTCTTTTCCGTCTTTTTCAATCTTGTATCCTGCTCTTGGAATTCCGCGTCCTTCAAGTTCAAATCCTACAAGAACTCTCTTTGGATTTGCAGCGTATTCTTCAAGTGCTTTTCTTCCGTTGAAATCATTTTCTGTTTTTAAATCAACGAAGAATTTAAATCCTGCTTCAACCGGGTTGATGTCAGGTCCGATTTCTTGTCCATAAAGTGGAAGTGAGGCTTCAAAACGAAGTGTATCTCTGCATCCAAGTCCGCAAGGAAGTAAGTTTACATCCTTTCCTGCTTCAAGCACTGCATCAAAAACAGTTTTAATTGATTCGGTGTCTGTATAGATTTCAAATCCGTCTTCTCCGGTGTATCCTGTTCTTGAAATGAGGCACTTCTTTCCTGCAATTTCAACTCCGTCTTTGAATGTAAAGAACGTGATTTTTGACAAATCTTCGTCTGTTAGTTTTTGAACAACTTCTTCAGCCTTTGGTCCTTGCACTGCAACTTGACCTGTTTCATCAGAAACGTTTTTAACTTCAACGTCGAATTTTTTGGATTCTTCTAAAATCCATTTGAAGTCCTTGTCAACATTTGCTGCGTTAACAACTAAATAATATTTTTCATTGTTATATCTATAAACCAATAAGTCATCAACAACAAATCCGTTCGGTTCACACATAAATGTGTATTGAACTTGATTGTCCTTTTGACGCATAATGTCGTTGGTCATCATAAAGCTGACAAATTTTTCAGCTTCCTTTCCGGTTACCCAAATTTCTCCCATGTGAGAAACGTCAAATATTCCGGCCCTTTCTCTAACAGCTTCATGTTCTTCTTTTAGTCCGCTGTACTCCACAGGAAGATTCCAACCTGCATATTCAACCATATGCCCGCCGAGTCTTACGTGAGCATCATAAAGCGGTGTTTTCTTTGCCATACAACCATCTCCTTATATCAAATTCAGTTCAAGCCCGCAAAAATTTCTTACTACATTAAAGGGCTTGACACCTAAGTCTATTATACCCTATTATGTGATTTAATTCAACATATAATCAAAAATATTCTGTTAATAAATTTACTAAATCAAAAAAGCTCTCCGTTAATTTGGAGAGCCTCATATTCGAATTATTCTAAAATAACTCATCATCACTAAAACTGAATTTAATGAATCTTTTCATAAGAATTTCAAGTATTATACATACAACAACAGCTTCAATTACAACTTTTGTTGCACGTCCGATAACGAGTGTTGTAAACGGTGTTCCATAAAGACCGTTTAGCCAATAGCTGTTAAGAATTAAATGGACAATACCATAAACCGCAACAATCGATAAAATGATTGTAAGATTTAAATTCTTTTTCTTCTTCAAGAAATAGCATGCGACAAGTCCCGGAATAAGTCCCGTCAAAAGCGAACTCATTGTGAAACCTAGGTGAAATTGTCCGCCGGCGTTTATCATAAAACCGATCAAATCTGCACTAAGTCCTGAGATTGCACCCAATATCGGACCGAATGCAATGCCGACCATTAAAATCGGAAGCGGCCCTATACCGATTCTCATCGATTCTGTCAGTTGTACTGAAAATAAACGTGTTAAGATGACTGAAAGTGCAGTCAAAACACCTGCCATAACTAATTTCCTGGTAGTAAATTTCTTATTCATTTGTTTCCCCTTAAAAAATATTTCAAAGCGGGCTTAGGGTATTACCCAAAGCGGTTGCGATAAAGAACCGCAGTCAAATGACCTTCGTTTAAGCTCGACAACCCATAGCTTAACACTTTACGCTCTTTACCTACTCTGATATTTGTATTATAATATAATTTAAAAGAAATTGCAACGGAGGAACTATGAAAAATTTTGACAAATACATCGATTGGATGTACAAACGAGATGAAAAAAGGGGAAAACACACCCTCAAAAATATAGAAAAGCTGCTTGAGGCATTCGATAATCCACAAGACAAAATAAAAGTCATTCACGTCGCAGGCACAAATGGAAAGGGAAGCACATGTAACTTTCTTTCGAACACACTCTCAAAAACTTCAAAAGTTGGACTTTTTATTTCGCCATTTATGGAATGCATGACAGAATCAATCACGATAAACGGTGTAAAAATTTCTGAAGAAGACTTTGTAAAATACATCGAAATGTTTAAGCCCGTGCTTGAAAAGCTCGACGCCGAAGGGTACAAAAACACATATTTCGAAGTTTTAACCGCAATTATGTACAAATATTTTTACGATCAAAAAGTAGACGTTGCAGTTGTTGAAGTCGGCATGGGTGGAACTTTGGACTCGACAAATATCGTTAAAAAACCGATTGCATCAGTAATTGTTACGATTTCTATGGACCACGTGGGAATTCTTGGAAACACAATTGAAGAAATCGCAATGAACAAAGCGGGAATAATAAAAGAAGGTGCACCTGTTTTTCTCTATCCTAAAGACGAACACTTATACAAACTGTTTAAAGACGTTGCTGATTCGAAACACGCTCCCCTATATACTTTCAGTAAAGACGAGGTCAAAGTTCTTCAAATAAGCGACCACGAAAATGATTTTGACTTCAGAAACTACAAAAATATGCGCACAAGCCTTGTCGGTGTTCATCAATTTTACAATGCATCACTTGCGATAATGGTGCTCGATTATTTTAAAGAAATGTTTAATTTGACCGAAGAAATCATTAAAGATGGTATTTTCACAAGTCACAACACCGGAAGACTACAAATAATCTCAAAATCACCAAAAATTCTTGTTGACGGTTCGCACAACAAAGAAGCAATGGATGCACTTGTAAATTCTTTAAAAGTCTTCAAATATAATCACCTAATTTTGGTCTTCAGCATTTTGAAAGACAAAGACTACGAATACGCGATAAAAGAGCTTTCAAAAATCACGGACAAATTTATCATAACCACAATCGACAATCCGGAGCGTGCTTTCAAGCTCTACGATTTGGAAAAAGAAGTGAAAAAAGTTCGAGATGACGTTGTCGCAATCGCCGACAGAGTTGAAGCGATAAACTATGCGACAACAATTGCCGAAGCGGACGATTTAATCCTCGTATGCGGCTCGCTATATCTTGTGAGAGATGTTATAAAATTTGTAAAAAATAAATAATTAAAGAAAAAAACATCGATGGAAACATAAAGTTTTGTCGATGTTTTTCTATACATATTAAAAATTCTTTTTATCGTTTTTTGTCACGTCAACAGTTTTATTTTTAACCTCAACTATATAGTTGCAGTAATTCATAATGTTGCTATTGTGGCTTATGATAAAAATAATCTTGTCTTTGTTGTTTTCTAAAATTGCAGTCATAATTTCTGTTTCGGTTTCCTTGTCGAGTGAACTTGTAGGCTCGTCCAAAATTACAATCTGTGCATTCTCAACGAAATATCTGGAAAGTGCAATTCTTTGTTTGTCACCGCCGGATAAATTTGCTCCATTTTCAATAATCATCTCGTCCAAATTGTTGAACTTGGATAAAAATTTCAAATTTTCATAAACACTTTTTTGAACCGGCTTTCTTCCGAAATTCAAATTGTTGTAAATTGTGTCGGAAATAATCGGTGTATTTTGCGAATAATAAGAAATGTTTTTCAAATATTCTTCATTCTTTATTTTTTCAATCGGAATGTCGTTTATATAAATACCCTTGACGCTTCTAAATTTCGGAATCAATTTTACAAGTGTACTCTTACCCGTGCCGCTTTCACCCTTGATTCCAACAATGTCGCCTTTCTTAAAACTCATATGAATGTCGTTTAATAAATTTTTATCATATATATCGACTGAATTTATGTCGAAACGGATGCTCTTTACGTCACTCGGCATATCCAAAGTTCCGTCTTCTTCGCGATATTCTATCATTGTTTTTAAGAATTCATCCGCCGCTTTAACATCGGCAATGCCCAAGTTTGTAAAGGATAGACCTCTTATCGCATTTGAAAAATATGGGAATACGAGCATTACATAAACAACACCTCCGAATGCGTCCTTATTTTTCAGTGCAAGTGCCGCCAAAAATACAATTGTGAGAGATTGAATGATTTGATTTAAACCTATGAGAAGTCCGGAAACACCGTTTGCAACATAATTTACTTTTTTTCGAACACCCTCCGACTCTAAAATATTTTTCTTGATCATCGGCAACAGATTTTCATTTTCGCTGTTTTGCTTTATGAAATCGACTTGAGATACTACGGAGTGGATATTGCTTTGCGACTTGGAACTTGCCTGTCTGAGTTTTACGGACAATTTCGCAAGTTTTTTGTTCAAAAGCTTAAACCCGAAATAATGAATCGGCAAAGTAATAAACATCAAAAGTGCAGCAATATGATTTAAAGTAAACGAAATATATATACTTACAATAATCGTTGCAATATTGACGATAAGACTCGGAATTACATCAAAATACAAACCCGCGTATGCATCCGCCGCGTTCCACACAAGGTCTCTTATTGCAGTTGGGCCGTCTTCTATGTATTTATCATAATTGAGTTTAAATACATCAGCATATAAAATTTCAGCTGCTCTTCCATGATACTGTTGAACCAACCCATTTTTTATAAAAACCGAAATAAATTCTACTAAATATCCCGCTGCAAGTAGGAGTATAACCTTTATGATATCACTTGCTCCAATCGTTCCGACATTCTCAACCACATTGTTCAAAGTTATCGGTGCGATTACAAAAAGAATTGCAGACAATAAACTTAAGAACAACAGTACCGCAAATCCCAATTTGTTCACTATTTTAAGCATTTCTTTCTTTTGTAATTTTAATTCTTTATTCTGCATTTTCTATTCATCCTTTCAAAAAGTCCTGCCGTTTAATTCTTTCTAATTAATTTTTAATAACTTAAGTAAAACCACAATATTTATTCCTTACTTATATTGTAAAACTTCATTAAATTTATGTCAATATCATTTCGTATATGTTCATTTTTTACAAAACATCTTGTGTATCGTTTCAGCTCCAAATTTTTATGCAACAAAAAACCCTGTAATCATTAAAATTACAAGGTTTATATTTTTTATAATATTTAGAAAAACTATCTCTTTGAGAATTGAGTAGATTTTCTTGCCTTTTTGAAACCGTATTTCTTTCTTTCCTTCATTCTCGGGTCTCTTGTTAAGAAACCTGCTTGTTTCAATGAAGCACGTAGTTCAGGATCAGCTTCTAAAAGTGCACGACTGATTGCATGTCTTACAGCGCCTGCTTGTCCTGACTTTCCGCCGCCGCGAACGTTGATTTTAACGTCGTATTTACCTTCTGTTTCGGTCAATACAAATGGGCTCTTAGCAAGTCTTCTCAATGTGTCAAGGTCAAAATATTCATCAACAGGTTTGCCGTTAACAAAAAACATTCCTTTGCCTTCTGTTAAGATAGCACGAGCTGTTGAGGTTTTTCTTCTACCAACTGATTGATACATTATTTGTTACCCCCTTTGATTTCATAAACTTCAGGTTTTTGAGCTTCATGTCCGTGTTCAGTTCCGCTGTAAACACGTAATTTTTTGAGCATTTGTCTTCCGAGTGAATTCTTTGGAAGCATTCCTTTTACTGCAATCATAAGAGCTTTTTCCGGAGTGTTTGCCATCATAGTTCTATAATCGACAGATTTTAATCCTCCCGGATATCCTGTGTGCCAGTAATATCTCTTTTGATCGAGTTTCTTTCCTGTAAGTTTCATCTTGTCAGCGTTGATTACGATTACATAATCTCCTGTGTCAACGTGCGGGGTATAAATAGGTTTGTTTTTTCCGCGAAGAATCGTTGCAACTTCTGTAGCAAGACGACCGAGAACCAATCCATCGGCGTCAATAACAAGCCACTTGCGCTCGATTTCTTGCGGTTTAGCCATAAATGATTTCATATTAATTTTCATTCCTTTCGAGCATTTTGTAGCGTTTATTAAGACAGGTTTCCGGGTCCTTTCTTAAAAAACAGTCTGCATATATTTTATATCTTCATAAAACAAATGTCAAGTGTTTTTAGATATTTTTATAAAAAGATTTTTATTGTAACTTTTAAACTATAAACTCGCCTTGAAATAACTGCAAAAACACCTTATAATTAGTTTGGTGGTATAATGTTTGAATTACTTAATTATGAAGAAACAACAGACAACGATTTATTTATTGATTTAAGAAGCAGCGAAGAATTTTATGAATTTCATATTCCCGGCTCTATAAATTTTCCAATTTTAAATAATGAAGAACGAAAAATTGTCGGCACTTTGTATGACAACGGTTCAAGACGAGAAGCAAAAAGAAGTGCAATAACTTTTGTATCGACAAAACTTTTGGAGCTTGAAGATTTGATTTATAAGAACAGCGACAGGCGAATGATTTTTACATGTGCAAGAGGCGGATATAGATCGAAGACAATCGCGTCTTTATTTTTCACTCTCGGATACAATGTCTACAAACTAAAAGGCGGCATAAAATCGTATAGACACTATATAAACGAGAAATTACCCGAAAAATTATCGAAAATTTCTCTCGTAACTCTCTATGCTCCAACGGGTTCCGGAAAAACCGAAATACTTCATCTTTTAAAATCGAGAAATATTCCGGTTATCGATCTCGAAAATCTTGCCAACCACATGGGTTCGACTTTGGGTGGAGTGGGGCTTGGAAAAGCAAACTCGCAAAAGATGTTTGAGTCCCTTCTTTTCGAAGCGATTGACGACGAGCCTAAAACATATTTTATCGAAGGCGAAAGTAAAAGAATCGGAAATGTCGTTATGCCGGATTTATTGTACGAAAAAATTCTCGAATCAAAAAAGATTTATCTTGACACTCCAATGAGCGTGCGAATCGAAAGGCTCAAAGAAACTTATGCAAAACCTGAGCTTATAGAGGAACTAGAGACAGCTATCGAAAATCTTTCGAAATATCTCGGAAAAGAAACGAGAGCGGCTGTCGAAGAAAATATGATTTTAAAAAATTATGACGAGGTTGCAAGGCTGCTTTGCGAAAAGTATTACGACCACAACTACAGATTCAAAGCTGACGAGAAAACTTTATTCATAGAAAACGACGATATAATGCGAACGGTTTCTACTCTTTTGGATTTTTATAGAAGAGAAACCGACAAATAATATTATTTTTAATAAAATATGCATGAAAATGCTTGACAAACGGATAAGTATGATATATAATTTTTAATGAATACCGCGGCAAATCCAATTTTAGGAAAGGTGATTCAAAAAATGAGTAGTTTAAAAGGAGCCAGAGTAAAGATTGTAAGAAGACTCGGTCTTAACGTTTTCAATCTTCCAAAGGCTAACAAAGGAATGAAAAAAGGAGCAGCTAGAAGCGACAAGAAGCTTTCAACATATGGCGAACAACTCCTTGAAAAACAAAGATTAAGAGCATATTATCAAGTACCTGAAAATCAATTAAAAGGATACTTCGATAAGGCTAGAAAGTCAAAAGAACAAACAGGTCACGCACTTGTAAAATTACTTGAAACAAGACTCGATAACATGGTATATCGTGCAGGATTTGCTTCAAGTATCAGACAAGCAAGACAAATGGTTGTTCACGGACACATTTTAGTTAACGGCAAAAAAGTTGACCGTCCAAGCTTCCAAGTTCAAGTTGGCGACGAATTGACATTAAAAGAAAAGAGCCGTTCAAACGATATGTTCAAAGACAATTTTGCTGTTGGTGGAAACAGCCCATACCCTTACATTTCAAAGGATGAAAACAAATTCTCAGCTAAATTGGTTAAAATGCCTGAAAGAGAAGAAGTTCCTATTGAAATCCAAGACGTATTTGTTGTCGAATATTATTCACACTAGAAACTTTAAAGATCCCGTTTGGGATCTTTTTTATTGCAATAAAAAAGGGATACAACTTAGTACCCCAAATTCGGAAAGTCAAGCTCCGGATAATTTGTTATTACTCCATCGAGTCCAATTTGAATCGACGTATCATAAACTTCTTTGTAGTTTATTGTCCAAGCGTTCACCTGTATATTATTTTTGTGCAAATCTTCGAGCATTTTTTTGTTCACAGAGCTGAACACCGGATGATAAAATTGAAAACCGTATTGTTTCAAATATTTTTCCGGACTGATGAGAGTCGAGCCGGTAAGTGCTCCGAGCGGAACTTCCGGATTGATTTCCTTCATTTTAAGAAGGCTGTAATGGTTAAAACTTGAAACCAAAAGTCTATCGAGCATATCGTTTTTCTTGAATGCGTCATACACTTTCTTTTCAATCCCTTGATAGAGAAAAACTCCCGTTTTAAGTTCAATATTGCTTACAAGTTTCGAATCTTTAAAAATTTCTATATATTCATCAAGAGTTATCGGGCTTTCGCCATTTTCATATTTCAAACTTTTGAGTTCATCAAGCGTAAGGTCTTTTACAAAAGCCTCCTTGTTTAAAAGGCGTTTTAAATATTCATCGTGAATTATCACCGGCACTCCGTCTTTTGTAAGCTGTACGTCGGTTTCAATTCCGAATATGTCTAGGTCCAAACATTTCTTAAACGCCTCACTCGAGTTTTCAAAAAACTTGCCGCTATATCCCCTGTGCGCATAAATTTTTGCCATAAACATCCTCCTTTACATATTGAAGTAATTCTTCCGGTCTATCTAATATTATAGCACTTTTTTTCAAATACTCCACCGTTCCCCAGCGACAGTAGAAAAAGTCTATACCGGCGTCAATTGCAGCCATATGGTCGGTGATTGCGTTTCCGACAAAAAGTACTTCGTGTTTCTCGAGTTTCATCATATCTATATATTTTAAAAGCATCTCGCCCGACGGCTTCGGATTTAAAACCATGTCCGCATGCACAACCGTTTCGATGTATTTTTGAAGGCCGTATCCGTTTAAAGCTAAATTTGCTGCTTCGGCATTTCTGTTTGTCGCCATTGCCTGGTGAATACCAAGCTTTTTCACTGCTCTTAAAAGGTTCATAACTCCATCGAAAGGTTTTATAGAATCGTCAATTTCTTTGTACATATTTTCAATTCTTTCGAGATTTCCCTCTTCTATATTGAGATTAAACATTTTAAAACTTTCGATTTGCGTTTGATGAAAAACTTTTTCCATCTCACCTTGTGTGAGTTTTCTTCCAATCATATATTCATACGTTTCAATCGTCACATTTTTTGAATCAAGAAGAGTTCCGTCGCAATCGTATATTATCGCCTTATACATTTCATTCTCCTAGAGTCCAGACGGAAAAACAATCGTCTCTTCCGTATTTTTATCGAAAATATAAAGTCTATCCACATTCGGCAACACTTTATAAACTCTTTCTTCATAAATGCTGTCTTCCGGGTCAAACCTCATCACTAGTTTCGCACCGTCATAATATGTGTAGCAGAAAAGGTCGCTTCCCATATATTCAACATTTGAAAAGAGCACTTCCACTCCGTCTTCGCCCAAGACAAAGTCTTCAGAGCGAACGCCGAGATAAACTTCTTTTTTATCTGAATCTCTGAGTGCCGACGAATAATATTTCGGCAAATTTATATATTTCCCCAAAAATTTTATCTGATATTTGTCGTTCACTTTTTTAATTTCACTTTCGACAATGTTCATTTGAGGACTTCCGATAAATTCAGCGATAAATTTATTTTTCGGTTTATTGTATAGATTAATCGGCGTGTCGAACTGCTCAAGAACACCTTTATTTAAAACCGCAATCCTGTTTCCCATTGTCATCGCTTCGGTTTGGTCGTGCGTAACATATACAAATGTTGTATCGAGTTCCTTGTGTAATTTTACAATTTCTGTTCGCATTTCTACTCTGAGTTTTGCGTCGAGATTTGAAAGCGGTTCGTCCAATAGAAAAACTTTCGGCTTTCTTACCATTGCGCGTCCGAGTGCAACTCTTTGGCGTTGTCCCCCCGAAAGCTCACTCGGCTTTCTGTCGAGTAAGTCGGATATTTGAAGAGTTTTTGCAATTCTTTCAACTTTTTCCTTGATTTCTTCTTTCGGCACCTTTTGCATTTTGAGCGCAAAGCCCATATTGTCCCTTATCGTCATGTGCGGATAGAGCGCATAGTTTTGGAAAACCATTGCGATGTCACGGTCTTTCGCCTCAATATCGTTCACTGCATTTTCCCCTATAAAAAGTGTCCCGTCCGAAATATCTTCGAGGCCCGCAATCATTCTTAGAGTCGTGGACTTGCCGCAACCCGACGGTCCTACAAGCACGACAAATTCCTTGTCGTCAATATTTAGATTTAAATCATTCACCGCGACATATCCGTCTTCATATCTTTTTGTTATATTTTTAAATTTTACTTCAGCCATATTTACCTAACCTTTCACTGAGCCTGCCGTAAGTCCCTTTATCATATTCTTTTGCGCGAAAAGGAAAATCATAAGCGATGGAATCATACATACTACAACTCCCGCAATCATCAAAACCATCGATTGCGAATCCACTGCATTAAGCATTGAAATCCCGATTTGAACTGTTCTGTATTTGTCGAGTCCCGTAACGAGAAGCGGCCACATATACATATTCCATGCACCCAAAAATGAAGAAACGCTAAGAGCAGCAATTGTCGGTCTTGAGAGCGGAATTAAAATGTTTAAAACGAATCTGAAATTCGAGCAACCGTCAATTTTTGCAGCTTCGTATATTTCCTTCGGGAAAGATCTGAACGACTGTCTAAACAAAAATATTCCCATTGCGGTCGTGAGGTATGGAAGCACGAGTCCCAAAAATGAATCTCTAAGGCCCCAACCTGACACCATCAAAAAGTTCGAAATGATTGTAGCTTCTCCCGGAATCATCATTGTGGACATTATTATCGCAAATAGAACCGATGCTCCTTTAAATTTTAAAAAGTGAAATGCGAATGCCGCAAGAAGCGCCGTAAAAACTTGTGAAAACGTTATTATTACGGAAACTATAATCGAGTTTAAAATATATCTCCCGATCGGTGCCGTTTTAAATACGTTCAAAAAGTTCATCAAAGTCGGTTTTTGTGGAAGAATACTTATATGTTTTGTGAAAATTTCACTCGGGTCTTTTATCGCCATCAAAAATGCATAGATTATCGGAAACAGTACAACTGTAACGACGACAATATTCAAAAGCATGAGTAGTGCTTTTTTAAAATCTAAGCGAAAAGACTTGTTTCTTTTTATATTTATATTTTCTCTTTCAAGTACCTTTTGCATAAAATCACCTTTCTGCAAGAGACTTGCCGCCTCTGTTTGTCTTAAACAAAATTATCGTAAAAATCATTACAATAAAAAATAAAACTATGGACTCCGCCGAAGCATATCCATATTTGTAGTTTTCAAACGCATTTTTATATATGTCGTGAACTATAACATTTGTCGATTCGCCCGGTCCACCCATTGTGAGCAGTTTTATCTGTGCGAACGATTGAAATGCGTTAATTACATTTGTTACAATTACAAAAAACATTATCGGTTTTAAGGACGGCAAAGTTATATATCTGAATTTTTGAAAGCCGTTCGCTCCGTCGATGCTTGCGCTTTCATACAGCGAAGCATCGATTGCAGCGAGTCCGGCACTCAAATATAGAAAATTCATCCCCGAATTTAGCCATGCCGTAAGAACGCTCACCGATATGAGTGCCATTGTCGGGTCTTCGAGCCAACTTATGTCGGAGCCGAAAATAAGATTAAGTGCTCCGATGCTTCTGTTTAACATAACTTTAAACACAAGCGCCATGCCCGAAGAGGCGATTGCCATCGGAAGGCTGTATGCCGCCGAGAAAATTTTGATCCCCGGAAAACTTCTTTGACAAAGAAGCGCGGTCATAAAGCCGAGTCCGACGCCCACCAACACAACTATTAACACATACATGAAGGTCACAACGAGACTGTTATAAAACGACGGCGATGTGAAGAGCGTTGTGTAGTTCTCAAGCCCTATAAAGAGATTGCTATTTCCCATTCTGTCCGTCAAAAATAGACTTCTATAAATAGTTTTTATAAACGGATAAAATGTGAAAACTAGAAACCCTACCATCGCCGGCATAATATAAGAATATGCGGATTTTGTATATTTGTTTTTGCTGTTCATGCTATTTCTTATTTGCTCTGTTGTAGTCGTTTATTGCGGAGTCAATATCCTTTTGCATTGCTTCCGCTGCTTCTTTCGGAGTTTTCACACCATTTAGCATATCTTCAACATATTTTTCAAAAACTTGTCTGCTTTCTTGATAAACTGCGCAGATTGCCCCTTGGCTTTCCGGAGTTGAGTCGTGAAGTTGATCTATAGCGGTTTGGAATTGCGGGAACTTCTTGATGTTTTCCTTAAACACATCTTCATCGTGTGCTTTCACATTCACAGGAAAATATCCGCTGTTTGCATTCCAATATGCTTGTGATTTCGGAGAAACCATATATGAAATGAAATCCCATGCGCCGGCTTTTCTCTCGTCGCTTCCCGAGTCTATCATATAAAGAGATGCACCGCCGATTGAAACCATTCCCTTGTCATCTTTGTTTACTGCAGGATAATATGCAGTTCCAACTTCAAATTTATCTCCGACTTCTTGCAAAATTCCTGCAAGCGATGCTGTCGATCCGAAAGTCATTGCTGAAACTCCGGAAACGAATTCTTGTTTTCCACCCGTTCTTCCGACGTTTGGAGCTATGCCCTTGTCGGCGAGTTCTTTCCATCTTTCGAGAATGTTTTCCATTCCGCCGTTTTCAACAAACACTGTTTTTGTAGGATTTCCGCCTCTTCCGTTGTTCATATCGAATAGCGGCTTTTGTTGTTTCAACATAAATTGGTCGACCCACCAGCCGTAAATTGACATACTAAGTGGCATTTCAACGCCCTTTGCCTTAAGTTTTTCTCCGACTTCAACCATTTCTTCAAGGCTCTTCGGCACTTCTGTAATTCCAGCCTTTTTAAACATATCCTTATTGTAATAAAGAAGCGGTGTCGACGAGTTAAAAGGCATAGAGTTCAACTTTCCATCGATTGTATAGTATGCCAAAAGGTTCGGCTCTAAATCTGCCGTGTTGAAATTTGTCTTGTCGATCATTTCTTGAACCGGTGTTATTAGCCCTGAATCAATCATAAATCTTGCACCTAATTCAAAAACTTGTACTATATCAACATCGAGAGAGCTGCCCGACGATGCCGATCTAAGCTTTGTAAGAGCGTCGTCATATTCGCCTTGAAATTCAGCTTTTACCAAATACTTATCTTGAGATGCGTTGTAATCTGCAACCATCTTGTCGATTGCTTCGTTTAAGTTTCCACCCATGGAGTGCCAAAATGTTATTACGGTTCTTCCGTCTTCTTTTGCTGCACTTCCTGACTTTTTGCAACCTGCTGTAAAAAGCATTGCAAATACAGTTAATAAAATTAAAATTCTTTGTTTCATAATTACCTCCTTGAAACTAATTCTCATTATAGCGAGCCATTGTTTTTGTAATATTTGCAGGTTGTAAAATGTAAATAAAAAAATAATAAATAATAGCATACATGGATAAATATTTTTAATAAAGAAATTTAAATCACAAAAAAAAGGAGGCTTAATGCTCCTTTTTATTTGCATATGGGTTGATGTAGCCTTTTTCCATGCCGGAATTGTAGGCTTCAACTATATTTTTCACGCCGAACTTTTCATAGATTGAGGCTATATGGTTGTAGAGGGTGCGTTCGCTGATGTGGAGTTTTTCGGCAATTTCCTTTTTGCTATCGCCTTTGACGAGTTCCGTGAGGACTTCCACTTCCCTGGGGCTGAGTTCGTTTACAATCTCGACAGCCTTGGCCTGGGTCTTGCCATCGTGCACTCTCCTTAGCCTTTCCATCATGTCCCCGATTTCTATAGACTTGTTGATAAAGTCTTTGGCCCCGTATTCAAAGGCTCGCTGCCTATAATTTTCCAAATCATAAGAGGTCAAGATGACTATCTTTTGGTCGGGGAATTTTTCCAAGATTCCACCAATCATCTCCAAACCAGTTTTTTCTCCCCGCAGATTTATATCCAGGAGCAAAATATCATAGGCATCTTTCAAATTTGCGTCCAAGTCTTCCGGCCTAGATATATAGGTGCACATTTCGACCCCCTCCTGCTCTTCCAAGAGGACCTTTATAGATTGGCCCAGAATCTTGTGATCGTCTAAGAGTAAAATTTTAATTTTCCCTCACCTCCATGAGTACTTGGGTAAACAATTTGTCCCCCTTCAAATCATAATTTATCTTTCCAGAATTGGACTCGACCAAAAGAGTCAGAATCAAAATCCCCCTCTTGGAATCCTGGATCTTTTTGAAATCCTCCTTGGTCGCCCCGTCGCTCTCCAAATTTATAAGGACTTTATTATCCTCCATGCTAAGACTATAATTTAAATATCTTCCCTCCGAGTGCTTGTAAATATTGTTCACGAGCTCCTTGGAGACCAAAAGCAAGAGGCGTTTTAACTTTTTATCCTTAAGAGTCGCGGCCTCAGGCTCTATATCCATGTGTAGATCAAGGTCCTTATCCTTGTAAAGGCTGGCAATATTTGCGAAGACATGCTCCAAGGAAGCACCCACATCGATGTCATCGTAAACATTTGATTGATAGTATTTCATAATCCCCCTGGCCTTGTCCTCCAGGTCGGTCAAAATCTCTTTTACGAAGTCCAAGTCAGGGTCTTTGGTCGACAGGTAATTCTTGCAGGCAAAAATATCCTGGACAATATCGTCGTGGATAACACGAGCAAATTCTTCCCTCTCTTGACCAATGTGGTCAGACAGATAATAGAGTTTGTAAATCTTGTCGTAGATATTTTCTTGTTCTTTAAAATACAAGGTCAAAACCAATTCAAAAAACAAATAGGTAAAATGATACATCAAGTCTATCGATTTTGGATCAATGCCGAATATATAAACTGTAACACCAGCAAACACTCCAAAACCCAAAGCCAAGATGAGCAAAGACCTCAGTGTCAGTGGTAATATATTAATATTTTTAAAATTCTTTATCTTTAAAAATTTCACAAGATAAATGCAAATAAAAACATAGGTCAGATAAATAATTTTAGTATTAAAACTAACATAATCCAAGGCACCAACGGCAATGGAGACCATAAATAAAATACTGTATATTAAAGAAGTCCTAAAAGAAATTTTATTATTAGACAACTCCACTGCAACAAAAATAATAATTACACGCCTAGCTAAATTTAATATTTTTCCCAGAACTGCATAGTCTTTTACCAAAAGACCTGTCGCTTGAAGAATAGCAAAATACATCAGTATAAAAGCATGGATGCTAATATTTTTTAACATTTTCTTGTACATATACTCACCACAACCCCTCTATAGCTTTATTTTACCATATAGAATGGAGTTATCACAGCCTTTTAAAAAAATAAGACAAATTTATAACCTTATAACTTGATCAAATCTTTTTAGTGTATTTTCATCATTTACATGGGTGATGACGATAACAATCCTATCTTTGATTCCAAAAATCAAATCAAAAATAATTTCGCTTGTTTCCTTATCCAAGTTACTTGTAGGCTCATCAAAAATCATAACATCATAATTTTCTACCAGGAATCTTGCAATGTCTATCCTTTGTTTTTCACCTGTGGACACTTGGTTCCTGCTCCCTTCTTCAATAGGCTTATCTAAAAAGCTGTCCTTAAATTTCAATTTCCCATAAAGACTATTATTAGCTTCCAACTTTCTATAGAGCTCTATGTTATCTCTTACAGATCCATCAATATAAAAGTCATTTCTTTGTATATAAGCAACTTTCTTATATAGGTTGTCGGTCAAAATTGTATTTACATCTTGCTTGTTTAACTGGATCTCGCCTTTGTACTGGTCTGAGCCATAATATTTCATTATCAGCTTAGCAAGAGTGGACTTTCCTCGCCCGGATTCTCCCACTATGGCGTAGGTTTTTCCTTTTTCAAATTTTGTATTAAAGTCTTCAAAAATTATCTTATCTTCTGCAAACTTAAAATCCAAATCTTTAATGTCTATGGTTGAAATATTATTTTGAATTAGTTGACCTTTATTTTTCTCTGTTGATAAAATTTCATCAAAACTTTTCATTATGTCGCTAACTGTCCCCATCAAGTTTTTATTATAGGCTAATTGTTGCAAGGGATTAAACACGCCATTTAACAAGTTTATTGCAGAAATTAATAAACCAACTGTAATATCTCCCCTAAGAGCAAACCATACCCCTATTGACATGCAAGCCAATTGGGCAAAAAAGCTGAAAAAAAGTCCAAGGTCATTGGCAAGGCTAGATACAAATATATATGAAAACCTGCTTTTCTCATATTGTTTATCCCTATCAAGGTATTTTTTCAAAAAAATATCAGATACGCCAAGTAGTTTAATTTGTTCAAAGCCTTTTAGATGATTATTTATTACCTTTAAGTAGTTCGCACTTTCATCTGAAAATTCATTGGTTTTTTTAGCCATTATTACTCCCGGTAATTGGGATAAAATTATCGTAACAAGTGAAACCCCAACGAATGATAAACCCAACTTCCAATTGATAAAAAATATTGTTCCAATACTAACCAAGGCCGATATAAAGTTCGCAACAATCTCACATCTAGGTGACAAATAGTTTGTTTGCAATAGGTCAATGTTTTTTGTAAAGTTGTTCAAATAATATTCATTTGACTTTGATACATAATCGTTCATTTCCTTTTTATTGACAGACACATAAAGGTCTTTTTTGGCATCTCTAATTATGTCTGATACATTTTTACTCTTTATATACGTGAATAAAAGGGAAACAATAAACCATCCGATTACAACCTTAAGACATGCTAATATTTTTGAAACAAAGTCTACATCTTGGTTAACTACAACGTCAACAACTGTCCCTAGTCTAACAGAAAACATGGCAAATAAAAACGCTGACCCTATACTTAAAATCACCGCCAAAATATATGTCAACCAATGGTTCTTAATTATTTTATTCATAGTAAACCTCCTTTAATATTTTTTATTCTAACATGAGTTAAAAAAGATTACATGAGTAAATACTGCAAATTTTATTTTTTTTCAATAAAAAATTGTGGGCTCTTAGGCCCACAACTTAATTTTTTTAATTTTTACAATTTAATCTCTTTATTGGATATTTCTCCCGGCAAGTCATCATGGGAGAGTATAAAGGTTATTCTCTTATTTCTCTCTTCATTTACACGGGCGTAGATTTCACGGGCTGAATTGTCGTCTATGTTGGATGTGATTTCGTCCAAAATCAAGACATCCGGATCTCTATATATGGCCCTGGCGAAGGCTATTCTTTGTTTTTCCCCGCCAGATAAATTGGCGACTGCTGGATTTATAATTGTATCCACACTTTTGTTTGCAAAGATTGGGGCCAGGAGTTTTTCATACGGTTTCGCTACCCGTTCTTCTCTCCTAGATGTCACCATCTAAAACTTCGGGGTCGCTATTAGATTCGTCGGTAACTACTCTCTGTGGGGATTTTCACCCCAGCATTAGAACATGCCCGTCATACCAAAAAAAAGAGCCTTATAATAAGACTCTTTTTAACGACAACTTATGTCGTTGTTATGTACCTACTATTCACAAGGTACACATGATCCTGTTGGGCAAACGTCTGCACAGTTTCCGCATCCGATGCACTTTTCACCATCGATTGAGTAAATGTCGCCATCTGAAATTGCATCTACAGGGCATTCAGCTTGACATTGACCGCAAGCGATGCAATCATCTGTAATATGATATGTCATAAAAGTTCCTCCTTTGTATTTTGAAATGAGATCTCTTATCTCATCTACATATATTATACCACACTTTCATAAAAATTACACAGTTTTATATAAAATAATGATAAAAAAACGTAATCTTTTTAGAAATGTGAGTACAGTTACGTATAATTAGTGATGTTAATCACTAATTCATCATGTTCTATGTATAAGATATACTTTTAATGTATATTAAAAAATTAAAAGTCATATTTCAAAAGACTTATTAAAATTAAATCTGTTTATTTATTCTGTGATTTATGATAAAATGGATGTGGTGTTTTTTATGAGAATGAGAAAAAAATGGTGGGCAGTGCCCACATTACTTGACAGCGGCAAGGCTTTCTTTTGGCCGGAGGAAAATAAAGGTCGTTGGAGTGAAAAATTTAATAATGATAATCCGATTCACCTTGACATAGGTTGCGGAAGCGGTGGCTACTGTCTTGCACTTGCAAGAAAAGACAAAAACAGAAATTTTGTGCTTTGGGACAAGGAAGCCGGTGTTTTAGTTTATGCACTTGATGAACTTCTTGAGTCAAATGTTGAGAACGCTCTCATCATTCCACGAGAAATTGACCACGTCGAAAATATCTTCGCTGAAAACGAAGTTGATTCAATCACGATTCACTTTCCGAATCCTTGGCCGAAAAATAGACAAAATAATAGACGTCTTACCTATCCTTCAAGACTTTTAAAGTACAAAAATATTTTAAAACCCGACGGCGAAATCGACTTTAGAACCGACGACGATGAGCTTTATGTAGATACTCTTTCCTACATCGAAGAAGTGGACGGCGTAATTCTCGAAAAGTCGGACGACGCTCCACCGACAACTCCAATAAGTCACTATGAAGAAAGGTTCAGAGAAAACGGCGTTAAGATAAAATATATCAGATTTAAATTTTAAAATAACAGGACCCCTTAGAGTCCTGTTATTTTTGTGTTTGTATAAAAATAATTTGTCATATTTTAAATATGTGCATAAATATTTTTCCAATTAAATTTCGCACAAACAAATTACATATTATAAATATCCACCGTCAACTCGGAGGTTTGCTCCCGAAATATATGAGGCTTCATCGCTGCAAAGAAAATAAATCGCATTCGAAACGTCGGTTGCCTCCCCTGCTCTTAGAAGTGGAATTTCCGAAACAAATAAATCTCTGTCTTCAACTTTTATATTGTCATTCATCGCCGTATTTATAAAGCCCGGGCTAACGCTGTTCACTCTAATGTTCGACGGTCCAAGTTCTTTTGACAGACTGTTTGAAAAAGCGATAATGCCGCCCTTTGTTGCGGAGTAAACCGACTCGCAAGACGAGCCCGTAATTCCCCACATCGAGGAGATAAAAATTATAACTCCGGATTTTTTCTCGATCATCTTTCCCACAAGTTTTTGCGTGATTAAAATCGGGGACTTAAGATTTACGTTAATAATCTTTGAAATGTCCTCTATTTTCGTGTGGTTAATCGTGTCGACAACACTTATTCCGGCACTGTGAATTATAATGTCGAGCTTTTTATACTCGCTGTCGATTTTCTTTAAAAATTCGACCACGCTCTTTTCATCCGAAAGGTCCGCTTTGTATGAATCGATTCTATAAGGAAACTCTTCCTTTAAACTTTCAATTTTTTGAGCGTGCGTATTATATTGAAGAATCATTCTAGCATCGCTATTTTCAAGGAATTTTCTCGCAATTGCGTATCCGATTCCCCCACTCGCTCCGGTTAAAAGTATATTCTTCATGCTCTTTTCACAAAGTCCTCAAAAATCTTTTCGAACTTTTCATGCTTATAAATCATCATTTCGGGATGAAATTGAACAAGGTGAATATATCTCTCACCCGTCCATTCCATCGATTCAACAATGCCGTCCTTGGCACGCGATGTCACTCTAAAACCTTCGGCAACGTCCTTTACTGCCTGATGGTGATACGAATTCACAATCGCTTTTTCTCCGAAAATATCAAATAAAATCGAATCCTTTTCAATTGCAATTGAATGTGTACCATCGGTAATATTTTGAGGATTGTTGTGATTTAAATTAAATCCTGCAATTTTCAAATCCTGATAAAGGCTTCCGCCGTAGACCGAATTTATAAGTTGCATGCCTCGACAAATTCCCAAAATAGGTTTATTTATATCCCTGATTTTTTCCAAAAGCTTTAATTCGAATTCATCTCTTTCAAAAGAATATTTTTTGGTTTCAAGAATCATCTCTTCATTATAAATCATCGGATTAATGTCAACGCCACCGGTAAAGAGAAAACCTTCACACATTTCGACGTATGAATCGATTAAATCATCATCGGCGATATTAGGCACAATAACAGGCACTCCGCCCGCTCTTTTAATCGCCTCGCTATATGCAATCGGCACAAGTGTGTTCCATTTGTCGTCTTCGGCATAAAGCATGCCGGTGCTAATCAATATTTTTTTCATATACTTCTTCCTTTGCCTTTACAAACAAAATAATTCCAAGCACCAATAATGGAATCGAAATCCATTGTGAGGTTGAGAATGCTCCATAGATTCCTCTGATTTCGTCTCCTCTGAAAAATTCCAATATAAATCTTCCGATTGAGTACATTATTAGATATAGTCCGAAAATTCTGCCCGGGTGTTTATTCTTTTTAGAATAAATTAAAAGTGTAATAACAATTATAAAGTTTCCGACCACTCCAAAAAGTTGTGTAGGTAGAACCGAAACACCTGCCGGTGCAAGTCCACCTTTCGGAAATTGTACGGCTATGCAAGAATTTGAAACTCTTCCATAGCAACATCCTGCGAAAAAGCAACCCACTCTTCCGAACATCTGTAAAATCGGCATCGATATTGCAAATATATCCAAAAGTTTCAGCGGTTTTATATGTTTGTATTTCTTTAAAAATAACACAACTCCGATTCCCGCACCGATCAGTCCTCCCAAGAAGACCATGCCTCCGCTAAATGAATATTGTATTCTTTGAAGAAGCGGATACTTTGAATCGAAAAGTATCATAAAACTCGACGGATCAGTTATCCAGTAAAGAAGTTTTGCCCCCGCTCCTCCGATAAGAAGTGCATATATCATCGCACTAAGAGCCGTATCGAAATCAAGCTCCTTATAATATTTTTGATACCTCAAATAGAGCATAATACAACAAAGCCCTATAGCTATAAAAAAACCATATGCCGGGATCTTAGCTCCCAGCACATTAAAAAACATTTTCAAAACTTAAAACCTCCAGCTGCCTCTAAAATCTCTCATCATATTATCCATTGGTCTAAATCCGTATCCTCTGCATCCGAGGCATGAAACACAGGATATGCATGTTACAAAAAATATTGTTCCCAATATTATTCCAATAAGTCCCAATGTTTTTCCAACTTGTGCGACTGAATTTTTTCTGTCGACAATCATAGCCTTGCTTCCTTTGGACCATGCAATTGCACCAAAAATTATTGCAAGTATTCCGCTTCTCATGAATATTACAAGAAAAATTGATACTACACCAAATATAAACGAAAGAAGTGCGTCATCGTTTGGAGTTTTTCCAACTCTGTCTTCATCGATAATTTCATCGTCAGGTCCGTCATAATAAAAATCGTCTCTCAAAATTCAACCCTCCATTCTTTATTTATTTTTACCCTAAATTTAATAAAATAAGCATTGCAACTGTCATTGTTGACAATTAAGCGATTCTATACTATATTATAATATATATATTGTTAAAAATAAAGGAGAATGTTTAAATATTATGGAGACGTTATTTTTGGATGGGACCGATGGTCACAAGATTCCCGTCTATTGCAGTAGGATTGACGATGAGAAATTTACCGTTCAAATAGTACACGGACTGTTTGACAGCAGCGACAGATATTTTGATTTTATGGAAGATTTAAACAAAATGGGAGCATCTGCCGCGATTATGGACATAAGAGGCCACAAAAGGGCGATTGAAAATGCTTCGGAGTCGTTATATTTAGGGGAATTTAACGGATGGAACAATGCAACCGACGATATTCATGTTCTTAATTCTTATTTGCGTCAAAGAAACAAACCGAACTTTCTCATAGGATACGGTATTGGAAGTGACCTTCTTAGAACTTATGCGATTAAATATGGACACGAAACCGACGGTATCGTTCTCGTTTCGGCAGGAAAATATATTGGGAATTTAAGATATAATATATACAGCAAAATTTTAAGTTTTCTTATCTCAAACAAAGGCGAAACTTATCGCTCCGAAGCAATAAAAGATAAAGCTTTGAAAGATTTGAACAAGCCGTTTATAAAGAATTCTATGTTCTCATATATGACTTCAGATTTATATGAGGAAGATAAGATGAATAAAAATCCGTTTATGAAAGGTGTACCGACAGTTGCAATGTGGCGTTCGATCCTTCTTGCAAAGAAAAAAATTCAGGATGAAAACGCACAAAAATACATTCCTGACGATCTCCCGCTTCTTTTTGTTGTTGGAGAAAAAGACATCGTTGGCGGAGGAATAAAAAAACAGGAGGCACTTGTCGACTTCTACACAAGCATGGGAAAAAATGCGGAGCTCAAAATCATAAAAGATGGCCGCTTCGATCTATATCATGACAAAACAAAGGAAATCTATTTAGAAATGCTGAGGGAATTTTTTGACACAATTATTTCACAAAGACAACTTGACAAAAATCCACAAGAATAATTTTATATTAATCGCATTATTTTTCAGTCTTGCGATGATGTATCGCTTCACAAATGTCGAACCGGTAAATCCGCTAGATTTAAGTTTTTGGCTCGACGATCAAATAAAATTGGTACCATGGACCGTTCTTATTTATCATTCATGGTATCCGACTCTATTTTTAATAATGTACTTTTTAAAAGACGACAAATACGACCGTGAATATATAATGGCTCTATTTATAGTAAAATCTCTTTGTATTTTAACATTTATTTTACTTCCGAGCGTTGTTAGCATTAGAGAAGATATAGTTCCAAGAACCTTTTATGAAAAACTGATAATGCTCACCTACAAAATGGATAATCCATACAATGGATTCCCATCGTCACACGTTGCGTGTGCTGTAGTAGCATATCATTACACAAATAACAAAGGTTTTATTGGAAAATTCTTTCAAGTACAAATGGTACTTATAATTCTTTCTACAATGACCACCAAGCAACATATTGTCGCTGATTGTATCGGAGGAATTTTGTATGCTTATGTCGTTTTAAATATAATAATTCCGAAACTTCGAGAATATGACTTGACACTTTTCGACCCGACAATATAGTCGGGTTTTTTATTTGCCTCTTTATCTTTATTTAATGGGCATAAATTTATTGTGTTTTTTAGTAACAGTTTACACAAGAAATAAAATATGTTATAATTTATAATATCAAGGAGGTTTATATGATAGGTATAATAGAAAAGTTTACTACATTTTTATGGGACAACATGATTGCTTATATGCTTATTGCAGTAGGAATACTATACACCATCAGACTTGGACTGCCTCAAATCCTACGCTTACCAAGTTTTTTTAAGGAAGCGTTCGGAGATCTTTTTAAAAAAGGCGAGAAGAAAGAAGGCGAAGTTAGTTCATTTCAAGCTTTGGCAACGGCAGTTGCTTCACAAGTTGGAACCGGAAACATCGGCGGTGTGGCAAGTGCCATAATGATGGGTGGTCCCGGAGCAGTTTTCTGGATGTGGATTTCAGGACTTCTCGGTATGAGCACAATTTTTGCTGAAGCAGTGCTTGCACAGGTCTATAGAGAAGAAAGAAACGGCGAACAATATGGCGGACCTGCATACTATCTTTCAAACGGGCTTAAGAATAAAAAGATAGGAAAAATATTAGCAACACTTTTTTCAATATTTATAATTATTGCCTTGGGGCTTGTCGGAAATATGGTTCAATCGAATTCAATTTCTCTTTCACTAAGTAACGGATTTGGAATTGCTCCAATAATAACGGGAATTGCACTAGCAGTTATTGTTGGTCTCATTGTTCTCGGAGGAGTTCAAAGAATATCCAAAATTGCAGAAACAATAGTTCCGGTTATGGCTGTTATTTATATTCTTGCAGGTATAGTTGTGGTAATAAAATTCCACGCTCAATTCATTCCTGTTATAAAAGCAATATTTACCGCCGCTTTCTCGAGCAAAGCTGTGCTTGGAGGTATGGTCGGTATTTCAGTTAAAACAGCAATGAGACTTGGCCTTCAAAGGGGACTTTTCTCAAACGAAGCCGGTATGGGTTCGACACCACACGCTCACGCTGTTGCAAATGTTCCACACCCTGTTAATCAAGGATTTGTGGCTATGGCAGGAGTTATCATCGGAACATTCTTCATTTGTACACTCACCGCATTTATAATTCTCGTTACAGGTGCTCATATAGAATCGGCGAATCTCGGTCTTGAGACTGTCGAGGTCACCCAACTCGGTTTTAAAATCGCATTTGGACACGCCGGAACTATATTCCTTGCAATAGCACTTGCATTTTTTGCATTTACAACCATTATCGGTTGGTATTATTTCGGCGAAAGTAATGTCGTTTATCTATTCGGAAGAAAAACACTTCCAATTTACAGAATTGTTGCAATATTATTTGTTACTCTCGGAACAATAGTTCCTGTCGGAACAGTTTGGCTATTCAGCGACATGTTCAATGCACTGATGGTTATTCCGAACCTTATAGGTCTTGTTGCATTGTCGGGAATTGTAGTCAAAAAATATGACGAATGGAGAAATAAGCTTTAACTTTATTTGATTTATCATTTTAGGGAGGTATGGCATGATAGATACAATAAAAACTATTTCAAACTTTTTATGGGACAACATGGTAGTTTATCTACTTCTAATCGTAGGGCTTTTTTACACTGTGAAATTAGGATGTCCTCAATTCACAAAATTGGGAAAAGGATTTAAAGAAGCATTCAAAAACATATTCTTAAAAGACGGACGTGAAAAAGATCACGTTTCATCGTTTCAAGCACTTACAGTTTCACTCGCTGCTCAAATCGGAACCGGTAATATAAGCGGTATCGCAAGTGCAATAATGGTCGGAGGACCGGGAGCAATCTTTTGGATGTGGATCTCGGGAATCCTCGGCATGGGAACAATTTTCGGAGAAGCTGTACTTGCTCAAACTTACAGAGAAAAGAAAGGCGACGAAGTCTACGGGGGCCCTGCCTACTATCTTTCAAAAGGTATGAAAAATAAAAAGTTTGGAAAAATTCTCGCTTCAATATTTGCAGTACTAATTGTAATTTCACTCGGCATTGTCGGAAATATGGTTCAATCGAACTCTATTTCTACATCTATGAGTGAAGGCTTCGGTATAAAACCTATTCTAACCGGTATAGTCCTTGCAGCGCTCGTTGCAATAATTATTGCCGGCGGAATAAAGAGAATTTCTAAAGTTGCCGAACTTATAGTTCCGGTAATGATTCTAATTTACATTGGAGTCGGTGTGGTTATTCTTGCAAAATTCAGCAATGAAATTATTCCTGCATTAAAATCTATTTTCACATCCGCATTTTCCGCAAAAGCAGCACTCGGTGGTGCAATCGGTATTAGCGTCAAAGAAGCTGTTAGACTTGGAATTCAAAAGGGTCTTTTCTCAAATGAAGCAGGTATGGGTGCAACACCACAAGCAAACGCAATTGCTGAAGTTGACCACCCTGTAAAACAAGGGCTTGTTGCAATGGTTAGCGTTGTTATCGACACAATAATAATTTCTACAATCACTGCGCTTATAATACTTGTAACAAACGCACACACTGCACTTGATACAACTATGAACCCGATTACCGTAACACAAAAAGGATTTGAACTTGCACTCGGCGAAACGGGAACGGCATTCTTAGGAATACTCCTTCTCTTCTTCGCATATACAACAATGATCGGTTGGTACTACTACGGCGAAAGTAACATAGTTTATCTATTCGGCAAAAAAGCAGTTATTCCATATAAAATTTTAGTTGTTCTTGCAGTAATATTCGGAACTGTCACACACTTTAACTCAATTTGGACAATGAGTGATCTTCTAAACGCACTCATGGTTATTCCGAACTGGATTGGAATAATGCTAATGTCAAACATAGTTGTTAATAAATATAAAGAATGGAAAAGCTTAGAGCTTAAATAATGATTGGGAGATATCCTCCCAATCTATCTCCTGTACATAATTTATGAATAAAAATTCTGTATAGGTATAACAAAGTATTCTTTACTTTAGCGTGTTAGCATCGAGGTGGCTAGCACATAAAAAATTCGCATACTTTATGGAGGTTAGGTATGATAGATATTATTCAAAAAATAACAAGTTATCTTTGGGATAACCTTATAGCGTATATGCTTCTCGGGGTCGGTATTCTCTACACCATTAGACTTGGTTTTCCACAAGTAACAAAATTAGGGAGAGCTATTAAAGAAGCTTTCGGTGGAGTTTTTACTAAGAAAGACAAAAAAGACGACTCCGGAGTCAGTGCATTCCAAGCACTTGCAACGGCAATTGCAGCACAAGTCGGAACCGGTAACATCGGTGGAGTTGCAGGAGCTATTATGGTCGGCGGACCGGGTGCAGTATTTTGGATGTGGGTTTCAGGAATCCTTGGCATGAGCACAATATTCGCCGAAGCTGTACTTGCTCAAACTTACAGAGAAAAGAAAGATGACACTGTCTATGGTGGTCCTGCTTACTATCTCACACACGGTTTAAAAAATAAAAAATTCGGAAAAGTTTTGGCAGTACTCTTTTCGATTTTCATCATTATAGCTTTGGGACTAGTCGGAAACATGGTCCAATCAAACTCAATTTCACTTTCACTTAAAAACGGTTTCGGTATTACTCCGGTAATTACAGGACTTGTTCTTGCAGTTTTAGTTGGAATGATAGTCATTGGCGGTATTTCAAGAATTTCAAAATTTGCTGAACTTGTTGTTCCGATTATGGCTCTCATATACATCATCGGTGGATTTGTCATTCTATTTAAATTCCATGACCAAATCATTCCTGTATTCAAGGGAATATTTACTGCAGCATTTTCAAGTGAAGCAGTTCTCGGCGGACTTGTCGGTGTGTCAATGAAAAAAGCAATTAGACTTGGACTCCAAAGGGGACTTTTCTCCAACGAAGCCGGAATGGGTTCAACTCCGCACGCTCACGCAGTTGCTGAAGTTCCACACCCAGTCAATCAAGGTCTCGTAGCTATGGCAGGTGTAGTTGTTGATACACTCGTAATATGTACACTCACAGCTCTTGTCATTCTAGTAACAAACGCACACAATATTTCAGCCGGACTCGATCTTCAAACAGTTGCAGTAACACAAAAAGGATTTGAAATTGCATTCGGAAACGCAGGTCTCATGTTCCTTGCAGTTTCTCTAGTATTCTTTGCATTTACAACAATCGTCGGTTGGTACTACTTCGGCGAAAGTAACATCGCTTACCTATTTGGAAAAAAAGCACTCACCCCTTACAGAATTCTAGTTCTCGTTGCAATAGTTCTCGGAACAATCATTCCGGTAGACACAGTTTGGATGTTCAGCGACTTCTTTAACGCACTCATGGTCATCCCGAACTGGATCGGCGTTGTACTTCTATCTGGAACTGTAGTAAAAAAATTCGATGAATGGAAAAAACTTGATAAGGAAATAAGAAAAGTTTCCGCAAAATAGACAATAAAAAACTCGGTCTGTGAATAAAACACAGCCGAGTTTATTTTTTTAGAATCAAATCTCCTTCACATATTTGTTCGCGACAATAGGTCTGCCATGGGCGTCTTTGTCTTCGAACTCATACATAAATTCAAAATCAAGTTTATTGAGAAGCCGAATTGAGTTGTTGTTTGTTTTATAAACATTTGCTGAAAGTAGTGCCATTTCATGCGATTTAAAAAACGGAATTGCCGCTTCAATCGCTTCCTTCATTATGCCTTGTCCCCAATAGTCCTTCGAAAGAGAATAGCCGATGCACATGGTTTTGCCGTCGGTGTAATCTTTGTCGACAATAAAGTCAAGTGTTCCTATTGCCTTTTCATCATCCTTGTGGTATATACAAAACACGGTGTTTAATTTCTTAAACATTTCAAGAAAATCTCGGGCGTCATTCTCTGACAAAAAGTGGTGCCATCCCGCAGCTTCGCCTACTCCTTCGACTTTTCCAAATTCATAAAGTGCTTCAAGATCTGAATCAATCCATTTTCTCAAAATTATCCTTTGTGATTGTATCTCATCTGTTGGTAATTCTATCAAAATATTTCTCCTTTGTTATACCTGTAAAACAAATTCCAATGTCCTTTTTGTCTGCGTCCTTGCCTATTCCTTCGGCAAATTTTGCCATCCCGACTTTTTCTTGAGTTCTCATCGAACGCTCGTTGTTTACAAAATACCCCGCCATTACAAATTCTGCGTCAGTATTTTCAAAAAGATATTTAAGAACTGCACTCACTGCTTCAGGCATCAAACCTTTGCCCCAATATTCATTTGAGAGCACAAACCCAAGCTCGACAATGTTTGTCTTTTTAAATTTTTCATAAACAAGCTCCGGCATTTTTCCATCAGGCTCGTGAAGACCAAGTGTGCCAATCATTTTTCCCGTATCTTTGTCTACAAGCGAAAATATGTTCTTCTCTTTTATAAACATTTCCGCAACTTTTTTCGTATCGTCAATTGAGTTGTGGTGAAGCCAACCTGCCGCTTCACCGACTCCCGGCACTCTTGCATAATCGAAAAAATTCTCTAAGTCTTCAATTTGAAACGCTCTTAATATAAGTCTCTTTGTTTCGAGCGTGATATTTGTAACATCTATTTTCATTTTTCCTCCAAAAACAGGAAAAGACCAAACTTCCGTCCGGTCTTATCTGAAATTCTCGTTAATCAAATTATCGGCTTCAGCCTTGTTCATAATCCAATAACTTATCCCTTCGGCATCATTTTCTGCATGGCCCGGAAGAGTCATTGTCTTTATATTTTCAGTATCTATTTTTCCCGCAGATGTTGCCATCTTTAAGATTGTTTCAATCGGAATGTTTGTCTCCACATTCGGAAGTACAACTCTCAAAATTTTCGGGAGTTTGAAAACATTTTTAAAGCTTAGTGCTTGACTTATAACCGCCTTTATAAACTGTTGTTGATGCTCAATTCTCGAAATATCTGAGCCATCCGTCGGCATCGGAATGCCCGGCGAATTTTTTCTCCATCTTAAAAACTCAATCGCTTGTTGTCCGTTTAAAGTTTGAAGCCCTGGCTTAAAATCAATCGAAAGCTCCTTACCTTTTGTCGTGTCGAGATATTTCATTCTGAAAGGAATCTCAAACTCTACTCCACCTATTGAATCAACAAGATTCTTCACAGCCATATAGTCAACTTTGGCATATTTATCAACTTGAAGTCCGGTAAGATTGTTTATATATTTCAATGCAAGCTCGCTTCCACCCGTCGCATGACCGGCGTTTAGCTTTACATAGTTGCCGTTTGGAAATTTATATTGTGTATCACGCGGCAAATTGAGCATTCTCACCTCACCCGTGTCAAAATTTATTCTCGTCAAAATCATCGTGTCGGTTCTTTGATGCTTTGCCTCCTCAGTTGTGAGGTCCATGCCGTCAATCCCCATCACGACAAAATTAATCTCACCTTTAAACTCCTCTTTAGGTTTCTTCATCTTTTCGAGGTCGATTTCTTTTTCTTGTGAGCCATTTATATCTTCATCTGTCGTCTTTTCCTTTTCTGATTCGACACCGATATATTTTGCAAACGGATTATGTGCATTTTTAACAACTGCGAAAATATAAAATGCCGTAAATGCAAAAAAAGCAGTTATAAATGCTACTTTAAACTTTTTCATTTCGTAACTCCATTTCATAACTATACTTTCTTTATTATATCATATTAAATTAAAGAACTCAATTTATCATTCCTTCTATATTTATAAAATCAGGGTAAGATTTTTTTGAATTCACAACAAACTTATTCTTTGTGAAACTGCACATCCAAAAGTCATTTTTATAACTGTCGGTGTAAGATTTTGACTCATCGTAAGAAACTTCAATCCCCTCTTTTTGAAAAAGCTTTTCCAAATTTTCTTTCTTGGTCATTTTTGTATTGTTATTTCCTATAACCTTGCCACCCGAGTGACTCGTCGCGATAAGATAATCAAAACCCAAAATTTCCTTTACATATTTCATATATCCATAAAGACTTGCAGAGCAAAGAATTGTGATATAACCCTCCTCATTGATCTCATCAATCAAATTTTTGTACCCGTGCATTTCAACGAATCCTTTCGAAAACTCTTTTAATGCATTGTCAGGAACGGCCTCCACAACTCTGACAAATGCACTTTTTAATTTTTCAAATCTACCGGTTAAAAGCATAGCAAAAAAGCCCTTTATAATCCACCACGAGAGCCCGAAAATATTTATATATCCATTTTTTAATGCAAATCTTATAAGAACCCTGATCGAATCTATGTCGACCAGGGTCTTATCAAAGTCATATATTTTTATCTTTTTCACTATTCTTCTCTCAAAACGCCGTAGTCGCCGTCGCCTCTCTTATAAATTACAGAAACCTTGTCATTTTCAGAATCTCTAAAGAGATAGAAATCGTGTGTTACAAGGTCCATTTGAAGAGCTGCTTCTTCTCTCGACATCGGTTTCAAGAAGAATGCTTTTTCACGAACAACTTTCGGTCCTTCAACGACTTCCTTCGGTTCCAAATCAGGGATTTCTTCAAATTTTATGCTCTTTGTATTTTGGTATCTCTTTTGAAGTTTTGTTTTATGTTTTCTGATCTGTCTTTCAAGTTGATTTAACACTTTGTCGACAGATTCATAAAAGTCTTTTGTCTTTTGTTCACTCCTAAGAACTTGTCCGTCAGGAAGGGATATTGTCACTTCCAAAATTTCATCCGACTTTACCCTTCTGAACACTGCATTGCCCGTTATATCTTCTGCGAAGAATTTATCGAGCTTAGATAGTTTCTTTTCCGTTAATTCCCTTAAGTCAGGCGTCATTTCAAAGTTTCTTGCTACGATTGTAAGTTTCATAATATTCCTCCTTATCTTTATATATATTATATACCCCTTTAAATTGATTTTAACACATTAAAACTGTTATAATATAAACATGGAGGTATTTTATGAATAAAATTACACTGGACGCATTCACAAAATACAAATTTCTCTCAAAACCAACATTCTCAGATGGTGGTAAGAGATTTGTATTTGAAGTGACAAATATTAGCGAAGATAAAAAGTCATATGAGACGGGACTTTTTGAACTCAAAAACAACAACGCAAAAAAAATTACGACAAAGAGTGGGCAAGGTTTTTGTTTTTTGAATGAAGATGAGATAATTTTTAGAGATGATAGGGACAAATCTGAAAACAAATCTGCTGCACCTTCAACTAAGATTTATAAACTTAATTTAAACGGTGGCGAAGCTGAAAAGTTTTTGGAATTTGATTCCAACCTTTCAATTGTCGATGTTGTCGGAAATAAAATTATTTTTATAGAAAACTACAACCCTATTTGGGACGGCTACGACAAGACCGACTCGAAGTCGCGAGAAGCGATGATTTCAAGAAACAAGGACAACGAAGACTATCATGTGTTCGACGAAATTCCTTTTTGGGGAAACGGCGCCGGCGTTACAAATAAAAATAGAAGTCGCCTCGCCTGCTATGACTTAGGCAAAAAAGAACTCACATTTTTGACTGAAAAAGAAAGAACCGTCGAACTTGTCGACATAAATAAAAATACCGAAAAAATCGCATTCACTACAAATGTCTACAAGGACAAAATGCCGCTCACAAGCGAAGTGATGATGCTCGATTTAAGAACCGGCAAAATTGAAGACATAACTCCGCTCTACGGAATGAGTTATCAAATTTTGAAATTTATGGGCGACGACATCATAACTCTTGCAACCGACATGAAGTCGCACGGCATAAACGAAAACGGCAGCCTCATTTTGTTTGAGCCGAACGAAAAAAGAATTCTTAAAAAAGTTATGCCGGACTTTTCATTTTGGTCGAGCGTCGGAAGCGACGTTAGATACAGAGAGGGTGACACTTTTAAAGTCGACGGCGACTATTTCTATTTCACAACCACAATCGAATATAAATGCGAACTTTTCCGCGTAGACAAAAATCTTGAAATCGAACAGCTCACAAACTGTGGCGGCTCCGTCGATTCATTCGATGTGAAAAACGGAAAGATTTATGCAATTTCTCTTATCGAGCAAAAGCTTCAAGAACTCTACGAGATAAAAGATGGTGAACATATTGAAATAACACACTTAAACGACGGATTGAAAGATGTTTATGTTGCAAAGCCGGAGCTAGTCGAATGGGACAAAAACGATTATCACTACACCGGATTTGTGCTTCTTCCGCCGAACTACGACGAGACGAAAAAATATCCTGCCGTCTTTGAAATTCACGGCGGCCCGAAAACAGTTTACGGCACAGTTTTCTATCACGAACTCCAATTCCTTGCAAACGAAGGCTATATTGTGTTCTTCACAAACCCGCGCGGCAGCGACGGATACGGAAACGACTTCATGGACATTTTCGGAAAATACGGCGACATCGACTACAAAGATTTGATGGACTTCACCGACCTCGTGCTCGAAAAATATCCTGCAATTGACAAGGACAGAGTTTTTGTGACGGGCGGAAGCTACGGCGGATTTATGACAAACTGGATTATCGGCCACACAAACAGATTTAAACGTGCCTGCTCGCAAAGGTCCATTTCAAACTGGATCAGCATGTGGGGCACAGCGGACATCGGCTACTATTTCGCCGACGACCAAACGAGAGCCGCAATTTGGAACAATGTTTCCGGCTGGGGCGGTGTCGACAAAATGTGGGAGCAAAGCCCGCTCAAATACGCCGACAAGGTCGAAACGCCGACACTTTTCATAAACAGCGACGAAGACTACAGATGCTACCACACCGAAGGCCTTCAAATGTTCACGGCGCTCAAATATTTCGGAGTCGAATCGAGACTTGTACTCTTTAAGGGCGAAAACCACGAGCTCAGCCGCTCGGGACTTCCGCACCACAGAATAAGAAGACTCACCGAAATCAGAGATTGGTTCAAGCTGGGATTATAAAATCCCGGCATACATATTTAATGTGCAAACTTTCTCCACCCGCAATATATAAACTGTTGTTTATAACTATTTATTGGGTAATACTATATAAAAGAATTCAATATTTTACAGAAAGGAGAAATTATGAAAAAGATTTATAAAACAGCACTTGTATTTCTTTCGCTTTTACTTCTTCAAACGCTCACAATTGGAGCCGGCGAAAAGAAAATGAAGAACACAATCATTGGAGACTCTATAGTTTCACGTGCAGACGGAGAGTATCGAATCTTTTTAAATTCAAACAAGGATATGGCAAACTTTTACTCATTTAAAAATCTTCTCAGTTTAAATTTGATTACAAAGATTCAGTTCAGTCCTTCACAGGAAACAAAAGACGGCGATTCGTTCGAACTCAAATCGAACAGACATGTGAAAAATATTTGGATTAAAGCAGAGTCTGCTTTGGACAAAAGCCCGATTTTTTACTCGAAACCGACGACGGACATGAAAGACGATTTCTATTATATTGAATCAAGTTTTTGGGACTCGATTTTCGGAAAAAGACAGCTTCCGAATTTTATAGAATTGGGGTGGAACTATTATGAAAAATAAAATAATCGGTGTGCTTTTATTTATAGTCGCTCTTGCGCTTGCGATATTTGCATTTCTAAAGATAAAGTCGACACCTCCAAAAGATGCGATGGACGTCTTCACAAACAAAGAACTGTACCATCTCGATGCAGTTTCCGAAAAAAATCCGAGCGAATTTACCGACAATGCTTTGAAACTTGTGGATGAATTTTTGGAAAATGACATTCCATACTACACGCACTCCTCATTTATGCAAATGTACAAAAACGGCGTGCTCGAGCCAAGACAAACTTTCTTTTCAAAGGATATGTATGAACTTGTAACGCCTGAGATTGAAAACGGAGAAGGGCTCGAAAATTATTTCGATTTCGACTACGAATCTGACGAACCGATTCCGGTTTTAATCGGCAGCAATTTTTCGTCCGATTTCGAAACCGGCAAAACATATGAGGACAGCCTTTTCGGACATATTGTCAAGGTGAAAATCGTAGGTACAACAGCTCCGAAACAAAGCTATCCGGATCTCTTGGAAAATACAAACTATTTCGACTCCGGTATTTTGTATCCCGTGAACAAATCACTCTTTAAAAAATATGTGGACTCACCGCAAGACGTCGACATGATGTTTAATCGTACGCTCTTTAAAAATCCTGAATCCATAAATCTTTTCAGCGACAAAATGAGTGCCGACGAAAATGGACTCTGCGATTTGAAATGGGTTAAGATTGACGAGAAAATTGAAAATTGGAAAAACGGATACATCAAATCGAGATACAACTCGGCATATATAAAAATTGCCATAAGTGTTCTTCTCCTGATTGTTTCCGTATATGTATTCAGAAAAAATAAGCGGTAATTTATCGCTTATTTTTGTATAACGGTTATATATAAACTGTTGTTTATAGTACTTTATTGGGTAATATTATATTAAAGAATTCAATATTTTTGTAGAAAGGAGAAATTATGAAAAATAAATCCATACGAATTGCAATGACAGCAATTTTAATAGCACTGATGGTATTCAGCGGATGCAAGACAAATGAAGACGTAAGAAGCAAAAAGGCGGAGGAATTTGCAAATTTGTTCTTCGAACAAGTGAAAGTTTTACAAAAGACAGATAACCAAATCTTCACTTTGGAAGAACTGAATGAAAACGCTGACGACGAAGCGAAAAAGACAGTAAAAAAATATTACGATGACATGAGAGAATACATCTCCGAAGAACAGCTCATCAAATACTTAAACGACCAAGAACTTTTGAGCACGAAGTATTACGAATCAAATGTCAAGGACTATAAAATCGAAAACTTCAAAGCCGTGCCTTCGGACAAAAAAGAAGGCGCCGTGGATGCGACTTTCGATGTGACTTTCATTAACGGTTCAAATGCCGAAATCGCAAAAAAGAGCTACAAGGTAAGATGTATGTTTGACGGCGACAAAATGGTCGACGCATTTGGAGAAATGTTCCCTCCAACTGAAATCTCGCAAAATAAATAGAATTTATGTAAAATATTGAATTTCAAAAAGCTGCCCGTTTGGACAGCTTTATTTTTTTGTATTGAGTTGTGTTTAAATTGTTCGGCTAAAACTTTTCCAAATCGATTATCTTGTTCGTTATTGAAAGCGGGCTTTTTCTGTGCGTTATGATGATTACAATCTTGCCTTCTTCGCCGAGTTTTTTTATATTTTGCACAATTTTATCCTCGGTTTCATTGTCGAGAGCCGACGTAAACTCGTCAAGGATGATTAAATCCTTGTCGCTGTAAAGAGCGCGTGCAAGTGCGATTCTTTGTTTTTCCCCACCGCTTAAATTTGCTCCGTTCGTTGTAAGCTCGTGGTTGAGCTTCCCGTCTTTTTTCTCGACGAGATTTGAAAGTTCACTCTCCCTCAAAACATTTCCGTCGACAACTTCATTGTCAAATTGAATATTTCGAAGAATTGTATCTCTGAAAATAAACGGCTCCTGCTCAACAAGCGAAAGATTGTCGTAGTAGCTTGAGCGATTGATTCTTCTGAGCTCCGTATCGTTCACAATGACCTCTCCGGTGTATGTGTCCCAAATTTTCAGGATTATGTCTATAATCGTCGACTTGCCCGAGCCCGACGGTCCGATGATGCCGACGATGTCGCCTTTTTCAAATTTGAAATTCACACTATTAAGAACCGGCTTTTGTGAATCATACGAAAAAGAAACGTCCTTAAACTCGATTGAATTTATGCCGCGAATCTTCTCTCCGGTCTCTTCTTCCATATCGTCCTCAAGAAAACTCAAAACTCTGTCGCTCATCCCGAGACTGACGTTTATGCCCGTGTACCAATCCGAAAGATTCGTCATCGGCTCGTACAAAAAGTCGAGATATGAATAAAACGCAAAGAGATAGCCGAGTGTGAGTTGTCCCTTTATAATTAAAATTGCACCCGAAATGAGCACAACTATCGGAAGGAGCGCCTTTGTAAATCCGCCCACGCCGTAGCTTATTGCGGTGTATTTTTTTATATCCTTTGCCGAGTCCGTGTATTCATTTATTGTGTTTTTAAAATTGTCGAGGAAAAATTTTTCCTTGCCGTTGATTTTTATCTGCAAAACTCCGTTCAGATATTCCTTTACGGTTTCGGAAACTCTTGTAAAGAGTTGTCTCTCTTTGTTCGATGCCGTTCTTATTTTTTTGTCGATTCTATGGAATGTGAACGTGTATATAGGAACGATCAAAAGAGGTAAAATCGTGAGTATCGGACTCATATAAAACATCAAAACCACGACAATCCCGATTCTCAGCACGTTTAAAATGAGCATCGGAAAACCGATTGAAATGTCGTACGAGAGAATCGACGTGTCGTGCAAAATTCTGTTGGTGAAATCCTCGTCGTTCTCTTTGAAAAATTTTACATTCTTTTTTAGCGCCGCTTGCAGCATAATCGTTCTGAAATAGTTCAAATACTCCGTGCTGTACATATGCCATATGTAGTTTTGCGTCGAGTTTAAAGTCGCCTCCAAAAGTCCTATTATGATTAAAAGTGCTCCGAATTTTAAAATGTCCGCGATAGGTGCGCTCACCGTGACCATATTTACGAGCTTTCCGATGAAAAACGGCATTATGGAGCCGATTAAAATCGAAGCTGCGCAAAGCACTACGAGCCAAAATCTCCTTTTTCTAAAAGGTCCTATGTAACCCAAAAGCTTTCTGTATTTTTTAACCATCCTACCCTCCTTGTATATAAATATTATAACACATTTCGCTCCAGCTTTCTCACATTTGCAAAAAAATGAGCCGTCAATGCAGCTCATTAATTTTTACATTCTTGCATCAATTGTCGTTCTTAAATCGTATTCTCCCTTTTCAACATGGCTTCTTATAAAATATGTTACGATTGAAAAAGCGAGTGACAGAAATACGAATTTAAAATTGTTCAAGCCTTCAAATGTGCTCAAGTTGTGGATGTCCGGCATATTTGAAAGTCCGATTAAATCAAATATCGAGAGCGTTGCGAAGTAAACTTGAAGAATTACAGCAATTCCAAAAATGATTTGTACGAGTCCGCTGATTTTTTTCTTGACCGAAAAATAAAAGTTGAAGAAGTCGTAAAATCCGAGATAGCCGAACCAGATTGCGTGGAGTCCGACGATCACTTTTAAGATGCTCATCGTGCTTTCAAGTTTCTTAGGTCCGCTTTCGTAGATGCTTTTCATTGCGCCCGAGCCCATGAAAAGGCTAATAATTAAAAGAACTGCCGCAGTCCAAATGATTCTACCGAATCTACCCTTTTTTGTAAAATAGCTAAATTTTTTGTACATAATAACCTCCTTTGTTTAATATGTAGTTTGCATGTGTTTCGATTGTGGTTTTTGTTTCACTTATCTATATATATGATATCACACCCCCCCGAAAAATCAAATATTTATTACCCGCCGAATGTTAAAATTGTGTTAAATTTTTTAAATACATAATCGACTTCAATGTTTTTCAACAAAACGCAAACAAAAAAGCTGTCTTTTTTCGGACAGCTCTAGTCAGTTATTTCTTCTTTTATACTTGGATTTTTGTAGATGAGCATGAATATCATAAATCCGAACATTCCACCCACAACGTTTAAAATGACGGCGTCGATGTCGCATCTACCGACGGTAATAAGCAGTTTGAAAATTTCTTTCATCGCCGCTATAACAAAAACGCATCCGACCGTTCCCCAAAAATGTCTCAGCTTTTTAAACGCAACCGGCAAAAGCAGTCCGTACGGAAACGCTGCCATGAGGTTTAAAACAAAAAATTGGAATGCATAAATCGGAAGTATGTCTTTATTTTTAAGACGTGTGATATAGCCTTTAACGGTTCTAAACGGCACGAGATTCGTCACACGTTTCGCATAATCCGAGAAGCTTTCCCCCGCTTCTTTTTCCGAATTTACAACTATCTCATTGTCGCTTTTTTCAACGAACCAGTTCCCAATTTTCAAAGAGAGAAAACTGAAAATAAGAATCGAATAAATTGCGAGCACAATAAGTGTCATTATTTTATAAGGTTTCTTCTGCATAATTCCTCCTACAATCCCATATTCGGGTCGGCGACAAAATCAATTGGCGATTCGCCGTATTTTTCGTATTGTATAAAGCCTGCAACTCCAATCATTGCAGCGTTGTCTCCGGTGTATTTTGCTTCCGGCGTCAAAACTTTTATCTGAAATTCCTCGCCCGCTTTTTGTATGCTGTCTCTGATGGCTTTGTTGTTTGAAACGCCGCCCGATATTGCGATGGTCTTTCTGTTTTTCATCTTTGCCGCTCTAATGACCTTGTCCACGATGACGTCAATCACCGCTTCCTGGAAACTCCTTGCGACGTCTTCACGCTTTATCGGGTTGCCTTTCATGTTTTCTGTGTTGATATAATTTATGACCGCAGTTTTCAGTCCCGAAAACGAAAAGTCGAATGAGTCTTTAGAAAGATAAACTCGCGGAAAATCGAGAACATCCTCGCCGTCTTTCGCAAGTTTTTCAAGCTCCGCTCCTCCCGGATAACCGATTCCCATGACGCGTGCAACTTTGTCGAAGCTCTCGCCCGTCGCATCGTCTTTTGTCTCGCCGATTTTATGAAACTCGTCGTAGTCGACAACGTCTATGATATATGTGTGTCCCCCGCTCACGACAAGCGCGATATACGGCGGTTTTAAATCCGGATTTGAAATATAGTTCGACGCAATATGTCCCTTCATGTGGTTTACTCCAACAACCGGAATCCCCGTTGCGACGCCGAGCGCCTTTGCAAACGAAACTCCGACAAGAAGACTACCGATGAGCCCCGGTCCTTGTGTCACGGATATTAGATCGATGTCCTCGAGCGTTTTGTCCGCACGAAGAAGAGCTTCTTTTAAACAGATTTCAATCGCATCGATGTGCATTCTCGAAGCGATTTCCGGCACAACTCCTCCATATTTCAGGTGCGTGTCGATTTGGCTCTGCACGACATTTGAAAGAACTTTATTCGGTTTTTCTACAACCGCAATGCTCGTGTCATCGCAGCTCGTTTCAATTGCTAATGTTAACATATCTTCCACTCCATCAAAAGAGCGTCCTCTCCCCCTTCATAGTAACCTTTTCGCATTCCTATATTTTTAAAATTGTATTTTTTATACATTTTTTGAGCATTTATATTTGAATCTCTAACTTCCAAAAAAATACTCTCCGGCTTAAAATTCTCGATAAAATATTCGAGCATCTTTCCGCCGATGCCCTGCCGTCTGAACTCATCTATTACGGCTATATAAATTATTTCCGCCTCACCTGCGACAAATTGAAATATCGCAAATGCCACATTTTCGATGCCGATGATTTTGTAGTTTTCGTTTTTAAAAAACGATTCCACATCGCCTGTGTGAAAAATTTCAGAAGCGATTTTTCCCACCCAAGCTTCATCACTTTTTTCGAGTGTTCTCAGATTCATAGCTTTTCTTTTTTCACAGTGACAACATCGCTGTCCTTTTTTAGATAATCGAGTCTCGATTCAAGGCTGTCAACATAGTCGTCCTCACTCACTCGAAGTGCTGCCCCGGTGAGACCCTTTATTGTTAAGTAAACATCTTTTTTCGGAATGAATGTATATCCTTTTTCCGTAAAAATATCTTTATATTTAAGTGCATTTTCTCCGACGACAACTGTGTTTTCCCTCGGCTCTATTGCAGCAACTTCCGAAATCTCGTCTGCTCTTTCGTCGCCGTAGTGCTTTTTTAAATAAACTCTGTCACGCCTTGCATCCATAATCGTGAGAACGTCTTTTTCATAATTTGCTTCATGAAAAATTGCGTCCATCGTGTCCACAAGCACAATCGGCACGTCAACGGCAAAAGCGATTGCCTTTGCGGCGGCAAGTCCCACTCTGAGCCCCGTAAAAGAGCCCGGTCCCTTCAAAGTTGAAACCGCGTCAATATCTTTAATTGTCAAGTCTACATACGAAAAGGCATCCTTGATCATTTTAAAAATAGTTTCCGATTGGCGAATGCCTGTCTCGATTGAAATCGAAATCAGAGTCTCGTCGCCTTTTGTAATGGAAACTCCTGTGGATGCCGTTCCCGTAAGTAAATTCAGTAAAACCTTGTCCATTAAAAATCTCCTCTTTTTAATGCATCTCCTTCGAGATATAGCACTCGTTTTCCATCTTCGTATTTGAAAGTGAGCTTTAAATCGAACGGCTCATCACCCAAAATTTCGGGCCACTCAATAAACTTAATCGTGTCGTCGTCAAGAATTTCTTCGATGCCTATGTTATATGCTTCGTCGATTGTTTCAAGTCTATAAAGGTCGATGTGCGAAATTCTTTTTTCGCCGTCATAAAGATTTACAAGCGAAAAAGTCGGGCTCTTTGCGAGGGTGCCGTAAATTTTTGCGATTTCATTCACAAAAGTGGTCTTCCCCGTTCCCAAGTCGCCTTCCAAAAAAACGACGTCGCCCGATTCTAAAATCTCCGCTATTTTCTTCGCAATTGAAGTTGTCTCGTCTAAGCTTTTTAATTCGAATTTCAATTTGCGCCTTCCTTTTTCTTGTAGAGCAAATACGCTCTTATAAACTCGTCAATCTCACCGTCCATAACCGATGAAACATCGCCGACCTCAAAGTTTGTTCGGTGGTCCTTGACCATCTTATACGGATGAAAAACATAACTCCTGATTTGGCTGCCCCACTCGATTTTCGAATAATTTCCGGCAAGGTCCTCAATCTTTTCCTTGCGTTCTTCCTCTTTCAAGGCTATGAGTTTCCCCTTCAAAATTTTAAGAGCGACTTCCTTGTTTTTGAGTTGGCTCCTTTCGTTTTGACAGGAAACCACAATACCAGTCGGAATATGTTTTATTCGAACCGCAGAGTCAGTAGTGTTGACGCTTTGACCGCCTGCACCGCTCGAACGATATGTGTCGATTTCAAGATCGTTTTCATTTATCGAGACCTCGATATCGTCATCAAGCGAAGGAATTACATCGACACTTGCAAAACTTGTGTGTCTTTTTCGCGCAGTGTCAAACGGACTGATTCGAACAAGTCTGTGCACGCCTTTTTCCGCTTTTAAATATCCATACGCATTTCTCCCTTGAACCGCAAAAGTAACACTCTTTATGCCGGCCTCGGTATCCTTTAAAATGTCGTATATATTAAGCTTGAATCCCTTTCTTTGCGACCATCGTTGATACATCCTATAGAGCATTTCCGCCCAGTCTTGTGCTTCAAGTCCGCCCGCACCCGAGTGAATTTGAACGACCGCATCTCCCGTGTCGTATTCACCGGTAAGCATTTGGCTGTAGCTGTAGTCAACAACTCGCCTCTCAAGATTTTTGAGCTTTTTCAACTCGATAGTATACTCTTTTTCATCCCCGTATTCTTCGGAGAGCTCGACCATAAATCGAAGCTCCCGAAGTTCTTTTAAGAGAGAATTGTAGTCGTTTAACTCCGACTCAATGTCATTAATTTTTTTCATAAGAAGAGTCGCTTCCTCGGGCTTGTCCCACAAACCCGACTCCAAACTCTTCTTTTTCAGCTCATTTAACTCATCTTTCTTTTTTTGAGGGTCAAAGAGACACCCCGATTTCTTGGACTTTATCTATAAGTTCGTCTATCTGGTGATAAACGTCTCTAGTCACTTCCATTATTCATTCCTCCCGCAACAGTTTTTGTACTTCTTGCCGCTTCCACATGGACATGGATCGTTTCTTCCAACCTTAGGAGCTTGGCGCTTAATAGTTTGTTGCTTGTCAGAAGCACCTTCTTTGATATTTTTTGACATTCTTTTCTTTTCAACTTTTTCAGGATCTTCAACGTGGAATAAAAATCTCAAAAAATCTGAACGAATTTCTCTGTTCATATCTTCAAACATTTGTGAACCTTCGATTTGGTAAGCTTGAACCGGGTCCTTTTGACCATATGCTCTAAGTCCGATACCGGTTTTAAGCTGATCCATAGCGTCGATTTGGTCCATCCACTTTTCGTCAACAACTCTCAAAAGGAGAATTCTTTCGATATTTCTGATATTTTCTTCGCCAAACTCGTCTTCACGTCTCTTGTATTCGTCAAGAATCAAATCCTTAACTTCTTCTTTCATTGCATTCGGAGTGTCCGCTTCTTTCGGGGTAACTCCAAAAACTCTTTCGAGCTCAAGAGCAGCAGCCGGTGCGTTCCACTCTGCAGTCTTATCAAAATCAACAGCAGCGGAATCCACAATAAAATCAATTTCCGAATCAATCATATCAAGAATTTGTGACTTGATATTATCTTCATCAAGCAACTTCTTTCTTTCTCCGTAAATAATGTTTCTTTGTTGGTTCATAACATCGTCGTATTGTAAAACGTGCTTACGTGTTCTAAAGTTGTTAGCTTCAACGTTTCTTTGAGCCGTTTCAATTCTCTTTGTGATGAGCTTGTGTTTAAGTGGCACATCATCGCCTTCGCCGTATTTTTGAATTAGATTTTTAAGCATTTCACCGCCGAAAAGTCTCATCAAATCATCCTCAGTTGAAATATAGAACTTAGATGAACCCGGGTCTCCTTGACGACCTGCACGACCTCTTAACTGATTGTCGATACGTCTACTTTCGTGTCTTTGCGTTCCGATAATGTGGAGCCCGCCGGCATCCATAACCTTTTGCTTTTCTTCTTTGATTTCTTCTGTGTATTTTTCAACCAAATCGTGATATTTCTTTCTGTATGCCAAAAGTGCCGGATCATCAGTGTTTTCATGACCTTCGATATTCGGAAGAAGAGTTTCATCTTCCACTTCGCGTCTAATATCGTTCATTGCCATGTGCTCCGGATTTCCGCCGAGCATAATATCCGTACCACGACCTGCCATATTCGTTGCAATTGTAACCGCACCGAGACGTCCTGCTTGTGCGACAATCTCCGCTTCCTTTTCATGGAACTTCGCATTCAAAACTCTGTGCGGAATTCTTTCTTTCTTTAAAAGTCGTGACAAATGCTCAGAGTCCTCAATCGTTATAGTACCGACAAGAACCGGTTGTCCCTTTTCAAAACATTCCTTTATGTCACGAACAATCGCCGTATCTTTGCCCGCAATTGTTGCATAAATTTCATCGTCGTAATCTATTCTTTGAACAGGCTTATTTGTCGGAATTTCAATGACTTCCATATCGTAAATTTCTCTAAATTCACTTTCTTCGGTCATCGCAGTACCCGTCATACCTGAAAGCTTTTCATACATACGGAAATAGTTTTGGAAAGTGATCGTTGCAAGAGTCATCGACTCATTTCTAACATCCAAACCTTCCTTTGCTTCAATCGCTTGGTGAAGCCCGTCGCTGTATCTTCTACCGTACATAATACGTCCGGTGAACTCGTCGACAATAAGAACTTCGCCATCTTTTACAACATAATCCTTGTCCTTTTTCATAAGCGCCTTAGCTTTTAAAGCAATATTAATGTGGTGCATAATTTCAATATTGTCGATATCCGCAAGATTTTCAACGCCGAAAAACTTTTCAGCATCTCTTGTCCCAAGCTCTGTAAGTGAAACGGAATTTCCCTTTTCGTCAATGACATAATCCACTGTTTCTTCCGGCATATCCTTGTCGAAATCAAGCGGACTGATTGGCTTTTCATTCGGGTCCAAATACCTGAACGTTGCAGTACTTGCAAAAGCCTTTGCCTTTTCATAAAGATCTGTAGGCTTGTCGGATTGACCACTTATAATGAGCGGTGTTCTTGCTTCGTCAATCAAAATCGAGTCGACTTCGTCAACGATTGCAAAATTTTGACCCCTTTGAACCATATTGCCCTTATATATGACCATATTATCTCTCAAATAGTCAAATCCGAACTCATTGTTTGTCCCATAAGTTATATCCGCATCATATGCGTCTCTTCTTTCGGCATTATCCATTCCGTTTACGATAACGCCGACTTTTAACCCCATAAATTCAAAAACCTTGCCCATCCAATTTCTGTCACGCTTTGCAAGGTAATCGTTGACCGTGACAATGTGTACCCCTTTTCCTGAAAGTGCATTTAAATATGCCGGCAAAGTTGCGACCAAAGTCTTTCCTTCCCCGGTCTTCATTTCCGCAATCCTTCCTTGGTGTAAAACGAGTCCCCCTATTACTTGTACTCTGAAAGGGCGCATCTTCAAAACACGATAATCCGCCTCTCTTATAGCTGCAAATGCTTCAGGGAGAATATCATCAAGCGTCTTTCCGCCGTTCAAAAGCTCCTTAAACTCGAGCGTCTTATTTTTTAATTCCTCGTCGGATAGCGCTTTATATTTATCTTCAAGGCTCATAACCTCATCCACAATCGGCTCAATCTTTTTTAACTCTTTTGCGGACGGTGTGCCAAAAATCTTTTCAAATAACCCCATAATAATCTTCCTTTCATATAGCTATATTATAACATTTTATAAACGATATATCAATTGATGCAGATTACATAACATAAACAAAAACAAACACACAAACAAATCAAACTCTAGAAATATATATCCCGAGAAATATCAAATTGTGAAATTGTGGGAATAATTTATTTTGTCTGTTTTTCTTTACTTTACTTTACTTATCTTTTCTTTTCTTTACTTTACTATACTTTACTATACTTAGCATAGTTATCTTATGCATATGCATTTATTTTTTATGCATGTGCATTTATTTTTTATGCATGTGCATTTTCGGCATCGATTTTTTATGAAGTGAAACAGTTTGAGAGACGTTTTTTATAAAAATTTATTTTAGCTCTCGATTTAAAACTTACACACAAACTTAAAGACAATTTTTGTTTGTTTTTATTTTATTTGCTTTTCTTTGCTTTTCTTTGCTTTGCTTGGCATCATTTTGCATACCGCTTGCAATGCACTTGCATATCGTTTGTAATGCAATTGAATAATTTTGCATTGCTTTTAAATATTTTTGTCTGACTTTGTGTGAATCCAAAAACAGAATTGATATAAAAGCCACTAACTCTACACATAAAACTATTTATAACTTTTTTTGATTTCAAATGCATTTCGGATTGTTTTACAAGAACAATATTTTTAACTCAACTGCTATAAAAAAATAAATCTAACTATGAATTAAAATTTTACACACAAAAATTTAGATGCATATTTATTTTGCTTTTTTTATTTTTGTTTGTTTTATTTGCTTTTCTTTTCTTAGCATAAAATCGCATACAATTCGTATAAGGTTCATATGCGGTCGTATTCCATTCGCATGTAGTTCGTATGCGGTCGCATAAAATCGCATACGCTTCGCATACAACTCGCAATTACTTCGCATACTTTGGAACTTAATCATTTTATTTTAATTTCTTCTTTTTTCTATTCCACTTTTCTCTTTTCCTATTTCACTTTTCTCTTTTCCTATTCTACTCCTATTCTACTCCAATCAAATTTTTTAAATAATCCATTTAAATCCATCAATATAAAAAAATTCCCCTTCCTATTCTCCAATGTTACAAAATCGAAATAATCATTTCTATTTCTTAATTTTTTTAATTAATTTTTTTATATTTCTGCAAATATTTTAAAATTTAGACTGCAAAAACATAAGCTATGACAAAACGTGCTTTTAAAAATTCTTTTATGTAAAATCTTATTTGTTCTCTAAAAATTTCTGTAATCCACAATATTATAACTCCGTTTCTGCCATCCTACTCTTCTCTCTATCTTTCTCTTCATTTCTTCCATAATCTCTACTCTTATGCTCTACACTTAATCCCGTATTTTCATCTCCTCGCTTAATCACATCACTTATCTTCTCACCTTTTCTCTTATTCTCAACGCTTCAGCTCTTTTCTATTTTAGTTTCCACATCTCTATTCTAGTTTCCACATCTCTATTCTTCTTTCCACTTCTTTATTCTAATTTTCACTTCTCTTATTCTACTGCACTCATTTTTTTAAATTAACCATTTAAAATCATAAATATAAATTCCCCTTAAGACTGGATTAAAACCTACAACAACTATGGACCCGATGCATTCATGGACTCAAACAAAAGAAACAAATTGACTTTACAAGAACAAAATAATCTAGTAGAATTATATCTAAGGGAGAAAACATAACTAACAACATTTGCTAAAAGCCACGGAATTATAATTTTTTGAATTTACTCATGTCAAGGGCTTCGCAAGTTGCTTCGCAACTCTTGAAACTCGAATTCAAAAATTTATCCGTCTAGTAGAAAGCATGCTTAAGGATAAGTGTATAAATGTGTCCAATTTTTAGGGAACACCTCAAATATCCGCTGTAAAGAGATTGTACAACTATCTTAAAAGAATTAAACATTTTCACTTGTTATAAAAAACAATCTAAAAAAGAGGGAGACAAGAAGATGGATTACCTATTTATATGTATATTACTTATGACTTTTTTCATAATATTGTTTTATACTTTGTGGATTAATGGTTATTTAATTATAAGTAGGAAAACAGCTAAATTGTTTATTGCTTCGTTTAAAAATAAAAAACGATGTAGGATAAAATTTGTATCCTGCAATGGCTGTATTAAAAAAATACTTAAGTTTAAGGAAAATCGCAGTTATGATTTTTGCTTAAACAGTATAGTTAAAAATGGGCTTGTTTTGGCAGAAATATTGGATAATAACAAAAAATTATTGTTACACCTGGATTCTAATATGCCAAATGCTACTATAAATATTGATAAAAAATGTCGATACTATTTGATTCTAAAATTTGAAGAAGCAACAGGTGAGTTGGAATTTTTATGGAATTAATGTAGAATATCGTTCTCTTAATGAAAGATTTAAAACGAGATAGGATTATCTAAAAGTGATTAACCTTTAGTTGAAATAAACTATTGGTTAATCACTTTTTATGTAGATCCAAATAAACAACTCCAAACAAAAAGCAACTTAAAATACTCCCGAGATTTTCCAAAAATCCCGACAATAAAATCAGTTGCCTTAGTATCTATCTTAAATTATTTCATAACACCCAAAACCGCGTCGATAGGAAGTCCCACAACATTGTAGTAGTCTCCGTCAATCGAGTCGACAAAGAGTGCACCGCTGTCCTGGATTCCGTATGCTCCGGCCTTTCCGTCGCTTTCTCCGCTCTCGACATACTCCTCGATGAGTCTCGAAATAAGCTCCGAATTTTCTCTAAATTTTACCTTGGTCTCCACGGAAAATGTTCTCACTTCTCCGTCTTTTTTTATCGAAACTCCCGTGATAACTTCGTGAGTTTTTCCGAGTAATTCTCGGAGCATTCTATTCGCATCTTCGTGATCTTTCGGTTTTCCAAGAGCTTCATTTCCCAAAAATACAAGTGTGTCCGCACAGAGAATTGTGTCGCTTGAAAAGTCCTTTTCTATCGATTTTAATTTAGAATGCGAGAGTTCCTTGACTAGGTCGCATTTGTCGTTGCCGTTTTTTATATCGAACTTCGCCCGGATGCTATCCTCGTCGACAATCGGTTTTACAACTTTAAATTTTACGCCCATCATGTCCAAAATATCTTTTCTTCTCGGAGATGAGCTGCCCAAAATAATCATACCAGTTTTAAAATCTCCTCCGGTTTTTCAATTTCAATCGCTTCGGCGTCGTGCTTGAGGTTCGTGCCCCACATGCAATATGCATAGTCAATTCCGGCATCAATCGCTGCCAAATGGTCCGCAATTGCGTTTCCGAGCATGAGCGTTTCATCTTTTTTAAGATTGTGCTTTTTTAAATAATATTTCAGCATGTCGCCTGATGGTTTAGGATTTTCACCGTAGTCTCTGCATGTGAATTTGTCGATATATTTTCCGATTCCATTCGCATTCATCGCAATCAGAGTTTCGCCCTCACTTCTGTTTGTCGCAACGCCCATATTTATATTCTTGTCCTTCAAAATCGCAAGCACATCTTCAATGCCGTCAAAAAACTTTATACTCCCGCTGTTCGCATCAAAAAGTTCCTGCAGTTTAAGCATATTTGCAGTAGTCGTCGGAATTCCAAGATTTATGACAGACTGTTCGGAAGAAGCGTGGAAAATATCGTCAGTTTCTTTTTCCGTCAAACCGCGATTGATCATAAGCCTTGCAAATGCATCGAATGCACCGACCGTCGCTTCGTTTGAATCGAGGAGCGTACCGTCGCAATCGAAGATGAGATTCTTATACTTCTTCACTAAATCTCACCTTTCCGTCTATTATTGTCTTTACGCATCTTGCGTTTGTGGATTCCATAAAATCTTCATTGAAAATTGCAAAGTCCGCATCTTTTCCTTCTTCAATCGAGCCGACTCTGTCTTCAACTCCGATTATCTCAGCGGCGTTTATCGTGATTGCTTTGTAAGCATCTTCTTTTTTCATGCCGTGTCTGTATGCAAGCATTGCGCACATTGTAAGGTTTTGGAGCGGTATAACCGTCGAGTCTGTCATAATTGCGACTTTAACTCCTGCATTCGCCAAAATGCCTGCTGTTTCAAAACATTTATCCTTGAGCTCGACTTTACTTCTGCCGCCGAAACTCGGTCCAACGATACAGCTAAATCCTGAATTTTTAATCAAATCCACAATTTTATGTCCTTCCGTCACGTGGTCGAGTGTGAGACCTAGGCCAAATTCTTTTGCAATTCTTATAGCAGTTGCAATGTCGTCCGCTCTGTGGCAGTGTGCCTTTAGAGGGATTTCATGATTTATAACTTTTTGGAAAGCTTCAAGTCCCAAATCGAATTTGTGTTCCTTGTCTTTTCCATATTCTATAGCTTTGTTTATATACTCTCTCAAAAGTGAAGCGATTTTCATTCTTGTATAAGGGCTTTTCTTTTGAGACTGACCGTAAAATCTCTTTGGATTTTCACCGAATGCTATTTTCATTGCACTGTCTTTTTTTATAACCATTTCATCAACTGATGATCCAAATGATTTCAAACAGCAGAAAGTTCCACCAATAACATTTGCCGAACCCGGTCCGGCGTTAAAAGTTGTAACTCCACCTTCCATTGCATCCTTTATGCCTGATTCGAAAGGATTTATTCCGTCAAGACCGCGACAATCCGCTTGAATAGGTTCGCTTGCTTCATTGTAGTCCTGTCCTTCATACCCGATATCTTGTTCATCAAGACCTGTGTGACAGTGTGCTTCAACAAATCCCGGAAAAATAATTTTCCCTGTGCAGTCAATTACATCTTTGTCCGAACTTTCTCCGATTGATTTTATTTTTCCGTCTTCCACCAAGATTCCCGGATTATCTTTTAAAATTCCGTCTCTTGTTAAATATTTTCCATTTTTTAAATACATATTTTTCTCCTCCTTTTTATATTATAATATTTTTTATATAAAACTACAAATAAAACTTAAAAAAATAAGACAACAAAAAAATACCCGGAAATATTATTCCGGATATTTTATAATATCATTCAAATTTATTTCTTGAATTATTTGCAATTTTTACTAGAGTCAGCATCACCGGCACTTCCGTTAAAACTCCGACAGTTGTCGCAAGTGCTGCAGGACTTGTCGTTCCGAAAAGTGCAATTGCAACCGCAACCGCCAGCTCAAAAAAATTCGATGCACCAATCATTCCCGCCGGTGCTGCAATATCAAACGGCAAATTTATTGACTTTGCAACTCCGAAAGAAACAAAGAAAATGAAAAATGTCTGTATTATCAAAGGAATCGCTATAAGAACGATATGAAGCGGATTTGAAAGAATCACTTCCGCCTGCGATGCAAAAATCAAAACCAGCGTTAGTAAAAGTCCCACAGTAGTAATTCCGTCAAATTTGTGAACAAATTCGCTTTCGAAGTATTCTTTGCCGCGTTTTTTTAGAACCGTCATCCTTGTCAAAATTCCGCCCGCAAGTGGAATTACAACAAACAGGAAAACGCTCAAAAAGAGAGTACTATAAGGCACGCTTACATTTGAAACGCCAAGCAAAAATTTTACAATCGGCACAAAAGCAACAAGTATTATTAAGTTATTTGTTGCCACCTGCACAACAGTATAAGCCGGGTTTCCGTTTGTGAGTGCACTCCAGACAAAAACCATAGCCGTACATGGAGCCGCCCCTAAAAGAACCGCCCCCGCAAGATACTCCCTTGCAAGGTCCGGAGAAATATAGTTTTTAAAAAACACAAACAGAAATAAATATACTATTCCATACATCGTAAACGGCTTTATTAGCCAGTTTACAATCCAAGTCAAATACAAGCCTTTTGGATTTTTACCCACTTCTTTTACGCTATTAAAATCCACTTTAATCATCATCGGATAAATCATAATCCAAATTAAAACTGCAATCGGAATCGATATATTTGAAATTTCAAGCTTACCTAAAAACTCCGTAACGCCCGGCAGAAATCTGCCTATTAAAATCCCGACCGCCATACACAAAAGCACCCAAAGCGATAGATGTCTTTGAAATGCGGTTATTTTTTTATTTTCCTCCATTTACTTCTCCTTTAAAATAATTCTTTAAGTTTTTCGCCTTTTATTTCATCTGCTTTCCACTCAATTACAGCAAAATTTCCATTGGAATGTTCTTCAACTTTCTTTATCCACTTGACTTCCTCATTTCCTTTTGCCGCAAGCAACTTGTCTGTCGAGTTTGCTTTATAAAGCGAAGAATTTATTATCCACCATTTTACAGGGATTTTCGCTCTCTTTAAATCGTCCTCCAAACGTAGAGCTTCATACACAGGCGTTGCCTCGGCAAGTGTTACTATTACAACCTCGGTTTCATCCGAACGTAATCTCGGTAAAAGATTTTTGACCGATTCCGGAATATTTTCTCCCTGTGTTCGTTGAACTTCTTTGTGATAGCTTTGGGATGAATCCAACAGAAGAAGTGTATGTCCTGTAGGCGCGGTGTCTATAACTACGACCTTATCATCACATTCGTCCACAATTTCCGCAAAAGCGCGGAATACTGCAATTTCCTGTGTGCAAGGCGAACGCAAATCCTCTTTTATATATTCCAAATCATCTTCGGACATCGTTTCCCTAGCCTTCGATAAAACCTCGTCCTGATATTTTTTCAACTCTTCTTTCTCATCTATCCGGCTCATAGATATGTTTTTATTTTCACTTATAACATATTTTAAATGCGCCGCCGGGTCTGTTGTTGCGAGATTTACCTTCACGCCTTTTTCTGCCATTCCCATTGCAATAGCGGCTGCAACAGTTGTTTTTCCGACGCCTCCCTTTCCCATAGTGAAAATAACTTTTCTGCCGTTTTTATATAAATCGTCAATTATCTCTCTCAAATGTGGCAATCTATCTATTTCCGATTGTTCAACCTCATCATAAATTTTGTCGTCTGTAAATAATGTACGAATATTATCTATCCCTACAACATTGTACGCTCTTAAAGGAACAATATAAGTCTTCATCCCCCTCAAATGCTCCGGCATATCTTTTAAAGCGTTTTGCTGTTTATTAAAGAGCTTTTTGGAAACCTCGTCAGTAGGCTCCGTTAAAACACCGTTGATAATCATAATCTGATTATTAATATCAAGCTGTGCGAGCTCCTGAGATGCTCTCATTGCTTCCTTAATAGGAGTTTCCTCGGCTCTTGTAACCAAAATAAGTGTCGTGAGATTCTTATCACTCAAAGTTTTAACAGCTTTTTTATAAATATCTTTTTTACTCTCCAACCCTGAAAGTTGTCCCAAACAAGATGCACCGTGAGTATTTTCACTTATAAAACCGCTCCATGCCGACGGAAGTTGTAACATTCTAAGAGTGTGCCCTGTAGGAGCCGTATCAAAAATAATATTGTCATATTTTTCAGAAATTTCGCTATCGGTGATGAAATTTGAAAACTCATTAAATGCAGCAATTTCAACAGTACACGAGCCGGATAACTGTTCCTCCATATTGGCAATAACAGATTGTGGAAGCTTGCCTCTGTACGGCGAAATTACACTCTCTTTGTATTCCCCTGCCGACTCTATCGGATCGAGATTCAAAACCGTAAGTCCGCTCACTTCATCGATTTTAACACCCTTGTTGTCCAACTTTTTATCAAAAACATCCTGCAAATTGGATGCGGGATCAGTGCTTATAAGAAGCACTTTTTTTCCTTCATCCGCAAGCTTTACAGCCGTGGCACAGGCAATTGAGGTTTTTCCGACACCGCCTTTTCCTGTAAAGAAAAGATACTTTGTCAAATGGTTTTTGTCAGGCATAAAAAGTTCATACATATTTGTCCCCCCATTTTTCTTAACAACATCCACAGGAGCATCCGCCTTCTTTTTTGTCATTCTTTGAAACTTCTTTATCCTTTCCGTCTCCACAGCAACATGTGTCGTCATCGCCATCTCCGCAACAACATGATGTCGCCCCTTTAGGGAGAAGCATTTCCGCCGGCAGATTTAAAAGAGTCAATATCTCATCATTTGCAGGATACCTTCCCTCTATTACAATCTCTCCATCCAAAGTCACAACAGGCAAACCTTCGACACCCTTATCATTTAAATATTGGTTGACAATATTATTTTTGACAAATTCCATTGGTGCGCTGTTTAAATTAAATCTTTCAATTTCTACCCCTTCATTTTTTAACGTATTCAAAACTGTAGAAATACGAAGAAGTTCAGGGTCCACATTGACTCCGCAAAGCCCCGTTTCACAACATAGGGCAGGTTCATAGATACACATCTTGCTCATAATAATCTCTCCTTTATAATACATTGAAGATTTTCTATATGTGGTGTTTAATTATAGCCGATGCCAAAATATGCATCGGCTTATTAATACAATTCAAACATAATTGTAAATCTTATTTTGTCCCACAACTGCAGTCTCTATCGCTTTCGCAACCACAATCCGATTCACTTTCATCGTCGCAACAGCAATCGCAATTGGAATCAGCTTCTCTTCCGGTGTTTAAAATCTTGTGACAGATGCAATCCGGCTTATCTGAGAACATGATGTCTAAAGTTTTCTGCAAATTGTTTAAAGTGGACTGATTCAGACAATAATAAACATTTTTTCCTTCTCTGCGAAAATTCACCAATTTTAAATTCACGAGCTGTTTCATGTCGTGAGACAAAGTAGGTTGCGTTATATGAAACGCCTCCAAAAGTTCGCAAGCACACAGCTCACCGCAAGAAAGCATGTCCACGATGCGCAAACGCTTCGGATCGGACAACACTTTCAATATTTTCGCTGTATCGTTATATACCTTATCCAAAATCTCACCTCATATAGAAATCTTTCTATATGTTATTGTATCATCTAATTTTAAAAACGTCAATACCTTTTTATAAAATCGTATCATTAATTTTAATAAATCGGATGAAAATATAAAAAATATCTATGAGTGTTCTCACAACCATAGATATTTTGAAAACTTTTTAATTGTTATTGAGCCAACTTATTGCGGAGGTTACAATTAAACCAAGTCCAATCGGAAGTGCATCTTCATTAAATTCAACACCCGGATTGTGATGGCTGAAATTGTTTCCCTCAACTTTTGAATTGAGCATAAAATATGTGGTCGGAACTCTTTCAGCAACGAGTGCCATATCCTCACTCGCCATAATTTGCGTGTTCGGAATAAGTTTCAAATCCGAATTTGCTTCGGCAATATATCCAACAAGTTCCGCAGTTAGCTTCGGATCCGATAAAAGACTTGGAACTCCTGTAAAAAAGTCGAGTGCAATTTCACATCTCGTCGCTTTCCTTACTCCTTCCAAAATTTCCTCCATACGTCCCTTTATATTCTTTCTAACTTCCGGGCTGTAAGTTCTTAAAGTTCCTTGAAGTTCCGCCGTTTCAGGGATTATGTTTGAGTTTGAACCGGCACTCATCATTCCGAATGTAAGAGTAACCGTTTCTTGTGGCGGTGCTTCTCTTCCGACAAGTTCCATAAAATTCTGATAAATATTAAACGCGGCATTTATAGGGTCGATTGTCGTGTGCGGATATGCGCCGTGTCCACCTTTGCCTTTAATCTTTATTTTAAAGTTGTCGCAACTCGTCGTGATATAGCCTTCATTATATTCAACCGAACCCGGTTCCTCATCAAGTGCAGTGTGAAGAGCGATTGCCACATCAACTTTTGGATTTTCCAAAATGCCTTCTTCAATCATCATCTTTGAGCCCGCAAAAATTTCCTCAGCCGGTTGGAACATAATTTTTACTTTTCCCTTAAAATTCTTTTTCTCTTTGATAAACATTTCCGCTGCTGAAATAGCAATCGACGCATGCAAGTCATGCCCGCAAGTGTGCGCTTTGTCGCCGTTTGCCGAAAACGGAAGACCGCTTTCTTCCTTCATTGGTAGAGCGTCCATGTCCGCCCTCACTAGAATACACTTGCCGTCTCCCTTTTCACCTTCTATTAAAACAGAAAGACCTGATTCTCCAAGTTCCTTTACTTCAAGCCCCAAAGCTTTTAACTTTTCCATCACAAACTTTTTTGTGTTTGGAAGTGAAAGCCCCGTTTCAGGCATTTGGTGTAAACTCCTTCTATCCTCAATTAATTGATCTTTATATTCTTTTGCTTTTTCGAAATAATTAGTCATAATACCTCCATTAGATTTTTTATTTATTTTACTCTCTTTTGAATTCCTTTATTTTTTGCATAAACTCCTATAAGATATGGTGTGATAACACTTGTTATAACAACACCCAAAGCGATTTGTGCAACCGCCCCGTTTGCAATGATTTCGACACTCGGGTCTGCCGCTGCAATAAGAGACGGCACAGAAACGCTTAGGCCCGCTATTGACGAAATTGCAAATGTTGTAATTCCGCTTTCCTTCAAAACTTTCGTTTCAAAAAGCCATAAAAGTGGGAACGACACGACATAGAAAATTACCGTTAGTATAATTCCCTCAAGTCCTGCTTTAAACGCAGCAATCAGATTTATTCCGGCACCGAAGGCCCAACCCATAAACGGCGTTAAAATCGGAACTGCTCCTGCAAAAAATTTACCCAATTCTTTGTCGAGATTTCCAATTACAATTCCAGAAACAATCGGAATTAAAACTGATACAACCGGCATCCAATCTACACCGGAAACTTTTGACACGCTATAAACAAGCATTGGAAACGCAGGAACACAAAGTAGCCCGGTAAGTCCGAATGCCCCTTCGTCTCCCGGATCCCCGTAGTCGGAGACTAGAGCAAGATAGAGCGATGGATTCAAGGAACATATCGTTGCCGTAAATGCAATTGCTGAAATTCCAAAAATTCCATTCATCCCAAAAAATTTAAAATATAAAAATGAAAATACAAAACAAATCACAACTTTTAGAGCAAGTATAGAGCCTTGTTTTCTTATAACTTTTTTCATCTTTTCCAAATCGAGTGCCGCTGACGAGCAGAAGCACACAAGTGCAACTATGTAGTTGATTCCTTTTGTTGTAAAAAATGCTTCTGTCATTCCGCCGATTTTAAAAATCTCAGGCAAAAATGTTGCAAAAAGCGCACTTATAAGCATAGGTACCAGAAGGAGTCCTCCCGGGATTTTTTTCATAAACTTTAGCATATTACACCTCCACTATTTTACTTATACCCAAAAATCTGAGAAATGATTATAAAAACACATAAATAAAGCCCCAAGCAAAAATTTTTGATGCTCGAGGCTAATTAATGTTAATTATAGTTTTGGTTTTGCTGTATAACTTGTGTGAAGAAGTTCGTGTGCTCTTGGTCCTGCAACTTCTCCGAGATATGTTTCATAGAGCTCTATAATCTTTGGATTTTCGTGTGATTTTCTAAGCTTTTTGTTGTGGTCAACACTGTAAATTCCTTCAGCTCTTCTCTTCAGTATGCTGATGTCACCATGGTGGAAAGGTTGTCCACCACCGCCGATGCATCCGCCCGGACATGCCATAACTTCAATTGCATCAAACTTTTCTTCGCCGCTCTTAACTTTGTTTAAAAGTTTTCTCGTGTTTCCAAGTCCGTTTGCAACAGCGATTCTTACATATCTATCACCAATTTTAACAGTTGTCTCTTTTATTCCCGTAAGTCCTCTCAAGTCAGTAAATTCAAGCTTTTCAAGTTCTTTACCGGTCAAAGTTTCATAAGCTGTTCTTACAGTCGCTTCGATAACTCCGCCCGTTGCCCCGAAAATTGCACCTGCGCCTGTGGACTCTCCCATTGGATCGTCAAAGTCATCATCCGGAAGTTCTGTGAAATGAATTCCAGCTTCTTTAATCATCGATGCAAGTTCTCTTGTCGTTATAACCATGTCAACATCGGATTGACCCTTGTGTTCAAGTTCAGGTCTTGCTGCTTCAAATTTCTTTGCAATACATGGCATTACTGAAACAACAACCATGTCTTCCGGTTTAATATTAAGCTTTTCGCAGAGATATGACTTTGCAATTGCACCGAACATTTCGTGTGGACTCTTACATGTGCTTGGTATGTCAATCATATCTGAGAATTGTTGCTCCATAAAGTTTACCCAACCCGGACAACATGAAGTTAAAATCGGAAGCTTGCCGTTTCCCTTCATTCTTTCGACAAATTCATTTGATTCTTCAACAATTGTGAGGTCCGCTGCAAAGTTAGTGTCAAAAATCATATCAAATCCGAGTTTTCTTAGAGCTGTAACCATCTTTCCAGTCACAACGGTTCCCGGTTCCATGCCGAACATTTCGCCGAGTGCAACTCTTACAGCCGGTGCTGTTTGAACTATAACAGTCTTGTCCGAATGGAGTGCTTTCCAAACTTTTCTCACATTTGAAACTTCCGTTAGGGCACCTGTCGGACAAACGCTCAAGCATTGACCGCAGAATGTGCATGTCGTTTCGTACATAGATCTGTTAAAAGTGCTGCCGACGTGAGTATAAAAGCCCCTTCCGATTTCAGCAAGTGCACCTACTGTTTGAACTTCATTACACATAGTTTCGCATCTTCTGCAAAGGATACACTTATTCGGATCTCTAACAAGGGAAAGACTGTTTGCGTCAATCGGAAGTTGTCTCATTTCACCTTGATATGGAATTTCTCTTATTCCAAGATCGTGAGCTATTTTTTGAAGTTGACAGTCGAGGTTCTTCGCACATGTCAAACAAGAATTCGGGTGATCCGAAAGAAGAAGTTCTACAACAGTTCTTCTAGCTTGAACAGCTCTGATGGAATCAGTTTCAATAATCATGCCTTCCTTTACAGGTGTTGCACATGACGGAAAAAGTTTTCCGCTTTTTTTATCTTCAACCATACAAACTCTACAGCTTGCTAGTTTATTTATAAATTTTATGTCGTGTAAATCCATATGACAAAGTGTTGGAATCTGGATATCTATCATATTTGCCGCCTGCAAAATGGTAGTTCCCTTCTCCACACTTACATCTATTCCGTTGATTTTAAGGTTAATCATTTTGACCTCCTAATCCAAAATTATTGCATTCACAGGACATGCGTCCATACATTGTCCGCATTTAATGCATTTTGTAGAATCAATTTCGTGTTTCGCTCTAACTTCTCCGGAAATACAGCTGACCGGACATTTTCTTGCACATTTTGTACAACCGATACATTTGTCGGTGATAAAGTAATTGAGAATGCCTTTACATCTCTTTGCCGGACAAGTTTTGTGATCACCTACGTGAGCCATGTATTCATCTTTAAAATAATGGAGCGTTGACAAAATCGGATTAGGGCTCGATTGTCCAAGTCCGCAAAGACTTGTTTCGCAAACAACTTTCGAAAGAGTTTCAAGCTTTTCAATCGTTGTTTCGTCGCCCCTTCCCTCAGTCAAATCGACAAGCATTTCATAAAGTCTCTTGTTTCCGATTCTGCAAGGTGTGCATTTTCCGCACGATTCATCGACTGAGAACTCGAGGAAAAATCTTGCAACGTCGACCATACAATCGTCTTCGTCCATTACAACCATTCCACCGGAGCCCATGATTGAGCCGATTGCTTTCAATGATTCAAAGTCACATCCGGTGTCAAAAAGCTCAGTCGGAATACAACCGCCTGACGGCCCACCCGTTTGAACGGCTTTCGCTTTTTTGCCATTTTGAATACCTTCACCGATGTCATAAACTATCGTGTTTATCGAAGTTCCCATCGGCACTTCAACAAGTCCCGAGTGCTCGATTTTTCCAACAAGTGCAAAAACTTTCGTGCCCGGTGAATCCTTTGTGCCGATTGAATTGAACCAATCAGCACCCTTATTTATAATTTGTGCGATATTTGCAAATGTTTCTACATTATTTATTACTGTCGGCTTGCCCCAAAGGCCACGTTCGGTAGTTCTGAACTCCTTGTTACGAGGCATACCGCGTTTTCCTTCTATGGATTCCATAAGAGCGGTTCCTTCACCGCATACAAACGCACCTGCACCAAGTCTAAGTTCAATTGAGAAATCAAAATCGCTTCCCATAATATTTTTTCCGAGAAGATTTTTTTCCTCAGCTTCTTTTATTGCAAGATTTAGACTATCAACAGCTTTTGGATATTCAGCTCTTACGTATATAAAGCCATGTTGTGCACCAACTGCAAGCCCTGCAATAGCCATGCCTTCAAGCACACTGTGCGGGTCGAATTCGAGGACAGATCTGTCCATGAATGCTCCAGGGTCTCCTTCGTCAGCGTTACAAATTATATATTTCGTAGGTTCTGTTTGCACGTATGCAGCTTCCCACTTTCTTCCGGTCGGGAATCCTGCACCGCCGCGTCCTCTTAGTCCGGACTTTTTAACGGTTTCAATTATATCTACGCGGCTCATTTCGTTTAAGCACTTTTCAAGTGCAAAATAGCCGTCTCTGGCAATATATTCTTCAATTGAAGCAGGGTCTATGACGTTACAGTTTCTCAAAACAACTCTCTTTTGTTTTTTGTAGAAATTGCCCTCAGGATGAATCTCATCACCGTCAATTATAAATCCGCCCTTTTCAAGTCTTTCTATGAGATGAGGATAAGTATCGTTTTTAATTTTTGTAAGTTCTTGTCTATTCATATTATTTCCCCTCTGCATCAAATAATATTTGGTCAATCATATCCTTCTTTACAAATGGTATGTTTGTTCCGTCAACAGTAACAACAGGTGCATTTCCGCATTCTCCGACACATCTTGTTTCAATTACTGAGAACTTGCCATCCGGTGTAGTTTCTCCCGGCTTTACATTTAAAGTCTTGCAGAATTCATCCAAAAGTTTATCCGCACCTTTTACATAACATGCAGTTCCGAGACAAATACAAATTTCATGTTCTCCTCTCGGTGTCAATGTGAATTGTGAATAGAATGTTGCAACTCCGAAAATTTCGCTTGATGGTTTGTTGAGCTTTAATGCGATATAGTCAACTATTGGTTCCGGTATGTAGCCGAATATATGTTGTGCTTCTTGTAGCACCGGCATAACTGCCCCCGGTGTGTCCTTTTTCATGTCGACAAATTTTACGAATTCATCAAATTTGTCCTTATCTTTTTTGTAGCAAAAAGTCATACGAAACTCCTTTCTAATTCATGTTTCTTTTACTCCATGAGTAAATTTCCCCATTATAAGTTTTAATTATTAAGTATAGATATATTATACATTATAAAAAATTTGCTGTCAATATTTTGAAACAAATTAATCATTTTTATAACAATTAATATGTTTTGATTTTTTAGATAAGGTATTGTATAATTGAATTGAATATATTTATTTGGAGGACAAAATGAAAAATAAAAATTTTAAATTAATTGTTTCACTATTCATGCTTTTCGTTCCAATGTTTATATTGGTGACAAGTCAATATGGATGCACGAAAAATGAAGATAAAAATGTAACTGAAAAAAATGTTGAAGGCGAAGTTAATGATACCGAAACTTCAAAAGATGAAGACAATAAAGATGCCAAAGACGACGACAAAAAATCAGTTTCTACTGATAAGGATGATGAAAAAGATGACAATTCAAACGCCGGTAAATCTTTGGAAATAGGTGGACTTAAAGTCTACACAATGAAGGGACCGACTGCAATGAGCATGGCTCCTATGGTCAATTTTCTAGGAACAAATCTTGTTATAACAGGTTCGATTGAAGAGCAAATCGCCGCTCTAAAAAAAGACGAAGGCGACATCTATCTCATTCCGTCAAATCTTTTTGCAAAGCTTAAAAACAGTGGAATGAATTTGGAAGTTCTTTATGGAAATGCCGGAAATGTTTTGAATCTCGTTGGTAAAAATGAAATCAAAGACATATCTGAACTAAAGGGAAAGACAATTGCACTTACAGGTCGCGGAGCCGTTCCTGAAATGATTTTAAACAAGCTTCTTGAAACAGCAAACCTTACACAAGCTGACATCAATCCGGTGTTTTTAAACGAACCGACGGAAGCTGCTCCAATCATAAAAAAGAACGCAGACGCTCTCCTTCTCCTTCCTGAACCTTTTGCAACTGCAATTGCGGGAAAGGTTGAAGGATTAAAACCGGTCATCGACATAAATAAAGTATGGAAAGATGCAGAGCTTCCGCAAGTCATCACATCTGTAATTGTTGCAAAAGCAAATGTGTACAAAGAAAAATCTCAAGATATCATTAAGTTCTTAAATTTATATACAAAGGGTATCGACTCCTTGAGACAAGCACCTGCTGCATATTCTAAAGTGATTGAATCAATGGGCATCGTTCCTCAAAAGGTCGCCGAAAATTCTCTTCCGAAAATTGAATTCGTAAATTTGACGGGAAAAGCACTCCATGATGAGCTTGATAAATTTTTCTCCGCACTTATGGACACAAATCCGGAATTGATCGGTGGAAAATTACCGCAATATGAAAACTAGCAAAAAAAGATTCTTGGGGGCTGTAGCGCTGATTATTATTTGGAGCGTTGCAGCCCTTATTGTTGATGACGAAATTATTCTGCCATCTTTTATAGCTGTTTTTAAAAGGATTACCTTGATGATTCAATCCCACACTCTTCAGCCGGCAATTTTAAAAACCACCGTGCGAATTTTAGTCGGTGTGTTAATCTCGATAATTTTCGGAAATATTTTGAGCTATGTGTCGTATAAATTTAAACTGAAGGAATACTTAGAACCTCTCTTTTCAATTCTTCGAACGATTCCTGTAATAAGCATAGTTTTAATAGTGCTGTTTTTCGCAGAAAAAAACCTACTTTCAATAATTGTTGTTATCTTTGTGACTCTACCGATTGTCTACGAAAATGTATACAACTCTCTCACAAACATCAACAAAGGTAAACTTGAACTCGCAGCTGTATATGAGTTAAAAAGCTTCACTGTTTTTCGATATATTGAACTTCCTGCAATTGTAAAAAGCACGCTTATGAGCCTTCGAATCGCCCTCGGACTTTCATTTAAGGCGGGTGCAACGTCGGAAGTTGTGTCAGGTGCATCCGGAGGGCTCGGTGAACTAATGTATATCTCAAAACTTTCTTTTGACATGCCTGAACTGGTCGCAATCACATTTATAGTTATAATACTTTCATTTATATTCGAAATGATTGCCGGCTTTTTATACAAAAGGACTTTAAAAATTTATGATTAAACTTGAACTTAAAGAAAAAAGATTTGACGACAATCTAATACTTGAAAATATAAATCTTGAAATAAAATCAGGTGATATTTTGCACATTATCGGTAAGTCGGGCGTTGGAAAAACCACTCTTATTCGAATTATGGCGGGACTTGATTCCAATTTCACCGGACAGCTCTCAAACACCTTCCAAAAAGCGGCAATCGTTTTTCCGGAGAGAGTTTTTTTGGGTGGAATAAATATTTTTAAGGAGATAAAACTTTTTACAAATAGAAGTGATTCTGAAATTTTAGACGCATTTTTTGAACTTGGCCTCGATAAAGATATAAATAAAAAAGCATCCGAGCTCTCGACCGGTATGCGAAGCAGACTTTCGATAATACGTGCATTTCTTTCAGATTCAGATGTTTTATTTTTGGACGAACCGCTTCTTGGCCTCGACGATTACACAAAAAACATTACAATTAATTTCATATCAAAACACATCAAAGGTCGTACTGTTCTTTACACCGGCGAATCTATCGCTCCATTTTTAGAGCATGAAAAAGAACTTTTTATTTAATTTTACAACATATCTATTAAAAAGGCTTATCTTTGAGAATTTTTAAGTATATAATAAATCTGTTAGCATAGTCTAATTTATAAAAGCCCTTTTGAAGGAGGAAATAATGCCGATAATAATGGGCGATGAAAACAAAGATTATAAAATCTTAAGAGTAAGAGGAACCGAGGAAGTTGTAACTCATCTCAGAAATATGGGATTTGTTCCTGATGCAATTGTCTCGATTCTTCAAAAAACGGAGAGCGGCATAATTGTAAAACTTTATGAGTCGAGAGTTGCGATTGATATAACTCTTGGATCTAAAATCGATGTTTGTGAGGCGTAATTATGAGAACTATTGAAGATTTAAAAATTAATGAAACTGCGACAGTGAAAAAGCTTCATGGATTGCTCCGCGCATCTATCTCATCGCAATTGCAGTTGTTATAATTGCAGGAATTATTTTAAAACACACAAAGAGATTTAAGGGTGACCCGGCTCCGTTTGTTATGGAACTTCCTCCATACAGACTCCCGACCATCAAGAACGTTATTATTCACATGTGGGAAAAGGGTAAATCATTCATTATTAAAGCCGGAACTGTTATCTTTATCGCATGTTTAACACTTTGGGTTCTCCAAAGCTTCAATTTCAAATTCGAATATTTGGGAGAAGACATCGAAAGCTCAATGCTCGCTCAAATCGATGGTGCATTAAGATACATCTTCGTTCCGCTCGGATTTGGTGATTCATGGGCACCGGCAGTTGCATCAATCACAGAACTTGTCGCAAAAGAAGTTGTGGTTGCAACATTTGCAAGCGTCGGATCAAAAGTTCCAATTTACTTCAGCTATGTTACAGCATTTTCATTTATTATTTTCACAATGTTCGCAGCACCTTGCTTCGCTGCAATCGGAGCTATGAAGCGTGAACTTGGAAACACTAAAGACACTCTCTTTACAGTCGGTTTCCAAACAACGCTCGCATACGTGCTCTCATTCATTCTAAATCAAGTCGGCAGCCTCATTTTCGCAGGCACAAAGTACACCGAAAAAATTCATCTCGACCACTCCATTTTGGAAGAAGCGAGTGAATCGGTCGACGTTAAAGGAAATTTGATTTTATATGTAATAGCCGGGCTTATCGTCGTTGCTGTTATAGGCGCACTTATTACAAGACTTAGACAAAAGTCTAAATACAAAAAGGTGGCATAAAATGCGTCCAGTTGATATAATTTTGGTTGGTATAATATTAATAGTTTTATTCTTTGCAATAAAACGTGTAAGAAGTTCTTTAAAGTCGGGCGGTTGTGCCGGATGTTCGCACAATTGCGACTGCCAAAAGAAACAAAAAGAACTTGAACGCGGTTACAAAGAATGACAACAAAAGCAAAATAGAAAATAATAAAAATGTCGGAGAAAACCCCGACATTTTTTTGTACTTAATTTTTTTCTTTTCCTGTAATGCTTCTAACTTCAAGTTTATAAACGGCCGTTCTAGGCATTGCTGCCCTGCTCCACGGAAAATCTTCCATGTGATAGTGATCCATAATTTTTTGAAGTGCATGCTCCTTCTCTTTTTCGTCCTCAATAAAATGAATCTCGCCCGTTCCTATGACACTCTTGTATCTAAATGTGCAATATCCACGAGATTCCTCAGAGTAAAGTTCGTGAGCTGTGTCCATCTCAAAGCATACTTTGTTGTTCTTTTTTAAGAGGTCAATTTTCTTCCCTTCAAGTGCTGAGTGAAAATATAAAATAATATTATCCTTCATTTCATACCCAAAATTCAAAGGAACGATGTAAGGGTACTCTTCGTCATTTATCGCAATTCTGCAAACTTCGCACGAATCAATGACCTCTGCGATTTTATTTATATCTTTTATTTCTCTATTTTTTTGTCTCATCGTTTTTATTACTTAAATGCTCCTTATATAATTTTTTCATAAGCTCTTCGAGTTCGAATACGCTCATGCTCTTTCCTTCTTTTTCGTTTTTTGTCATGATTGCAAGCGTCTCAATATATGAAAACGCAAGTGCAGTGGTTAAAATCGACGCTGTGCTTCCGGAAATCAGTCCGCCTAAAATTGTGCCCGCCCCCGGAATAAGTTTTAAAACATTAGAAACGATATATCTTCCAAGAAATGTTGCACCGCCGGTCCCTCCGACCGCTGCAACTATTGACGTGAGCCTTGTCTTATCAAGCGAGAGCCCGAAAATCGCCGTTATATGAGCAAGCATCGCAACCTGCATCGGAACCAAAACTGACGCATCGCTGAACGGTATTGGAACAAATCCGACTCCGAAAGTTGTTGCAATATATTTTTTCGCCCAACTGCGTGCCCTTTTCACTTTCAAATCGATGTCCGCATGTTGGGCATTAATAAAAGAATTTTTAGTCTCTTCGGGTATCAAACTTACCGTTTTTTGCACGAGTTCCTTTAGGCCTTGCGGTTTTATTACAAGACTTGATGAAAGACGCATCTCCTTTGCAAGTACCGGAATTATATCCGCCACATTCAAATCAAGAGAATGCATATATTTGTCGAGCTCTCTCGCTTCATCTCCAAAATATTTACTTAAAACCAAAATAACCGGCATAAATTTTGCGAGCTCATTTATAAGATTTATTTCCGCATCTTCGATTCTTGCACTTTGTGCACTCACGACAAAATATGCGACGTGAATCGGATCGTTTTCCGACTCCTTGTTCTTTAAAAACTCACGCACTTCGGCAATTATCTCGCTCTCATTCTTTTGGAGTTCCAGACCCTTCGTGTCGTATAAAACTATCGGAATATTCTCTTTAGTAATTCTCATAACACTCTTTGTGACCGGTTTTCCAATCCCCGTCGTCGCAAGATTCTCCCTGAAAATCGCGTTTATTAGAGTGCTCTTTCCTACACCGGTCTTTCCGACTACCAAAACGTTTACAGGAGTCATCTCCTTTAAAACATCCATAGTCTTGTCGAAAAGCTCGTCGGCAACATTTATATTATCAATATTTTTATTCATACCATCACCTACATATATTTTACCACATATATCACTTTTTAAACTTATAATTCCATTCGAGAAATTTAAAGATTTTATATTTTCAAATTGGGTATAAGTTTTTAGAGGTGAGAATTTTGAAAAAAATATTAGTTACAATGAGAGTTCCGAAAGACACTCTCGAAATGCTTTCCAAAAATTTTGAATTGGACTACAACGACAGTCTCGAATTTTTACCGAAAGATATACTTAAAGAAAAAATTAAAACCGCCGATGCTGCTTTGATTCCTTTGAGCGAGAAATGGGACAAAGAAATCATCGACTGTGCGAAGAAATTAAAAATTATTGCAAACTTCGGAGCGGGCTACGACAACATCGACATTGTAGCCGCAAGAGAAAAAGAAATAATTGTTACAAACGCACCTGCTAAAGGTTCTACGAATGCAACCGCCGAAATCGCAATGGGACTTATTGTGGACATTATGCGTGGAATAACGAGGGGTGAAGAAGCACTTCGCAAGGGTGAGTTTAAAGGTTGGAAGCCGACTTTCGGTCTTGGGCCTGTGCTTTACGGAAAAACTCTCGGAATTTTCGGGCTCGGGCGAATCGGAAAAGCTGTTGCAATCCGTGCAAAAGCTTTCGGAATGAACGTGATTTATAATTCGAGAACAAAACTCGAGGATGCGCTCGAAAAAGAACTCGGCGTAAAATATGTAGAGTTCGATGAACTCCTGAAACAAAGCGACGTCATCAGTCTAAATCCTTCCTATTCAAAAGAACTGCACCATCTCTTTAACGAGGATACTTTTAAAAAGATGAAACCGACCGCATATCTTGTGAACACATCACGCGGGCCGATTATAGACGAAAAAGCACTGTCAAAGGCTCTCGAAGACAAGGTTATAAAGGGTGCCGCAATTGACGTTTATGAATTTGAACCTGCTGTAACGGAGTCGCTTTTAAAACTCGACAATGTGGTTCTCTCTCCGCACCTTGGAAACGCTTCTATCGAAGCAAGGGACGAAATGGGAATGATGGCTGCAAAAAATATCATCGCCGTTTTAAACGGTGAAGAAGCGCCGAATAAAGTGAATTAATATATCGACCGACGTGGAAACATGTCGGTTTTTTTATGTAAAAAGTCCGCCTCCGTAAACTTTAAAGCTTACAAAGGCGGACTGATTTTTTATCTTGTTTTTATTACGGTATCAATGTAAACATTTTCAATTGATTTTTGAATGTTTTTCTTGACTCCCGGTATTTCATTTTCCAAATTGTTTAAAAGCTCACGCATCCTATCTCTCGTGGTTTCAATCTTGCCTTCGCTCAAAACGCATCTACAACCGAGCGATTCAAGCCCGATATAATCCCTAAACTTTATGATGTCGGACTCACCGACTAGATAGAGCGGTCTTATGAGTTTGATACCCGGATGGTTCGCACTGTCCAAAATCGGCATCATATTGCGAAATGAACCTTGCATAAACATATTCATAAGCGTCGTCTGCACAACGTCGTCCATGTGGTGACCGAGTGCGATTTTATTTGCGCCAAGTTTTTCTGCCTGTCCATAAAGAGCACCACGTCTCATCCTTGCACACAAAAAGCATGGATTGTCTGCCGCCATCTCCTTTGTAATTTTGAAAATATCGGTGTCAAACACTTTTAATTCCATCTCAAGTTTGTCGTAGATTCCCTTTATATGGTTTACATAGTCGCTGTCAAATCCCGGATTCATCATCACATGGCACAGTTCGAAATTTCTCTCACCATGCTCATATAGCTCCTCCATTAAAAGTGAAAGCGTGATTGAGTCCTTGCCACCACTTACGCAGCACATGATTTTGTCGCCGGATTCAATAAGTTTATATGATTTTATCGCCTTAATAAACTCACGGTAAATCGGTTTTCTAAATTTTTTTATTAAAGCTCTTCTCGCAGTTTTTCCATCAAGCATTATAATTCATCCTCCGGATCTATCAATTGTCCATTTTTTAGAATTTCAAAATGAACATGGCTGCCTGTCGAATTTCCGGTCGAGCCCATAAGTCCAATTGCTTCGTTCTTGTCTACAATTTGTGAAACACTGACTAGCGGTTTTAAAAGATGTGCATAACGCGTTTGATATCCGCCCTTATGATCAATTATAACCACATTTCCGTAACTTCCACTAAAGCCTGCGAACACAACCTTACCTCTTTGCGATGCTCGTACAGTTGCTCCGAGATAGTTTGCAATATCAAGTCCTCTATGGAAACCGTCAAATCTCGGTCCGAATCCGCTTGTAACTCGTCCGATACTCGGCCAACCGAATTTCGGTTTCAAAGCTTCATCTCTATCGCCAACACGTTTGATTTCAGATGAAGGCTCAACGCTGACCTCTTCATTTAAAATTTTAGTTTTTACAACCTGTCCGTTAATAAAGACATTTTCCGAATTTCTTAATAATTCACCGTCAATACCTTCTCTTTCGACAACCTCTTCCCCCTTCTCCAGAGTTTCATCGAAGTTTATAATTGTGGTTTGTGGAAGCACGACTCTCTCGGTTCTGTTATCTTTTATAATTAAATCGAGCGAAAATGGCTCCTTGTTTGTCACAAAAACCCCAGGAAAATCAGATGCTTTTTTAAGCCCTGAACTATCCCCCAGTTTTTCATCCTTGAAAATAATTTTGCTTTTCTTTGTTGCCGTTAAAATTTTCGAATAAAACTCCGCCTTTGTCAAAATATCCTCGTCTCGCACAAGCGTGTGTTTCACTTCGACATCATCCATAAATTTAACATCGAGAATCTTTGTGTCCTTCTCAGCACCACCAGTAATTCCCTTGACAAAAAAAGTTTTAAACTGACTCAGCATGTCGAGCACATCGTCACGATCCAAAAGGCCACTTATACATTCTCCGTTTTTAAAAACTCCCCATGCATTTACATATTTGGGAAGCTTGTTCACAAACATAGCCTCGAGCTCAAATTTGTCAACAGTCTTACCGAAAAGCTCATAACCTTCCATTTGTTTTATATCTTCATATAAAATTATTTTTCCAAAATTTATTGACTCTTTTGCCTCTTCAAATGCAGCTTTTATTTCATTTTCGTTTCTAACTTTCGCATACATTTTTCCATTTTCGCCAAAAATATAAATTCGACTTGAGTGTTTTTGAATAATTGCTGCACATAAAGAAAATAAAAGCAGGAACAAGCCTGCATAAATTAAAATTTTATTATCATTATTTTTCATATTCATCACGTGGTTATTTTATCACTTTTCTTCCAATAATTCAAATTTTTCTAACTTTGCCGTAGATAACCGCCAAAATGTATATAAAAAGATTTGAAACAACAATAGTTGCACCGGTCGGAGTACTCAAGAAAAAACTTATAATTACCCCCATCACAACCGATACAAATGCGACAATAGCACTTGCAACAATCGAACCCTTAAAACTCTTTGCTATTCTAAATGATGTGAGTGCCGGAAAAATCGTTAGCCCTGAAATCAAAAGTGCCCCGATAACCCTCATGCCGAGAACTATTACAATTGCAGTTATTACTGAAAGAATAACTCTATAGAAATTTACATTTATTCCAATTGCCCTTGAAAATGTTTCGTCGAATGTCACAGCAAAAATTTTGTTATAAAACAAAATATAATATAAAATTACAAAAATTGAAACCGCAACAGTAATATATACTTCAGCGGATGTCGTTGCTAGAATCGAGCCGAACATAAATTGATAAATGTCAACATTCATGCCTTTTGTAAGTGATGTCGCCATAACTCCAATCGATAGTGCTCCCGACGAAAGAAGTGCAATCATTCCGTCTGCATTTATTTTTTTGTTGTTGCTTATTTTAAGAGTAAAAAATGCAGCAACTATTACCACAGGTATCGAAAAATATAGCGGTGCCATGCCAAGACTTATCGCAATTGCAAATGCTCCAAATCCAACGTGACTAAGACCGTCACCGATCATAGAATAGTTTTTAAGCACAAGGCTTACACCCAATACCGCTGCGATAACTCCAGTCAAAACTCCGACTATGAGTGCTTTCTGTATAAAAGCATATGATAGCATTGTTGATAACTCACTCATGAATATGCACCCCATTTAAAACTCTGAAAAGATCGCTCTTGACATACTCGTTCTTTGGTCCGAAAAATAGTATGCCGCTGTTATTTGCACCGAGATGAAGAACCATATTCGCACAGTTTATAACATTTCTGACATCGTGCGAAATAATTACAATGGTTTTCCCGTTATGGTTCAATCTATCAATTTCATCATAAAACTCAGCAGTTGCAATTGGGTCGAGAGCGGTTGTAGGCTCATCCAAGAACAAAATCTCCGCTCCTCTTATCATCGCACGTGCCAGCATAACTCTTTTTTCCTGCCCACCCGACAAATTTGAAATCGGCTTGTTTTTTAAATCCTCGATGTTTAGAAGTTTACATATTTCGTCGAGCTTTTTCCTGTCTTCTTTTGAGAAAAACAGCTTTTTCCCTTCAATCAATCCACTTAAAATTACTTCTCTTACGAGTGCCGGGAAATTTTTCTGTGCACTGTTTATTTGCGGAACATAACCGATTTCCGTGAACTCGTTTCTTATAACCTCGCCTCCGTCCGGTTTTTTAAGTCCCAAAATAGCCTTCATAAGAGTGGACTTGCCCGAGCCATTTTCGCCGACAATCACGAGATAGTCGCCCCTTTTTATCTCAAAACTTAAGTCTGAGAAAACCTTAACATCGCCGTAGCTCGCCGAAAGACTTTTTACCTCAAGCATTAGAGTATTCCTTTCCTTAACGCTTCAACATTGTTTTTCATAATCTCGATATACGTAAGTCCTTTTTTAAAATCATCTCTGCTCAAATTGTGACATGAGTGAAAAAGCACAGGTTCAGCACCCGTTTCATTTGCAATTTCTCGTGCCATTTTTGGGTCGGTAAGTTCCTCGTAGTAAATAACTTTTGCATTCTTTTCCTTCATATCATCGATTATAAGTGCCATATCCTTTGCAGACGGCTCGCTTGAAAAATACATTGTTGCATCTTTTGACTCTTTCACAACTTCAGTGAAAGCCTCGTCTATATTGTCAAGTTCCTTTGTGTATGCGTCAAAATTTTCTTTGTATTTCGATTCATTTTCTTTGTCCACACTGATAAGTCCGTCATAAATATTTTTGCACATAATTTTTGCAAGTTTCGGGCTCGTCCAAATGTGCGGGTCATATAAGTGATGATGGTGATGCTCATGCTCATCATGATCTTCCTCATCGTGATTGTCGTGATCATCTTGACCCGATTTTATAAGCTCAATTCCTTTCGATGCATCGACAATCTTGCTGTCGTCAAGGGAAAGGCTTTCTCTTATTTTCTTAAACCATTCTTCCATATAATCTCCGGTATAAATGATAAGGTCTGCTTCTTTTAAAAGCTTCATATCATCCGGTCCCGGCTCAAATGTGTGACTGTCTACTCCCGGCGGCAACAGAAGAGTTGTGTCCGCATCGGTTGCAATAGCTTTTGCAAAACTATAATCCGGGAAAAGTGTTGCAACAATCTTTAATTTACCATTTTCTTGATTTATATCTTTAATTTCTTTATCAGTTTTTTTGCACCCAAATAAAAAGAGTGAAAAAACACATAATATAAATAATACTTTTTTATTCATCGTCTTCCTCTTTTTCTTCGCAATCGCTGCAAACTCCATAAAAAATAAGGCTATTTGTGTCAATCGTAAAATTGTGATGTGACTTAATGTGGTGCTTAAAATTTAAAAGGTCTATACAGTCCAGCACAAACTTTCTTCCGCACTTTGTACATTTTAATGTTGCGACATCTCTGTCTTCGCGTGCAAGCTTATATCTTACTTTGCCTCCGACATAATATGTGTTTATGATTCCTTTTTCTGCAAGCATTTTGAGATGTCTATAAACTGTAGCAACACCAACTTTTTTCCCTTCTTTTTGAAGCGTTGAGACAATTTCATCGCAACTGTAATCGTCGCCATTTTCAAGCAACTGGTCTATATTATTTCTTTGTTCTGTATTGTAAATACGTGCCATAATATCCTCCTTAAATTGAATATGATAATCATTATCCAAAAATATATTATCACTATATTCTTATTTTGTCAATAGTTTTTTACTGCCGTCATCATATATCGCACTCTTTTTGTAATAGTAAATTTTGTTTAAAAACAGCGATTTCGGGTAATAATCAAATAGATATTATTTATTAAAAGGAGAATTTATGAAGTTAATCAGTTGGAATGTAAATGGCATTAGAGCTACCTTAAAAAAAGGTTTCATGGACTTTTTCAATAGCATCGATGCCGATATTTTTGCAATACAGGAAACAAAATGTCACGCCCATCAAGTCGAAATAGATATGCCGGGCTATTTTCAATATTGGCACCAGGCAGAGAAAAAAGGTTATTCGGGTACAGCAGTTTTTACAAAAGTCGAGCCATTAAACGTCAGACGTTCTGGCATTGATTTTTTCGAGGACTTCGATAACGAAGGACGCGTGCTTGAGCTCGAATTTGAAAAATTCTATTTTGTTAATTGCTACACTCCGAACTCAAAAAATGATTTGAGCAGGATTCCTTACCGTGTTACTTGGGAAGGAAAAATGCGTGACTATTTAAAGGGATTGGAAGAGAAAAAACCGGTAATTTATACGGGTGATTTGAATGTAGCGCACAAAGAAATAGATTTAAAAAATCCGGATACAAATAAAAAGTCCGCCGGTTTTACACAAGAGGAAAGAGAAAATATGACTTTCCTTCTTGAGCGAGGATTTGTCGATACATTCAGACACCTTTACCCTGACAAAACCGACGTCTACACATGGTGGAGCTACATTACAAGAGCAAGAGACAGAAATGTCGGTTGGAGAATTGACTATTTCATCGTGAGCGAATCGCTTGTTCCTTATATTGAAGATTCAAAATGTTTGATGGACATTATGGGCTCTGACCATTGCCCTGTTGAACTACAAATAGATTTTAATAAAAATTAAATAATATTTTTTTAAATTGGGTAATATAATATTATATTTACTTTGAAAGGAGTGATATTATGAATGATGATTTTTACAATGAAAATGACGACTACGAAAGTTATAGAGAAAGGCGTCAAAGAGAACGTGAAGAAAGAATCAGAAATCTCCTAAATAGACGTGAAGCCTACAATAATAGAGAAAACAACGAAAATATTTACAATGACAGAAAATATGAAAGCTACAATACAAACGAACCGAAAAAGAAACGCAAAATCGGTCAAAAAATTTTATCGCTTATACTTTGTGCTCTTTTAGGTTTCGGCGGCGGTTACTTCGGTGCGAAAGTATTTGTTGAAAACAAACCGGCTGTCGAAGTTAAAGAAGCTCCTTCAAATGCACCGACAATTTCAATAAATCCGACCGGTGAAGAGGGTGTTGTTGAAGCGGTTGCAAAGAAAGCTCTCCCTTCAGTTGTCGGCATTACTACAGTTGAAACTGTGGAAGGCTTTTTCGGTGCACAAGAACTTCAAGGAGTCGGTTCCGGAATTATAGTCGCAAAAGACGGCTACATTTTGACCAACAGTCACGTTGTCGGCGACGGCAAAGCAAAGAGCATCGATGTGCTTCTTGATGACAATTCGACAGTGCCGGCGGAACTTTTGTGGAACGACGCAAGCATGGACCTTGCAGTCATAAAAGTCAACAAAACCGGACTTGTCGCTGCAGAACTCGGCGACAGCGAAAAATTAAACATCGGTGAAAAAGCAATTGCAATCGGAAATCCGCTTGGACTTAATTTCAACAGATCAGTCACTGCGGGATATATTTCCGGTATAGGAAGAACTTTGACAACGAGAGACGGCAAGGCAATTTCAAATCTTATTCAAACAGATGCCGCTATTAACCAAGGAAACTCCGGCGGACCGCTTTTGAATTCAAAAGGACAAGTCATCGGTATAAACTCGGCAAAAATCGGCGGTGAAGGAACTGAAGGTCTCGGCTTTGCAATTCCAATAAATACTGCAAAAGAAATTGTCACATCGCTCATCGAAAAAGGCGATGCAAAACCGATAGTTCTCGGCATACAAATTGCCGACTATGAATACTACAAGGCATATTTTAGAATTAAAGACAACTACAGCGGAGTTATAATTCTTAAAATCGAGCCGAATTCCATCGCACAAAAGAACGGACTCATGCAAAACGATATTATTACAAAAGTTGGAGATAAGAATATAAAAAATACCGACGACCTTAGAACATCGCTTATAAAATATAAGACGGGCGACACTTTGACTCTCACAATTTTGAGAAACGGCTCGGAAAAAACTTTGGATATACAATTATAAGGAGGAAATATGAACAATTTTTTAAAAGACTTGGGACTTAACTTTTCAAAAGACCCTGAAACACAAAGAGAAAATGCTGCCAGAAAACAAATAAGAGATTCTGAACAAAAGAGGGATTCTCTTGTCGACGCTTTAAACGAATCAGTCACAAAAATCGAACTCGAAAACAGAAATTTCTTCGAAGCAATCGGCAGAATTATTTACGAAAGAAATATTGATTTAAAAAATGCAGGACTTAATAATGCTGAAATTGAAACTGCAGTAAACGAAATCAAAAAGAACGAAGAAGAACTGCAAGAACTGGACAAAAAAAGAGAAGGAATCATCCAACGTTACAACGAAGAAATTGAGATATTAAGGTCTGCTATAACTTCTGAAACAAAGGTCGATCCTAATTTTAACAATTCGACTACCGGAAATGCCGTTCCTAACCAAAACTTGGCATTTTGCCCTGAATGTGGTGCTGCAAATCCGGAAGGCTCAATATTCTGTTCAAAATGCGGAACAAAACTTGAAAAATAAATTAAAAAATGTAAATTCATAAATTTAAAAACGGCTCATTCGAAGCCGTTTTTTACTAAAAAAATCTATGGGGGTTACCTCATAGATTTTTTATTTTATTTATTTTCGTAAGTCCTAACCGAAACGCCAATCGCTTCATTCAGTCTTTCCCAAACTTTAACCATTGCAAATGTGTCAAGCCCGCAATAATTTAAAAGGTGCGTTCTGAAGTTTTCGAGCTCCTCATCGTCCATCGTCGCCATCATCTTAAAGGTTGCCGATGCCTCAACTCCGTTGTGTACTCCTTCAAGATTGTGATAATCAAGAGACGGTTCATTCGGAAAGAGTGCCGGCAATACATATTTTATTGAGTACGAACCTTGCATCGCCCTCTTGTAATATTGCTTCTTTTGAAACGGAACCATCAGGTCCTTGATGTTGTCATGTATATTCATAAGATGCCCCGCCAAATCCGGATAAAGTGCGGCAAGTGATTTTATTCTCGTCTTTTCAAAAGCCATATTGTATGCGGTTGTGCAAACGTCTTTCGGGATGTCCTTGCAAAGTTTTTCCGCAAGTGCCCTTCTCGGATCTTCGCCCGGATATGCCAAAAATTCCGTGTGCTTCAAATCTCCGCCCTCCTCTTCGATGTAGTGAAGCGAATATTGAAACACAATTTGCTCAAACGGCTTCGAGTTTTGATATGCCGGAATTGCAGGTTGATAGGATTCAAAATCCAAAAAATAGAGCGGATAGGAAAGCGTTTTCATAAACTCCTGAATCGCATCTTCTTCGATATAATCTGAAAGTTCTTTCACCTCGTGCTCAACTTGCTTCATCTGCGACTTTGAAAGTGCGTTCTCACGCAATATATCCTCAAACGATACAATGCCGTTTCTTAAACACTTAAACTTTGTGGAAGTCCTTGCGCCCGCAACATCAAACACATTAGGCGAAGGAAGATTTTTCGTGCAATATTTAAAACAATCGCACTTATAAGGTGCAAAACATTGCTCTCCAATTTCAATACCCGGCTCTGCTTCAGAATTTAAAATCTCGGAAAACCTCAAAACATTTTCCGCAACAGTCGCTTCGCGTGCTTCAGCCTCGTCTGTTACATCTTCCACCACAAAAAGTTCGTCCAAGTCAATATCACCGACTCTAACATACGCATTATTTATATAAACAATGCACACACGCTTAACCTTGTATCCGAGTTTTTTTAATATATATCGTTGAAACGAGACGTCGTCGAGATAAATGTCCTTGATTGAGGTCGAGCTCTTTACTTCGTAAATTTCAACCTCTCCGTTTTTTAAATTGTGCAAAATGTCGACGCTTGCAAAAAGCCCGTCATAAAGAAACGATGCCTCCGCAATATATTCGCAACCCTCGTGAATGAGTGCAGTCGTTTCCTCTATCATCTTTAGTTTAAAATCGAACGAAACCGTCTTCACATTGTCAAATAATTTCTTTGCAAACTCGCCGACTTCCCTTCCGGTTTCAAGCACTGACTCATCCGCTCCCCCCTCAGGAAATACCTCCGGCTTGCGGTTTCTTAGCCACACCATCTTCGGACATTGAACCGCTGCACAATAACTTGTCTTTGATAAGTTTAAATCCACAGAATCACCCCACATATTATATGTATTATTATAATTTAAATAAAATTTATTATCAACAAATAGAATTGGTTTGAAAAATTTAAACCAAAAGTTTTTCTTACTAAATATCCAAAGCATGATTAAATCTATATTTGCACACAAAAACTCCCGAGATTCGTTTAATCATAAACTCTCGGGAGTTACTCGTGGCGTTTAAAATATTTAGGTTCAATCACAGTATTCGTTATTCTCCTTTCTACACAAATTTTACTTTTTAACGCTCCAACCGTGTTCAAGTTAGTTACGTCTTCCCTTACGCTCGATTTGATTTTCGGTTTTTCTAAATTCACTATTGTACCTTACTCTCTTCTCGCTTTTCGGTGATCCTTGCAATGTTTCAAATTCTTCGCCCTGACTTATTTCATCACTTCAAGCATATCGCTGTTCCAAAAGCCACTGAATATTCAATGTTTGAAATAAAGTCTATTTTGTTTTTTAGGTTCTTTTGACGCTTGTTATATTTTCTTGCCCTCTCAATGATTTAATATAAATTGATCTCGTCCGGGCCTTTACCCCGGCTGCTCGACAGACCTTTCAAATTCGGGAAGTGATCTTTCACTCAATAACTTTTGCGTCCCTCGTGTTAATTTTCGCCACGATATTTTTATAAAGGTAATGACGATATCTATTTTTGCACTCGGCATTTTTTTAGATCTGTGCTCTAGTTTTATCATCATCTTCCTTTGTATTATATATATACCCTGGTAAAGTGATTCTAAACACTTTTTTGAAAAAATTTTAAAAATTTTTTAAATAATTTATATTTTAAAAAAAATCTAACAATAAAAACGTTGATAAATACAGCTTTAATTGCATTTTCTTTTTACAAATTTTCTCTAAAAATTTTTTCTATTTAAAAAGATTGAAAAGCTTGTAAGTATTATAAAATGGTGTATAAACTGCATTCTAATTATTCAAGTTAATATAAATTTATTAAAACAGTGAAAAATATTTTTCAATCTCAAAAATAAAGTTCAAATATAATTTCACGAAAAAAGAGGCTTGTTTTTGTTCAAGCCTCTTCATATTATTTTAATTATTTTTCTTTTTTAAAGCCGCCACCATATTTTTAAAGAATTTCGGTTTTGTACCGTAGTTTAGGGCACCGTATCTGTAAATCTTTACAGCTAGCATACCCACAAGAACTGTAAATAAAGCCAAAAGTCCAAACGACAGGAATAACTCCCATTGTGGAACAAAGTCCACGCCGTATCTAGTGATCATCGCAAAAGGACTCGTAAATGGCACTATGCTTGCAATTCTAAGAATTGTACCCGGGTTGCTCATGCCGAACATTGAAATCATAAATCCTGCAACATAGATGAGTGACAACGGTTGGATTGCCATTCCGAGGTCTTCGATTTTAGAAACAAGACTTGCAGCACATGCAAAAAGATACAAGAACATAATATATCCGACAATAAAGAATGCCATCGATACTACAAATTGATCGATTGAAATGTTTATTTTTAGTATTTGTGCAACTGTTGAATCAACTTCCGTTTTCGGTCCGAATTTTGTTCCGATGAAAAGTCCGACAACAAGCACCATAACAACAAGAACGCCTATAACAGCAGTCGCAAAAACTTTTCCTCTAATGAGGTCTTTCGGTTTTGTCGAGGTTATCAAAAGTTCCATAGTTCTGTCGCTCTTTTCCCTTGCAACGCTCATTGCGACTTGGTTTCCAAACATCATCATAAGAGTGTATAAAATCATGAGCATCAAATATACAAGCCAAAAGTTCTTTGCACCGTCAGCTTCGAGGATTTTCGGCTCGAAGTTCGTTCCTTTTATAGCTTTTTCAACAATTTCCTCATCGACTCCCGCATTTCTCAAATAATCGCTAGATTCAAGAGCTGACATCGATTCGTTCACCGCTTCTAACTTGCCCATATTTGAAACGGAGCTCGTCTTTATTACGACCTCCCTCTTGTCACCTGCAATTACATATCCGGCGTAAATATCGCCTGCTTTAACAGCTTCTTCAAGTTTTTCCGGAGAATCGAAATTTTCAAATTTCATTCCCGTTTTTTCTTCTGCCGATTCTTTATTCACAAAATTTTCGGTTGAGTAGATTCCGATGATATCGTCTTCGTCGCTTCCTGCAATCTTAGAGATAATACTCGGAATAAAACTTATGAGAAGTGAAATTGCAAACATTATCGCGACCGAAATTATAAAAGATTTTTTCTTTATACTCGTTAAAAATTCAAATTTAAATACTTTACCCATTTTTCTACCTCGCATATTTTAGGAAAATGTCAGAAAGTGTCGGCTTGTAAAGTCCGTAGCTGTCTACAACCGGACCCGCCTTTGAAATATCTTGCAAAAAGTTTTCCCTTTCTTTTCCGGTCAAATCGACAACGACTCTTTCCTTTTCAATAGTCGATTCATATCCCATTTTCGAAAGAATTTCCGAATATTCATTCAAATCCGTTTCAAAAGGAATTACATAAACTTTGTTTCCTGCAAGTTCACGTTTAACATTTTCAATGGTGTCGTTCACTTGGCAAACTCCGTCAGACAAAACAGCGATGTCCTTACAGATTTCATCCACATAGCCCATTTGGTGCGACGAGAAAAGTGTGAGTTTGTTGTCGCCTGCTTTTTCCAAAATGAGCTCTTTCAAGAGATTTGAGTTTATCGGGTCGAGCCCTGAAAAAGGTTCGTCCATAATGATAATGTCCGGATTTCCCAAAAGTGCCTGTGAAATTTGAACTTTTTGTTGATTTCCCTTTGAAAGTACTTCGAGTTTTCTCTTTTCGTAGTCCGCAAGTCCCACTCTTTCCAAAAGTTCTCTCGCAGATTTCTTTGCAACCTCCGGATTATAACCCTTCAGTTCCGCAAAATAAATCAGTTGCTCAAGTATATTTACCTTTTGATACATTCCCCTTTCCTCAGGAAGATATCCAATTTTAAAATCCTTAGCTCTGAAAGGTGTGCCGTCGATTGTAATCTCGCCACCGTCCTTTTTTATTACGTCCATAAGTATTCTTATTGTTGTCGTTTTGCCGGCGCCGTTTCTTCCGAGAAACGCAAGCGGTCTTCCGCTCTCCGCCTTGAATGACAAACCTTTTAATACTTCTTTTTTGTCATAAGACTTGTACAAATTTTTAAATTCAAGTATCATAAGCCCTCCTTATTTTTATTTTAACACATCTCGATTAAGTACGTGTAAAAGCTTGTAAAATCAATATTTCTTTTATTATAGCACAACTCGAAATTCAGTTTTAAACAATTTTATATCAAAAATAAAAAATCTCTTCGAACTTTTTGTCGAGTGCTATGCACAATATAAGTGCAAGTTTCGCCGTCGGATTGAACTGTCCCGTCTCGATTGAGCTGATAGTGTTTCTGGAGACCCCGACCATGTCCGCCAAGTTTTGCTGTGACAAATCTTTTTCTTTTCTTATTTCCTTTAAGCGGTTTTTTAAAACTAATTCATCTTTCATAAAAACTACCTGCTAAGTTTTATAAAATGTGCCGCACACATAATGATTCCCAAAATCGTAAGCAAAATTCCGATGTATAGATGTTTCTTTTCTTTCAACCTGTGGTAATAGACAAAGCTCTGCGTCGCTAAAATCGCATAATATACTGTCCACACTGAAAAGTTGAACGAATTAAAGAAAAAACCTTCAACAACTATTATCAGTGCAACAACGCCCATCCCGACTTCCATCGAAAGCTTGCCCGCTTTCGACATTATGTCCAACATCATCTCGTCTTTGTTGTTCTTTTTATACTCTTCTCTGCTCTTTGCTAAAATTTCATCCTTGTCCAAAATTTTCTCCTTTCGTTTTATTTTGCCAAGTAAACTTGTTATTATCATTATAACATCGCCAAGTATACTTGTCAATAGTTTTATGTAAAAAAAATTAAAGCGAGTTTTCACCCGCTTATAATTGTGTATTTAAATTTTTATAAATCAAATCATACTATGTTGTACGGAATGAACACTTCAAAAGTCGAACCTACGCCGAGCTTACTTTCAAGAATAACCGTTCCGCCCATAACCTCGACTCCGTGTTTTACAATCGAAAGCCCGATACCGCTTGCATCTGCACTATTTCTACTCTTGTCCGCAGTGTAAAATCTTTGGAAGATTTTTTCGCGGTCCAAATCGTCGATTCCGATGCCGTCGTCTTTAACGATAAACTTAAATCCCTTGTCTCTCGCAACAAGTTTTACCCAAACCTTACCGTCATCTTTTCCGTATTTTACGGCGTTGTCGACAAGATTGTAAACAGTTTCCTCAAGCACTTCCCTCACACCGGTGTATCTAACTTCGTCGAGTTCGGTTGTGATGGAGATGTTTTTGTTTTGTGCCTTTGAATTTATTGTATTAACGACATCGCTGATCAGCTCTTTCACGTTAATCTCTTCTTTTTTATTATTCTTTTGCTCCTCAACTTTCGAAAGACTCAAAATCTTTTCAACAAGTGTAAGCATTCTGTTACCGCTTTTAAGAATCATATTTCCAACTTTCGGTACGTCTTCATTTTTCACCATATTGTTTGTGAGCATTTCGGCATAACCGTTTATTGAAGTGAGCGGAGTTTTCAGTTCATGCGTTACGTTCGATGTAAATTCTCGTCTTTCTCTTTCGAGAATGCTTTCTTCAGTCACATCTCTAATGACGATAATTCTGCCGACGAGATTGTCGCTTACAAGAACCGGGTCGATTGTGATTAAAAGTTTTCTGTCGTCAATTTCGACTTCTATTTTTTCCTCACGCTTCGAATCCTTTTCTCCCAAAATTTCTATGAGTTTTTCATCCCTTATGAGATAAAATACGGACTTGTCCATGTAGCCTTCGTTCTTTTCCTTACCCAATAGGAAAATTGCCTTGCTGTTTATCATTTCAACGCGGTTCACATTGTCAATAAACAAAAATCCGTCCTGCATATTTCTGAAAATGATTTCAATAGTGTCTCTGTATTCTTTGAGGTCGTCGAGCCTTTCATTCAGCTCGTCCTGTTGATCACGCACAATTCTCTTGATTGGATAGAGCTCCGGAAATTCCGAGTCGAGACTTTCTCCATGTGAGATTGCCGTAAATTGGTCTTTTAGATTTTCAACGAGTTTGTTTGAAACGTGGTTAATCGAGAAAAATGCGATTAGAAGTCCAATGAAAAGAATAAATACAACCGGAATAATCGAGTCTTTAAACGATGAGAAAATATTTTTTTGCATTTCCGAAACTCTCAAAATATTTCCGTTCGAAAGTCTCGTTGCAAAATAGTAAAAATTTTCACCGAGAGTATCCGATTTTCTTATATCGCTTCCCTTTCCAAGGTCTTTCGCTTCGACAATTTCTTTTCTCGTGCTGTGCGACTCCATTTTTGATGCCGCTTCGTCGGTGTCGTAAATAACATTACCATCGGTGTCCACAAGAGTGATTCTTATGCCGCGAAACGACTTCTTCGCCGCATCAAATTCCTTTTCATGCTCAGCATCTTCGAGATTCATATTTTTAAGAAAGTCTAAAATGTCCAAAAGCTTTCTTTCGTGGAAATCTTTGTAGCCGTCATAAAAATTTAGCGTCGTTGCAAGAGTTATTAAGATAACCATTAACAAAACCAATATTGAAAATCTCTTAAATAAACTCCTTTTCATTATTCCTCCAAAATATATCCGACATTTCGCACGGTTTTAATCATCACACCGCTCTTTCCGAGCTTTTGTCTCAGAAATGCTATGTGAACATCGACCGTTCTCGACTCGCCGAGGTAATCATATCCCCAAACTGCGTCCATAATTTTGTCGCGGGAAAGCACGATGCCCTTGTTTTGTGCAAGATAATATAAAAGCTCATACTCTTTAAACCCGAGTGACACGTCCTTGCCATCAACATTCACGCGTCTTTTTTCAGGGATAATAGTCAAATCCTTGATTGTAATTTCGTTCATAGACTCAGAGTCGTTTCCGCGTCTGATTCTCGCTCTAATTCTTGCCATGAGTTCAAGTACAGAAAACGGTTTTGTCACATAGTCGTCCGCACCGAGATCGAGCCCTCTAACCTTGTCGATTTCTGCGGACTTCGCCGTAAGCATTATGACCGGAACCTCCTTGTACTTTCCTTCCCTCATCCACTTCAAAATCGAAATGCCGTCTTTGCCGGGAAGCATTATATCAAGTAGAACTAGCGACGGTGAATCTTCTTCGAGAGCCGCCTTGAACTCTTCAAAATCACGACATCCCTTGCCGCTGTATCCCTCATTTTTTAATGCATATAAAACCAATTCTCTGATGCTTTCATCATCTTCGACAATATAAATCATTGTTCATCATCCTTTTTTAGATATGGATGCGTGCCCGTGTGTTCATAAATCACCCATTCAGCAATGTTTTCAGCATGGTCGCCTATTCTTTCTACATATTTTCCAATCTGCATCAAGTCGAGTTGAACTTCCGGGTCGCTTCCTTGTTTAATCTTGTCGACAATTTTATGTCTAAGTTTTATAAACAAATCATCAACAACATCATCCATTATATCTATACCCTCAATTAAATCAATATTACCTGAAACAAATGCATCCATCGAATTATTTAGCATTTTTTCTACAGTTTCAAACATTTCTTTTAAAAGAGGAAGTGGTGAATCAATTGCTTCAAAATTCATATCTTCACAAATCTCCGCTATGTCCTCGGTTTGGTCACCGATTCTTTCAAGATCCGTAATCATCTTTAAAACTGACGTTACAACCCTAAAATCACCCGCACGTGGCGATAGAGTCACGAGAATTCTTAAAGCTCTGTCCTCAATTTCTTTTTCAAGGTCGTCAGTCTTCTTATCGTTCATCGCAACTTGCTTTAAAAGCGTCAAGTCTTTTTCTTTGAGACCCCTATATGTGTCTCTTATATTGTTTTCAACAAACGTTGCCATCTTGACAAGCTCATTTTTTAAATCAAATAATTCTTTTTCAATACTCATTCTAACCGAACCTCCCCGTAATATAATCTTCAGTTCTCTTATCCTTTGGACTCATAAAGAGTTCGGCTGTATCTCCAACTTCAACCATCACGCCGTTTAAGAAAAACGCAGTTCTGTCCGTTACACGGCTCGCCTGACCAATGTTATGTGTGACTATAACAATCGTGTACTTCTTTTTTAAATCCATGACAAGTTCCTCTATTTTTCCCGTACTTATCGGGTCGAGAGCGGATGTAGGTTCGTCCATAAGAATTACTTCCGGCTCAACCGCAAGTGCCCTTGCGATACAAAGTCTTTGTTGTTGACCTCCAGAAAGTTCAAGCGCATTCTTTCTCAAATCGTCCTTGACTTCGTCCCAAAGATTCGCTTGTTTTAAAGACCTTTCGACTATCTCCTCGAGTTCTGCCTTTTTCTTCACACCGTGCGTCTTCGGTCCGTACATAATATTTTCGCTGATGCTCATCGAAAACGGAGTCGGAGCTTGGAAAACCATCCCGACTCTCTTTCTTAGTTCATTAACATCAAACTTTCTGTCGTAAATATTCTCTCCGTCCAATGTTATGAGCCCCTCAACTCTCGAACCCTCAACCAAATCATTCATCCTGTTTAAGCATTTCAGCGTCGAACTTTTTCCACAGCCTGAAGGACCGATAAAAGCAAGTGCCTGATTTTGTATTATATCAAGATTCAAATCTTTAACCGCGAGATAATCGCCGTAATAAAGATTCAAATCCTTTATAACCATTTTGTTTACTTGACTATCTGTCATCATTATTTCCTCCGATTTTATTTGCCAAATACGTCGATAGAGCATTTAGCGAAAATATAATTATTAAAAGTACGACCGCCGTTGCATAGGCTTCGTTTGTGTATCTCGCTTCAGTTGAAAGCTTGTACATGTGAAGGGACAAAGTTATTCCCGGGTCCTTCAAACTCTTCGGAATATTCGTTGACGTTCCAAGAGTATATAAAAGTGCCGCAGTTTCTCCGATAACCCTTCCTATTGCAAGAATTATACCTGACAAAATTCCCGGCATTGCGACCGGAAGAATAACTCTAAAAATTGTTCTAAGTCTTCCCGCTCCCAGTGCAAAACTTCCGAGCCTATAAACCCCCGGTGTCGAAAGAAAAGCCTCTTCCGTCGACCTTACGATGAGCGGCAAAATCATAATGGAAACGGTTAGCGTTCCGGAAATAATACTCCACCCCATCTTTAGAGCGATTCCAAAAAACAGATATCCGAAAAGTCCGTAGACAATTGACGGAATTGCACTCAAGGTTTCGGTTACAATTCTTATGACCTTAACAAATTTCGAATCTCCCTTGCTGTATTCCGAAAGATAAATTCCCGTAAAAATTCCAATCGGTCCCGCAATTAAAATCGAAAGAACAACGACCACAATAGTCGAAATTATAGCCGGAAACATCGAAACGTTCTTCGAGGTGTAGTTCAGTGCAAAGAGTGACGGTTTAAGATGCGGAACTCCCTTGATACATATAAAAAGTACAATTCCCACAAGCACTGCCGTCGCAATAAACATCGATAGATATGCGAAAAATTTGTATAAAATCTCTTGCAGCTTTCTAGTATTTTTTGTTCTATTACTAACCCTCATTTTTACTGCTCCTACCTTTAAACATCAAGAACATACCGTTTATTATAAGAATGAAAATGAACAATATACATGCTGTTGCAAAAAGTGCTTCCATGTGCTCTCCTGCCGCATATCCCATTTCAAGCACAACATTCGCTGTAAGTGTTCTGATTCCTTTTAAAATGTCCGTCGTAATTCGCGCTTGGTTACCGACAACAAGAATCGTTGCCATAGTTTCCCCGATAGCTCTTCCGATTCCAAGAATAACCGCCGCCAAAATACTGTTCTTTGCAGCCGGAAGAACGATCTTCATAACCGACCTTCCATGACTTGCACCGAGAGCTACACTTGCTTCATAATACTTGCTGTTCACAGCTTCAAGTCCCGCTTCTGAAATTGCTATAATCGTCGGCAAAATCATAATGCCCAAAAGAATACTTGCCGCCAAAATAGAAATTCCGTGACCTCCTATATATTCTCTAATAAACGGAACTATCGTTTGGAGTGCGAAAAACCCGTATATAATCGACGGAATCCCCGCCATAAGATTTAACATCGGTGTCAAAAGCTTTTTCATCTTCGGACCTGCTTCAAACGCAAGGAAGAGTGCCGCGAAAATTCCAATCGGAACACCTATTAAACTTGCGAGAAACGTGACGACAAATGATGCATAAATCATCGGTAGAATTCCGTATGACGGAGGATTTGTCGCCGGCGACCACTTCGTTCCAAATACAAAGTCAAAACCGTGTCTTAAAATGAATGGAAGCCCCGTTTTAAAAATGAAGTAACATATTACTATAAAAGCTGCAATAGAGATGATTGATGCAGCCATAAAAACATATTTCATTAATTTTTCTTTAAGTTTGCCGTCCATCTCTATTGCTCCTTTCAAAGTTAACTATTTAACGTCGTTCCAATCCTTTACTTCACCTACAAAAATTTTGTGAATATTGTCGAGTGAAATGTCTTCTGTTGCATTGTCGTTGTTTACAACAACTGCGATTCCGTCCATTGCGATTGGCATTGCTTCAACCTTTTCAAGTTCTTCAGGCTTTAAATTACGGCTGCTCATACCGATTTCGGCAACGCCTTCGATTGCAGCTTGAATACCTGCTGATGAACCGTTTGATTGAATATCTGCTTCGAATCCCGGATTTAATTCCTTATACTTGTCGACCAACTTTTCCATAAGCGGAGTTACAGAAGTTGAACCTGCTATAGCAATTCTTCCTTCAATATTTGCCGGCTTATAGCTTTCTGTTGTTTCCATAGGAATGCAACCGTCTTCCTTAACAATTTCTTGACCGTCTTTACTCATAATAAACTTAATAAAATCTTTTGCTACATCGCTTAATTTTGCTTCGTGATAAGCAAGCATGAAAGGTCTTGCAATCTTATAATCGCCTTTTTTGATATTTTCAGGTGTTGCTTCAACTCCGTCAACCTTAACTGCCTTAACTTCATCGTTTAAAGAACCAAGACTGATATAACCGATTGCGAGCGGATCTCCGTTTACAGCAGTGATAACTCCTTCTGTTGAGTTAACGATTGTTGCTTCTTCATATGTGCTGTCAACTTCTTCACCCTTATCATTTTTTGATAAAATCTTTGTGATTTCTGTGAAAGCTCCTCTTGTTCCTGAACCTACTTCACGGCTTACAACGTGGATTTCTCCACCTGCAGTTGTTTCTTCGGTTTTATCTTCTGTTTTATCTTCTGTCTTTTCTTCTGTTTTTGTCTCAGTAGTTTCTGTTGTTGTCTTTTCTGTTGTTTCCTTTTTTGTGTCATCTTTCTTGCAGCCTACTATTAATAAAAGTGCTGCTACTACAATTGCTAATGTTTTTAAGAATTTCATAAATATCCTTCTTCCTTTTCCTAAAATATTGCTTAGGTTTCCCTTGCAACTATATAATAACCATCAATTGTAAAATGGAGAGTTTAATATTGTAAAAACTATGTAAAATGAAATGTAAAATACAAAATTCATATTCTATTACCGCTAAAAATGTGATTTATATCATAATAATGTTAAAATAACATAAATTGTAAAATAATTTGACTATTGCTATGCTAAACTGTTATAATTTATATGGAGGTGCTTTATGAAAATAAATATTGGAAAGCAAAATGGCGAGATCATTAAATTTGTTGCAAAGGAAAGTGAAATCAAATGCGACAATTTAAAATACCTTGTCGACAACAACTTTTTTAATAGAGAAAACGGAGAGACATTCTTAAATCTTAAATGTGAAAATCCGGTACTTCTTACAGGACTTGGAAAGCCTGATGACATCACAATCGACACTCTTAAAGTCGCAGGTCTCAACGCCGGAAAAGAAGCAAACAGACTAAAACTAGAAAAAGTTACAGTTTGTGTGCCTGAACTAAAAAATTTCACAAGAAAAGAAACTGCTCTTGCAATAATCGAAGGGCTTCTAAATTCAACCTACAATTACGACAACTACAAAAAAACAAAATGCGAAATAAATCTTAAAGAAATAACCGCATGCGAAGACTGCACAGGCGATTTAAATAACGACGACATCGAAGAACTTATGGCAAAATGGAGCGGAATAGTCTTTGCAAGAAATCTTGTAAATACACCTGCAAACGATTTATATCCTGAAACACTTGCAAACGAAGCCATGAAACTTAAAGAACTCGGCGTCGACGTAAAAGTTTTTGGAAAAGATGAAATAGAAAAAATAGGAATGAAAGCATATCTTTCAGTCGCAAGAGGATCCAATAGAGAACCGAAACTCATCGTAATGGAATACATGAAAGGCGAAGGCGCACCAATCTCATTCGTCGGAAAGGGCCTCACCTACGACTCCGGCGGATACTCATTGAAGCCGAACGACGGCATGAAAACAATGAAGAGCGACATGGGCGGCTCAGCTGCTGTAATCGGTGCAATGAAAGCGATCGCCGAAGCAAAACTGAAAGTTAACGTCGTCGGCGTTGTTGCAGCTTGCGAAAACATGCTTGACGGCGGTGCATATAAACCTGGCGACATCATCGGCTCACTTCGCGGCCTCTCGATCGAAGTCGACAACACAGACGCCGAAGGAAGACTCACTCTCGCCGACGCTGTCACCTACTCCGAAATGAACTACTCCCCGAAACTCATGGTCGAACTCGCAACCCTCACCGGTGCTTGCGTTGTCGCAATGGGCGAACACAGATCGGGCGTACTAGGAAATGATGCGGAATCAATCGAACACGTACTAAAATGTGCAAAACTCGAAAACGAAAGAGCATGGTCGCTTCCATACGGAAAAGACTACCAAGACCTCAACAAATCTGACATCGCTGACATTAAAAACAGCGGCGGCAGATGGGGTGGTGCATCAAGCGCAGGAGAATTCGTCGGAGCATTCATTGAAAAAACAAAATGGGTCCACGTCGACATCGCAGGTCCTGCATTCAACTCGGCACCATTTATGGAACAACCGAAGGGTGGAACCGGCCACATGGTCAAAACCCTTTATAGAATCGCAAAAGAAAATAAATAATAAAATAGAGCCTTTGACGGGCTCTTTTTTTTGTGGATGGTTGTTTGATGTTTGTGTATATACATAATTTATTTCATTAACATTCACAGAATTATTCTGTTTTTTACAATTTTGTATGCTCATGTACGCACCGGTAGCGGGACGGCATACGTTGTGACGTAAGGAACAACGATGTCCTCCCGCCAGTTATCATGTGTTTTAAATTTGGAACATTGCCAACAACGATACCTATATACAATATAAAACCGAAATCCATTTATAATTTGTAATTTCATTCATCATCGTTTGTTTTCAAAGATTTTCCCACCCACTCCCCCTCTTTACGGCGATACACCTTTTTATCTCATCTCACTACGAAATCAAAGATTTCTGTTCGATGGATAAAAAAACTGGTCGCCGCTACCTACGGCGTGTGTAATTTATCTATAAAATATAATTTTTCTGTTTACATCAATTTATAAAATTTAAAAATTGTATATGCTCATGTACGCACCGGTAGCGGTGGTATAATACAGATAACGGTTAGTGCGAGACTTTTTTGGAGCGAGGCATACTGGCAAGTATGTCGCAGCGACTAAAAAGTCGAACAACCGTTTTTCGCAATTTTAGCAAGAATATTAAAGTGCGAGGTTTTTAGGAGTGAGACGTACGTACAGGTACGTCGCAACGACTAAAATATTGAATCAAGCGTTTATCACGAAAATAACCGCAAATAAAACCCCTTACTTCTTAATTGTGTTTCTGTAATAATAATCCACAAACTTTATCTTCCTATCCAACTCCTCATCCAGCTCATCTGTTGCAGAATACTCGCCGCAAACTTTTACAAATGAATTCGTATAAACCGGAACGGTTTCCATCATTTCTTTTTTAAATTGCAAGACGTCGTCGCCCGGGAATGAAAGTTCCTTAAATAGATATGGTGCAAGGTTCATTGCGGAAATATCCGGTCCTTCTCCGACGAAGTCATTTCCAAGAATTTCCTTTGCTGAGCCATTTGCCCAAATTATATACGGCGTTTCATATTTTCTTAGGAAGCTTTCGATATTGTCCGAATCCATGTCTATGCCGAGCGATTTAAATCCTTCGTCGTTCGGACCGAGAGCCGGATTGTGGTCTCCGAAAAATACAAGAACTGTCGGAGCACTTTCATTTTTAAAATGCTCAGTCATATCGTACATAAATTTTGAAGTTTTCTCAACACCTCTAAGATAGTTGTTAGTGGTGTAGTAATATTTTTCTTCGACATTATAAACGTTGTCATAGTAGTATTTATGCGGTTCATAAAAATAATACGGACCGTGATTTTGCATTGTAACCGTGAATCCGAAATATGGCTTGCCGGTTTTTTTGTTGTCTTCAAAACCTTTTATTATATAGTCTTTCAAGATTTCGTCCGGAAGTATCTCACCTTTTTTCACAACACCTTCGAACATATTTTCATCGCACCAAAAGTTGTCAAAGCCGACATTTTTATTTGTTTCCGCACGATTGTAGAACTTTCCTGTGTTCGGATGAAACGCCTCAGCATAGTATCCGTTTTCCTTCAAATATCTTACGATCGAGTTTTGTGGATTTTCGTATCTCGGAGGTTTATACATGCTCGAAATGAACGAACGCTCCGTATTAATCGTGCCTCCTCCGAAAATGTTCACTACGAGATTTCCGTGAATACTCTCTTCTTTCACGAGATTATAGTATTCATAAGGATTTTCCTTGAAATTCACTCCTTCAAATCTCGAAAGGTCATTGAAACTTTCAAGCATAACTGCGATTATATTAACCCGTTTATCCTTTGGAATCGGCGCACCCTTATAATCTTTTAAAATCTCGTGGACCGCTTTTTTCGAATAGTCTTTCGGTGCCGTTTCAAACATATTTTTTATTGAATATGTGAACGGATAAATCATGCCCTTTGACTTTACAATCTCACTTTCAAGCCATTTGTTGTAGCCCTCAATCGATGTAGAATCGTAATTTTCTTTACTGAAAATCGCTTGTGACATAATGAAACCGAGAAATAAATTGAGTGTAACTAGATGCAAAAACATATTTCTCGTGAATACTTTTTTCATATCCTTATCCAAATATAGTAGCACAAAAAACACTGCTAGTACAATTACTGCAGCACTTCCAAGCCAATCCGGTGTCTGAATTTTAAAATTTGCCTCAACCATGTCCTTTGCTTCACCTGCAAGAAAGATGTCAGCAAATCTGAACGGTTCATCTCTATAGACCAGCTTTGTCGTATTCGTAATTCCGATTGCAAACACTGCTATAGTCGTAATTAAAAAGCTTGCACTCAGCTTTCCCGTGACCGAAAAAAGCACGAGCATCGTGATTAAAATCGGCAGAAAATTCAAAACAAATAGTTTTGTGTTTTCTAAAAACGGCTTTATGTCATTGAAATCATAGTCCACGTCTACAAAGAAAAACGAAACGCCCGCAAGCAGGAATGACAATATTAAAATTAGCAAAAATGAAGTTGTCAAATTTTTAAATTTCGATTTCATAATAACCTCTTTCAGATGAATTATAACATAAATTTTACATGTATTCAATGAAATTTTGTTAATTAGAGTATCTCTTGGAATTAAGTTATGTTTATGTAATTTTGAAAATTTATGAATCGAGTTGCAACATAAAAAGACACGTGAGAACACGTGTCAATGTTTAAATATCTCTCTAACAACAGCTCAAAAGTATCGAAATCGCCTTTTCCATCTTTTCGTCATCAAGTGCCGCAAATCCAAGTGAAAGATATGTTCCGGTCGGTTTACTGCCTCGAAGATATCGACTTAACGGAAATACAAGCACTCCTTTTTCTTGTGCAGCCTTCACGATTTCCGTATCGCTCTTATATGTTTTTATCTCAACCAATATGTTTGTACCGACAGGTTCAGCAATTATTTTCTTAACTTTTCCTGACGCTTCAAGGAGTTCAATCATCTTCTCGCGTCTGCCTTTGTATAGTTTTATCATTTTGTTGACGTGACGAATATAGTGTTTATCTATAAATTCGGTCAAAAACTTTTGCCAAATCGAAGGAATCGGACACGCCATAAACGGCAATGTCTCATTGTATTTTTCCATAAGTTCTTCCGGAAGAATCATATAGCTACATCTAATTGACGGTGCGATAGATTTTGAAAAACTCCCGATATAAATGGTTCTTTCCGCTCCCGACATGGTGTAAATTCTATCACTTCTGACCGGAGCATAGCGGAATTCACTGTCATAGTCGTCTTCGATAATGTAGTTATTCTTTGAAGATCTCATCCAATTTATTATTGCCTCTTTTTCTGTCGAACTCATTGTTCTTCCTATTGGAAATTGATGCATAGAGGTCGTGCAAAGGACATTTGCGTTTGAATTTATAAGTGTATTTATGCCGTTTTTAACATTTTTCGAATCGATGTCAATGTACGGAAACTTTCTTGCATTTAAAAGTGTCGGCACGATGTCATATCCCGGATTTTCAATTGCAAAAATTGAATCATTCGGAAGAAGTTCGAGAATTATTTGATATAAATATTCCATCCCCGAACTCAAAATTATGTTTTTCGGTGCAACTTTTATATCCTTTATTCGATTTAATATATATGCAATTGATTCGCGAAGCTCGAGCGATCCTTGCGGCTCTGTCGGGCTAAAAAGTGTCCTGTAGTCACTGTTTAAAACTTCAGTCATCAGCCTTTTTACAATTGCTATTGGGAATTGATCGTATGAAACAGCATTTGGCGAAAGATCATATTCAAAATCATCGCTTCTTTGGAACTCTCGTTTATGCAAATTTGTAACCTGAATCTTTGGGTACAAATTATCCGTCACATAAAATCCACTTTTCTTCTTCGCATGAATAAGCCCGTCATACTCCAAAAGTTCCATCGACTTTAAAACAGTGTTCTTGCTGACCCCGTATTTCTTTGTAAATCCAATTATCGAAGGCAGTTTTTCCCCCTCTTTATAAAAGCCGCTTTTTATATCTTCTTCGATTTTTTTATATACACTTTCATATAGTTTCATAAGTATATCCTCCGATTTCATTATAGCACATTTTATATTTTATATCCATATTTATTTTTAAAATTGTGTCTTCAATGGTAATAGATTTGATGTTATAATCTATTTAAAACTTATTGGAGGTTATTATGGAATTAAAAAAATTACTTGAAAGTTTAAAAGGTGGAGTCATCATGGACGTCACAAACCCTGAACAAGCAAAAATTGCAGAAAATGCCGGAGCAGTGGCAGTTATGGCACTTGAAAGAATACCTGCAGACATAAGAGCTGCGGGCGGCGTTTCGAGAATGAGCGATCCTAAGATGATAAAAGAAATTATGGACACCGTAAAAATTCCGGTTATGGCTAAGGTTAGAATCGGACACTTTGTCGAAGCGCAAATTCTTGAAGAACTTGGAATAGATTTCATTGACGAGTCAGAAGTTTTAAGCCCTGCTGATGATGTCTACCACGTTGACAAAACCAAATTTAAAACCCCATTTGTGTGTGGAGCAAGAAATCTCGGCGAAGCTCTAAGGCGTATCGAAGAAGGTGCGATGATGATTCGTACAAAAGGCGAAGCCGGAACCGGCGACGTTGTTCAAGCGGTCAGCCACATGAGAGCAATCATGTCCGATATCAGAAAAGTACACAACATGAGAGAAGACGAGCTTTTCAACTTTGCAAAGGAAATAGGTGTTTCGTATGAACTTGTGAAATATGTAAATGAAAACGGCAAGCTTCCTGTTTTAAACTTCAGTGCAGGCGGAGTCGCAACTCCTGCTGATGCTGCACTCATGAGACAGCTAGGAGCGGAAGGCGTGTTCGTCGGCTCCGGTATTTTTAAATCGAGTGACCCGGAAGTACGTGCAAAGAGAATAGTTATGGCTGTTGAAAACTTTGACAATCCGAAAAAAGTGCTTGAAGCACAAACCGGACTTGGAGAAGCGATGGTTGGATTAAACGAAGACGAAATCGACGTTATTATGGCTATGAGATAAAAAATAAGAGCCGGCACACTAGAATGCTTGGCTCATTTTTTTTACTGTTTTTAAATTCGGAATTCCTATGCCCTTCGGAGCATCGAGTTTCTTAATCTTGCCGTTCTCAACTTCTACCTTCACCTCATAGTCGACAGTACCTTCATTTACTCCTGTGTATTTCACAGAATATTTCACTACATATTGTGAATCTTCCTTGTCGATTGAATTTATCGTGACTTCAGCTTTGTTGTATCCCGCCTTTGCGTATTCATCGCTCGGAATTTGTCCCTTGTTTATAAGATTTGTAAGCAAATCGGAATCAAAATATTTGTCGAGATCCGAAATATATTTTTGGAATTTATTTTCTCCCGACTTCTTTTGTGTTATAAAGTCATGAGAATTTGAAAAAAACAAATTGTAATCGCCCTTTGCTTCATAAAAAAGTTCCACCTGATCATAAAGACGGGTAATTGTCTTTTTAATCAACTCTTTATTTGGCTCATCGGCATCTTTCGATGTCTCTGTCGATTTATTTTCCACGTTTCGGCACCCGGCAAAAGAGATTATTAATATTGCCGCAAGCATAATAGCCATAATCTTTTTCATTTAAGATAACTCCCTTCGTTAGAACTATTATATACCATTTTTTGAGTTTTTGTTCAACAAAAAAGTTAAAAAACTCCTTTTTAAAAAATATTTTTGAACGCTCATCAACTTTCATCAACTTTTTACATAAATAAATCCCCGGACTTCTTTCGAACGCCCGGGGACTTTAAAATTCAATTTATTAATAAGCAGCCGGAATGAAAAGATCTTTAAAGAATGGGTTCACCTCTGCGTCCTTCGCATTATCACCGAAAAATGTCTTTTCAATTTTTTCGCTCATTTCCTCATCAGTAAGTCTCGTCGGACTCAAGAACTCATAATAGTTCATTATAGCGCCGCTTCCGATTTTGTACTCACCGTTAAATCTATAAATCGTGTAGATTGTCGAGAATCTGCCGGAGCCCACTTCGAGCTTGTGGCCCACAGGAATGCCGACCGAGTTTTTACCGACGTCTTGAATGTCCGCAACATTCGTCATGTTTCTCTCAGATGCCGGAACGCTAAATTCTTCTTCCGGTGCCTTGTCGAATGCGATGAAAATATTTTCCATCTCGCCTGCAATTGTCGCCATTCTTTCGTTTTCTTCGTCGGTTATATTTTCATCATTCAGTTCTTTCTTGCTGACCTCTATGAAGAACTGAAGCATGTCTTTGTACGACTTCAATACCTCTTTTCTGCTCTCATCCAACAAATTGTATTTGTCTGAATTTTCGAGCGTGAAATCCGTAATCCAAATCAAACGATTGTAGAGGTCGATGTTCGGCTCGACATAGTTATAGGTCTTTCTTTCGTCAAATCCGCCCATTTCCGCACCGAATTGCTTTGCATATAGAATCGTGTCGTGTTTCAGTTGTGCCCACGATGCAAGCGACGAATTCAAATCTTTAATCTTCCACAAATCGCTTTGCATAAAGAAAGGATAGCCGCCCTTGTAGTCTTGGTTATTTGCACGTAGCATCCAGAGCCATGCACGGTAAATGTTTGATTTTTCTTTGTCGCCCATATTTGATGCGGCAGCCTTTGTCTCTTCAAACTTGTCCAAAAAGTCCGGCCACAAAAGGTTCTTTTCATCGGTTGTAACTCTTTTTTCCGCAGTTTCATTTCCCATAACAGCCATCACATCGAGTCCCGATGCGAGCGGTCTTCTGCTGTCCGGAGTGTTTTCCAAAAGATTTTGGAGCCACACATTGTCGATGACCGCCCTTTGCGGTAAAAATCCGAATGTCACACCGTCCTGCGGTTTAATTGACGGACCTTCCATAGCTTGAATTTCCTTTGAAACTCCTTCTATCACATCGTCTTTTAACATCTCGTTCAAATCGAACGACGATGCATGCTTCGAAATCATTTCATAAAGCCCTATCGGTGTCAAATCTTCGCTGTTTTCAACCAAAAAAGATATAGGATTATATATTTGAAGCCACAAATCATAACTCTTCTTGTCCTTCAAAACTCCGTCAGTCATGACTATTGTCGATTTCAAATTTTCCTTGTTCACCGCTCCCGTATTGTCTCGAACGACAAACTTGTTTTGGGAATAAAGCATATTCGCCTTGAAATATGTCTTCAGCTCTTCCGACTTAGTGTAATTTCCGCGCGGTTTAAATTGAGAGTAGTCAACTTCGTTTCCGGTAATATTGGAAACCGCAGCAGCTTCTCCCTCAATATTTTGCAGTTCTTTTGATGCGAGTTCCTTCACCTCAGCCGGAGCATCAATCCCCGCTCCGTCGTTTAAAATCTTCAGTCCTGTATAAAAGAGAGCTGCATTTTTCAAAGCATACGGCTTTGTTTCTTCGCTTCCTTCATTGTAATTTTTAAGACTGTTTTCATACATCCTTATTGAAAGATTTGTAAGCTTGTCACGAAGCGTTCCGGTTTCAAGCTCTTCCATCATTCCGAGATAAATCACGTGAAAAAGATGCATTGCCGAATCGGTCGTGATAAACGAATTCGAATAAGTGTATTGATTTTGATCATAAATTGCAAACGGTTGCTCATAAAGTCCGTATATCACGCCAAATCCATTTTCTTTTAATGAATTTTTCATGCGCTCATTTTTTAAAAGCCACTTTATGTCATCGTCGTTGCTTGTTTCAAGGCTCTTAAAAAACTCCGAAAAGTCATACGGCTTTGAAGTTACAGTGTATTCCGCATCCTTAAACTCCGGATAAATCGGAGCCGCGTCTTCCTTATTCATAATAAAACTTAAAAGATCCGCAATCTTTTCCTTTTCTTTTTGTTCATCTTTTTGTTCATCTTTTTGTTCATCCTTATCGACCTCGGACACAATCTCCTTGTCGTCGGGCGTCTTTGTATCGCCGTCTTTTACGCCCGATTTGCATGCTGTGAGCGTGAGCATAAACGCCGTCAAAAGTAATAACTTCTTCCTCATTTTAAATAAACCTCCTTATTTTTCAGTCCTACATTAAATGTGCCTTTCTCCGTTTCAACCGACAAATTTTCCCCGTCCTCAAGAAAGCGAGAAATTTCAAACGAAAACTTGTCGAAATAAACTCTCTCAATTTTTAAATCATATTCCTTGTACGCGCTTATATATGATTCGCCCTTGTACTTTTCAATCGCCACAACCTCGTCATAACCGTCACCGTCGATGTCAAAAAGCGTGAAATCCGAAATCGGATAAGTGAGCCTCGACGCACGAAACTTCGGCTGTAGCTCCAAATCTTTCACAGTATAAATAAAAACGCGTTTAGTCATAATTCTGTGGTGCGGTGCAATATTGTAAACCCCGAAAACAACATCCTCGTTGTTCTCATCGTTCACTCGCCCCGTCTTCCACTTCCAAATATTTAAAGTGTACTTGTCCTTAAAAACATGGGTCTTAACATTCTCGCCGTCGCTCAAAGTGACCTCGTTGTAAAACTTCTGAAATCGTCTCTTTTGAAGAGTGAGTGTAACCGGCTTTCCGTCGTCGTCAACCACATCAAAAGAAACCGACTCCTTTGAAAAAATATATAAAGCAATTACCAAAACAATTGTCACCACGAGAAATTTTTTCCACATAAAAAGCACCCACTTTACTATATTATACCACACATAAAGGGATTCTGTAAACTTTTTATAAATAAAAACGACTTTGTTCGTTATACATATTTCTATAGTGTTTGCACTTTTCCATCAAATCTTCGTGTGTTCCGCTTGCGATAATCTCGCCATCTTTAAATACTATAACCTTGTCCACAAACTTTGTAATGCCAAGTCTGTGAGTAACAATTATAGACGTTATATTTTTTGATATTTCTATAAATTTCCTTAAAATCGCACTTTCCTCCATCGGATCAAGTGCTGAAGTCGGCTCGTCCATAATGATTAACTTTTTATCCTCATATAACGCCCGCGCAATATCAAGTCTTTCTCTTTCTCCACCCGAAAGTTCAATTCCGTCAAATTCTTTTCCGATTCTTGTATTCAAAATTTCTTCATCGCATAACTTTGAAAGTCCAACGAATCTAAGTTTTTCATAAACACGCTCAGAATCGAAATTCTCTTTCGACGAAATATGTTCCCCTACAGTCAGGTTTGTTTCTGTTCTGATTTGCGGAACAATCGTATAATCATCAAAAGAAATGCCCGAAAAGTTCATATTTGAATTTCCAACAACTATTTTTCCATCGGATTTATAAATCCCGCTTATGACCTTTGTAAATGTCGTTTTCCCGGAACCGTTGTAACCGACAATTGCAACCGACTCTCCTTCTTTGATTTCAGCATTTATATTTTTTATTCCGTTTTCCGAATTCGGATAAATAAATGAAACATCTTCCATTTTCACATTCCCGAACTCAATGTCGAAATTCCTCTTTTCTTCTTCCGTGTTCATAAAATTTATAAAATCATTTGCAAACATCAAGTTTTTCGGCATATTGCCGATCGATGTAATCATTTCCTTTGTGCTTGACTGCATATTTCTAAAAGCAATAAGTGCCGCTCCCATCATCCCGATAGCAATGTCGCGACTGAAAGCAAGTTTTATGGTTATTATTATAGCAACTGAATAAGAAATCACGCTCAATATATCACAAAACAAAAGAGATCTTGCATCCTTTAACCTTTCGTTGTAATATTTGTCGCCCACATCTGCAAAAATATTTTCATATCTGTTCACAAAAAAATCTGAACTGTCGTTTAGCTTTATCTCTCGGTTGATTTTTGCATCTGTAAATATACTATATAAATAATTTAGTTTTCTTTCGTCATATATCTCTATATTCTTTAACTTATAAAATGCCTTTCCTCTAATTATTCTAGTCACAAAATACGGAACAACTGTCAGAAGTGCAAGATATACCAAATATCTGCTGTATGAAAGAAGCGTTAAAAGAATTAAAACAACTTCTACAACCTCTCCCGAAATTCTCGCCATCAAATGTACACACGTGCTCATCCTTTCATCGTCGACCGCATTTGAAGCCCTTTCCAAATTTGACAGAAACTCCCTGTCCTCAAATTTTATCATCTCAATCTCAGTAAGCTTGTGTGCGACTTCATATTTAAATCTGTTGTCGGACTTTTCATATAAAAATCCGTTCATGAAAACAGCATAAAAATACTCCATCACCCTTTCAATGAAAATTAAAGCCAAAAGATAAATCCCGTATCTTATAACCGAATTTATATCCCCGCTATCAATGATATATTGATAGCCCGACTCAATAATATTCATCGTAAAATTGAGTTTCAGTGCAACCAAAACTCCTGAAACAATGTGATACAAAAATACATATGCAGTTCCGAAAGGGGTAATTTTGGATATCTTTTTTAATACTTCAAACATTTTAATTCTCCTTGTACCAACCCGACTGTTCGTCATACATCTGTTTATAAATTCCACCCTTTTTCATAAGCTCCTCGTGACTTCCGCGCTCTATAATTCTTCCTTCATTAAGCACAATTATATCGTCCGCCAGTTTCGAAAGAACCAATCTGTGAGTGATAATTATTGCACCACGACTCTTTAAAACCTTCATAATATTGTCATACATCTTAGCTTCAACCATCGGGTCCATCGAGGCTGTCGGCTCGTCAAATATAAGAAAATCAGATTTCTTTTGAATAGCCCTTGCAAGTGCAAGCTTTTGGTTCTCTCCTCCCGAAAGATACACTCCGTCTTCTTCAAGCTTTCCTATATTTGTGTCTTCGCTGTACTTATCAAGCTCCAACAATTTCAAATCTTCGCTTATATCACCAACTTTTCCAAAAAGAATATTGTCACGCAAACTGATTTCATAATTTTTAAAATCTTGAAAAACTATCGAAAGTTCATTTGAAATATCTTCATTTGACATCGAATATGGATTCATATTTGAAATTCTCACAGTACCCTCTGTCGGCTCGTATAGACCTGCCACTAATTTTATTATAGTGCTTTTCCCTGCTCCGTTCTCTCCGACAATTGCAGTCACTTTATCCTTGTTTATTCTAAAACTTAAATCGTGAAGAACTGTCTTTTGAGTCCCCGGATATTTAAAACTCACGTGCGAAAACTCTATCTCATCCCCATACTTAGAACTCTTTTCAACCTTTCTTTCATCGTAACTCAAAATATAAAACAATGTATTTGCAATATATCCATTGTTCGAAACAGTTGAAGCCTCATAAACAAAATCTTCCGCCATATCCAAAGTATTCGACGCAGATGTCACAATCGCCGTAAGGTCCCCTGCTCCAATCGCTTTTGCAAGGAGCTTCGAAACTATAAATAAAATTACAAGCCCCATCCAAACAATATTAACAACAGAACTTAAAAGAAGATAATTTTGACTCTTCAAAGTCGTGTCGAGCCTTTCCTTAAAAACCGCAGACGAATACTTTTCAAACCTGTTTAAAAATAAATTTTTCATCTTAAACACTTTGATTTCATATAAAGCATCCTTATTTTTCAAAATATCTATTACATTTTCCATCTCGCGTTCATTTCTTGAGGTGTTTTCAAACATCTTATTCATCTTATTAACAGCCATAAAAGTAAATAAAATATCAAAAACTGCAGCAATCAAATAAGATATTCCAAGAATTCCGGAAATATTAAAAAACACAAACGCAATACCGACAACCTTAATAACTGTCGACAAAATTAAAATAGAAGAATTGAAGAGCTCTATAAGTGCAAGATGCGGTCTGTCCTTGATTTGATTTAACTTATCTTGAAACTCCGGTTTTTCTATTTCATCAACCGCAATTAAAGAAAGCTTGTTCATAAGCGATTTGTTTAAATTTAATTCGAGCCTTTGCTCAAGCTTTATGTCCAAAATATTTCTAAAAAACTTCGACAACTCTTTCCACGCAAACAATAAAACCAAAAATATAACCGGTTTTACATCTGCACCACCGCTTACAAACCCTACAATCGAATCGACCGAAAGCTTTGTTGCATAAATAATAAGAGGATCTGTAAGTGCACTTATTATACTTTCTAATATAATCAGAGCATAAATTGCTCCTGCATTTCTTCGCACCAAGCGATATGTATTAAAAATAGCTTTCACGCTTGCCCCCCCTAAAGCTTTAATATAATATAAAATATCTTTAACTAAATTATACCACTTGCAATAAAAAAAGCAACCCTTTTGATTGCTTTTACGTCTACAAATTCAAAATTAAATCGTCGATAAGTTTCACCGCAACTCTACTTGCTCTCTCAAAATTTTCATAAAAACCTTGACCTTCCGTCTCGAGAGTGTCGCTCACCGCCTTAATCATAAGACATTCTACCCCGAAAAGATAACTGCAAAGTGCAATCGATGCACCTTCCATATCGACAATGTCGCAGTTCCACTCATTGTAAAGCTTCTCTCTGTCGGCGCGTCTGTCGACAAACTTGTCGCCCGATGCAAGATTTACCTTCTCGAGATTCGGGTCGAGCTTAACCGCCAAATCCACGAGCCTCTTCGAAACCGGAATCATCGTCGAATCAAACATTGAATACCTGCCCTTTTCGATTACATCGACTTCGCTCACGTCCCAATCATAGTGCACAACATTTTGCACAACTGCAAGCTCCTCAACCTCTTGCTCGCGTAGCGCTCCAACCACGCCGTAATTTAAAATAATCTCACAGTGATAAATCTCAACAAGCGTCGTCATCGCAATCGAAGCCCTAATCTGCCCCGCATTCGATGCAGCAACATAAACATCCTTGCCGTGAATATGATACTTAAAAACCTCCAAATACCCGTGCTTGAACTTCTCAATCGGTTCACCGTATATATTGTAAAAAGCGTCAAATTCAACCGCCACTAAAATCCCAATATTCATATCTCATCCCTCCAATTACTTAAATTATACATGGTTTAGGGGATAAATTCAAATATGAGGGGTGGGGTTGGGTGTGTGTATTTTTATAATCGTTTGTTCCTGTGTGTGCCACGATTTTTTACGTACGTTGTTATAACAACATATAGTCAAATATGAATGTATAATAGAATAGAATATATAAATTTCGTTGTTATAACAACATACAGCTAACGATGTATATTTAAAATATATAATCATAAATAGCACACGCCATTTTATCCACGATGATATATTCATACAATTGTATCATTTCGCAATCGCTGCTTGTAGCAGCTGGCATACGTTGTGACGATAGGAACAACGATGTCCTGCCGCCAGTTATGCCGTGCATTGAATTTGGAATATCACAAACAACGTTGTGCCCGTACAATATAGAAACCAAAAATTCCACACATAAATATTATCCCCGCCGATAAATTTTCAATTGTATCCATTCGTAAACGCGTTGTAGCGGGACGGTTCTGTGAAAGTCCTTCCTGTGCCCAACCGTGCGAAAAAGAAATCTTCGATTTCGTTTTTGAGCACGGGAAGGGTGCCGCCCATTTTTGTGTATGTGAAATATGTAGCTATACTAACAAAGCTGTGCAAATAGAATATAGAACCAACCTCCATTTATAATTTATAAACTTAACCATCATTGCGTTTTTTCCACCCCTTCTCCTTGTTGGCGGCGATACACCTTTTTGCGCGTTCGGAAACGAAATCAAAGATTTCTACCTCACCCGCAAAAAAACTGGTCGCCGCTACGTACGGCGTAAAAAAATTATACACGCAAATATGTTATACATGTGTATTTACCCATATCTCATGCGTCGCAATATGATGCGACGCTACAAGCAACGTCATCACATACAACAATAATACGCATACAGTAATTTGTTTTCACATTGAGATATTTTACAAACAAAAAGAACCGGCAATACCGATTCTTTCATAAACGCCGTAATTTGCGAGGAATTTTCGATGAGAAACGGTTAGATGAAATATTTTAGGCGCGAGGCATATTTCAAAATATCATCTGTTTATCGCATATTCAAACCAATTCCACATACATAAACACCGTAATTTGCGAGGATATTTTGATGAGAAACGGTTAGATAGAGTTTTAGGAGTGAGGCTTTTTGCGGGAGGACACACAGTGCCGTCCCGCTACGGCTGCGTTTGCAAATTTATAAAAAAGAACCGGTGTTTGCCGGTTCATATATGCACTCCAATTTGCGAGGGATTTTCGATGAGAAACGCTTAGATGAAATATTTTAGGCGCGAGGCGTACTGGCAAGTACGTCGCAGCGACTGAAATATTGAATCAAGTGTTTATCGCGAAAATAACCGCAAATACTTTACTTGTACCATTTGGACTGTTCTTCCACCATCCCGTAATACTCTCCCTTCAATCTCATAAGTTCTTCATGTGTCCCTCTCTCACTCACTTCCCCGTTGTTCATGACAATGATTTCGTCGGCGATACGAGCGGAGCCGATTCTATGGGTGATCAAGAGCGAGATTTTTCCGGCTGAGATTTCGCGAAGTTTGTTGTAGAGTGCAGATTCTTCGAGAGGATCGATTGCAGCGGTCGGTTCGTCGAAGGCGATGATGTCGCGGTCACGATATACTCCGCGAGCAATCGCGACTCTTTGCCATTGTCCACCGGAGAGGTCCGTTCCGTTAAATTCACGCGAAAGCACGGTGTTTCCGCCGTTCGGAAATATCGGAAGATTCGAGTTCAGTCCAGCTTTTTCAAGAGCCAATCCGAAGTCGTCATTTTTATTCAAGTCCGAAATTTCAATATTTTCATCGAGTTGCATTTTGTATCTGTAGAAGTCCTGAAAGATCGCGGAAGTTTTTTCACGAAGGTTCGGATTTTCGATTTCCCCGCCCCTTTCATCAAAGTATTTCACTTCGCCTTCGGAGGTGTCGAAGAGCCCGAGCACAAGTTTTAGAAGTGTACTTTTTCCGCTTCCGTTTTCCCCGACAACTGCAATCAGTTTGTCTTTTTCGAGGTCGAGGTCCACATCTTTCACGGCATATCTTTCAGAGTTCGGATATTTAAACGAAAGATTTCTAATTTTTACACTTTCAATCGGCGTCATATCCGTTCCGTTATCGGCTTCTTCTTCACGCATCATGTTGACGTAGAAATCTATTCCGCCGTATCTTTCGGCGAGCGGTGCAATTGAGTTTTGGAGAAGTTCCTCCATTATGCCGAACATAAATTCCATCGAGGTGATTGTCGCTGCGAGAAAGCCTGCATTTGTGTCGCCCATGAGCGTTGCTCTTAAAATAAGATAGATAACGCTCGAATATGCGGCGGCGGTTATTATTTTCAGTGTAAATTCAATCCAAAATGTCTTTCTGTTCGCTCTTTTTTGAACTTTTTTCACTTCGTCCCATCCGGTTTTATATTTGTCGTGGAGGAAGTTGTAAAATCCGCCCATGCGCATTTCCTTTGCAGCCGAGCCGATGATGTAGCTTCTATATTCATCGCGCACACGTGTAATTTTCGTTTCTTCATTTTTCAGTTTCACGACAATCTTCATCTTAAAAATGTAACCGATTAACGCCGGCAAAAAGAGTATTGGAAATATGAGTGCAAGCGATGCATTTTTCGAAGACATATACCATATCATGATTATAAAATACGGCAAATATCCCGACACAACCGTCGCAGCAAGCCCTGTGAAAAGCATTGCATCCGGTCCTCCGGCACGTGCTCTCGATAGTTTCAAAAGATTTTCCGGGTCCTCAAAGTAAATCGGTTTTAATTTCTTCACTTTTGACATTATTCCGTTTTCAGCAGTTTTTCCTGCGAGCGATATAAATTTATTTATCGAGTAGTTCACGACGGCGTTAATAACTTGTCCAAAGATTAATAGCGACACGAAAAGCACAGCTCCGAGTATTGCTGTCGAGAGCATTCCGCCGTTTATATATTCATTGATCGTTTGAAAGAAATATGCCTGGATAATCACGTTCAGTCCAAGAAGTGTTGATTGGATGAGCGCGGACACGACCATCAAAATGAATTCGCCCCTATTTTGTTTGACCGCCGGTTTTATCGCAAACGGCATCAAATCGTGTATCGTTTTGAAAAATTTCGAGATTGATTTCATGAATACCACTCCTTTTGTGAATTGTACATTTCATAATAGTCGCCTTTAAGCGCCATCATTTCGTCATGTGTGCCGTGTTCAAAAACTTTTCCCGCTTTGAACAGGAATATTTCATCGCTCAAAGATGTCGAGCCGAGTCTGTGCGAGATGAAAATAACGGTTCTTCCCTTTGTGAGTTTTCCCATTTTTTCATAGAGTTTCGACTCTGTTTTCGGGTCCATCGCCGCTGTCGGTTCGTCCAAAATTACAACCGGCGAATCAGACACAATCGCACGTGCGAGAGCAATTCTTTGGCGTTGACCGCCTGAAAGGTCGAGTCCTCTGTCGTCGAGCTTTCCGATTTCCGTCTCGATTCCCTCCGGCATTTTATTGACCATTTCTCTCAAATCGAGGTCGTCAATCACTTCTTGGACTTTTGCCTCTCTGTCCGCATAACCCATTGCAATATTGTTTTTTATAGTCGTTCCAAAAATTACATAGTCCTGAAATATTGCGGAGAAAATCGAGCGACGAACGTTTAGAGGCATCGTCCTTGCATCTACTCCGTTTATTAAAATCGTGCCTTCATATTGGTCGTATAGACCGAGCATGAGTTTTATGACGGTCGACTTTCCGCTGCCGTTTTCACCTACGAGCGAGTAGTGGTGACCCTTTTCGATTTTAAAAGTCATTGATTTAAGTATTTCTCTGTCCGTTCCCGGATATGTGAATCGCACATCTTTAAATTCTAGCGATTCAAATTCCGGAATTTTTTCCGGTCTTATTAGCCCAGATTCTTCTTCGTCGAAATCCATGAATGTGAAGAAGTCTTTGAAGAAAAGGCTTGTGCTTGTGAATGCATCCATTGCGTTTGGAATTGTCCATCCGACTTGGTTTATGAGCGTGCTTACAAGTGCGATGACCGAGGTGTAAATACCGAAAGTCAATGTGCCCGCTTTTACCGGTTTAAGAAGTACGAGTGCCACAACGAGCACGATGAGCGAGAAAATTGACGAGAAAGTCTTGCTTCGTTTGAACCATTTTTTCATAACTTTAAACTTTGCATTCGTGACTTCGCGATAAGTTTTGTAGTCGATTTCGTTGTAGTGGTCAGAATAGTCGAAGAGATATCTCTCTTTTGCCGAATCTTTTCCAAGCAGAACTTCGTCAAGCATTTCGACATATCTATATTTTTCATTGAGTGCTTTGTCTTCTTCGTATGTTTCCTTTGCGCCTTTCTTTGCGAGCCAGATGAGCGGATATATTACAACAATCACTACCGGCACAACCCACCAAACATAAACCGTGATTGTTATGAGTGCAGAGATTGCCGAGATTGAAACTATACCCAAATGGTTCATCGCTTGAAGCGCGGTTTTAAATTGATCCAATGTTTTCTTTTCGACCTGTTTTATTAAGTCGAGCGACGCTTTGTCTTCGAGGCGCCAATATGCGAGTCTTGAATGTTTTTCAACAATCATTTCGTTCAAATTGCCGTCGAGATTTACCATAACAAACGACATGAGCCATTCGATTATAGGCTTCGAGACGAAATTGAAAGTTGCAAGAGCGCAAAGAATAATCGCTTTGTCTATCACCGCCGATATTTCTCCCGCTCCTTTAACAGCGCTTATCGCTGCGTCGACTACATATCCAGTTACAATTGCAATTGCAGTCGGTGCCAAGCCGGAAAGTGCTATCATCAGGAGATAACATACAAGAGCGACGGGTGCGGCTTTAAAAATCTCTTTGTATGCACGCCTTATCGCTTTGTCCCCTAGTTTTTTGCCATTTTGTTCCATAATTTTTCCCTTTCTTGCGAGTAAATTTTAAGTAGTTTGCGACGAAATTAAGTACTGTTTCCCGTCAATGTGAGTTTAATTCGAATATATTCAAAGTTTTTCGGATCCTTTTTCGGTTTAGTTAAAAACCATATTCTGAATTTATTTTTATTATATCACTATTATAAAATTTATGCAAGTGTTTTTTTCTATATTTTTATTTTTTTCTTTTATTTTTTTATAATTTTAAATTTTTCATTTTATAATTATTAATATCCAATAAAAAAAATCCCGAAAATAAATTCGAGATTTTTAAAATTCTATAAATTTAATGCATTTTCTTGAAACTCTTCTATTTTTGCACCCTTTATAAGTTCCAAAACGCGTGCCATCGGAATTGCATAACCCATGCCTTCAATGCTCGAGGATGCAATCTTTGCGGTATTTATGCCGACGAGTTCGCCCTTCATATTAAGAAGTGCCCCGCCGCTGTTGCCCGGATTTATGGCTGCATCCGTTTGAATATATGTCTTTGTGTCGAGACTTTCCTTAGGTGCAAAGTTTCTGTTCACAGCGCTGACGACGCCGGTTGTGACAGATTGACCGTATCCTAAGGCGTTGCCGATTGCAACGACGCTTTCTCCGATTTCAAGAGAATTCGAATCGCCGATTTTTATAGGTTTTATTTCCGACAAAGTCGACTCGTCCAAATCCCTTATTCGAACGCGAATAATTGCAATGTCGTTGTTTTCATCGTACTTCACAACTTCGGCTTTATATGTCTTGTCGTCGGAGAATGTGACCGACAAATCTTTCGCACCGTCGATTACGTGATGGTTCGTGATCATATAAAGATAATCTTTCGTCTTTTCGAGAATTACTCCCGAACCGCTCATCTTCACTTCTCTCTCAACCCCGCCACCTTGGAAAAAACTGAAAAAGTCCGGCACTTGTTGAACGGCGACATTAGTTATTGAAACTATCGACTTCAAAGCTTCCTTTGACATCGACGAAACGTCGCTAACCACCGGTGCTTTATTTGCAACCGTCATAACATTTTGTGTTTCCACTGCAGTCGGTGCTTTTTTGTCGAAGAAAAGCATCTTCGTTCCATAGAACGAGCCGCTTGCAAAACTTCCGAGCATCACTGCGGCAACCGCTGACACAAAAAACTTTTTAATAGGCGAAGATTTTTTCGGTTTCTCCGTCCTTGCTTCCGGCTCATACATATATCCGTTCATTGTCTCATATTCTAAATATTCACGTCTGTTATCCTTTTCATTAAAGTCCATTTTAATTCCTCCCTTAACTTTATATCTAAATTATAAAGAGAGAAACCTAATCAAAACTTAAAATCTAACTTAATTATACTTAAAATTTATTTTATCGGAAGTTTTATTTGAATTTTTAAAGACTTTTCATCGTCAGTCGTTGCACTTATCTCGCCGCCGTGCGAATTTACAATCGCCCTTGCAATCGAAAGCCCAAGACCATATCCGCCGGTCTTGCTGCTTCTCGACTCATCGGTTCTGTAAAATCTTTCGAAGAGATATTTTGTATTTTCACGCGAAATGTAGTCGGTGCTGTTTGTGACTTCAATAATAACCTGTGCTCTCGCTTTCTCACATTTCACATCTATGTCACCGCCGACACTTGAATATTTAAAAGCATTGTCCAAAATGACCGACAAAAGTTTTTCGATCATTTTCTTGTCGCCACAGAAAATAATGTCCGGATTAATTTCCGCATTCAAATTTTTCTCCTCTAGAATCGCACGTGCTTTGTAGGACTCCGTCATTTCAGAAACGAGTTCCGAAATGTTAAACTCGCTCATATTCAAATTGTCCGCACCCTCGTCCATTCGCGCAAGCATCGTGAGGCTGTTACTTAGTTCAGTGAGCCTTGTCGTTTGCGTTTTTATGTCAGACAGCCATTCGTTTTCACCGAGGTCCATTTGAAGCACTTCCGCATCCGCGTTTATGATTGCGAGCGGTGTTTTTATTTCGTGACCCGCATCGGTGATGAAACGTTTTTGCTTTTCATAGCTTTCCAAAACCGGCTTTGTTATGCGTTTTGACGTGAGCACGATGAGCACATAGACGATTATGAGCCCGACAATCGAAATCAAAATTCCGATTGAAACAAAAGATCTGAAATTTTCGAGCACGCGCCCCATATCGAGAAATATAATTCGCACTCCCGACTCTTCCGCAACCGCTCTATATCTGTAGTCCCCTTGATAGCCGCGACTTTTTCCGCTCTTTAAAACATCGATCGCATACTTTACCGCTTCCTTTGTATTAACGGCGGCAATCTTTCCGGTGTCCACCGAAATTACAATCTCCCTTTCGCCGACGAGCACCGAAAAAAATCTCGACTCGTACGGAAGCTCAATCGACTCATTCGGGTTAAGCCCATACTCCTCCATATAACTTCCGCTCGGAAATCTTCCGTTGTTGTCCGCCAAAATGTCGAGAGTTTCGTCAGCACGATTCACAATTTTTTTGTAACTTATAAATGAAACGATTGACATGATGACCGCAAGAACTATGAACAGCGACAGCATCGATGCAACTATAAATCTTTTCCTTAATTTCTTAATCATTTCTTTCCTCGAGAGTATATCCGGCGTTTCTCGTTGCCTTTATTTCCACATTCGAATCGAGCGATACCAGCTTTTTACGAAGATTTGAAATATAAACCCAAACCACATTTATCTCCGCCTCGCTGTCGAAACCCCAAATCTTTTCCATAAGCCTTTCCGTCGAAATGAGCTTATTTTTGTTTTGCATCAAAAGCTCCAAAATCTGAAACTCCTTGCTTTGAAGGCGTGTCTCGCCGGAGTCGGTCTTTAAAATAAATGTATCGCGCATAAGAATCGTGTTTCCCATCTTTAAAATCGAATCGCCCTCATTGTTTTCCTTGGACCTCGTGATTGCACGGATTCTCGCCAAAAGCTCGCGACTGTTAAACGGCTTTGTGAGATAATCGTTCGCCCCAGAATCGAGACCCAAAACCTTGTCGTCGACTTCCGACTTCGCCGTCAAAATAATAACGGGAAGCATATTGCCTTCCTTTCGCATAGTCTTTAAAACAGTGATACCGTCGACTTTCGGCATCATCAAATCCAAAATCAAACAATCATAATTGTCCGCAGACAAAAAAGAGAGTGCCTCCTCCCCGTCATAAACCTGGTCCACGGAATAATTGTTTCTCTCCAAAATAACTTTAAGCGCCTTTGAAAGAGAAACTTCATCCTCAGCAAGTAAAATTCGCATATAAACACCCCCAATAATATTATAAATATAAAAACTTAATTTAACCTAAATGATTTATACCCCAAAAATAAAAAAATCCGGCAAGAGGTCGAAATGGACATCCTGCCGGTAAATTTACATATTTATTTTCTCACACCGTTCGCGTCGAAGACTTTTTTAAGCTTCGACGAAACTGCAACTGTTGAACCAAGCATAAATACGCATTGAACAATTTCTATCACGCCCACAACTTTTCCAATCGTATCAATGTCGCAACCGTTCATAATCGCGAGTGTCGCATTTGAGAGCGGAAGTAGAACAAGCCCCAAAGTCTTCCAATACTTGCCGATGAGATTTTGTGAAAAATCCCACGTCTCCTGGCTCTTCACCGAAAACTTCGTCCTGTATCCGAAAGCCCAATTCGGTTTTTTCGGCGGATTTTTTAGAAACATATTTCCGAAAATAATCATAATAAGCGGAACAAAACTCACCGCAATAACCATAATTAAATTAAATCCCATAAAACTCCCTCCTTGATTTATATATACCCTTTTTGTTTGGATTTATATAAAAAAGCGAATGCACCGCATCCGCTTTTTATATTTTTAGAGTATTCACTTATATCTCATCTTTTATTCCGTATTTTTCCATAAGTTTTTTTATTCTGAATCCGCCGGGTATATCAAGTCCGGCGTCCATGATGATTTGTTCATTTTCATAAACTGTGTCCTTTTCTCCTTCGAGGACGATTTCTCCGTTTTTTATGACATAGATGTAGTCGGAGACTCCGTAGATGAAGTCCATGTCGTGGCTCGACACAACTATGCCGCACGTTTTTTTGAGGTCGGAGAGTATTTCTTTCATTTGACGGGTGAGACGCGGGTCGAGCCCTGCCGTCGGCTCGTCCATAAAGAGGTATTTCGGCTCGAGAAGCATTGCTCCGGCGATTGTGACTCTCTTTTTTTCACCGTACGAAAGGTTTTGAACGAATCTGTCCGCAAGATATTCCATGTTTATGGTTTTCATTACATTTTCAACTTTTTGTTTCGCCTCTTCTTCCGGCACTTTTAGGTTTCTTAAAGGAAACATCAGGTCGTCGCGGACGGTCGAATAGAATATTTGACGGTCCGGATCTTGCATGACAAGAGTCACGTCACGTCTCAGTTTTCTTTTGCCGTTCTTTGAATAGTCCGCTTTTTCTCCGTCGATATTGACTTCCCCTGAATTAAATTTTACAAGACCTAAGACGGAATTAAAGAGTGTGGATTTGCCGGAGCCGTTTTGTCCGATAAGGCCAATCACTTCGCCTTTTTCCACTTTCATATTTATACTTTTCAGTATTGTTTTTTCATCAATTTTTGTTATAAGATTTTTTACTTCAAGCATTTTTTCTCCTAAAAATAAAAGTTTCCGTCAAATAGTTTAAGGTCGAGTGCGTTCTTAAAGTCTGTATAACTTCTCATGACTCTGAAGAATAGCATTTTTGTGATTTCAGAAACAGATCTTAGCCATGTTTTCGGACTTTCAAAACCGTGTTTCAGCTCGCCTGCCGAGTGCATTGCTTCAAGTTCAATCGAGAAGATTTGAATGAATCTATACATAAGTATCATTTGCTCGATAAATTCTTGTGGAACATGCATTTTTTTCAATACTTGTGCAAGTTGTGTTATTGGTGTTGTGACACTTATAAAAAATGTTGCACTGATTGCTGCAAGGCTCCTTGAGAGTATGAGTTTCGCATCATTTATCATGCTTTTTTGAAATCCGGCATAGATGTTTCCGATTTTTATATAGTGTGTGTAGTTTTCGGTATTATAGCCGAATCCAATCAATATAGAAATTACTCCGAGCACTATAAATGCCGCCGGAATTTTATAAAGTTTTATAAATTTTTTTAGATTTATTTTTGCAACAAAGCGTACGACAATTAACGTTAAAATTACTATCGCAAGATGGATTTCCCACCTATCGATAAAAAAGGCAAGGGCAAGGAAGAATATTCCAAGCCATGCCTTTAAAACGGGATTTGTTTTTGTCAGTCTGTTGTTTGTTGCAAGACTGTCAATTGTGTTCATTATTTTCTAGCCGGTGCTTTAACAGATTTTTTACCTTTGTAGTATCCGAAAAAGTATCCGATTACTATTGCTCCAATTGCAGCTTGAAGTGCAAATAAGAGCGATTCAATTTCACCTGACTTCGGTTCGAAGATTGAGTTGAACCATGGTTCATAGTCAGGGTTGCTTTCTTCAATAACATCGCCTGCAGCGTCGTCTGCTCCACCGTATTCACCTTCGATGAATAATAGTGGAATAACAACAAGTGCGATCATAAGGACTATTAATAACCATTTAGTTGTTTGTTTCATTTAATAGACCTCCTTCAACATTTTTTACACCGTTGTATACGAGAACGGTCAAAATTCCTTCCATGATTGCGATAGGAACTTGTGTAAGCATGAATACGCCCATGTATTTTCCAACAGCAACCACAAACGAATCTCCAGGGAATGCGATTCCAAGTTGAATTGATGTGATTAGGTATGTGAACAAGTCACCGATTGTTGCTGCAATAAATACTGCAACGAATTCATTCACTTTAGCTTTTCTTAATGCTTTCCAAAGTACCCAAGCACAAATCGGTCCGCAGATTGCCATTGAAAATGCGTTTGCTCCGAGTGTTGTGAGTCCTCCATGTGCAAGAAGTGTTGCTTGGAAAATAAGTGTGATTGTTCCCAAGATAAACATTGGGAGCGGTCCGAATAAGATTGTTCCGAGGCCAACACCTGTAGGGTGTGTGCAGGAACCTGTCATTGCCGGCAATTTAAGACTTGATAGTAAAAATACGAATGCTCCTGACAATGCTAAAAGTAGTTTTCTTTCCGGTTGTTCACGTGTAACTTTGATCAGACTTCTCATACCGACAACGATGAAAGGTGCCGAAATAATAAACCATATAAGAGCTTGTGTTTTAGGCAAAAAACCTTCAGCAATGTGCATGGCATAAGAGGTCGAGGCTTGCATTAGTCCCATAAATAATACGAGACCAAACAGCCATCTTTTTTGTTTCTTGTTCATAATTCCTCCTTGAACTCTTAAAATCACAATTTGCTGCAAATATGTGTTCCAAATTGACGATATTATTAGAAGTGACTATGCGGCAAATTGCGATTTGTTGTAAGGATAAGAAAAGTAGGCATAAAAAAACCGCGTATATTCGCGGGTTCCCTAAAAAGTCATACCTTCCTAACCCGAAAATATTTTGAGACATTTCAAGTATCCTGACTCATAAGCTTCAAATTCGATCGCCTTCCCGTTAAGTGGCATGTGAGCGAACCTTACTTAAATACAGTAGAGGTAGCTGTTCCGGATTCTAACCGGATTCCTTGTGCGTAATCGCTAAATATCTCTTCACTAATATAATATTACAAACAAATTAAAAAGTCAACATAAAAAATAAAATCGCTCAAAAAAGAGCGATTTTTCTTTTATTTTTCTATGATTTTTTTCATGCTGACGTAGTCGCCGATACCGAACTCATGTTCGTCTCCGGACTGCATATCTTTCAGTTTAATCTTTCCATTTTTGACTTCGTCTTCACCGATTACAACTACAAAAGGAATATTTTCCTTGTTTGCATAGTTCATCGATTTCTTTACACGACGATCCATTTTTTCAATTTCAACTTTTAATCCTTCGTTTCTAAGCCCGCTTGCAAGTTTGAAACTGTCTACACCCGTACCGATTGGAATTATAAATAAATCAACACATGATTTTACTTCGCCTTCGTGCATTTTATTTAAAATTTCGTAGATTACATCTAGCCCGAAGCTCATACCGATAGCCGGATATTCTTCACCTGTTCCGACAAATTCCGTTATGATGTGGTCATATCTTCCGCCACCACCCAAACTTACATTGAAGTCGTGGCCATTAACATTTCTATTTTTTAGGAAAATTTCCCAAACGGTTCCTGTGTAAATGTCAATCCCGCGTGCAAGATACGGACTAAAGACCATGTCTTCGCTTGCGACTGTGTTTTTTGTATAAAGAATAAGTTCGCTTAGCTCATCGATTCCTTCTTTCAAAATTCCTTCCGCATCAGCTTCGTATTTTTCTTTGATTTTATCAAAAGAAAGTGATAGAACTTGAAGAAGTTCATCAACTTTTTCGCCGTCGAAATCAATTTTCTTAAACTCTGCTTTAAGCTCGTCATTTGTTAGTTTGTCGAGCTTGTCGATGAGCATGATTGCCTTTCTTGTTATGTCGGCATCCAATTTTCCGAAAATCTTTTGAATAAGTCCCGTCAAAAGTTTTCTGTTGTTGTATCTTATTTCAATGTCAAGTCCCAAATTTTTAAATCCATCGTGTGTAAGATTCATAAATTCCGCATCTTGCATGATTGATTTTACACCCACTATGTCGACATCACATTGCGTGAATTCACGATTTCGTCCAAGCTTTACCGGACCGTCACGGAACACTTTGCCAATTTCATATCTCTTAAACGGCATGACAATAGATCCGTTTGTCGCAATTAATTTTGAAAAGCAAATTGTAAGGTCGTATCTAAGACCAAGAGCTCTTTCCCCTTGGTCGGATAATTTATATGTTTCGTTTAATATATCTGCATCTGCCGAATATTTCGAAGCTAACAAATCATACATACATAAAATCGGAGTTTCAGCCGGTGAAAATCCATAAATTCTAAAAATTTCTGTGAGTTTTCTTTTAATTTCCTCTCTCAAAGTTTGTTCTGCGGGCAAATATTCGTATGTCCCCTTAAGAGTTTCAAAATTCTTGTTCATAATTCTCCTTATCTATAACATGTCGTATCCGGTTACCAAAATACCGATACAAGCTGTGCAGGCAATAAAAATGACGCTACACAAAACTATTCCTATAATTGAGGTTATAAGCCCCGCCCTCCCAAGTGAGTTGCCGGGTTCATAATCAAGTGATTTCTTTGCAACTACAATTCCGACAATTCCTACCGGAATACCGAGAATTGTGAGCATCGAACCCGAAATGGAGCAAATTATTGAAAAAATTCCTAAAATCAGGGATAAAATCCCTCTGTTATTGTTTTCCATAAAACCCTCCTTGTCTTTATTATACACGAAAATCTACTTAAATAAAAGTATCGTTAATGCTTTATATTTTAAAATTCTAAAAATTTGTACAAAAAAACCGGAATTTCTTCCGGTCATTTTTATTCAACTATAAACGTTCCCGTTTTACCGTTCATGCCTTCGACAAGTTTATCCAAACTTGTGATTAAAGTCTTTCTACCTTTTCCGCTCTTTACAAAGTCCATTGCAGCCTCAATTTTCGGAAGCATTGAACCTTCAGGGAATTGTCCTTCAGCGATATATTTTTCGCATTCTGCGAGTGTCATTTGCGACAAATCTTTTTGGTCAGGTTTATTGAAGTTAATAGAAACTTTTTCAACACCGGTCAAAATTACAAGGCTGTCACAATCAGTATCACTTGCAAGAAGAACAGATGTTCTGTCCTTGTCAATTACAGCGTCTATTGATTTTAATCCTTCTTCGGTTCTTATTGTCGGAATTCCTCCGCCACCGCCTGCAATCAATATAGTTCCTGCATTTGATAAAGTTTTACATATATTCTTTTCCACAATTTCAATAGGAATAGGACTTGCAACAACTTCTCTATATCCACGTCCTGAATCTTCAATCATTGTCTTTCCAGCTTTTTCAAGTTTTTCGGATTCTTCTTTTGTATAGAATGCACCAATTGGCTTCGTCGGATTTTTGAAGTGCGGATCATCTTTATCCACAATAACTCTTGTCACTACAGTTGCAACTTCGTTTTCAAGTCCCATTTCTTTAAGCTTATTGTCGATTGCATTTTGAAGTTCAGCCCCGATGAAACTTTGGCTCATTGAAACACATGAAAAGAGCGGCAAGTTCTCAGTCTTGTCTTCCTTTGAACCCCTGTCAATGTTACTTTTTATATATCCCACTTGTGGTCCGTTTCCATGACAAATTACAACTTCATGGCCATGTTTCACAAGGTCACAAATCGGTCCTGCAATAATTTCAACTGATTGTTTTAAATCATTATATAAAGTTCCTAGAGCGTTGCCTCCAAGAGAAATTAAAATTCTGGACATAATTATCTCCTTAAAAAAATAATTGGCTCGGATAATCATCTAAGCCAACTACATTATAACGCATAATTTTAACATAAATAAGACATTTTATAAATCGTAAGGTGTATTTAAAACCAAATTGATTCTAATCACATACAAGAAATTAAAGCGGTTGCGTTTTCGGTTTGTTTCCCATTCTCGGATATTTTTTCGGAGTTGCTTTAATTTTTTCAATCACGACAATATTTCTTTCATCTCCGTTTTCAAGAGAAAAATTGTATGTTTTTTTAACCTTGCCGCCAAGAGTATTTAGACCGTTTTTTATCTCATCCAGTTCTTCATTTACGCCCGGTCCCTTCATAGCAATCATGTGGCCTCCCGGCTTTACAAAAGGCAGATTGTATTCAATCAAGGTGTTTAGCCTTGCGACTGCACGTGCAATCGATGTGTCAAACATTTCTCTGTATCCGTCTTTTCTGTTTGGATTGCACGCCTCTTCCGCTCTCTCATGAGCCGTTTTGATACCCTTTAGTCCAAGATCTTCGATAACCTCATCAAGAAAGACCAGTCTTTTTTTAAGACTGTCGAGCAAAACGACTTCGATATCCGGCCTCATAATTTTTATTATAACGCCCGGAAATCCCGCTCCAGTTCCGACATCTACAATTTTTTTCGTGCCTAATTCATCCAACACCGGAAGCACGCTTGCACTGTCCAAAACATGTTTCACCCACATCTCATCATAATCTGTGATTCTTGTTAGATTTAGAACTTTGTTTTTTGAAATGAGCATATCCAAATAACGATCGATTTGTTCTCTTTCTTTTTCGGTGAAGTTTATATCATTCACTTCTCTTCTCCTTTTTCCTCTTTTCAATTTCCATATGAATCATAATAACGTTGATATCACTTGGTGATACTCCGCTTATTCTGGAAGCTTGTGCAATTGTCTCCGGTTTTATCTGTTTAAGTTTTTGAAGTGCTTCCTTTTTTAAACCGGGTACACTGTCATAGTCGAAGTCATTACCGAGAATTCTGTTTTCTTCTTTGTGGTGCTTGTTTATTCGCTCTTCAGTCTTTTTTATATATCCGCTATACTTCACTTCCGTTTCAAGAAGTAATCGCAGTTCTCTGTTTAACTCTGTTTCAATCGGAAACTTTTCTAAAAGAACATCGATACGAACTTCCGGTCTTTTTAAAAGGTCCAAAAGCGTCGTTGCAGTTTTTATAGGCGTTGTAAACGATGAAACTTTTTCATTTATATCGTCTTTTGGAGTGAGCACAATGCCCTTCATTTCATTTTCTGCAGCATTTAAAAGTTCTTCTTTTTTTATAGTTCTTTCGAGCCTTTCTTCTGTTGCAAGCCCGACATCGTATCCTTTTTTTGTGAGCCTCAAATCCGCATTGTCCTGTCTCAAACTCAAACGATATTCCGCCCTTGCCGTCATCATTCTATACGGTTCATACGAAATTTTCGTTACGAGGTCATCAATCAAAACTCCAATGTAACCTTCGTCTCTTCTTATCACAAACGGCTCGTGACCAAGGACATTATTTGCCGCATTTATGCCTGCAATCAATCCCTGACTTGCCGCTTCTTCGTAGCCTGAGCTTCCGTTTATTTGTCCGGCGAAGAAAAGATTTTTTATGGTCTTACTTTCAAGTGTCGACTTCAAATCCGTTGCAAAAATCGCATCGTATTCAATGGCATAACCCGGACGCATAATCTCACAATTTTCCATTCCACGAACCATTTTATACATATTTTCCTGCACATCTTCCGGCATTGACGTCGAAATTCCCTGCACATACATTTCCTTAGTATTTGCACTCTCCGGCTCGATGAAAACTTGGTGGTCGCTCCTGTCCGGAAATCTTTTCACCTTGTCCTCAATCGACGGGCAATATCTCGGTCCCGTGCCTTCAATAAGTCCGCCGTATAGAGCACTTCTGTCCATGTTTTCTCTAATATATTCGTGCATCTTTTCATTTGTGTGCGTGAGATAACAGTCCATTTGTTCACGTCTTATATCCTCTTCATCGTTCATAAACGAAAACGGCGTTACAATCTCGTCGCCGTGTTGCACTTCCATCTCCGAAAAGTCCAAACTGTCCTTGTTTACTCTTGCCGGAGTTCCCGTTTTTAAACGTCTCAAAGTGATGCCGTGTTTTTTTAGTCCTTCAGACAAAAGCATAGACGGAAAACGACCGTCTGGTCCGCTGTTGTAGTTCAAATCGCCTATAAAAACTTTTCCACCAAGATAAGTTCCGGTTGCAATGACAACCGCTTTCGCTTTTATAGTCCTGCCGTCACGAACGACAACGCCCTTCACTTCACCGTCTTCTATAACGATGTCTGTCGCTTCCATTTGGCGGAGTGTCAAATTTTCCGTGGACTCGAGTTTCTTTTTCATCTCTTCGTGGTATCTTATTTTGTCCGCTTGCACACGAAGTGAATGAACGGCCGGTCCCTTTGAAGTGTTAAGAATTCTCGATTGCAGATAAACCTTGTCGATGTTAAGAGCCATATATCCGCCAAGTGCATCAAGCTCTCTTACGAGATGACCCTTCCCGGTTCCTCCTATGTTCGGATTGCATGAAAGAGCGGCAATGCCATCAAGATTCATTGTGATTATTAAAGTTTTTAGCCCCATATTTGCAGCTGCGATTGCCGCCTCACTTCCGGCGTGCCCCGCCCCCACAACTACAATGTCATATTCATCTTTTAAATAAGTCAATAAAATCACTTCCCAACGCAAAAATCTCTAAATACTCGGTCGATAATATCCTCGGACGTGTCGCGTCCCAAAATCATCGAAATATATTCGTGCGCCTCGCGAAGGCTCACCTCTACAATTTCAAAAGGCATAACGTCGATGTCTCTTATTGCGGTTTCGATTTCCGAAATCGCCCTTTCAATCAAATCGACATGCCTGATATTAAAAATACTTGTAACGTTAAAATCGATATCGTGCACGATTCTCTTTTTTATTGCATCTAAAAGTTCCCTAACGCCACTGTCGTTTTTTATCGAAGAAATAATGTATTCTCCGTATTTTTCAACGTTCTTCAAATCGATTTTTAAACCCTTATCCTCTTTATTTATAAGAAAAATCTTTTCCTTGTCCTTCACAAGTTCCATTATTTCAAAATCGTCAGCTTGAAGCTGCGCCGAACCGTCCAAAACGACAACGACAAAGTCAGCATCCTCCGCCGCCTTCTTTGAAAGCTTTATGCCCTCTCTTTCGATGACCTCGTCGGTCGATCTTATCCCGGCTGTGTCGATGAGTCTTATCGTGAGTCCTTCGTAATTTATGGTCTCCTCAATAGTGTCTCTAGTTGTTCCCGCAATCTCCGTCACAATCGCCCTCTCCTTGTTTGTGAGTGCATTTAAAAGACTGCTCTTTCCGACATTCGGTCGCCCGATAATCGCAAGTTTCAAACCGTCTCTAATATATGTTGTACGCTTTTCGTCGTCCAAAAATGAGATAAGTCCTCCGTAAATTTTCTCGAGCTTTTCCTTCATATCGTCGACGTCGCCAAGTTCAGGATAATCGATCTTCGCTTCGCATTCACTTATAAGATTAACCACATCGTTCAAAACTGATTCAAGTTTTTCGGTGAGCTTTCCTCCCAAAACATCGGCGTACATAAGCTGTTCCTCTTTTGATTCGGCCTCGATAATTCCTTCGACAGCCTCCGCTTCCAAAAGGTCAATCCTTCCGTTCAAAAATGCGAGTTTTGTAAACTCCCCCGCTTCCGCAGGAACAGCACCGAGCTTTAGAAGAATTTCCAAAATATAAAGACAGCTCACATATCCACCGTGACAATAAATTTCAACCATATCCTCGCATGTGTATGTGTGCGGCTTATTGAAATAACATGCCATAACTTCATCTACAACGCGGTTTTCGTAAATTATTTTTCCATAGTGCATAAAACGTGGACGAATCTCTTTTTTTGTGAAAATTTTCTTTAAAATTTCTAGAGAAGACTCTCCACTCATTCTCACTATTCCGATTCCACCTTTTCCGGGCGGAGTACTTATTGCAGCAATAGTTCTCATAACAAAAAACCCGCCTTTATTGCGGGTCACGTTGAACGACTATTCGACGTCTCGGTTCTTCACCTTCAGAATGTGTTGTGACGCCCTCGATCTTATTGATTTCTCTGTGGACCAGTCGTCTGTCGTATGCGTTCATCGGTCTAAATTTATATTCGCCTTCATTGAGGGCTCTTTCTGCACCCATTCTTGCGAAACTCTTCAAATCTTCTTGTTTTTCATAAATATAATCCCCGCAGTCGACCTCAATCATCATATCACCTTGGAATCTATTTCTAAGGAAAACATTTACAAGATAACCGATTGAGGAGAGAGTATCTCCTTTTTTACCGATAAACCTTGAATTCATCTTGAAATCGTCCGGAATAATATCCAAAACATAGTTTTCATCTTCTTCAATCGGTGGAATAACCTCAACAACTCCGGCATAACCCATCTTGTGCATCATGTCTTCAAGGAAAATTCTCGAAGCTTCTGCAGCTTCATCCTTTGTTTCAAATTGCGGGAATGTAGAGTTTATATTTTCACCTTTTATACCGTCAATCTTATCGTTGACTTTTTCTCTTGTATCTTCAAGTGACTCTTTAGCATCATCTTTAAACTTTGTAACATCTTCACGGACCTCTTCGGTTACTTCAGACACCTTTTCTTTTGCATCTTCAGCAAAATCTGAAACTTTTTCCTTTGTATCTTCAAAAGAATCCTTAACATCGTCCTTGAAATTTGAAACTTCATTGCGAACAACTTCAGTTACTTCCATGACTTTTGCTTTCGTATCTTCCGTGAAACTCTCTATTTTTTTCTTTGCATCGTCCGCAAAATCTGAAACCTTTTCTTTGGCTTCATCTACGTTTTCCTTAAAATCTGAATTTTCATATTTTTCGGTAACGCTTTCTTTTGCATCATTTATAAAATTTGTTGCAGCATTTTTTGTTAAAGAATCACTTTCATTGTCTTCATATAAAGCTGCATCAGGAGTGCCTTTTTTAACAATGGTAACCTTTGCATCCTTGCCTCCGATAAGACCTAAAAATCCTTTTTGGCCTTCTTCTTCAACATGAATGATTACATCTTCCCTTTTTGCACCAAGAAGTTTCAAGCCTTCTAAAATTGCTTCTTCAACTGTCTTCTTTTCAAGAGTTATTTTATCCATTATTGTTCTCCTTTCTTTTTAAAAATGAGAGCCCTGTTCGTGATTAATTGTTGTATTGCTGTAAACAAAGTGTTTGTAATCCAGTACAATGCAAGACCACCAGGATATTTTAAAGCGAACCAGAAAAACATTATCGGCATGATATAGTTCATCGTATTCATCGATGCCATTTGTTCTTGTTGCTCAGGTGTTCCTACTTTTGGAGTTGTGAAAGATTGAAGAAATGTCGTCAATCCTACAAGAAGCGGAAGACCATACCAATGCGGATCTGCAAGAGTCAAATCCTTAATCCAAAGGAATGTCTTACTGATTGATTCAAAATGTCCCGGTTGATTAAAAACATAAAGTCCCGGATTTTGCATAACTCTAAAGAAAGCAAGTATAACAGGCATCTGAATTAAAATCGGCAAACATCCGCCGGTCATTGACGCTCCGTTTTCTCTGTAAAGTTGTTGAATTTTTATATTTGCTGTTTGCGGGTCATGCTTAAACTTAATTTGAATTTCTTTTGCTTGCGGCTGTAACTCCTGAGTCTTCTTCATTTGTCTCGCAGCCTTCAAATTTAGTGGCAACGTAATTAATTTTATAAATAAAGTGGCTACAATAATACTCATCGCAAAATAACTGAAATTTTCAGGTTCAGTACCGATTTGCGAAATAGTGTCATATATAAATCGCATGACATAGCCTAGAATATTACCTAAAAAGTTTAACAATATATATTTCCTTTCGATTTTTATGGAAGCGGATCATATCCACCCTCATGAAATGGATGACATTTTCCGACTCGCCTTATAGTTAAGTAAAGAGCCTTCATAAATCCGTATTTTGTGAACGCCTGTTTGGCGTATTCACTACATGTGGGGGTAAAGCGACAGTGGCTGCCCGTGAGAATATATTTGGATATAAACTTTTGATAAAACCAAATAATTCCGAGTGCAATCCGTCTCACTTTAACAAATCCCCCAAATTTAGTATGTGAATAATATTTTTCTTCAGATCTTTAAAATCCAGCTCATCTGCGTTGACTTTCGGCACGAGAATAAGATTGCCGTATTTAAGTTGCGGCACCAAAGGATACATAATCGCACGAATTCTTCTCTTCAAAAGATTCCTTTTTACAGCATTTCCATGCTTTTTTGAAACGATAATCCCAACTTTTTTGCCTCTGTTTGTCGGCAAATAATAAAGTGAAAAATTTCTATTGTATTTTTTTACACCGCGATTAAAAATAACCTTGAAATCCGAATCGCGCCTAAGTCGATTCTGTGGTCTAAGCATTATTATGCGCTTAAGACCTTTCTGCCTCTGTTTCTTCTTCTCTTTAGTACATTTCTGCCGTTTTTAGTTCTCATTCTTTCTCTAAAACCGTGTACCTTTTTTCTTTGTCTGTTTTTAGGTTGGTAAGTTCTCTTCATAACCACACCTCCTTATCATATAGTTTTACACAAGAGATTATACCATAAACCGTAAAAATTGTAAAGAGTGCGGCTTTGAAAAAGAAAATTATTTGTGGATTTTTATACACCTAATATTTTCTATCACATTATTTGTTTTCAAACTTCCTTTTAAACCCTACTCACTCTTGGCGGCGATACACCTTTTTATCTCATCTCACGACGAAATCATAGATTTCTGTTCGATGGATAAAAAAACTGGTCGCCGCTACCTGCGGCGTGTACGTATTCATACATAAATTATTCTGTATATATAATTGTAAATGTCCATGTACGCGTTGTAGCGCCAGGCACTGTGTGTCCTGGTGCCCATTTTTATGTATATAGAATATGTATTGCCACCAACAACGCTGCTTTTATAAAATCTCGAACCAAAAAACTTTTATAATTTATAAATACACCCATCATTTTATGTTTTCAAAATTCCTTCCATCCCTTCTCCCTCTTGGCGGCGATACACCTTTTTATCTCATCTCACGACGAAATCATAGATTTCTATTCGATGAATAAAAAAACTGGTCGCCGCTACGTACAGCGTGTAAAACTTTTCAATCATAATCACATATACGCGTGTGTTTACCTATACTACAGGCGTCGCAATGTAATGCGACGCTACAAATCCTGTCATTTTATACAAAAATAAAACTTATTCATATATGCAAATTCACATTGTTATATTTACAGCGTATATATTTTTTATTTAAAAACTCACCCATCATTGTGCGCTTCCCAGAACGTAACGGCGGGTTATATCCCGCCGCCCATTTTTGTGTCAATAGAATATGTGTTTACACCAACAACGCTGTGCCGATACAACATCTCCCCAAAAACCTCATACAAAAACAAAACCTTAAACCCCGACGTTATTTGCCCGGAATTTTCGATGAGAAACGCTTAGATGAAGTGTTTTTGGAGTGAGGCGTACTGGCAAATATGTCGCAGCGACAAAAACACGAAATCAAGCGTTTATCGCGAAAAGGCCCGCAAATAAATCAAAAAAATGTTGCATGTTGAACCTTTCCCCATGCAACACATTCGCAGATAAAATTGATGAAAAACGGTTAGTGCGAGACTTTTTTGGAGCGAGTTTCTGGCGGGAGGACATCGTTGTTCCTTTCGTCACAACGTATGGTATGATACATCTAAAGTGGACAGTCTAATTAATTAAAACTCCACAAAAAGGAGAAAAAATGGGTAAAATTAAATTTGACTTAGAAACAAAAATCAA
>QWCH01000262.1_pt1 | contig 186993 bp, 193 predicted proteins | sample 1972671 | NCBI WGS metagenome assembly QWCH01 (sample SAMN09866713, study PRJNA288562) | Human gut metagenome isolate term3_stool, whole genome shotgun sequencing... | isolation source: gut | host: Homo sapiens | place: USA: California | reverse complement strand
GCTCTATCCAACTGAGCTACGGGCGCGTATTTGATTGTGGGTTTCTGCGATAGTAGTCAAATAGTAGTCAACAACTAACTATTTTTTCTCTGCCGTTCCTGCAAACGCAGGTGCGGCAAGGCTTTGCGCCATATCTCAAGAGGGAACGCCTGAAACGTCGGAGTCTAACGCTCTATCCAGCTGAGCTACGGGCGCATATTCACTTTTGACTCAAAGGATTATAACAGGTTTTGCCCGAATTGTAAAGGAAAATTTTAAAAAAAGATTGTTAAAAAAGTTGACAAGTATAGGCGTTTGTTGTACAATACCCATAAGTTATGTGGAGAGGACCCGGCGGAGGGGATAAACCGCCGGTTGTTCCGGTAAGAAGAGGAAGATTCTATGAAAAAGCAAAAAATTTCTGACGCAGTCATCCACCGGCTGCCCCGGTATTACCGGTATCTGGATGACCTGTACAACAAGGGCGTGGTGCGCATCTCGTCCAGCTCCCTGGGAGACAAGATGGACATCACCGCCTCCCAGATCCGACAGGATCTCAGCTGCTTCGGCGAGTTCGGCCAACAGGGGTATGGCTACAACGTGGCGGAGCTGCGGGCCGAGATCGGCCACATTCTGGGCATCGACAACGGCCACCGGCTTATCATCATCGGCGTGGGCCATCTGGGCCATGCGCTACTGCAGAACTTCGATTTCGAAAAGGTGGGCTTCCAGGTGGACTCCGCCTTCGACGTGTCCCCTGCGTTGGTGGACACCCAGATCCGGGGCGTTACCATCCGCCCCATGGACCAGCTGGCGGAGTATGTGGCCCGCTACCGGCCCAACGTGGCGGTGCTGACGGTGCCCCAGAACGTGGCCCAGCCCCTGGCGGACCAGCTTATCGACCTGGGCATCCGGGGCTTCTGGAACTTCACCAACGTGGAGCTGTCCACGGAGGTCCCCGGCGTGTTCTTTGAGGACGTCCACTTTGTGGACACCCTGCTGACCCTGAGCTACCGCATTTCCCGCAGCTGACCGCACCTTTCCCCGGCCCCGGCATACTATGGGAATGAGACCCCACCACGGGTCCACATTCTTCATAGGAGGCTAACATTTATGTGCAATCAGGGTTCTTCTTGCTGCTGGTGGATCATCATCGCCATCATCATCCTGTTCCTGCTGTGCGGCAACTGCGGCGCCTGCAAGGCCCCGCCTCTGAAACTTTTTCTTGACAACGGGCTATTTTGCACTATAATAAGAAACGCCTGTTGCGCAACGTTAGTTATTTAACGGGAAGGGGAGGGGATACGCTTATGCCGCCGAAAGTCCGATTCACCCGGGAGGAGATCATCCGGGCCGCCCTGGACATCACCAGGGAGTCCGGCCCCGAGGCCCTGACGGCCCGGAGTCTGGCCGCACGGCTGGACTGCTCCGCCAAGCCCATTTTCGGCCTGTTCCGGAGCATGGACGAGGTGCAGCAGGAGGTGCTGAAGGCCGGGTACCAATTCTATGGCGAGGCCATCGCCCGGGCCATGGAAAGCGGGGAGTATCCCCCCTACAAGGCCTCCGGCATGGCCTATATCGACTTTGCCCGCCGGGAAAAGCACCTGTTCCGCCTGCTGTTCATGCGGAACCGCAGCCAGGAGGAGGTCACCCGGCAGCTGGGGGACGACGCCGAGCCGCTGCTGGACCTGATCCAGCGGGCCGCCGGCATCAGCCGGGAGAGCGCCCGAATGTTCCACCTGGAGATGTGGATCTATGTCCACGGCATCGCCTCCATGGCGGCCACGTCCTTTCTGGACTGGGACACGGAGCTGATCAGCGCGTCGCTGACCGACGTATACATGGGCGTGTTGGCCCGATTCAAGGAAAAGGAGGCGCAGAAATGAACGCCATTGAAATACAGGGCCTGACCAAGCGCTACGGGCCCATCACCGCCGTGGACGGCCTGGACCTGACGGTCCGGCAGGGGGAGCTGTTCGCCCTGCTGGGGGTCAACGGCGCCGGAAAGACCACCACCATCAAAATGCTGTCCTGCCTGACCCGGCCCGACGACGGTGACGCCCGCCTGCTGGGCCGCAGCGTGGTCACCGATACCGCCGCCGTCAAGAACTGCATCGGCGTGTCCCCTCAGGAGACCGCCGTGGCCCCCAACCTCACCGCCCGGGAGAATCTCCTGCTGATGTGCGGCGTTCACGGTCTGCCCCGGCAGGAGTCCCTGGCCCGGGTGGAGGAGCTGGCCCGGACTCTGGGCCTGGAGCCGGTGCTGGCCCGCCGGGCCGGGAAGCTGTCCGGCGGCTGGCAGCGCCGCCTGAGCATCGCCATGGCCCTGGTTGCCCGGCCTGAAATTCTGTTTCTGGATGAGCCCACCCTGGGGCTGGACGTGCTGGCCCGGGCGGAGCTGTGGGACGTGATCCGGGCGCTGAAGGGGCGGATCACCGTGATCCTCACCACCCACTATATGGAGGAGGCCGAGGCCCTGTCCGACCGGGTGGGGGTCATGAAGGACGGCCGTCTCCTGGCCCTGGGCACTCCGGAGGAGCTGAAGGCCCAAACCGGCTGCGAAAAATTCGAGGACGCATTCATCGCCATTGTAAAGGGGGCGGGGAAATGAAGCTGCAGGCACTTTGCCGCCGCACCACATGGGAGATCGTGCGGGACCCGCTGAACCTGGCCTTCGGCCTGGGCTTCCCCCTGGTGCTGCTGCTTCTGCTCAGCGCCATCCAGGCCAACATCCCCGTAAGCCTGTTTGAGATTGACCGCCTGACCCCGGGCATCACCGTGTTCGGTCTGGCGTTTGTGGCCCTGTTCTCCGCCACTCTGGTGTCCCGTGACCGGGAGAGCGCCCTTTTGCAGCGGCTGTATACCGCGCCCCTTACTGCCGGGGACTTCATCTTCGGCTATGTGCTGCCCCTGGCGCCTATGGCGGCGGTGCAGGCGGCCGTCTGCTACCTGGCGGCGATCCCCCTGGGGCTGACGGTGTCGGTACGGATGCTCTGGGCGGTGCTGCTGGACCTGCCTGCGGCGCTGCTGTTTATTGGCCTGGGCCTGCTGTGCGGCAGCGTGATGAACGTCAAGCAGGTGGGCGGCATCTGCGGGGCGCTGCTGACCAACCTGACGGCCTGGCTGTCGGGTACCTGGTTCGACCTGGAGCTGGTGGGCGGGGCCTTCCAGCGCATCGCCTATGCGCTGCCCTTTGTCCACGCCGTGGAGCTGGACCGGGCGGCTCTGTCCGGCGATTGGGCCAGCGTCATGCCCCACCTGTGGTGGGTGCTGGCCTACGCCGCCGCGGCCCTGACTGCCGCCGTGCTGCTGTTCCTGCGGCAGATGAAGCGGCAATAATATGGATAGAAAAAACCGGTGCCGGGCGTGATGCCCGGCACCGGTTTTGCAGCAATTTGATGCAATAGGGATCTCAGCACTTCTCCGTGATGATGCCGAAGCGGTCCCGGATGGCGTGACGGGGACACACGTCGCCGCAGGCGCCGCAGCTCAGGCACCGCTCATAGTCGATGACCGCCCGGAACTCTACCACATGGATGGCGTCGGCGGGACACTTCTTCACGCACAGGCCGCAGCCGATGCAGCTGACATCGCACACGGTCCGGGCCCCGGTTTTGGTGGCCGGGTCGAAGCCCTTGTCCCGGTTGGAGCACAGCACCGCTATGCGGTCCTCTGTCCGCCGCAGGTCGATGAGCCCCCGGGGACACTTCCGGGCGCAGGCCCCGCAGCCGATGCACTTCTCCTCGTCCACCTCGGCGCAGCCCAGATCATTGATCTGCACAGCGCCGAACCGGCAGGCCTCCACGCAGGCCCCGCAGGCCACGCAGCCATAGGCGCAGAGCAGGCCGCCGTTTTCATCCTGCTTGGCCCGGCAGCCGCCGCTGCAATGGACCGTCGCCGTCCTGGCCGGGAATTTCCGCTTGATTGCCATGGTTTTTCTCCCTCATTTTTGTTAATTTCTCCCATCAGTATACCACAAATCATGCCCCTTGCCAAGAGAGAACCGACAATTCCCGCGCCTGGCGCGTCAGCTCGGCTTTCAACCGACTCCTTTCTGGAACTTATTTTCATTATATCATCAAGTGCACATCGCTTCAAGAGCATGCCGCCGACGAAAAAAATCTGCGCCGGGGGCTTGACAGGGGAGGGGAAACTGTATATAATAAGCATTAGATTAGAAAACAAACTTTTGCTTAGGAGGTGAGCTCGTGACCCAGCGAGAGCGCCAGCTGCTGGAGTGGATCCGCGAAAACCCCATGATCTCCCAGCAGGAGCTGGCGGACAAGGCCGGTATCACCCGCTCCAGCGTGGCGGTACACATATCCAACCTCATGAAAAAGGGCTGCATCACCGGCAAGGGCTACATCGTCCGCACCGACCCGTATGTGGCGGTGGTGGGCGGCGTAAACATGGACATCGGCGCGGTATCCGCCGGGGCCCTGGTGGCCCGGGACTCCAATCCCGGCCATGTGACCACCTCCCTGGGCGGCGTGGGCCGGAACATTGCCCACAACCTGTGCCTTCTGGGCCAGCACACCGCCATGGTGACGGTGATGGGCGACGACGACTTCGGCCGACGGGTCCAGGAAAACGCCAGGGACATCGGCCTGGACCTGAGCGCCGGGGCGGTGCTGCCGGACTGCCGCACCGGCACCTATCTGTATATCTGCGGCCCCGACGGGGACATGGCCCTGGCCGTCAACGACATGGCCGTCTATGACCGCATGACCCCGGACTTCCTGCGGCAGCGGCTGGACTTCATCAACGGGGCGGACCTGGTGGTGCTGGAGACCAACCTGCCGGAGGAGTCCATCCGCTGGCTGTGCGACAACTGCAAGGCCCCCATTCTGGCGGACCCCGTGTCCACCATCAAGGCCGAAAAGCTCCGGCCGGTGCTGGGGAAGCTGGCCGCCCTGAAGCCCAACCGCCTGGAGGCGGAGCTGCTGTCCGGCATGTCCATCCGCACCCGGGAGGATGCGGCCCAGGCGGCCCGGAAGCTGCTGGACACCGGCCTGGGGGCGGTGTACATCTCCCTGGGAGCGGAGGGCATCTATGCCGCCGACCGGTCCGGGGACACCGCATGGGTCCCCTGCGCCCGGTGCACCGTGGCCAATGCCACCGGCGGCGGCGATGCCGTGGCGGCGGCTCTGGCCGCCCGGATGGTCCGGGGCGACTCCCTGGCCGAAACCGCCCGCTGGGCCGTGGGCGCAGGCGCTCTGGCCTGCGAGGCTGAAACCACCATCAACCCGGCCATGAGCTGGGATAACATTGAAACAATTCTCAACAGGAGGTAAATGACTTATGAATCGTTATCTGGATGTAGCGCCCGAGGTGCAGCAGGCTGTGGCAGAGGGCCGTCCCGTGGTGGCTCTGGAGAGCACCATCATTTCCCATGGTATGCCCTATCCCCAGAATGTGGAGACCGCTCTGAACGTGGAGAAGATCATCCGCGAAAACGGCGCCGTGCCCGCCACCATCGCCATCATCGGCGGCCGCCTGAAGGCTGGTCTGACCCCCCAGGAGATCGACTATCTGGGCAAGAGCGGCCACGCCGTCACCAAGGCCAGCCGCCGCGACCTGCCCGTTCTGGTGGCTGAGGGCCGCGATGGCGCCACCACCGTTACCACCACCATGATGATCGCCCACATGGCCGGTATCCGCATCTTCGCCACCGGCGGCATCGGCGGCGTGCACCGGGGCGCCGAGACCACCATGGACATCTCCGCCGACCTGGAGGAGCTGGCCCAGACGCCTGTGATGGTGGTCTGCGCCGGCGCCAAGTCCATCCTGGACCTGGGCCTGACCCTGGAGTACCTGGAGACCAAGGGTGTGCCCGTCATCGGCTACGGCACCAAGGAGCTGCCCGCCTTCTATACCCGCAAGTCCGGCTTCGCCGTGGACTATGAAATCGACACCCCCGAGGATCTGGCCAAGGCCTTCCACGTGGCCCGCCAGCTGGAGATGAAGGGCGGCATGCTGGTCACCAACCCCATCCCCGAGGAGTATTCCATGGACCACAAGGTCATCGACGCCGCCATCGAGCAGGCTCTGGCCGACGCCAAGGCCCAGGGCATCCACGGCAAGGAGACCACCCCCTTCCTGCTGGCCCGGGTCAAGGACCTCACCGGCGGCGACAGCCTGGACAGCAACATCCAGCTGGTGTATAACAACGCCCGCCTGGCTGCCAAGACCGCCTGCGCCCTCCAGACCCTGGAGCAGGCGTAACAAATGCCGCAGCTGCTGACCCGCCCGGCCTTCTGGCTGGCGGCGTACCTGGTGCTGATGAACCTGGTTACCTTCTGGGTATACGGCGCAGATAAGCGCCGGGCCCGGCGGGGCAGGTGGCGCGTGCCGGAAAGGACGCTGTTTCTGCTGCCCCTGCTGGGCGGCAGCATCGGGGCCCTGGCCGGTATGCGGGTGTTTCACCACAAAACCCGGCACTGGTACTTCCGCTGGGGCATTCCCGCCATTTTCCTTCTCCAACTGGCTGCCTGCGGCGCCGTATGGTACCTGAGCAGGTGATTTACCCTCCCTTTTCTCCCGCAGGGCGCTGCGTCCTCCCATTCGCAGCGCCCTGCAAATTTTTCCCTATTGACAAAGCGTATCACTTCTGCTAATATTAGATATTGCAGAGTGACCCCTACAAGTTCATACCTTATCAAGAGTGGTTGAGGGATCGGCCCGATGAAACCACGGCAACCTGCAAGGCAAGGTGCCAAATCCGACGTATGCTGAGTGCGGAAGTGATAGTCCCGCGCTCGTCCTTCGACAGATGAGGAGCAATTTTTCAGCACGATCCGTCGAAAGTCGGAGCGTGCATTTTTCATGCTCCGGGTCGGTAGGGGGGACTCTGACAACACAAAATTTTTTCACAAAGGAGCACGAAAAATCATGGCAAGAAGACTGTTTACCTCCGAATCCGTCACCGAGGGGCATCCCGACAAAATCTGCGACCAGATCAGCGACGCCGTTCTGGACGCCATCCTGGAGCAGGACCCCAACGGCCGCGTGGCCTGCGAGACCTGCGCCTCCACGGGCCTGATCCACATCATGGGCGAGATCACCACCCACTGCTATGTGGATATCCCCAAGCTCGCCCGCCAGGTGGTGCTGGACATCGGCTATGACCGGGCCAAGTACGGCTTCGACGGCCACACCTGCGCCGTCATCACCAACATCGACGAGCAGTCCGGCGACATCGCCATGGGCGTGGACAAGAGCCTGGAGGCCAAGGAGACTGCCGACGGCCAGCTGGACAACGGCGCCGGCGACCAGGGCATGATGTTCGGCTATGCCTGCGACGAGACCCCGGAGCTGATGCCCCTGGCCATCTCCCTGGCCCAGAAGATGGCCATGCGCCTGACCCAGGTCCGCAAGCAGGGCCTGGTGGACTATCTGCGCCCCGACGGCAAGACCCAGGTCACCGTGGAGTATGACGAGAACGGCAAGCCCGTCCGTGTGGACACCGTGGTGGTCTCCACCCAGCACGCCGCCGAGGCCACCCTGGACCAGATCCGCCGGGACATGATCGAGCTGGTCATCAAGCCCACCGTTCCCGCCCACCTGATGGACGAGAACACCAAGTTCTATGTCAACCCCACCGGCCGCTTCGTCATCGGCGGTCCCCAGGCCGACAGCGGCCTCACCGGCCGCAAGATCATCGTGGATACCTACGGCGGCAGCGCCCCCCACGGCGGCGGCGCCTTCTCCGGCAAGGACCCCACCAAGGTGGACCGTTCCGCCGCCTACGCCGCCCGTTGGGTGGCCAAGAACGTGGTGGCCGCCGGCCTTGCCCGCCGCTGCCAGGTGCAGCTGGCCTATGCCATCGGCGTGGCCCGTCCCGTCAGCGTCCTGGTGGAGACCTTCGGTACCGGCGTGGTGTCCGACGAGGCTCTGGAGCAGGCCGTGGAGCAGGTGTTTGACCTGCGGCCCACCGCCATCATCCGGGACCTGGACCTGCGCCGTCCCATCTATCGCCAGCTGGCGGCCTACGGCCACATGGGCCGGGAGGACCTGGGCGTCACCTGGGAGCGCACCGACCGGGTGGACCAGCTGAAGGCCGCTCTGAATCTCCGGTAAAAAAGTCGGAAATCCGGCGGAAAGCCCTTGACTTTCCCGGAAAAACCGGTATAATATATGAGTCTGCTTATGCGGACATATCCTTGCTCTCACAGGAAGTGAGGGCCATAAGTCCAAAAGGAGGTGCAAAAGTATGGCTAAGATTTCCGCCAACTACGAGGTCGTTTACATCATTGACCCGGCACAGAGTGAGGAGGCTATTGCCGCTACCGTGGCAAAGTTCCAGACCCTGGCCGAGCAGAACGGCTCCGACGTGGTCGTGGACGAGTGGGGCAAGCGCCGTCTTGCTTACGCCATCGACTACAAGACCGAAGGCTACTATGTGCTGATGAGCTTCACCAGCGGCCCGGAATTCCCCAAGGAACTGGATCGTATCCTGGGCATTACCGAGGGCATCATGCGTTCCATGATCGTCTGCAAGGGCGAGTAAGGGAGGCAGTTTTATGCTCAACAAGATTTTCATCATGGGTCGTCTGACCCGGGACCCTGAGCTGCGCCGTACCCAGAACGGTACCGCCGTCACCAGCTTCTCCCTGGCCGTGGACCGGGACTTCAAGTCCCAGAGCGGCGAGAAGGAGACCGATTTCATCGACGTGGTGGCTTGGCGCAGCACAGCCGAGTTCGTGGCCAAGTACTTCACCAAGGGCCGCATGGCCGTGGTGGAGGGCCGGCTCCAGATCCGTGACTGGAAAGACCGCGAAGGCAACAACCGCAGAAGTGCGGAAGTGGTTGCCGACAACGTCTATTTCGGCGACTCCAAGCGGGACGGCGCTCCCGCCGGCGGCAGCTTCTCCGCTCCTCCGGCCTATGGCGCACCCACCGGCGGCTATACCGCCCCTGTGGGCGGCAGCTCCGAATTTGCCGAGATCGACGAGGAGGACGGCGATTTGCCGTTCTGATCACCCCCCAGGTTACACCTAATTCTATAAAGGAGGAATTCTTCCATGGCTATGGAACGCGAAAATAGAGCCCCCCGGGGCGCCGGCCGCAAGCGCAAGAAGGTCTGCCAGTTCTGCGTGGACAAGTGCGAGCACATCGACTACAAGGATGCCGCCAAGCTGCGCCGCTTCATTTCCGAGCGGTCCAAGATTCTGCCCCGCAGAACCACCGGCACCTGCGCCATGCATCAGCGTCAGCTGACCGAGGCCATCAAGCGGGCCCGTCAGATCGCTCTGCTGCCCTTCGTCACTGAGTAAAATACTGCTCCTGCAAGGGCCTCGCAAGTTGAATCAAAAATCCCTCCGCCGCAACGGCGGAGGGATTTTTCGTCATAATGCCTTTGCTCTTTTGGCCGGATTCAAAGACCCGCTGCCGGTTCAGCCGGCAGCGGGTCTCAGCTTGTCAAAAAAGCCTTTTTTGACAAGCTGAGTGCGGTTTTTCAGAACTAAAGAGTTCTGAAAACCTGTGATTGCAAACGAAAGACACCCCTGATGGGTTATCTCCGCGCTAAGAGCCGCCTGCGGCGGTTGCGCTACGAAACGCGCCTGCGGGCGCAGTCTTTCGTAACGATCTTCCTTTCCGATGGCGGAAGATTTCTGAGTTTTTCGACAGTCTCAGACCCGCTGCCGGTTCAGCCGGCAGCGGGTCTGTTCCAGTATAGGAGGACAAGAGCATTAACTCACAGCAAATAATGCTCCAACTCGCGAAGAAAGCGCCGGATGTTGTCCGCGTCCAGCTCGTAATAGAAGCTGGAGCTCCGGCGGCTGGGTCAGGCTGAAATTGCTGAACAGCTGCACCGGGTCGTCGCCGATCATGGCCTGGGCTGGCTGATTTTTTCCGGTGGTTGCATTTTGGATCAAGTTATGCTACAATGCACCTAATCATACACACCGGGCTTTACCTATTAAATATAGAAGCCCGGGAAGAAGCCGGAAAGGAGCCGGAAGCATGGAGACCATTACCAGCCGCCAGAATCCGCTGATGACCCATATCCGCAAGCTGGCCGGGTCCGCCGCCTATCGCCGCCAGACGGGGCAGTGCCTGTGCGACAGCCCCAAGCTGCTGCGGGAGGCCGCCCAGTGGGGGGCGGAGGTGCAGACCGTGGTGTCGGTGGAGCCGTGGCCGGAGCCGCTGCCGGAAAAGGTCCGGCAGGTGCTGGTGCCGCCGGAGGTCATGGCCTCCATCAGCCCCGCCAAGACCCCCCAGGGGGTGCTGTTCACCTGCCGCGCGCCGGTTTTGCCGGTGCCGGAAACGCTTCCGGGCCGGCGCTATGTGGTGCTGGACGGGGTTCAGGACCCCGGCAACGTGGGAACGGTGCTGCGGACCCTGGACGCCTTTGACGCCGATGGGCTGCTGCTGACCGGCGGGTGCGCGGACCCCTTCGGGCCGAAAACCGTCCGGGCCTCCATGGGGGCGGTGTTCCGCCGCCCGGTGTGGAGCGTGACGCCGGAGGAACTGGGGGACCTGCTGCGCCGTAGCGGCATCCCCCTGTACGGCGCGGCCCTGCGGCCGGACGCCATGGACGCCCGGCAGGCAGACTATTCCCGCTGCGCCCTGGCCATCGGCTCCGAGGGGCGGGGCCTGAGCCGGGAGGTGCTGGACCTGTGCGACAAAACCGTGCTGATTCCCATGTCCCCCCGCTGCGAGTCGCTGAACGCGGCCATTGCAGCGGCGGTGCTGCTGTGGGAAAGCTGGCGGTGAACGGAAGGAGGGGGCTGCCGTGGCGGCGCTGAAATACTGGGTATGGCTGACGGCCCTGCCGGGGCTCAGCAACCGCAGCAGGCTTCTGCTGCTGGAGCGCTATGGCTCCCCGGAGGACGTGTACTATGCCGACGCCGAGGAGCTGGCCCTGACCGAGGGGCTGACGCCGGGACAGGCCCAGCTGCTTTCGGACAAGAGCCTCACCCGGGCGGACCGCATCCTGGCGGACTGCGCCCGGGGCGATATTTTCCTGCTGACCATGCAGGATGCCGCCTATCCCGCCCGGCTGCGGGGCATTTTCGACCCGCCGGTGCTGCTGTACGGCAAGGGGTCGCTGCCGCTGTTTGACGAGGAGGCGGCCATCGCCGTGGTGGGCACCCGGTCCTGCACCCCCTATGGCCTGCGGTGCGCCCACCGGATGGGCTATGAGCTGGCCCGGCAGGGTGCGGTGGTGGTGTCCGGCATGGCCAAGGGCATCGACGGCGCCGCCATGCGGGGCGCTTTGCAGGCGGGAGGCTTCACCGCCGCCGTTCTGGGTGGCGGGGTGGACGTGGTATATCCCGCGGAAAACCGCAGATTATATGAAGATATCGCCGCCACCGGCGTGCTGCTGTCGGAGTATCCGCCGGGAACGGAGCCCCTGCCGGGGCATTTTCCCGTGCGCAACCGCATCATCAGCGGACTGAGCCTGGCGTCCTTGGTGGTGGAGGCCCCGGTGCGCTCCGGGGCGCTGATCACCGCCCACGCCGCCCTGGACCAGGGGCGGGATGTGTTCGCCGTGCCGGGACCCATCGACGCGGCGGCCAGCGTGGGCTGCAACCGGCTGATCCGGGACGGCGCGGGACTGGCCGCGTTGGGCTGGGACATTCTGTCGGTGTATCACAGCCGGTTCCCCCACCGGCTGCATCCGGCCCAGATGACCGTTCCCGAGCCGGGGGAGACCCCCAGGCAGGAGGAAAGCCCCCCACCGGCCCAGAAACCGGAGCCGGAAGCCCCTGCCGCGCCGGAGCTGCCGGTGCTGGACCTGGACCGCAACCGGGAGGGGCTCACCGACGATCAGCTGGCGCTGATCCGGGTGCTGGATACGGAGACGCCGCTTCTGACGGATGAGGCGGCGGAGCAGACGGGCCTGCCGGTGCGGCGGGTGCTGTCGGCGCTGACGGTGCTGGAGATCGACGGCTATGCCCAACGGTCCGGCCCCCGCAGCTATGTGCGCACAGTCAGGCTACATTCGGAAAAGGAAGGATCATAAATATGGCAAAAAAGGCTGAAAAATACCTGGTGATCGTGGAGTCCCCGGCCAAGGCCAAGACCATCGGCAAATACCTGGGCCCCGCATATCAGGTGAAGGCCTGTATGGGACATCTGCGGGACCTGCCCAAAAGCAAGCTGGGCGTGGACGTGGAAAACGATTTTGAGCCCAATTACCGGCCCATCAAGGGCAAGGAGGACATCATCCGGGACCTGAAGCAGGCGGCCAAGGAAAGCGACGCCGTGTATCTGGCCACCGACCCGGACCGGGAGGGAGAGGCCATCAGCTGGCATCTGAAGCAGCTGCTGGACCTGCCGGAGGATAAAACCTTCCGGGTCACCTTCAACGAGATCACCCGCAAGGTGGTCACCGAGAGCATCCGCCAGCCCCGGGACATTGACCAGGACCTGGTGGACGCCCAGCAGGCCCGGCGCATCCTGGACCGCATCGTGGGCTATGAGCTGTCCCCGCTGCTGTGGAAAAAGATCCGCAGGGGCCTGTCCGCCGGACGGGTCCAGTCCGTGGCCATGCGCCTGGTGGCGGACCGGGAGAAGGAGATCGCCGATTTCGTGCCCCAGGAATACTGGACCCTGGACGCCCTGCTGAAAAACGACCAGGGGGCCCGGTTCAAGGCACACTACTATGGCCGCGGCGGCAAGAAATATGAGCCGTCCTCCCAGCAGGAGGTGGACGACATCCGCGCCCAGCTTCAGGACACGCCCTTTGCCGTGTCCAACGTGAAGCGCACGGACAAGCGGCGCTCCCCGTCGCCTCCCTTCACCACCTCCACCATGCAGCAGGAGGCCTCCCGGAAGCTGAACATGACTCCCCGGCGGACCATGGCCATCGCCCAGCAGCTGTATGAGGGCGTGGACATCAGCGGCGAGGGCACCGTGGGTCTGATCACCTATATGCGTACCGACTCCCTGCGGATCTCCGACGAGGCCCAGGCGGCGGCCCGCAGCTTTATCGAAAGCCGCTACGGCGCGGCCTATCGCCCGGAGACCCCCAAGCAGTACAAGGCCAAGGCCGGGGCCCAGGACGCCCACGAGGCCATCCGCCCCAGCAGCGTCACCCTGACCCCGGAGCAGGTGAAGGGCGACCTGACCGGCGAGCAGTATCGCCTGTACCGGCTGATCTGGAGCCGGTTTCTGGCCAGCCAGATGGCAAACGCCGTGTATGACAGCGTCAGCGTGGACATTGCCGCCGGGGAGCACATCTTCCGCGCCAGCGCCAGCAGCCTGAAATTTGCCGGCTACACCGCCGTGTATGAGGAGAGCCGGGACGACGATAAGGAGGACAGGGAGCCTGCCCTGCCGGAGCTGCAGCCCGGCGAGGTGGTGACCCTGGAGGGCTTTGAGCCCGGCCAGCACTTCACCCAGCCCCCTGCCCGGTATACCGACGCCACCCTGATCCGCACCATGGAGGAAAACGGCATCGGCCGCCCCTCTACCTACGCGCCCACCGTTTCCACCATTCTGGACCGGGAATATGTGGTGAAGGAGGGCAAGGCCCTGCGGATCACGCCTCTGGGCCAGGTGGTGACGGACCTGATGTGCCAGCGGTTCCCGGACATTGTGGACGTGAAGTTCACCGCCCGGATGGAGGACGAGCTGGACGAGGTGGAAAGCGGCAAGATCCCCTGGAAGCAGCTGCTGCGCCAGTTTTACGGCGGCTTTGAAGGCAACCTCCGCCAGGTGGAGAAGGACATGGAGGGCGTATACCTGAAGGTCCCCGATGAGGTCACCGAGGAGAAGTGCGACGTGTGCGGCCGGAACATGGTGGTCAAATCCGGCCGGTTCGGCCGGTTCCTGGCCTGCCCCGGATACCCGGAGTGCACCTTCACCAAGCCCCTGGTGGTGGAGATGCCGGGCCGCTGCCCCAAGTGCGGCGGGCGGCTCATGAAGCGCACCGGCGTCAGCAAGAAAACCGGCAAGCAGTACACCTATTACTGCTGTGAGCGGCTCAACGCCGCCGACGAAAGCGCCCGGTGCGATTTCATGACCTGGGACGTGCCGGTGAAGGACGACTGCCCCGTGTGCGGGCACACCATGTTCAAAAAGGCGGGCAAGGGCTTCCGCAAGCCCTTCTGCATCAATCCCGACTGCGCCAACTTCCTGCCGGAGGACAAGCGCGGCTATGTGAAAAAGGCCAGGACGGAGGAGCCCGCGGCCGACGGCGGTCAGGCCGACGGCGGTCAGGCCGGCGAAGCCCCGGCAGAGGAAAAAGCACTCGCTAAGAAAACAGCGGCTAAGAAAGCCGCCGCCAAAAAGCCTGCCGCCAGGACGGCCAAAGCCACCAAATCCACTAAGACTACCAAGACCACCAAGAAAAAGACGGAGGAAGCATGAACCATGTAACAGTCATCGGCGCGGGGCTGGCCGGCAGCGAGTGCGCCTGGCAGCTGGCCCAGCAGGGCATTCCCGTGACCCTGCGGGAGATGAAGCCGGAAAAAATGACCCCCGCCCACCAGACCGCCGATTTTGCGGAGCTGTGCTGCTCTAATTCCCTGCGGGCGGCGGGGCTGGAAAACGCCGTGGGCCTTCTGAAGGAGGAGCTGCGGCAGCTGGGCAGCCTTATCGTCCGCTGCGCGGACGAAACCGCTGTTCCCGCCGGAGGCGCTCTGGCGGTGGACCGCCACGGCTTTTCCCGGCTGGTGACGGAGCGGGTGAAAAGTCACCCCCTGATCACCGTGGTCCCCGGCGAGGTGACGGACCTGCCGGAGGGGGAGGTGGTGGTGGCCTCCGGGCCGCTGACCTCCGACGCTCTGGCGGACAGGCTCCTCTCCATGCTGGGGGGCGAGGATTCCGCCCTGCACTTTTTCGACGCGGCGGCCCCGCTGGTGAGCTTCGACAGCGTGGACATGGACAGCGGCTTTTTCGCGTCCCGGTACGACAAGGGGACGCCGGACTATATCAACTGCCCCATGGAGAAGGAGGAGTATCTGGCCTTCTGGCAGGAGCTGACCCACGCCCAGGAGGCGGAGGTCCACGGCTTCGAGGACAGGAACGTCTTTGAGGGCTGCATGCCCGTGGAGGTCATGGCCCGGCGGGGGGAGGACACCCTGCGCTATGGGCCCCTGAAGCCCCGGGGCCTCAAGGACCCCCGCACCGGGCGGGAGCCCTATGCCGTGGTGCAGCTGCGCAAGGACAATGCCGACGGCACCATCTATAACCTGGTGGGGTTCCAGACCCACCTGCGCTTCCCGGAGCAGAAGCGGGTGTTCTCCATGATCCCCGCCCTGCATGATGCGAAATTCCTGCGCTACGGCGTCATGCACCGGAACACCTATCTGGATTCCCCCCGGCTGCTGGACCGGTATTACCGGCTGAAGGCCCGGCCCCGCATCTCCTTTGCCGGGCAGATGACCGGCGTGGAGGGATATGTGGAGTCCTGCGCCTCCGGGTTTCTGGTAGGCGTGGAGACGGCCCGGCGGCTGCTGGGCCAGGCCCCCATGGACTTCCCCCGGGAGACGGCCATCGGCGCTCTGGGGCTGTATGTCAGCAACGAGTCCGTGACCCAGTTCCAGCCCATGAACATCAATTTCGGCATCATGCCGCCCCTGGACCACCGGGTCAAGGGCAAGCGCAACAAAAACGCCGAGCTGTCCCAGCGGTCGCTGGCCATTATCGAGCAGCTGAAGCAGGAGGTTCTGAACTATGAAGATCATCATTGACGCCATGGGCGGCGACAACGCCCCGCTGGAAATCGTGAAGGGCGCCCTGCTGGGCATGGAGCACTGGGGCGTGGAGGTGCTGCTGACCGGCGACACCGAGGCCATTCTCCGGGCCCTGCGGGACTGCGGCCACGACACCATCCCCCGGGGGATGGAGATCGTCCACACCACGGAGACGGTGGAGATGTGCGACGACCCCTCCAAGGTGTTCCGGCACAAGAAGGACACCTCCATGGGCGTGGGTCTGACCCTGCTGCGGGACGGCAAGGCCGACGCCCTGGTTTCCGCCGGGTCCACCGGGGCGTTGCTGGCCGGGGCCACCCTGATCACCAAGCGCATCCGGGGCATCCGCCGGGCGGCGATGGCCCCGGTGATCCCCACCACCGGCGGCAAGGCCGTGCTCATCGACTGCGGGGCCAACGCCGAGTGCACCCCGGAGTACCTGATGCAGTTTGCGTATCTGGGCAGCTTCTATGCCAGCCGGGTGCTGGGGCTGGAGCGTCCCCGGGTGGGCCTGCTGAACATCGGCGCGGAGGACAGCAAGGGCACGGACCTGCAACGCGAGACCCTGGCCCTGCTGCGCAAGGCTGGGGAGGAGGGCCACCTGAACTTCATCGGCAACATCGAGGCCAAGGAGGCCATCAAGGGCGGCTGCGACGTCATCGTCACCGATGGCTTCTCCGGCAACATCCTGCTCAAGACCATGGAGGGCGTGGGCTCCTTTGCCGGTCACGCCCTGGGGGACATTTTCCGGAAGAACCTGCTGACCAAGCTGGCCGCCGCCATGGTGATGCCGGGGCTGCGGGCATTCAAGGCCCAGCTGGACCCCAACAAGGTGGGGGGCACCGCCTTCATCGGCATCTCCAGGCCCGTCATCAAGGCCCACGGCTCCTCCAACGCCGAGGCCATCGACAACGCCATCGGCCAGGCCAGGCAGGTGGCCGAAAGCGGCATCATTGGACAGATTCAGGAAAATGTGCATCTGATGCAGGTGCAGCCGGAATAATTCACAAAAAGGGTATTGACAGACCTGACCAATTGCCGTATTATTTTCCAAGACAAAGCCCGAAAGGAGGGATCATCTCATGACGATGGACGAGATCTTCAAGACCATGCAGGATCTGATCGCTGAGCAGTTTGCCATTGATACCGACGAGATCGGCATGGATAGTTCTTTTGTGGACGATCTGGGCGCCGACTCCGTGGACCTGGTGGAGCTGGTCATGGCCATGGAGGAGGAATTCGACGTGGGCGAGATCGACGAAGAGGACCTCACCGGTCTGAAGACCGTGGGCGACTGCGTGCGCTATCTGTATAATAAGCTGAACTGAATCAATCAAGCAGCTGAAAAAGAAGGCCCCGTTGGTTGCAACGGGGTTTCCTTTTTCCGCTGCGGAAGGGAGAAAAACATCATGCATACCCTGCAAGTACTGGAAAAAAAACTGGGCTATACCTTCCGCTGCAAGGAGCAGCTTCAAGCGGCCCTGTACCACAGCTCCTACGCCAACGAGCACCGCTGCTGCGGCGTCAGCAGCAACGAGCGGCTGGAGTTTCTGGGGGACGCCGTGCTGGGTCTGGTCACGGCGGACTATCTGTACCACAAGCACCCGGATTTGCCGGAGGGGGACCTGACCCGGATGCGGGCGGCCCTGGTGTGCGAGGAGAGCCTGTACGAGGTGGCCCAGAGCCTGGGGCTGGGCAATGAGCTGCGGCTGGGCAAGGGCGAGGAGGCCGGAGGCGGCCGGTGCCGCCCCTCCATCCTGGCCGACGCCACGGAGTCCGTGTTCGCGGCGGTGTATCTGGACGGCGGCATGGAGGCCGCCCGGGCGCTGATCCACCGGGTCCTTCTGGACAAGGAGCAGGAGGAGGCCGTGGAGGAGCGCCGCCGGGACTATAAAACGGAGCTGCAGGAGCTGGTCCAGCGCCGCAGCAACCAGACCCTGCACTATGAGATGATCGGGGCCACCGGCCCGGATCACGCCAAGCTGTTCACCTGCGCGGTGCTGCTCAACGGCCAGATGGCCGGCACCGGCACCGGCAAGAGCAAGAAGGAGGCCGAGCAGGCCGCCGCCCGGGCGGCGCTGCAGGCCCTGCAATAAGGCAAAGCGCAAGCCCCGCAGTCTGCCGGTTCCGGCGGGCTGCGGGGCTGTTTCGTTGGAGGGGGGGCTATCTTTTCTTCGCCCGGGCCAGCCGGAAGCCGAAGAAAATGCCGCACACACCGCCCACAATGTGGGTCAGATGGGACACGTTGTCCGTTCTGGTAAGGCCGTCGGCGATTTCGCTGCCTAAGTAAAGGGCCACCACCAGCAGCATGGTCAGAGGAATGCCGCCCTTCTTCATCTCCGTAAAGGACGAGAGAACGATCATCATAAACACCACGCCGCTGGCGCCAAGCAGAGCGGAGTGGGGAAACAGCAGGAACTGCACCAGCCCCGTGGCAAAGGCGGTGACCGCGATCGTTGCCAGCAGATTCCGGCTGCCGTATTTTTCCTCCAGCCCCGGCCCCACCAGCAGCAGAAGCAGCATATTGCTCATATAGTGGCTGTAGCCCGAGTGGCCAAGAACGTGGGTGAAAAAGCGCACATAGGTCAAAGGGTCCGTCAGCGGGGCCCGGTATACGCAGAACAGCCGGGCCGTGGAGGCCCCGCCGGTGACGGAATCCAGCACCAGCACCAGCAGGCTGATGATGGCGAAGCTCAACACCACCGGCGCGTTGAATCGGATGGCAAATCGTTTCACGAAAAAACCTCTTTCCAAATGTTCTGACTTCGATTATAATAAACGAATGGACTTTTGTAAACAAGGAGGCGCGTTTCGTGAAAAAACCGCTGAAAATCATCCTGCTGGTGCTGGTGGCCCTGGTGCTGCTGGTGGTGGGATACCTGGCCTATGTGCTCATCGACTATCACCGGCTGGGGGACATGGACCTGGAGGTGGATCGGCAGGTGCTCCAGCCCGCCGAGACCGGCCGGGAATATCACCTGCTGTCCTATAACATCGGCTTCGGCGCCTATGAGCCGGATTACGGCTTCTTTATGGACGGCGGAACGGAGTCCTGGGCCTGGTCCCAGGAGCGCCTGACGGCCAACGTAGGGAACATCGGAGCCTTCCTGGCCCAGCAGGACGCAGACTTCTATCTCATCCAGGAGGTGGACCGGAACTCCACCCGCAGCTATCATGTGGACGAGGCCGCCCTGCTGCGGGAGACCCTGCCGGAGTATGACGGGACCTGGGCCCAGAACTATGATTCCCCCTTCCTGATGTACCCCCTGCGCCACCCCCACGGGGCGTCGGTGTCGGGGCTGATGACCCTGTCCTCTCTGACGGTGGACAGCGCCCGGCGGGTGGAGCTGCCCATCGAAAACAGCCTGATGAAGCTGGTGGATCTGGACCGGTGCTACAGCGTGCACCGGATCCCGGTGGCCGGCGGCGGTGAGCTGGTGCTGTATAACCTGCACCTGTCGGCCTACACCTCCGACGGCACCATCGCCATGGAGCAGCTGAAGCTGCTGCTGGAGGATATGCAGCGGGAGTATGACGCAGGCAACTGGTGCGTGGCCGGCGGCGACTTCAACAAGGACCTGTTGGGGGATTCCGCCGTCTACTTCGGCGAGGCGGACCAGGAGTACACCTGGGCCCAGCCCATTCCGGAGGACACCTTCGACGGGTTCAACGTGTCCCTGATCGCGCCGCTGGATGAGGGGAACCCCGTGCCCAGCTGCCGCAACGCCGACGGTCCCTATCACCAGGGGCAGTATGTGCTGACGGTGGACGGGTTCCTGGTGTCCGACAACGTGACGGTAACGGACAGCGGCGTTGTGAACCTGGGCTTTGCCTACTCCGACCACAACCCCGTGGAAATGCGGTTCGTGCTGGAGAAATAAGAACCGGCTCCCTGGACGCAAGGTCCGGGGAGCCGGTTTTTTCAGTCTTTTTTGCCCCAGCGGGCCATATAGCGGAAGGCGGCGGGCCAGACGGCTCCGGCGAACAGCACCATGATGCCGTATCGCACGGCTCCGGCCACCCCGGCGCTGCCGAACAGGGCCAGCAGCGGACCCTTCAGCCCCGCCCGGATGCCCATCAGCAAAGCAAGGCCCAGCACCACCTTCAGCAGCTGCACCCACCAGACGGCCCGGGTGTCGAAATGGATATACCGCCGGTCCAGCCACCAGGCGATGCCGAAGCCTACGGTGGCCCCCAGCAGCTTCCAGCCGTTTTCCTGCCCGTGGGCCAGGTTGGCCGCGTCCACGTCTGCCGGGAAGGGATAGACATACGCAAACACCAGATACGCAATGCCCACCAGCAGCATCCCGGCGATGAGGCCCGCCATCAGGCTGGGCTTGCGGTCGGCCTGGCGGATCAGGGGATACAGGGTCAGCACCATCACCCCGGCCACCGCAAAGGACACCCCCACGTCCAGGGGCGTGTGGACCCCCAGGTACAGCCGGGAGAAGGACACCAGCAGCAGCACCGCCACGCAGGCCCACCGGACCCAGGGCCGACAGGTGGACCGGGCAATGCCGCCGAAGGTGGCCACGGCGTTCTGGGTGTGGCCGCTGGGGAAGGAGTAGCCCGTGGCCTGGGCCCGGGCGCTTTCCACAATGGTGAAGTCAGGGTCCCGGACCCAGGGCCGGGGAATCCGGAACAGCAGCTTCAGAAACTGGTTCACCACCGTGCCGAAAAAACCCATCAGCAGCAGATAGTACCCCTCCTGCTTGCTGACGCACCAGAAGATCAGAATGGCCGCCACCATGAAAACGGTCTCCTCGCCCAGGTGGGTCACGGCGGAGAACACCGCGTCCCAGAACGGGGTGCGCACGCTCTCCAGCGCATATAACAGGTTCATATCCGTCCCTCCTTTTGGGGATTATTGTACCGTACTTTTCCTCCCGGCGCAAGAGGGAGCTTTCCGGCATATACTGAGGCAGAGGAGGGAGAGAGCCATGAGACGGGGAAATTGCGGCGCGGTCATCGGCGTGTGCGCCCTGGGCCTGGGGCTGGGGATCCTGATCGCCGCCATCTTCCCGGTGGGCGCGCTGATGTTCCTGGTGGCGTTTCTGCTGATCGCCTGCGGGATCATATGCTTGAAGGACGGGAGGTAATGTGCATGAAGATCGTGATCTGGAAGGCGCCCCGGTGTCTGCGGGGCCTGCTGCGGCGGATGTTCGGCATCCAGGAATAATCCGGCGTGTTCCCGCATAGCCTTGGGACAGTGAAAACAAGGAGAGGACGGGAAACGCATGGAACTGGAGCTGAAATTTGCGGAGCTGGCCTGCTGCGAGCCGGTGGGCGACCTGGTCACCACTCAGGAGGAGTCCATGGAGACGGCGATCCCGGAGTATTGCCCGGACATTGCCCGGATCGTGGATACCGTGGGGCAGCTGCGGCTGCGGGAGAAGCATCCGGCGGGCCAGCAGCTGACCATGGGCGGCAGCGTGGTGCTGACGGTGCTGTATACCTCGGAGGAGAGCGCGGGTTTGCGGAGCCTGTCGGTGGAGGTGCCGTTTTCCTGCCAGGTGGAGGATAAGCGGCTGGCGGGCTGCGACGCCGTGTGCGTAACCGGGCGGCTGCTGCTGGCGGAGGCTAAGGCCGTCACCGCCCGGAAGCTGTATCTGCGGGTGATGCCGGAGTTCACCGTGTCCGGCTATGCCCGGCGGCGGCAGCGGCTGTGCTGCGGCACGGAGGAGGATCCTGCCCTGCGGGTGCGGCGGCAGGAGGCGGAGCTGGAGCTGCTGACAGCGGTGGAGGAGCGGGAATTTTCCTTCGCCCAGGAGGTGGCGCCCGACGGCCCGCCGCCGGAGGATGTGCTGATGGAGCGCACCGCCGCCCGGGTGGAGGAGTGCCGCCGGGTGGGCAGCCGCCTGGTGCTGAAGGGCCAGGCGGAGGTGTGCGTGCTGTACCGGGGAGAAAACCAGGAGCTGGCGGCATACCGGACGGCGCTGCCCTTCTCCCAGCTGCTGGACGGGGTGGAGCTGCCGGAGGGGGCCGAAACGGAGGCCCGCATCCAGTGGGCCAGCAGCGAGATCCGGGTGCTGCGGACGGAAAACGGCCCGGCCTTCGGCATCACCGTCACGGTATGCGCGGTGCTGCTGGTTCGCCGGAAGCAGCAGGTATCGTACATAGAGGACCTGTACAGCCTGCACCATGCGGCCCAGGTCCGGCGGCAGGAGACGCCGCTTCCGGTGGCCTGGCAGCGGGATATCCCCAGCCAGGAGGCGGTGCAGCAGCTGGAGTTCGGCCAGGGGAGACCCTTTGCCTATCTGACGGCGGCAGAATGCAGCGGCGTCAGCACGGTGCAGGAGGGCGGCGGCCCGGCCCTGCGGTGCACGGTGCGGCTGCGGGTGCTGTATCTGGACGAGAGCGGGACGCCGGTGTGCGCCGAGCGATCGGCGGAGGTGACGGCCCCGGCGGCCTGGGAGCCGCAGACCGTCCGGGCCGCCTGCGGCCTGCCGCAGATGCAGATCACCGGCAGCACCTGCCGGCTGTCGGTGCCGGTGCGGTTCGAGGCACGGCGGTGTCTGCGCCGGCCGGTGGCGGCGGTGACGGCGGTGGAGCTGCAGGACCCGCCGGAGGGGCCGCAGCCCTCCCTGATTCTGCGCCGCATGGCAGAAGGGGAGACCCTGTGGGACATCGCCCGGCAGTACCGCACCGATGAGGAGGCCATCCGGGCTGCCAACGAGCTGACGGAGGACCGCCCGGAGGGGATGCTGCTGATCCCCCGGGTGCGATAAGAAAGACCAGCGGGAACAAGTGAAAACCGGTGGGGCGGGGCCTGCGGCCCCCGCCCCATATCAGCTTGTCCAAATAGCCTCGCAGAGTTTGCCGCCCGCAGGCGGCAAATGAAATGCAATCCATTTTTTGCCGGGGCGTGTACCTGGCAAAAAATTCTTCTCAGTCTGCAAGTGTGGAATTTGTTCGCCCATAGGCGAACAAATTATGCGCGCGGCAGACTGCAAGCCTTTTGTCAAAAAGGGTTCTACCCTTTTTTGACAGTTTCCGGTGGGGCGGGGCCTGCGGCCCCCGCCCCACATTTTTTATTTCCCGGGGCCTGACGATAAATTTTCTGTGACGGGAGCAAAACAGGGCTACACAACCGGAGAAACCTGTGATATGATAGATGAGTGAAAAAATCGGACCGGGGGAGGGATCGTTCTAATGAAACATTTGCCGCAGCGCGTGGCGGCGCTGCTTCTGGCGGCGGTTATGTCGCTGACCCTGACCGGGTGTATGTTCCGCTCGTCGGTGGAGGATCTGTTCACCCTGCCCCGGGTGTCGGCGGAATACGAGGGGCTGTCCCAGGAGCTGGACGACCTGCAGAAGCAGGGCTATGAGCTGGTGGGCCCCAGCACCGGGCAGAACATCCAGCCGGTGCAGATGGTGGACCTGGACAACGACGGCCTGTCGGAGGCCCTGGTATTCATGCGGCTGCAGGACGACGAAAAGCCCCTGAAAATCTTCGTTTTCCGGCCGGAGGACGACACCTATCACCGCCTGTGCGTCATCGAAAGCAGCGGCACCGCCATTGACAGTGTCCAGTATGAGGACCTCACCGGCAACGGCCGGCTGGAGATCATCGTGGGCTGGCGCATCAGCGCCGACGTGCAGACCGTGGCCGTGTATGTGCCCCAGCCGGACCCCTATGTGCTGCTGCAAAGCGGCTATACCCGCTTCACCGTCACGGACCTGGACGGCGACGGCGTCAAGAGTCTGCTGCTGTTCCGCTCGGATAACGACGGCCAGCCGGTGGCGGGGCTGTATATCCGCAAGGACGACGTGATCTCCGCCAGCTACAGCAGCGTCTTGTCCTACACCATGGCGGAGCTGAGCCGGGGCAGCGTGGTGGTGGGCAAGCTCTCCGACGGCACCCCCGCCGTATTTGCCACCGGCGTCAACAGCCAGGGTATGGCCATGACGGATATCCTGGTGTGGCAGGAGAGCGGCGGACTGACCAACATCGCCCAGGACCGGACCACCGGCCTCACCGCCGCCGTGTACCCCTATATGCAGCTCAAGCCCCAGGACATCGACGGCGACGGCAGCGTGGAGATCCCCGCGCCGGAGACTGCCGTCGCCGACGCGGGAAGCGGCGCTGCCGCCAACACCGCCGCGGCGGTGCGGGGGCTGGTCCGCTGGATCAGCTACTGCGGCGACGAAAGCCCGGATGTCCACTGCGTGACCTATCACGATCTGTCCGCCGGGTGGTATTTCCGCCTGCCGGATACCTGGCAGGGGGAGGCCACCTTCACCACCGCCGAAAACGGCGCGTACGAGAGCCAGGTGGTACTGCTGTCCAACGGACAGCCGGTGGCGGCCCTGTACGCCCTTACCGGCGACAACCGGGAAAAGCGGGCCATGATGGGAAGCCGCATGGCCCTCAAGCGCCAGAACGGCGTCACCTATGCCGGGGAGCTGCTGGCCGGGGCCAACTACTGCGGCCTGGACGAGGAGAGCCTGCGCCTGGGCTTCAACCTGGTGATGGCCGAGTGGGCTGCATGAAAATCCGAGGAAAGGAACGTCGAATCCATGAGAAAGGTAATGGTTCTGGAGGATGAATCCAGCATCCGCAGCTTTATTGTGATCAACCTGCGCCGGGCAGGATACGAGGTGGTGGAGGCCGAGACCGGCGAGGAGGCCCTGGACAAGCTCCACGAGAATCCGGACACGCTGGTGGCCCTGCTGGACGTGATGCTGCCGGGCATCGACGGGTTCGAGGTGTGCCGCCGCATCCGGGCCACCAACCCCCGCATCGGCATCATCATGCTGACGGCCCGGTCCCAGGAGATGGACAAGGTCACGGGCCTGATGAACGGGGCCGATGACTATGTGACCAAGCCCTTCTCCCCGGTGGAGCTTACCGCCCGGGTGGACGCCCTGATCCGCCGCAGCAACGGCGGCACCCAGGAGCTGCCGCCGGGCACCATCAGCCAGCCCCCCTTCCTGCTGAACACCCGCAACCGCACCCTGGAGAAAAACGGCCAGCGCATCAAGCTGACCCAGGTGGAATATTCCATCATGCGGATGTTCATGGAAAATCCCGGCAAGGCCCTGTCCCGGGAGGAGATCCTGGACCTGGTGTGGGGCCGGGACTATTTCGGCGAGCTGAAGATCGTGGACGTCAACGTCCGGCGTCTGCGGCTGAAAATCGAGGACAGCCCCACCAGCCCCACCTATATCAACACCGTGTGGGGCTACGGATACAAGTGGGGCTTTTAAGCCATGGATACCAACACGGATAACAAGCTGCGGCTGTTCACCCGGGGACAGGGAAAGCGGCTGAAGCTGCGGGGTCTGCGCCGCCGCTGGCTGGCCAGCAGCGTGGGACCCATTATCGTCATTCTGGTGCTGGTGGGCGTGCTCTCCGCCGCCACCATCAGCTCCAGCCTGGACGCCCGGGCCAGGTCCTCTCTGGAGGCCAAGGCCAAGTCCGGCTCCGACTATTTCAGCGCCTACAGTATGGGCAGCTACAGCGAGTATTACCGCCGGGCCGCCCAATACGTCACGGATTACAGCATGAACGACAGCCTGGCCAAGAACGTGGAGCTGCAATTCATCAACGGCAAGCGCCAGGTGGAGCTGTCCTCCCGGGGCGCCGTGGCCGGCAGCACCCCCGCCACCCCGGAGGTGGGCCGGGCCGTGGAAACCGGCAAGACCGCCTCCTTCTCCGGCCGGGACCCCCTGACCGGCGAGAGCATCCTGGCGGTGTCCAGCCCGGTGTTCTACAACGGAACGGTGGTGGCCGTGATGCGGTTCGTCACCTCTACCCGGCTGCTGGATCAGCAGCTGTGGCTGACGGTGCTGGTGATGGCCGCCGTCATCGCGGCGGTGATCTTCCTGATCTTCGTGTCCAACCTGATCTTCATCAACAACGTGGTGCAGCCGGTGGCGGAGGTGTCCGAGGCCGCCAAGCGCATCTCCTCCGGCAGCTACGGCATCCAGATCGCCAACAAGTATACCGACGAGCTGGGCCAGCTGGTGGACAACATCAACAACATGTCCCTGAAAATCAGCCAGAGCGAGAAAATGCAGACGGAGTTCATCTCCTCCGTGTCCCACGAGCTGCGCACCCCTCTGACGGCCATCAGCGGCTGGGGCGAGACCCTGCTGGGGGATGAAAGCGGCGACCCCCGCCAGCTGCGCCGGGGCCTGCGCATCATTGTCAAGGAGGCCCGCCGCCTGACGGGCATGGTGGAGGAGCTGCTGGAGTTTTCCAAAATGCAGGACGGCCGCTTTACCCTCCAGGTGGAGGAAATGGACCTGCAGGCGGAGCTGGAGGACGCCATCTATACCTATCGGGAGCTGTTCCGCCAGGACGGCATCCAGCTGAACTATCACAGCGATCAGGAGCTGTATACCGAGCCCATCTCCGGGGATCCCCAGCGGCTGAAGCAGGTGTTCTGCAACGTGCTGGACAACGCCGCCAAGCACGGCGGCGCGGGCAAGCGCATCGACGTGGACATGACCCAGGAGGGGGACAGCTATGTGGTGCGCATCCGGGACTACGGCCCCGGCATCCCTCCGGCGGAGGTCCCCTTTGTGAAGCAGAAGTTTTATAAGGGCTCCTCCAAGGCCCGGGGCAGCGGCATCGGCCTGGCGGTGTGCGACGAGATCGTCCAGCGCCACGGCGGCGTGTTCGACATCGGCAACGCCGACGGCGGCGGGGCCATCGTCACCATCCGGCTGCCCATCTCCGGCCAGGAGCTGTAAAAATCGAACGCCTGTTGCATTTTTGCAGCGGGTGTGTTATGATACTGGAAAGGAACCCATTCCCCATGGAAAAAAACAACAAGCAATTCCGCACCTCCATCGGCGGTCAGGCCCTGATCGAGGGCATTCTCATGCGCGGGCCGGAAAAGCAGGCCATCGTGGTCCGCTCGCCGGAGGGCCTGGTGACCAAGGTGGAGGAGCTGACCCTGATCAAGGACAAATATCCCATTCTGGGCTGGCCCATCATCCGGGGGGCCGTCACGTTTCTGGACTCCATGGTCCGGGGCGTCAAGGCCCTGATGTTCTCCGCCGACTATTACCCCGAGGACGAAAACGTCCAGCCCTCCAAGCTGGATAAGTGGCTGGAGGAGCACGTTCCGGCGGAGAAGCTGCAGTCGGTGCTGGTGTGGGTGTCGGTGATCCTGTCCCTGGGGCTGACCCTGCTGCTATTCATGCTGCTGCCCACGTTTATTGCCGGGCTGTTCCACGCCCGGCACGCCGCCGTCCACAACCTCATCGAGGGGGCGGTGAAGATCGCCATTTTCCTGGGGTACCTGATCCTCTGCTCCAGGCAGAAGGACGTGCGCCGGGTGTTCTGCTATCACGGGGCGGAGCATAAGACCATCTTCTGCTATGAGGCGGGCCTGCCGCTGACGGTGGAAAACGCCCGCATCCAGCCCAAGCACCACCCCCGCTGCGGCACCAGCTTCCTGTTCGTGGTCATCGTGGTGTCCATCCTGTGCAGCAGCATCGTGTTCAGCTATGTGAACTGGCAGAACCTGTGGGTCCGGGTGGCCATGCACCTGCTGCTGCTGATCCCGGTGGTGGGCGTCACCTATGAGTTCAACCGCTTTGTGGGCCGCCACGACAACGCCGTCACCCGTATTCTGTCCGCCCCGGGGATGTGGCTGCAGAATTTCACCACCAACGAGCCGGACGACTCCATGCTGGAGGTGGCCATCGAGGCCTTGAAGCTGGTGCTGCCGGAGGAGCAGGGAAAGGACGCCTGGTAATGGCTGTTACATACAACGATCTGACCCTGGATATCCGGCGGTCCCTGCGGCAGGCGGGGATCGAGGCCGCCACCCTGGAGGCCCGGGAGCTGGTGTGCTTCGCCGCCGGAAAGGATAAGGCCCGGCTGCTGCGGGACGGCGCGCTGTACGTGTCCCCGGAGGTGGAGGAGGCGGCCTGGGCGCTGGCCCGCCGGCGTCTGGCCGGGGAGCCGGTGGCTTATCTCATCGGCGAGTGGGAGTTTTACGGCCTGCCCCTGGACATCAGCGAAAGCGTGCTGATCCCCCGGCCCGACACGGAGACCCTGGCCGAGGCCGCCATCGGCTGGCTGCGGCAGCAGGAAGCCCCCCGGGTCCTGGACCTGTGCGCCGGTTCCGGCTGTCTGGGGCTGGCCATCGCCAGCCAGGTGCCCGCCGCCCGGGTGGTGCTGGGGGAGCTCAGCGACGGGGCTTTGCGGGTCTGCCGCCAGAACATCCGCCGCTGCGGCCTCACCGGCCGGGTGACGGCCATGCAGCTGGACGCCCTGCGCCCGTCGGTGCAGCGGCTGGGGGACTTTGACTGCATCGTCAGCAATCCCCCCTATATCCCCTCCGGGGATATTCCCGGGCTGGACGCCTCCGTCCGGGATTACGAACCCCACATGGCCCTGGACGGCGGGGCCGACGGCCTGGACTTTTACCGGGCCATCTGCGCCCACTGGCGCTCGGTGCTGCATCCCGGGTCCCGGCTGTGCTTCGAGGTGGGCATCGGCCAGGCCGATGACGTGCTGCGGCTGATGCGCAGCGTGGGCTTCGGCGACCTGGAAATTCTCCCGGACCCGGCGGGCATCCCCCGGGTGGTGCTGGGGGACCTGTATCAGGAGATCTGACTGTCCGCTTTTCTGGACAGGCTTTGTGATACCATCACGGCAATATAAATTAGAGGAGGAGACGAAAATGGCAGCGAAAAAGGATACCTCTGCCGCAGTCCCTGCGGGCTCCGACAAGAAAAAGGCGCTGGAGACCGCCATGCAGCAGATCGAAAAAATGTATGGCAAGGGCTCCATCATGCGCTATGGCGAAAACGCCGAAACCAACGTGGAGGCCATCCCCACGGGCTCCCTGGCCCTGGACCTGGCTCTGGGCATCGGCGGCGTGCCCCGGGGGCGCATCATCGAGATCTACGGGCCGGAGTCCTCCGGTAAGACCACCCTGGCCCTGCACATTCTGGCCCAGGCCCAGAAGCTGGGCGGCGAGGTGGCCTTTGTGGACGCCGAGCACGCCCTGGATCCCACCTATGCCCGGGCTCTGGGGGTTCGGATCGAGGACATGCTGATCTCCCAGCCGGACACCGGCGAGCAGGCCCTGGAGATTACCGAGGCCCTGGTCCGCTCCGGCGCCATCGACGTGGTGGTGGTGGACTCCGTGGCCGCCCTGGTGCCCCGGGCGGAGATCGAGGGCGAGATGGGCGACAGCTTCGTGGGCCTGCACGCCCGGCTTATGAGCCAGGCCCTGCGCAAGCTCACCGGCGTCATCGCCAAAACCAACAGCATCGTCATCTTCATCAACCAGCTGCGGGAGAAGGTGGGCGTCATGTACGGAAATCCCGAGGTCACCACCGGCGGCCGGGCTTTGAAGTTCTATGCCTCCGTCCGCATCGACGTGCGCCGCATCGAGGCTTTGAAGTCCGGCGGCGAGATCATCGGCAACCGCACCCGGGCCAAGGTGGTGAAAAACAAGGTGGCGCCCCCCTTCCGGGAGGCGGAGTTTGACATCATGTACGGCGAGGGCATCAGCCGCCTGGGCGAGATGCTGGATCTGGGCGTGAAGCTGGACCTGGTCCAGAAAAGCGGCTCCTGGTTCAACATGGGCGATATCCGCCTGGGCCAGGGCCGGGACGCCGCCAAGCAGTATTTCCGGGATCACCCCGACGAGGCCGACAAGCTGGAGGCCGCCATCCGCCGGGACTTCCACAAGCTGATGAGCAGCCAGTCCAAGATCGCCGCCAAGGCGGCGGGCCGGGCGGTGGACGTGTCCGCCGACGACTTCGATGACGAGGATTGAGCGCATCCAGCCGTCCCTGCACAAAAAGGACCGGGTGCTGGTGTATCTCACCGGCGGCCGGCTGCTGCGGATCACGCCGGAGGAGCTGCTGCGGTTTGACCTGCGCCCGGGCATGGACCTGGCGGAGGACGTGCTGGAGGAGCTGAACCGGGCGGCTGCCCGGTCCCTGACCCGGCAGCAGGCGGCGGAGATGGCCGGACGGCGGATGCTGTCCCAGAAGGAGCTGTCCGACCGGCTGGTGAAAAAGGGCACGGACCCCCAGGAGGCTCAGGAGACCGCCCAGTGGCTGGCGGACCTGGGTGCGGTGGACGACGCCGCCTATGCCGGGGTCATCGTGCGGCACTATGCCGCCATGGGCTACGGCCCCGGCCGGGTGCGCCAGGAGCTGCAGCACCGGGGGGTGCCCCGGGAGCTGTGGGACGACGCCCTGGCCCGGATGCCGGACCCGGAGGAAGCCATTGACCGGTTTCTGACCGCCAAGCTCCGGGGCAAGACCCCGGACCGGGCCACGCTCCAGCGGCTGTCCGCCGCCCTGCAGCGCCGGGGCTTCTCCTGGCAGGATATCCGCCCCGCCCTGGCCCGGCTGGACCGGGAGCCGGAGGATTGACCGGCACATTTACAACTTCACGCAAAGGAAACACAACCATGAACGTATCATTCGTATCCCTGGGCTGCGACAAGAACCGGGTCAACACCGAGCAGATGATGGCCCTGTGCCTGCAGGCGGGCATCACCGTCCAGGAGGACTGCCCCGGCAGCGACGTGGTGGTCATCAACACCTGCGGCTTCATCGACAGCGCCAAAAGCGAGGCCATCGACACCATTCTGTCCGCCGCCCAGCTGAAGGAGGAGGGGCAGATCGGGAAGATCCTGGTTACCGGCTGCCTGAGCCAGCGCTATCAGGCGGACATTCTGGAGGAGCTGCCGGAAATCGACGGCATCATGGGCACCGGCTGCTTCGGCGACATCGTGCCTGCCCTGGAGCAGGTGATGAACGGCCAGGAGTGCCGCCATTTCGCGGACATCAACGGCCCGGTGGAGGAGCTGCCCCGGGTGCTGTCCACCCCCCGGCACTATGCCTATCTGCGGATTGCGGAGGGGTGCAGCAACCGCTGCGCCTACTGCGTGATCCCCTCCCTGCGGGGCAACTACCGCTCCCGCCGGATGGAGGACATCCTGGCAGAGGCCCGGGCCCTGGCGGACGACGGCGTCCGGGAGTGCATCGTCATCGCCCAGGACATCACCCGCTACGGGGTGGACCTGTACGGGGAGCGCCGTCTGCCCCAGCTGCTGCGGGAGCTGTGCAAACTGCCCTTCCACTGGGTCCGGCTGCACTATCTGTACCCGGACAACCTGTCCGACGAGCTCATCGACACCATCGCCGGGGAGGAGAAGATCTGCAACTATCTGGATATTCCCATCCAGCACTGCAACGACGCGGTGCTCAAGGCCATGCGCCGCCGGGAGACCAAGGCGGGGCTGGAGGCCCTGTTTGCCCGGCTGCGGGACCGGATCCCCGGCGTGGTGCTGCGCACCAGCCTCATTACCGGCCTCCCCTATGAGGACGAGGCCGCCTTTGAGGAGCTGTGCGGCTTTCTGGGGGAGCAGAAGCTCCAGCGGGTGGGGGCCTTTGCCTACTCCCCGGAGGAGGGCACCCCTGCGGCGAAGATGCTCAACCGGGTGGACACCGAGGAGGCCCAGCGCCGGGCGGAGCTGGTGATGGAGGTGCAGTCCCAGGTCATGGACCAGTTCAACGACAGCCGCATGGGCGACACCGTGGAGGTGCTGTGCGACGGCTGGGACGGCCAGTCCATGAGCTATGTGGGCCGCAGCTACGCCGAAAGCCCCGGCATCGACGGCAATATTTACTTCACATCCGATCAGCCCGTGGAAGCGGGAGATTTTGTCCGTGTGCGCATCACCGGGGCCATGGACGGCGAGCTTACCGGTGAACGAACGGAGGAATGACGCCATGCCTATGAACACAGCCAACAAACTGACCCTGGCCCGGGTGTTTCTGATCCCGGTGTTCCTGGTCATCGCCTACTGGGGCTTCCCCGGCAGCCGCTATGTGGCCCTGGCCGTTTACATCGCGGCCTGTCTGACGGACCTGCTGGACGGCTACATCGCCCGCCACTATAACCAGGTGTCGGATTTCGGCAAGTTCGCCGACCCCCTGGCGGACAAGTGCCTGGTGATGGCGGCCCTGTGCTGGTTCGTGGAAACCGGCGACATGATGGGCTGGGTCCTGGCCGCCGTGCTGCTGCGGGAGTTCGCCGTGTCCGGCATGCGGCTCATCGCCGTGGAAAAGGGCCGGGTCATCGCCGCGGGCTGGTCCGGCAAGGTCAAAACCGCCAGCACTATGGTGTGCATCTGCCTGATTCTGTTCGGCATTCCCCACTGGCTGAACCTGGTGTGCCAGGGGGTCATCCTGGTGACCACGGTGTACTCCGGCGTGGAGTATTTCGTGAAAAACTGGGACGTGTTTTCCGAAAAGTAAGGCTTTTGGCCGTTTTCAGTGCCCGGTGATGCCGGGCCGACGCGGCCCGCTGAGGGCAGCGGGCCCTACGGGTACTCTATCGGCGATTCGCTGCCCCCCATAATCGAAAATTTTTCCTGATACACCACCGTAGAGGCGGACGACTCTGTCCGCCTCTAAAATTTTACATAGATTTTACACACCCATTACAACGGATTTGACATAGGCCCTTTATACTGTCAATTGTCAAAAAGCTGGAATGAGGGAGTAAAGAATTATGACTATTTTCAATGCGCTGACGCTGGTGGGCGGACTGTGTCTGTTCCTGTTCGGCATGAACGTGATGGGCCAGGCCCTGGAGCGCCGGGCCGGCGGCAAGCTGCGGACCCTGCTGGATAAGATGACCAGCCGGGTATTTGTGGGCTTTCTGACGGGCCTGGGCATCACCGCCATCATTCAGAGCTCCTCCGCCACCACGGTGATGGTGGTGGGCTTCGTGAACTCGGGGCTGATGACCCTGCGCCAGGCCATCAACGTCATCATGGGCGCCAATGTGGGCACCACCGTCACCGCGTGGCTGCTGAGCCTGGCGGGCATCGACAGCGGCAGCACCTGGGTGCAGCTGCTGAAGCCCTCGTCCTTTACCCCGGTGCTGGCCTTGGTCGGCATCATCTTCTATATGTTCTGCAAGTCCGACAAGAAGAAGGACACCGGCACCATCCTGCTGGGCTTCGCTACCCTGATGTTCGGCATGGAGACCATGAGCGGGGCCGTGTCCGGCCTGAAGGACGTGCCGGAGTTCACCCAGCTGTTCCTGATGTTCCGCAATCCCATCCTGGGCGTGCTGGTGGGAGCGGTGCTGACGGGCATCATCCAGTCCTCCTCCGCCTCCGTGGGCATTCTGCAGGCCCTGTCCGTCACCGGCGGCGTCAGCTATGCCGCCGCCATCCCCATCATCATGGGCCAGAACATCGGCACCTGCGTCACGGCCATGCTGTCCTCCGTGGGCACCAACAAAAACGCCCGCCGGGCCGCCGTGGTACACCTGATGTTCAACGTCATCGGCGTGGTGGTGCTGCTGTCGGTGTTCTGCATCGTCAAGGCCATCTTCGCCCCGGCGATCCTGGACCGGCCCGCCACCATGTACGGCATCGCCGTCGCCCACTCGGTGTTCAACATCCTGTGCACCGCCATGCTGCTGCCTGCCGGAAATCTGCTGGAAAAGCTGGCCATCCGGCTGGTGCCCGACGCCCAGCGCCGGGAGGAGACGTCCGAGCTGGACGCCCGCCTGCTGGCCACCCCTGCCCTGGCCCTGGGCCAGGCCCGGAACGTGGCCGGGGAGATGGCCGCCTGCGCCGTCCGCGCCCTGGAAAACGCCCTGACCTCCCTGACCGGCTACACCCCGGAGCTGGCCCGGTCCATCCGGGAGGACGAGGAGCGCTGCGACCACTATGAGGACATCATCGGCACCTATCTGGTGCAGCTGAGCAGCCACTCCCTGTCGGACAGCGAGAGCCAGGAGTCCACGGAGCTGCTGAAAACCATCGGCGACTTCGAGCGCATCTCCGACCACGCCGTCAACGTGCTGGAGTCGGCGGAGGAGCTGCAGAGCAAGGGACTGTCCTTCTCCCCGGCGGCCATGGCGGAGTATGAGACCCTGGCCCGGTCCATCCGGGAGATCCTGCACCTGTCCCTGGACAGCTTCCGCCAGAACGACGCCGCCCGGGCCGCCCGGGTGGAGCCCCTGGAGCAGGTCATCGACAAGCTGAAGGAGGAAATGCGCACCCGCCACATCCTCCGTATGCGGCAGGGACAGTGCAGCATCGAGGCGGGCTTCGTGTGGGCGGACCTGCTGACGGACCTGGAGCGCACCTCGGACCACTGCTCCAACATCGCCGGCTGCGTCATTGACGCCGCCCGCCACAACCTGAACCTTCACGAGACCCTCCGGGCCGCCCAGACCCAGGACCCCGACTTCGCGGGCCGCTTCCGGGACTATGCCCAGACCTACCGCCTGCCGGAGGGGGAGTAAGAAAAAACACCCAAGCGTAAAGCAAGGCCCCCGGCGCTGCCGGGGGCCTTGTCTGCGCAAAAAAAGCTTTCTATTTGGGGGCTTTTCCTGTATAATATATATTTGCGGGCCTTTTGACAGGCCATATGAAGGGAGAGACCCATGAAACGATATCGCGTGCAGGCCCTGTGCCTGCTGCTGGCGGCGGCGCTGGCCCTGACCGGGTGCGCCGCCCGCCGGGGGGAGGAGGACACCGGCAAATTGCAGGTGGTGTGCACCCTGTTCCCCTACTACGACTTCGTCCGGGCCATCGGCGGCGACCGGGTGGAGCCATACCTGCTGGTAACGGCGGGCCGTGAGGCCCACAGCTTTGAGCCCACGCCCCTGGACGTGATCCGCATTTCCCAGGCGGACGTGTTCATCTGCAACGGCGGCGAAAGCGAGACCTGGGTGGACGACATCCTGGACGCCGCCGGGGAGAGCATCGGCTCCGTGGTGCACATGATGGACCACGCCCACGTCCTGGGGGAGGAGTTCTCCGAGGGCATGCAGGGCGGTCACGATCACGACGAACACGCCCATGACGAGCATGACGGCCACGACCACGACGGCCATGAGGAGGAGATTGAGTACGACGAGCACATCTGGACCTCCCCCCGCATCGCCATGGACCTGTGCCGGGTCATTGCCGACACCCTGGCCCAGGCGGACCCCGCCCATGCCCAGGAGTATCAGGACCGGCTCGCGGCCTATCTCCGGGAGCTGACGGACCTGGACCGGGCCTTCCGGGACACGGTGGAGGCCGGGCAGCGCCATCTGCTGGTGTTCGGCGACCGGTTCCCGCTGCTGTATTTCTGCCGGGAGTACGGCCTGGACTACCGGGCGGCCTTCCATGGCTGCTCCGGGGACACGGAGCCGTCCCTGGCTACGCTGAAATATCTCATCGACAAGGTGAATCAGGAGGACATCCCGGTGGTGTACACCATCGAGCTCAGCAGCCAAAAGGTGGCCAACGCCATCGCCGAGACCACAGGGGCCCGGGTGCTGACCTTTCATTCCTGCCAGACCCTGACCCGGCAGGAGTTCGACGGGGGCGAGACGTATCTGTCCCTGATGTGGAAAAATGTGGACGTACTGAAGGAGGGGTTGGCATGAGCGAACAGAAGGTGCTCATAGACTGCCGTGACGCGGCCCTGGGCTACGAGGGCCGCCCCATCTGGGAGCATCTGACCTTTCAGGTGCGCCGGGGGGATTATCTGTGCATCGTGGGGGACAACGGCTCCGGCAAGTCCACCCTGCTCAAGAGCATGCTGGGCCTGCTGCGGCCCCTGTCCGGGGAGATCCGCCTGGACGAAAGCCTCCGCCGGGGGGCCATCGGCTATCTGCCCCAGCAGACCCGGGCACAGAAGGACTTTCCCGCCACCGTCAGCGAGGTGGTGCTGTCCGGCTTTCTCAGCGCCCGGGGGTGGAAATTCTTCTATACCCCGGCCCAGAAGTCTCAGGCCCTGCAGCACATGGGCAAGCTGGGCATTCTGGAGCTGAAGGACAAGTGCTATCGGGAGCTGTCCGGCGGCCAGCAGCAGCGGGTGCTGCTGGCCCGGGCCCTGTGCGCGGCAGGGGACCTGCTGGTGCTGGACGAACCGGTGACGGGCCTGGACCCCGCCGCCGCCGACGACCTGTACCGCACCCTGCGGTATCTCAACCGCACCGAGGGCATGGCCGTGGTGATGGTGACCCACGACATCCGCAGCGCCCTGCGGGACGCTGCCGCCATCCTCCACGCCGGGCGGGACCAGTGGTTCCTGGGCACGCCCCGGGAATACCTGGCCTCCCCCTACGGAAAACGCTTCGGAGGTGACCTGTCATGAGCCTGCTGCTGGAAATGTTTACCTATCCCTTCATCGTCCGGGCCTTTGTGGTGGGCATCCTGGTGTCCCTGTGCGCGGCGCTGCTGGGGGTGCCGCTGGTGCTCAAGCGGTATTCCATGATCGGCGACGGATTGAGCCATGTGTCCTTCGGAGCGCTGTCCATTGCCGTGGCCTGCGGCTGGGCCCCGCTGCCGGTGTCCATCCCGGTGGTGATCCTGGCGGCCCTGGGCCTGCTGCGGCTGACGGAGCGAAGCCGCATGGGGGCCGATGCCGCCATTGCGGTGGTGTCCGCCTCGTCCCTGGCCGCCGGCGTCATCGTCACCAGTCTCACCACCGGCATGACCACGGACGTGGACAGCTATATGTTCGGCTCCATCCTGGCCATGGACCGGGCGGACGTGGCCCTCAGCGCCGGGCTGTCGGCGGCGGTGCTACTGCTGTTTGTGCTGTTCTACCACAAGCTGTTTGCCATCACCTTTGACGAGAGCTTTTCCCGGGCCACCGGCGTCCGGGTGGGGCTGTACAACACGTTTCTGTCGGTGCTGACGGCCCTGACCATCGTGCTGGGTATGCGGATGATGGGCGCCATGCTCATCTCCAGCCTGGTGATCTTCCCGGCTCTTTCCGCCATGCGGGTGAGAAAGAGCTTTCGGGGTGTGGTGATTCTGGCGGGCATTCTGGCGGTGGCCTGCTTCTGCGCGGGGCTTACCGCGTCGTACCTGCTGAGCACCCCGGTGGGCGCCACGGTGGTCATTGCGGACCTGGCAGCGTTTCTGATCTGCTGCGTCATCGGGAAAAAATAAAAGACAACATCCGGACCCTCTGGCCCGGATGTTGTTTTTTCAGATGTTCATATACCGGTAATCCCTCCGCAGGATGTTCCGGAAGAAGGGGATGGCCAGAACGATGTCGGCGGCGATCCAGGCCATGGGGTCCGCCGCGCACAGGGCGTAAAACGCCAGAGGATTTGCCTGGGCGCTGACAACGCCTCCGGCCACGGCGGCGGGAAGGGTCAGGCACACGGCGATCCGGGCCACCAGCTCCGCCGCACCGGCCCCCAGCACGAACCGGGACCGGCCGATGCCCTGGATGCAGTTGCGCACCACGAAAATGAAGCCCAGGAACAGGTACATGGCGTAATCCACATACAGGAAGGTGTTGCCGTATCGCACGGTGTCCGCCGTGATCTTGTCGGCGGACAGGAAGATCCGCAGATAGGCGTTGCCCAGGGTCAGCAGCAGGCCGATGCCCACGGCCATCGCCGCCAGCAGCGACACCATCACCAGGGACTGCAGGGCCCCCTTGCGGATGCGGTCGTGGTTTCCGGCTCCCAGGTTCTGGGCGGTGAAGCTGGTCATGGCCGTGCCCAGGGCGTTCATAGGCGTTGCTGTCAGGTTGAACAGCTTGTTGGCCGCACCGAAGCCCATCTGGGCGGAGGAGGACACCATGACGCCATCCAGCATGTCGAACTGCACCACCACGCTCTGCATGACGATGATGCCAATGGCCAGCACCGAGAATTGCAGCCCCAGGGGCACGCCCTGCACCACATGGCGGCGGATATCGCCCCGGGTGATCTGCATGTCCTCCCGGTGCAGCCGCAGCTGAGGATACTTGGCAAAGGCGTAGATGAAGCACGCCACCGTGCTGATCAGCTGGGCCGCCACCGTGGCGATGGCCGCCCCGGCCACGCCCCACCGGAACACCATGATGAACAGCAGGTCCAGCCCCACGTTCAGCACCGTGGAAAACAGCAGGAATAGCAGCGGCGTCAGGGAGTCACCCATGCTGCGCAGAAAGGCGCAGATGAAGTTATAAAACAGCTGCGCGCCGATACCGGCGAAGATGATGAAGCAATAGGTATACGCGGCGCGATACACCTCGGCATTGTCCGGGGTCACGTTGATCCACGCCAGCATAGGATTCAGCAGCGCCAGGGCCAGGGCCGTCAGCAGCACCGTCAGCACCGCCGACAGAATGATCTGGGTGGCCAGGGACCGGCGCACGCCTGCCTGGTTCCGGGCGCCCACCTGGCAGGACGTCACCACGCAGAAGCCCGCGCTGACGCCGAAGGCGAACTGCAGAAAGATGAACACCAGCGACGTGGTGTCGTTGACCCCGGCCACCTCCTGGGCCGTCAGGGTCTGGCCCACAATGGCTGTGTCACTGATGGAGTATACCTGCTGCAGCAGATACGACAAAATCACCGGCAGCGAAAAGATCAGGATCGTTTTCCAGCACGTCCCTTTTGTCAGGTCCATGGGCCCGAACAGGGACTTTTTCGTCTTTTCCATATCAAAAACCTCCGATTCAAAGGAACAAATGATTATAGCCCCGCCGCCCCCGGGTCGTCAAGCAGCAGAACCCACAAGAATTTTGTCATTTTCACTGAAAAAACAGACACTTTTATGGCGTATATCCACAATAAATATTAGGCATGCTAATATCAGATATGTGAGATTCATTCTTTACTTCTGACCGCCCATTGGGTATAATAAGAGGCTGTTGGCGGTGGAAACCCGCCAAAAATTCTGTTATGATGTAGATGAGGAGACGAAGACATGTCAAATTGCGCGATCGTGGGTATCAACTGGGGCGACGAGGGCAAGGGCCGCATGGTGGACTACCTCACCCAACAATATGACGTGGTGGTGCGCTATCAGGGCGGCGGCAACGCCGGGCACACGGTCATCAACGAAAAGGGCAAGTTCGCCCTGCATCTGCTGCCCTCCGGCATTTTCCGCTCCGGCGTCATGAACATCCTGGGCAACGGCGTGGCCCTGGACTGCGAGAATCTGCTCAAGGAGATCGACACCGTCCGCCAGGGCGGCGTGGACATCACCCCCGAGAACCTGATGGTCAGCGAACGGGCCAGTCTGCTGCTGCCCTGGCACCGGGAGCTGGACGCCCTGGAGGAGCAGCGTCTGAAGGATAAGAAGTACGGCTCCACCAAGCAGGGCATCGCCCCCTTCTATTCCGACAAGTACCAGAAGAAGACGGTTCTGGCCGGCGAGCTGCTGTACCCCGACCATCTGCGGGCCCATCTCCAGGACCTGCTGGAGTGGAAGAACCTGATCCTCCGGGAGGTCTACGGGGCCAAGGGCTACACCATGGACGAGATGATGGCCTGGGTGGAGCAGTACGGCCAGCGGGTGAAGCCCTATGTGGCCGACACCAGCCGCTATCTCCACCAGGCCCAGGCCGACGGCAAGTCTATCCTGTTCGAGGGCCAGCTGGGCGCTCTGCGGGACCTGGACTACGGCATCTATCCCTACACCACCTCCTCCAACACCATCGCCTCCTATGCCCCGGTAGGCTCCGGCCTGCCCGGCGCATCTATCGACGAGGTGGTGGGCGTGGTGAAGGCCTATTCCTCCTGCGTGGGCGAGGGTCCCTTTGTCTGCGAGTGGTTCGGCGCCGACGCCGAGAAACTCCGGGACGCCGGTGATGAATACGGCGCCAAGACCGGCCGTCCCCGCCGGGTGGGCCCCATCGACCTGGTGGCCACTCGCTACGGCGTCCGGATGCAGAACGCCACCAACATCGCCCTGACCAAGCTGGATATCCTCAGCTACATGGACCGGATCCCCGTCTGCGCCCACTATGAGATCGACGGCCAACAGACCGACGAGTTCCCCTTCCCGGTGCTGCTGGACCAGGCCAAGCCCGTCACCGAGTACGTCCCCGGCTGGAACTGCGACATTTCCGCCGCCCGCACCTGGGAGGAGCTGCCCCAGGCCGCCCGGGACTATGTGGAGTATGTGGAGCGGGCCATCGGCTGCCGCATCGGCTATGTCTCCGTGGGCGCGGAGCGGGACAGCCTCATCGTCCGCTGAAAATCACAGAAACGGAGGACTGTTATGTCCCACGACGTTTATGAATCCCCCCTGGCCGGGCGCTACGCCTCGCCGTATATGCTGCACCTGTTCTCTCCGGATATGCGCTTCCAGACCTGGCGGCGGCTGTGGACGGCCCTGGCCCGGGCCCAGCACCAGCTGGGCCTGCCGGTAACGGAGGAGCAGGTCCGCCAGCTGGAGCAGCACATCACCGATATCGACTATGATACCGCCCGACAGCGGGAGCGGGAGGTCCGCCACGATGTCATGGCCCATGTCTATACCTACGGCAAGGCCGCGCCTCTGGCGGCGGGCATCATCCACCTGGGGGCCACCAGCTGCTATGTCACCGACAACGCCGACCTGATCCTGTACCGGGACGGGCTGGTGTATCTGCGGGGCCAGCTGCTGGCGGTGATGAAGAACCTCTCCGCCTTTGCGGAAAAATACGCCGCCGCCCCCACCCTGGGCTATACCCACTATCAACCGGCCCAGCCGGTGACCGTGGGCAAGCGGGCCGCCCTGTGGCTCCAGGATCTGCTGTCGGATCTGGAGGAGCTGGACTTTGTCCTGGGCAGCCTGCGGTTTCTGGGCTGCCGGGGCACCACCGGCACCGAGGCCAGCTTCATGGACCTGTTTGACGGGGACGAGGCAAAGATCGACGAGATGAACCGCCGCATTGCCGCCGAGTTCGGCTTTGACGCCTGCTTCACCGTCTGCGGCCAGACCTATCCCCGGAAGGTGGACGCCCGGATCCTGAACTGCCTGTCCTCCATAGCCCAGAGCGTCTACCGCATGGCCAACGACATCCGCCTGCTGCAGCACGACCGCCAGCTGGAGGAGCCCTTCGAGGAGCATCAGATTGGCTCCTCCGCCATGGCCTACAAGCGCAATCCCATGCGCTGCGAGCGCATCTGCTCCCTGAGCCGCTATCTCATGGCCGACGCCATGAACGCCCCCATGACCGCCTCCGTCCAGTGGATGGAGCGCACCCTGGACGACTCCGCCAACCGCCGCCTGTCCATGCCCGAGGGCTTTTTGTGCGCCGACGCCATTCTGCGCCTGGCCCAGAACGTCACCAACGGCCTGCGGGTCAACGAAAAGGTGGTGGACAAGACCATCCGGGAGTATATGCCCTTCCTGGCCACGGAGAACCTGATGATGGAGGCCGTCAAGCGCGGCGGCGACCGTCAGCAGCTCCATGAGCGGGTGCGGGTACACTCCATGGCCGCCACCGCCCGGATGAAGGACGGCGAGCCCTGCGACCTGCTGGACCGTCTGGCCGGTGATCCGGCCTTCGGCATGACCCGGCCGGAGCTGGACCGGCTGATGGACCCCGCCCGCTACATCGGCCGCTGCCCCCAGCAGGTCCGCGCCCTGCTGGACCGCATCGCCCCCCTGCTGGAGGGCGCATCCTCCGCCGACGGCGGCGTCAGCCTGTAAAAAGCAAAACAAAGCCAGGGATACCGCCGTATCCCTGGCTTTGTTTTGTCCGAAAGTGTCCTATAACACAGAGTGCCCCGGCTTTCGCCGGGGCACTCTGTGTTATATCAGTTTCTTCTGTTTCCCTTAATAGGAGCCCAGGTCGGCGGACTTGTCGCCCTGGGGGTCCACACCGAACTTATAGTCGTTGCCGGGCAGGATGGCGTTGAGGATCACGCCCGCCAGGGCGGCGATGGCCAGGCCGGTCAGGGTGACGTCTGCGCCGCCCACGGTGAAGGTGATGCCGCCGGTGGAGCTGAAGCCCAGGCCGCTGACGAAGATCACCGCCGCGATGATGAGGTTCCGGGACTTGGTCAGGTCCACCTTGTTTTCCACCACGTTCCGCACGCCCACCGCGGAGATCATACCGTACAGGATGAAGCTGACGCCGCCCACGATGGCGGTGGGGATGGAGTTCACCAGGGCGTCGAACTTGGGGGAGAAGGACAGGATGATGGCGTACAGGGCGGCCAGGCGGATGACCCGGGGGTCATAGACCCGGGACAGGGCCAGCACGCCGGTGTTCTCGCCGTAGGTGGTGTTGGCGGGGCCGCCGAACATACCGGCCACCATGGTGGCCAGGCCGTCGCCCAGCAGGGTGCGGTGCAGGCCGGGGTCAGCGATGAAGTTCTTGCCGGTGGTGGAGGAGATGGCGGACATGTCGCCGATGTGCTCCATCATGGCGGCGATGGCGATGGGGGCCATCACCAGGATGGCGGTCAGGTCAAACTTTGCCAGGACGAAGTGCTGCAGGCCCACGAAGTTGGCGCCGCCGACCTCGGTGAAGTCCACCTTTCCGGCGATCAGGGCCACGATGTAGCTGCCTACCACACCCAGCAGGATGGGGATGATCTTGACCATGCCCTTGCCCCAGATGTTGGCCACCACGATGATGGCGATGGCCACCAGAGCCAGCCACCAGCAGGTGGAGGCGTTGGCGATGGCGGAGCCGGACAGGTTCAGGCCGATGAGGATGATGATGGGTCCGGTGACGATGGGGGGGAAGAAGCGCATGACCTTCTGGGGACCCACCAGCTTGAACAGCAGGGCCAGGATCAGATACAGGGCGCCGGCCACCACAATGCCGCCCAGGGCGTAGGGCAGCTTTTCCTCGCCGCTCATGCCGGCGAACTTGCCCACATCCAGGCTGGCCACCGCCTCAAAGCCGCCCAGGAAGGCGAAGGAGGAGCCCAGGAAGGCGGGAACCTTCAGCTTGGTGCACAGGTGGAACAGCAGGGTGCCGAGACCGGCAAACAGCAGGGTGGTCTGGATGGACAGGGGCAGACCGTACTTGGTGACCAGGATGGGCACCAGCACGGTGGCGCCGAACATGGCGAACAGGTGCTGCAGGCCCAGCACCAGCATCCGGGGAACACCCAGCTCCCGGGCGTCGTAGATGGCGTCTTGTCCAAGGTTTTTCTTCATGTGACAGTTCCTCTCTTTCTTTTGCGCTGATCTATGTGATGTTTATTGCTGACGGAAGGGTGGATAATGGCCAAAAAAAATGACCGGTAAAAATACCGGTCAGAAGGGAAAAACGGAAATAAAAACAGCGGGAGCGGAGATTTTGCTGCGCAGAACGTTGAACTTCATCTCGATCACTCCCCTCAGAATTTTCTTGCCTATTATACGGGACCGGAGGGCAAATTGCAATGCATTCTTTTCCCAAGAAAACGGCGCATAAGCGCCGCCTTGCTTGTCTATTCTGCATAATAAAGGCCCCGCAGCAGCCGCCCGGCCATGCGGCGGCCCAGCTGCGGCAGGTCGAACCCGCCCTGATAGATGCGCCACTCGAACAGGGCTCCCCGGTGCAGCACCACCAGCTCCTCCACCACCTGATCCGGGTCGTGGGAGGGGTGGATGCTGCCCTCCTGCTGGCACAGCGTCACCAGCTCCAGCAGCACCCGGAAGTATACCCGCCCGGCGTTTTTCTGCAGCACCCGCTGCTCCGGATACCGCAGCCCGTGGATAAACGCCTTATACAGCACCGGGTCCGACACGCTGATCTCCAGGGACCGGCCCACAAAGTCCAGCAGCTTCTCCCGGGCGGGCCGGGCGGTGTCCGCCAGATATGCCTCCTCCAGCTCGCTGTATGCATCGTCCACATGGCTGGTCACCTGAATGGCCAGCTCGTCCTTGCTTTTGAAATAGTGATAGATGTTGCCCACGGAGCATCCGGCGGTCTGGGCGATCTCCTCCACGGAGACGTTTTCAAAGCCCTCCCGGTCAAACAGGTCCAGGGCGGCGCTCTGGATGCGGCTGCGCATCTCCAGGGCCTGGCGTTTTCTTGCGGTCATTCTCTCGGACATAGTCGTTCCTCTTGCAAATCCTGTGATACATCTATATTATCGCTTTGAACAGGCAAAGTCAAGCCCCCGGGGCCACCGGGCGCTAAGCGCGGCGGCCCCGGGGAAAGGGACTTTGCCCTTGTCTGACGGACTATTCCATCTCCGCCAGGGCGGCGTTGTACAGATCGTTGCGGGGCAGGCCGGTGTCCTCCGCCACCCGGCGGACGGCGTCCTTCATCCGGGCTCCCTCCTGCCGCAGGCGCAGCACCTGCCGCACCCCCTGGTCCAGAGTCACCGCCGGGGCGGCGGCTTTTTCGGCTCCGGCCACCACCAGGACGTATTCCCCTCTTGGCTCCTTCTCCTGATACAGCTCCACCGCCTGGGCCAGGGTGGTGCGCACCGTCTCCTCGTGGAGCTTGGTCAGCTCCCGGCACAGGGCCACGGGCCGGTCCCCCAGCACCTCCAGCATATCCGCCAGGGTGGGCCGCAGCTTGTGGGGGGCCTCGTGGAATACCATGGTCCGCTCCTCATGGGACAGCTCCTCCAGCCGGGTGCGGCGCTCCTTTTTATTGGCGGACAAAAATCCCTCGAAGCAGAAGCGTCCGGTGGGCAGGCCCGACACCGCCAGGGCGCACACGGCGGCGCAGCAGCCGGGGATGGCCTGCACGGTGATGCCCTGCTGCCCGCACAGGCGCACCAGGTCCTCTCCGGGGTCGCTGATGGCCGGGGTGCCGGCGTCCGTCACCAGGGCGCAGCTCTCCCCGCCCAGCAGGCGCTCCACAATGGCGGGGCCGGCGGCGGCCCGGTTGTGCTCATGATAGCTGACCAGGGGCTTCCGGATGTCAAAATGGTTCAGCAGCCGCAGGGACACCCGGGTGTCCTCGGCGGCGATAAAATCGGCCTGGGCCAAAGTCTCCACCGCCCGGGGAGACAGGTCCCCCAGGTTGCCGATGGGCGTGGCCACCAGATATAGGATTCCGGCCATGCTTCATTCCTCCTTGTCTCGAAAATACGCCCGGCGGACGTCCTCGGTTTCGCCGCCGTCGGGGCCATGCAGCAGCAGCGGCGGCTCCACGGTGAGGCCCACGCCGCCGCCCAGCCGGGCCTCCAGCAGAAACAGCGACGGTGGGGCCGCCGCCGTGTGGTGCACAAAGCGCAGGCGTTTGGGCTCCAGCCGCACCCGCCGCAGCTCCTCCAGCACGTCCGCCAGCCGGTCCGGCCGGTGCACCAGACAGAAGCTGCCGCCCCAGGTCAGGGCCCGGGCCGCTGCGGCGCACAGCTGGGAAAGGGTGCAGTCCGTCTCCGCCCGGGCGGTGCGGCGGGCGGCATCGGGGGCCACGGCCCCGGCGTCCGGCGGGAAATACGGCGGATTGGCCACCGCCAGCCGGAAGCGCCCCGGCGGCAGCAGTCCCTGCCGCAGGTCCCCCTCCAGGCAATGCATCCGGCCCTGAAGGCCGTTTTCCTCCGCCGTCCGCCGGAACAGGGCGCAGGCCTGCGGCTGAAGCTCCACCCCGGTGACCGTCAGCTCCGGCTCCCGGGCCAGCAGCAAAAGGCTCAGAAGCCCCGTTCCGGCCCCCAGCTCGCACACGGCCATGCCCCGCCGCAGCCGGGGAAAGGCCCCCAGCAGGAACGTGTCCGTGGAGGGGCGGAACAGCCCGTCGTCGTATAGAAATGTGTACCCTCCCGGCCAGAGTCGGTCCCGGTGCTCCATGGCGTCGCCCTCCCCGGTGTTTTCTCCTATTGTAATATACTTTTTCACAGGACGCAAGGCCATCCCTGGCCCCGGGACTGTAAACCGCCACGAAAAATGAAAGTTTCCGGATATTTCCCACCGGCAGGGGGTTGCAATTTTGGATTTTCATGATACAATATGCTCATAATCTAAATGGAGGTGCTACTATGGCTTATCAGATCGGCTCTGCTTGTGTCAGCTGCGGCGCTTGCGCTGACGTCTGTCCCGTGGGTGCTATTTCCCAGGGTGACGATCGTTATGTGATCGATGCTAACGCCTGCCTGGACTGCGGTACCTGCAGTGATACCTGCCCCAACGGCGCTATCAATCCTGCTGACTAATTACATCAGTCTGAAAAAAATCCCCGGTGCAGACGCACCGGGGATTTTTTTACCCCGCCGGGGGAGTGCCGCGCTTGGAGATGGAGCCCAGCTCAGCGGATTCAAGGTACGCGCTGACGGTGCCGTCCGCCTGCTGATACACGATGAATAGTCCCGGCTCAAAGTTCTGGGTGGCATACGGAATGCTCCGCTGGTCCAGGGCCGTGGCATAGGGATACCGCCATTTCATCTGCCGGTGCAGATACGGCTGATCCATCATCTGCACCGGATTCTTCTCCATGGGCGGCACGGTCTCCCGCCAGTACAGCAGATAGCCCCGGATATTTTCCCCCTTCCGGGGCAGGGACCACTCGGCAAAAAGGTACAGGCCGACGCTGGACGGAATGTCCGGCCACAGCCAGTCGGTATACTGGGCCTGTTCCTGCCGGACCAGGCTCTGCATGGGTGCGGCCATCGTGCCCTCCGGCCCGTCATACAGGATATACCCGCTGAGGGCTTCCTCCACATAGGCATCATAAGGGTAGTGGGGCACCAGCCACAGTCCGTCGGTGTCCCCGGACCAGGAATCGCCCTCATATCGGAAATAGGTCAGGATGGCCCAGCGGTCCGGCCCGTTATCGCCGGGCGTCAGCAGGGCCGCCCGCCAGAACTGGATGGTCTGGCCGCTGAGGGGCTTCTTCACCGGCTCCTGCATCCAAACCGTCTGGGTCACCCCGGACAGGGACAGCACGTCCTCGTCCGACAGGTCGTCCAGCAGCTCCCGGGGCAGGTTCAGCCCCTCCAGCCGGTCCCGGACGGCCTGGGCCGTCTGAGACGGCTCCTGCCGCGGCCTGTAGTCCATGGGAAGCCTTTGACCCAGGGCCTGGCCCAGCAGCACCGCCGCCAGCACCAGCACCAGATATCCCCCCGCCAGCCACCGGCCGTCCAGCCGCACCGGCGCGGCCTCCACCGCATAGCCGCAGTTGTCCAGGGCACGGGTCAGCCGGGTCAGCTGCCGCAGAATGATGATATACAGCGCCAGCAGCAGCCACACCGCCAGTCCTTGTAAGGTCTGGCCCAGCAGGCCGGTGAGGATCAGCACCCCGTACCACAGCACCAGGGCCCCCGCCGCCTTGGCGGAGGGCTTTTCCTGCCCGGCCTTGCGGCCGATCTCCTTCATGCCCCACCACAGGCCCAGGCACACCAGCCAGAACAGGATGCTCAGAGTCCAGGCTATGGCCGTCTCCAGCCAGGGGACCAGCCGGGACAGGACGGTGCCCATGACGACGGCATAGCCCCCCCGCAGCGCCGCCAGGGCTATGGACAGCCGCCAGCAGCTGCGCAGGCAGCCGTTCTCCTGCCGCAGGGTCCGGAACCCCAGCACCAGCAGGATGCTGCCCACCATGGGCAGAAGATGCTGCAGATTCCAGAAGTTCAGGGTGATGCCGGTCAGTCCGATGCCCCACAGGACGCAGCGCATGGCCTGCCGCCAGGGGGTCACCCGGGCCGCCGGCAGCTGCTCCTCCGGCAGCTGCTCCAGCAGGGTCTGCATATCCCGGTCAAAGCGGATGTCGTCCGTCACAGCAGGTCACCTCCCAACAGCTTCCGCAGTCTCTGCCGCAGGCGGTACAGCCGCCCCTCGGCGGCCCGCTCCGTGATGCCCAGCTCTGCGGCGATCTGGGCGGTGGATTGGCAGTAGTAATACTTCCGGAAGAACAGCTGCTCCTCCTCGCGGCCCAGGGACCGGATGGCCGTCTGAAGCTGTTCCCGCCGGTCCTTTTGCAGCAGGGCCTCCTCGGCGCTGCCGTCTCCGTGGGGCATGGTCTCGTCCAGGGGCTCCTCCCTCCGCAGCTGCCTGGCCCGGTTCAGGGCCATGTTCCGGGCCAGCACCGTCAGCCACGGCACGAACTGCCCCCGCTCCGGCGCATAGTCCCCGGCCCGCTGCCACAGGCGCAGGGAGATATCCGCCAGGCACTCCTCTCGCTCCCGGGGGTCTGTCAGAATGGGTTTCAGGATATATTGCAGCAGCGGTCCGTGCCGCCGCAGCAGGGTCTGCAGGGCCGCCTGGTCCCCGGCGGCGATCTGCGCCATCAGCTGCTTGTCGTCCATGTCCGTCGCCTCCCTGTTTCTCTCTACTCTATAGTACACACCGCAGGGCCGAAACCCACGGCAATTTTTCTCACTTTTGAACACATATTAACACAAAACACCGCCTTGCGCCAGGGGGGGCGGTGTGTTATACTATGTATAACAACACACTGGGCAATTGTGCCCATTTTTTCAGAAAGAGAGAGACCATGACCACCAAAGATTACCAGACCCGCAGTCCCCTGCGCATATTCCTGTCCTATTTCCGCCCCCACCGGCGGCTGTTCCTGCTGGATATCAGCTGCGCCTTCTTCATCGCCGTCATCGACCTGGCCTTTCCCCTGATCTCCCGCACCGCCATGTACCACTGGCTGCCGGATAAGCAGTTTTCCATTTTCTTCACGGTCATGGCCCTGGTGGTGGCGGCCTTTGTCCTCCGGGCGGGGCTTTACTTCATCGTGGGCTACTGGGGCCACACCTTCGGCATCCTGGTGGAGGCCGATATCCGCCGGGACCTGTTCGCCCATATGCAGGACCTGGGCTTTGACTTTTACGACAAAAACCGCACCGGCCAGCTGATGAGCCGCCTGACCACGGACCTGTTTGAGCTGACGGAGCTGGCCCACCACGGGCCGGAGGACCTGTTCATCTCGCTTGTCACCATTGTGGGGGCGCTGGCGGTGATGTTCTCCATCCAGTGGCGGCTGGCCCTGGTGGTGTGCTGCATCATCCCCGTGTTCCTGCTGGTGGTGGTGTACCGCCGCCGCCAGATGTCCCAGGCCTCCTGGGCCGCCAAGCAGAAAACCGGCGCCATCAATGCCGAGATCGAGTCCGGCCTCTCCGGTGTCCGCACCACCAAGGCCTTCGCCAACGAGGCCCAGCAGCAGCGGCGGTTCGACGGGGCCAACGAGGTGTTCAAAACCTCTAAGCGCAATTTCCACAAGGAAATGGGCTTTTTCAACGCCAGCATGGAGCTGTTCATCAGCCTGCTGTCCGTGGCGGTGATTGCCGCAGGCGGCTGGCTGATTATGAAGGACCGGCTGAACTACATCGACCTGATCACCTTCAGCCTGTATATCACCACCTTCATCAGCCCCGTCCGGAAGCTGGCCAACTTCGCCGAGATGTTCTCCAACGGCTTTGCGGGCCTGCACCGGTTCATCGAGCTGATGGCCACGGAGCCCACCATTCAGGACGCCCCCGACGCCGTGGAGCTGACGCAGGTGCAGGGCCGGGTGGCCCTGGAGAACGTGCACTTCTCCTATGACGACGGCAGCCCCGAGGTGCTCCACGGGGTGGACCTGACGGTGCAGCCCGGGGAGACGGTGGCCATTGTCGGCCCCTCCGGCGGCGGCAAAAGCACCCTGTGCCAGCTGGTCCCCCGGTTTTACGACCCCGACAGCGGCGTGGTATCCGTGGACGGGACCGACGTGCGCCGCCTGACCCAGCACTCCCTGCGCCGGGCCATCGGCATCGTCCAGCAGGACGTGTTCCTGTTTGCCGACACCATTCGGGAGAACATCCGCTACGGAAAACCCGAGGCCACCGACCGGGAGGTGGAGGAGGCCGCCCGCCGGGCGGAGCTGTATGACGACATCGCCGCCATGCCCAACGGGTTCGACACCTATGTGGGCGAGCGGGGCACCCTGCTCTCCGGCGGACAGAAGCAGCGGGTGGCCATTGCCCGGATCTTCCTGAAGGACCCGCCCATCCTGATCCTGGACGAGGCCACCTCGGCTCTGGACAGCATCACCGAGGCGAAGATCCAGCACGCCTTCGACGAGCTGAGCCGGGGCCGCACCACCCTCATCATCGCCCACCGGCTCTCCACCATCCGGGCCGCCCACCGCATCCTGGTGATCCGGGACGGCCGCATCGCCGAGCAGGGCACCCATCAGCAGCTGCTGGCGGCAAACGGGGCCTATGCCGGACTCTATCACACCCAGAATCTGGGGGAATACCATGGATAAACGGGAAATGCTGGACCGGCTGGCGGCAAACGGCGATGAGCGATTGCTGCTGGGCCGGGTCTGGGATAAATATGAACAGTGCCGGCGGCGGAATCTGCCGGAGGGGACGGGCTTTCTGTCCCCGGCGGAGCAGGCGGCGGCCCAGCGGCTGCTGAACGCCCTGTCCGTGACGGAGGGCTACGCCTTCTGGGGCGGGTACGACGGCGCCCAGCGGCGGCAGCTGTGGTTCCTGCCGGAGTGGCAGGAGGCCCCGGAGGAGGACGCCGTCCGGGTGGTCCGGGCCTCGTTTTATGAGGAGGACGCCCTGACCCACCGGGACCTTCTGGGCAGTCTCATGGCCCTGGGCCTGACCCGGGAGACCCTGGGGGATATCCTGGTGTTTCCCCGCTGGGCCGACGTACTGGCCACGGCCCCGGCGGCGGAACTGCTGCTGTCGGACTGGACGGACGCCGGACGGGTGCGGCTCCATACGGCCCCGCTGCCCCTGGCCCAGTTGACGCCGCCCCAGGAGAAAACCAAGGAAATCCGCGACACGGTGTCCTCCCTGCGGCTGGACAGCGTGCTGGCCGTTGGCTTTTCCCTGAGCCGGGGAAAGGCCGCCGAGGCGGTGACCTCCGGAAAGGTCCAGGTAAACTGGACCGACTGCCAGAAGCCGGACCGCCCGGTGGCCCAGGGCGACACCCTGACCCTGCGGGGACTGGGGAAATGCGTCCTGGAGGAGGTCGGCCATCAGACCAAAAAGGGCAGGGTGTTCGTCACCCTGAAGCGTTATCTATAAAAGAGGGAGAGATCACATCATGGATGAAAAGAAAATCGCCCGCATCAACCAGCTGGCCGCCAAGGCGAAAACGCCGGAGGGCCTGACCCAGGAGGAACGGGAGGAGCAGCTGCGCCTGCGCCGGGAGTATATCGACTCGGTGGTGGGCAACCTGGCCCGGGAGCTGGACAATACCTATGTGGTGGATGAGCACGGCAACAAGCGCAAGCTCCGCCGGAAGGGAGAGCAGTGATGGCCTATTCCTATGACGACCGGGACCGGGAGTTCCGGCAGTCGCCTCCCCCCAGACCGCCCCGGAAAGAGGACAACGATCTGGGGTCCTGGATTCTGATCATCTTTCTGTTCATCGTGGCATGGCCGGCGGGGCTGGCGGTGCTGCTGTCGAAGGTGCTGGGGAACGACTCCCGGCGGAAAAATGCCGCTCGAAGCACCCGGTCGACTGTGTCCCGCAGTGACCCGGCCGTGTCCCGGGCAAATCCCAACCCGTCCCAGGCCCGTCCCGGGACGGCTTCCGCCGCCGGGCGGAAGGTCACCAAAACCCCCCAGTATTCCGCAAAAGCCGCCCGGAACATGAAGATTGTGGGCCTGGTGCTGCTGTTTGCGGGGCTGGTGTCCCTGGTGGAGGGCATCGGCGCTGCCACCGGCGGCCTGAGCTGGGCCCTGCTGGCCAGCCTGTTTCCCACCATGGGCCTGGCCGCCGGAGGTCTGGGCCTGCTGCTGGCCGGAGGCGTCATGACCCGCCGGGCCCGCCGCTTCGGCAAGTATCTGGCCTGTGCCCACGGGCAGGAGGCGGTGTCCCTGAAAAAGCTGGCGGAGGCGGCGGATGTGTCCCCCCGGAAGGTGGAAAACGACCTGGAGATCATGATCGAAAAGGGCCTGTGGGGCGAAAATGCCTATCTGGACCTGGGAAGCGATATGCTGTTCCGGTCCCCGGAGGCGGCGGACGCCTTCTTCGGAAAAAAGAAGCAGGAGCAGGAGGTTCAGGAGCCGCCCCAGGCGGAGCAGGGCTATTCCGGCGTCCTGCGGGACATCCGCCGGGCCAACGACCGCATCGCCGACCCCGTTCTCAGCCAGAAAATTGACCGGCTGGAGGAGGTGGCGGGGAAAATCTTCCGCATCATCGAGAAGGAGCCCGCCAAAAAGGCCAAGGCCAGCACCTTCCTGAATTACTATCTGCCCACCACCCAGAAGCTGCTGGACTCCTATGCCGAGTTTGAGGAGGCAGGCGTCAGCGGCGAGAATCTGAACCAGGCCAAGGCCAAAATTCAGAGCACCATGGACAGCATCGTGGCGGGGTTCGAGCGGCAGCTGGATGAGCTGTACCGGGCCGACGCCATGGACATCGACAGCGACATCCGGGTCATGGAGACCATGCTCCGCCGGGACAGCGCCACCGTGGCCGACGATTTCGGCCTGGGCGGAAGCACGGCGGTGCAGCAGGAGGAAGAATAATATCACGGAAATAAGGAGGAAAAGCCCCATGAAGCGTGTTTTTGCCCTGATTTTAGCCCTGTGCATGGCCTGCGCCCTGTTTGCCTGCGGGAAGAAACAGACGGAGGTGGCCCCCGGCGGAGATAGTCCCACGGTGACCCCCGGGGCCACGGACCCGGGAAGCGGCCCGGCGGAAAATCCCGGCGGCAGTACCGGTGTGCCCGGCGGTGCAGGCAGTACCGGAAATGCCGGAAACGGCGGAAATACCACCGGCAGTACCGGCAGCGGCTGGGCCGGCACCCGGGTGGCGGTGATCTATTTTTCCTGCACCGGCAGCACCCGGACGGCGGCAGAGCGCATCCGGGACATGACCGGGGCGGACCTGTATGAGCTGACCCCGGAGCAGCCCTACACCAGCCAGGACCTGAGCTATAACAACGATGCCTGCCGGGCCAGCCAGGAGCAGAAGGACCCCGCCGCCCGGCCCCGGATCGCGGGCCAGCCCCTGGACCTGTCCCAGTATGGCACCATCTATCTGGGCTATCCCATCTGGTGGGGGACCGCGCCCCGGATCATCAATACCTTCCTGGATACCTATGACCTGACCGGGAAAACCATCCGGCCCTTCTGCACCAGCGGCAGCAGCGGCATCGAGACGTCGGTGGCGGATATCCGGGCGGCGGCGCCGGAGGTCAACGTGACGGACGGCCTGCGGGTGGACGACCCCGACGGCAGCGCCCTGAAGGCCTGGGTGCTGGGGTAATAAGAGCTTGTCAAAAAAGGGCGTTGCCTTTTTTGACAAAAGAGATTTCGCTCCGACCCGTGCGTTTTCACGCAAAAATGCGCGAAAACACACTCTCTCCGCGCAAAGTATTTTTCGCGACGTACACGCCCAACGGAAGTCCCCTTGGGGGGCGCCGCCGCGAAAAATGGATGGAACACGATTCGCGGCCTGCGGGCCGCGAACTCTGCGAGGCGTTTTTGACAGCCTGGAATAAGAGGAGTCCGGCGCGTGCCGGGCTCCTTTAATCTGTAGCCTGTAAAAAACCCACCTGCCGGAGGTCCGGCGGGCGGGTGCTGGTTTATTCGGCGGGATGGGGCGCGATCGCCATCAAGCCTTATTGCTTTGCCAGATCGGAGAAATAGTCCTCCAGGGCGGATTCCGCGTAAGCGCAGCAGTTGCCGTCGCAGTCCTTGGCCCGGGAGGAAATCGCCTCGGCCAGCACCGGATCGGTATCCGCCGTCATTTCCGCAAGCTGTGCGCTGTCCAGCGTGGTCCTGCCGGGAACGTAGGTGTCCTGGGCGCTCATGGTGCCGAAGCTGTCCAGGAAATACCGGTCTCCGGCTTCGTCATACACGACATACAGCACCGTGTTATAGTCGGTGATGGGGTGATATTTTTCCCCGCTGCCGTCATAATCCCGCAGGAAAACCAGAAGCTCGGTTCCGCTGGTAAACAGGGGATAGTCGGGAGAGGTCGCCTCGGAACAGCCGCCCTGCACCAGGGTGAAGCTCCGGGGAAGCTCCCCTTTGTAGGACTCCTGAACGGACGCGTCAAAGAACGTGACCCAGTTGTGCAGGTCCTCTCCCTGCCAGTCGCCCACCGTGACACGGGCCACGGCGTCCGCCTCCCGGAAGGCGTCGGACACGGAATAGCAGCGCTCAAACATGGAATTGATCTGCATCTCCCCCCACCGGCTGGGGGGCAGGACGGGCTCGTGGGCCGCGCAGGCCGTTACGGACAGCAGCATCAGGGCCACCAGAAGCGCGGATAGAATTTTCTTCATATTCGTGATTCTCCTTTTTGCGTTTAGCCGGCGGACAGGCGCGCGAAATAGTCCTCCAGGTCGGTCAGACGATAGAGGTCGCCGGAGGACGCAGCCGGCCGGTCTGGGTCGGCCTGGGAGGGCGCAATGGCAGCCAGAACCGGGTCCTGCTTTGTCAGATTGTCCCTGATCTGAAGAAGCTGCTCCTGCCCCGGATGGGCAACGGCCGGGCAATCGGCGGGCTGATTGATCTGACTCCATTGGGTCATCATGCCCAGGGCGTCCAGAACGTAGGACATGCCGCTGTCGTCCCGGGTTACATACATCACCGTGGAATACGTGTTTATCAGCTCATAGGCGTCCGGATACTCCACCAGGTCGTAGGTATCCCGGTACATGGACACATCGTATTTGATCAAGAACAGCAGCAGCTGATTGCCATAGGTGAATACGGGATAGTTTCGGTAGGTCCAGGTGGAGCAGCCCTCCTGGGCCAGGACAAACTCATGGGGGATATCCCCCTTGTACACTTTTTGGACCGTTGTCCGGAAAAAGGTTCGCCCGGTGATCAGCTCCTCCTCCAGCCAATCCCCCACCGTAACAAGGGCCACCACCTCTGCGGCGTCATAGGCCTCCGACAGGGAGTAGGTGTGGGGCAGCATTCCTTGGGACTCTCCCTCCCCCCACCGGCTGGGGGGCAGAACGGGCTCGTGGGCCGCGCAGGCGGTTGCAGACAGCAGCAGGACCGCCGCTAAAAGCGCGGATAGAAATTTTTTCATGCTCGTTACCTCCTGATCTGATTTTGACCGTATGGGCTGCGGCAGGCGCACAGACGGAATACGGCGCAGCCGTCTATGCGCCCGGGGAAAGCGTTTGGGTACACCTTGCCCAAATAACGGGGGCTTTGCTTGCGGAGCTATCCGCAAAATCACGGAATATCATACGAATAAATCGTTTCCTTTCTGCAAAACGCACTATTTTACAATTATCCTGTTACATTATATATAACATATTTCCCGGGAGAAGTCAACGGCCTTCCGGGGGAGACTGGAAATCCCCGGGGAAGTGTGGTAAAATAGCAGAAAACAAGCGTGGAAAGGGTATGTGCAATGCGTATACTGGTTTTATCCGATTCCCATGGGTGCGTGGAGCCTATGGAGCAGTGCGTGGAGCGGGTGCAGCCCCAGGTGATCCTGCATCTGGGGGACTGCGTGCGGGACGCGGACCGGCTGGGGCGGCTGTATCCCCGGATCCCGCTGCTGGGGGTGCCCGGCAACTGCGACTATGGCAGCGCGGACCAGCCGGAGCGGCTGACGGAGCTGGGCGGCGTCCGCATCCTGATGATGCACGGCCACACCCGGCGCGTGAAGTCCGGCCCCATGGCGGCCATATACGCCGCCCGGGAGTGCGGGGCGGACATCCTGCTGTTCGGCCACACCCACCAGCCGGTGGTGGACCGCAGCGGCGATTTCTGGGTGATGAATCCCGGGTGCATCGGCCCCGGCGTCCGGCGGACCTATGGGGTCATCACCTTAGAGGACGGGAAGGTGGACTGTGCCGCCTTCCGCCTGTGAGAGGAGGCGGCGGACATGGGACTGCGGCTTTCGGCGGCGGGCATTTTCCTGCTGGGGGCTCTGGGTCTGCTGCTGCACTCCACCCTGCTGGAGACGGGACACATCCGGCCGGGGATGTTCTGCTTTTACACCAATCTCAGCAATCTGCTGGTGCTGGTGTATGAGCTGGCCCTGGCGGCGGTGCCGGAGGGGGCGGTGCGGCGGCTGCTGACCGGCAGCGGCGTGGCCCTGGCCATGACCCTGTGCATCTATGTGACGCACCTGATCTATCACTTTGTGCTGGTGCCGGACGCCAGGCACCGGGGGAAGAAATTCGCCGACTTCGGCGGCAGCTTCGGGAACCTGTGCGTCCACTATGGGACGCCGTGGCTGGTGGTGGGGCAGTGGCTTCTGTGGGGGAACAAGGCGGGGCTGACCGCGACCTCCGCCGCCCGGTGGCTGGTGCTGCCCCTGGCGTACTTCGTGTATGCCATGCTGCGGGCCAGGACGGGGCGGCCCATCGGCCACACGAAGCTGCTGTACCCCTACACCTTCATGGACCCGGAGAAGCTGGGGGTGAAAAAGTTCTGCCTCAGCGTCACGGCGGTGCTGGCGGGGTTCTTCCTGCTGGGCTGCCTGTTCGTGGCCCTGGGGCGGTGGATGGGATAAAGCAAAAAATGCGCCCCCGGGGCGCGTTTTTGACAAGCTGACAGGACCTCCTGCTGCGGCAGGAGGTCCTGTTTTATAGGGGTCACAGCCACACGGTCCGGCGGCACAGGGCGTCCAGGGCCTCCAGGGCCAGGTCCACCTGGCCGGGGGTGTTGTAAGGCCCGAAGGAGAAGCGGATGGCCCCGGTGGGGAAGGTGCCCAGGGTCCTGTGGGCGTTGGGGGCGCAGTGCAGCCCCACCCGCACCTGGATGCCGAACTCCCGGCCCAGGGCGTCGGCCACAAAGGCCGGGTCCGTGTTCTCCGGCACCACCGGCACCACGGCGGCCCGGTTTTCCGCCCCGGCCAGACCCACCAGCCGCAGATTGGGGATGGACGCCGCCCCCCGGAGGAACCGGTCCGTCAGGGCCTGCTCATGGGCCCGGATGGCGTCGATGCCGGTTTCCTCCAGCCAGGTCAGGGCCGCGTGAAGGCCCATGATCCCCGGCAGGTTCAGGGTCCCGGCCTCGAACCGGTCCGGCAGGAAGGACGGCACCTCCTCGGAGTGGCTGGCGCTGCCGGTGCCGCCGGACAGCAGCGGCTCCAGCTCCGCGGCCAGCTCCGGCCGCAGCAGGAAGCCCCCGGTGCCCTGGGGACCCATCAGCCCCTTGTGGCCGGTGAAGGCCAGGGCGTCCGCCCCCATGGCCTCCATGTCGATGGGGAAGGCCCCGGCGGTCTGGGCGGTGTCCAGCAGGAACAGCAGGCCGTTTTCCCGGCAGAAGGCCCCCACCTCCGCCGCCGGAAGCAGGGTGCCGCAGACGTTGCTGGCGTGGAGCATCACCACCGCCCGGGTGTTCTCCCGCAGCAGGCCGGGAAGGCGCTCCGTCATCAGCGTGCCGTCCGGGCGGCAGGGGATCCGGTCGAAGGTGACGCCCCGGCGGGTCAATTGGGTCAGGGGACGCATGACGGCGTTGTGCTCCATGGCGGACACCAGCACATGGTCCCCGGGCCGCAGCAGGCCCTTCAGCAGGACGTTCAGGCTCTCGGTGATGTTCTTGGTGAACGCCACGCATCGGCTGTCCGGCCCGTGGAACAGGCGGCACAGCTGCTGGCGGGTGCGCAGCACCGTCTCCTCCGCCTGATACGCCCCCTCATAGCCGCCCCGGCCGATGTTGCAGCCGCAGCCGGTGACATAGTCGAACATGGCCTGGGCCACCTGGGGCGGCTTGGGGAAGCTGGTGCTGGCGTTGTCCAGATAAATCGGCTCCATATGGGTCCCTCCCGAAACAATACGTTGTATTTTCAAAAAAATAATGGTAGACATAAACTATTATTATATGATACAATGTCTGTTGGAATTTTTCAAGAGAGAGAGGTATTTTTCCAAATGAACATCAAACGTGAGCGCCTGCATATCGTCATTGCGGGCCTGATCATCGGCGTCATTGCGTCGCTGCTGGTCTTTTTCGGCAACCCTGCCAACATGGGCTTCTGCATCGCCTGCTTCCTGCGGGATACCGCAGGCGGTCTGGGCCTGCACCGGGCCGCCGCCGTGCAGTATATCCGGCCGGAGATCATCGGCCTGGTGCTGGGTAGCTTCGGCATCGCCCTGTTCAAGGGTGAGTTCTCCGCCAAGGGCGGCAGCGCGCCCCTGACCCGCTTCGTGCTGGGCTTTTTCGTGATGATCGGCTGCCTGATGTTCCTGGGCTGCCCCTTCCGCATGATCCTGCGCCTGGCCGGCGGCGACCTGAACGCTCTGCTGGGCGGGCTTGGCTTCGTGCTGGGCATTCTGGCGGGCGTGTTCTTCCTGAAGAAGGGCTATTCCCTGAAGCGCTCCTATTCCATGGCCAGGCTGGAGGGCTTCCTGTTCCCGGCCATCCAGGTGGTGGTGTTTATCCTGCTGGTGGCGGCTCCCGCCTTCATCTACTTCACCGAGGCCGGCGGCGGCCCCGGCGCCAAGCACGCTGCCGTGCTCATCAGCCTGGCGGCGGGCCTGATCGTGGGCGCTCTGGCCCAGCGGACCCGCCTGTGCATGGTGGGCGGCATCCGCGACGTGGTGCTGTTCCGGGAGCCCAAGCTGCTGATGGGCTTCGGCGCCATCCTGATCAGCGCCCTGGTATGCAACCTGATCCTCACCGGCGCCACCGACGGCGCCTATTTCCACCTGGCCTTTGAGGGCCAGCCCATCGCCCATACCGACGGCCTGTGGAACTGCCTGGGCATGGTGCTGGTGGGCTTTGGCTGCGTGCTGCTGGGCGGCTGCCCCCTGCGCCAGCTGGTGCTCTCCGGCGAGGGCAGCTCCGACAGCGCCGTGACGGTGCTGGGCCTGATCGTGGGCGCTGCCTTTGCCCATAACTTCGGACTGGCCTCCAGCGCGGAGGGCCCCACCGCCAACGGCAAGATCGCCGTGGTCATCGGTCTGGCCGTGGTGGCCGCCATCGGCTGCCTGAACACCTTCCGGAAGAAAGCATAAGGAGGAGACAACATGAAAGTCATCGACGCACGGGGGCTGTCCTGCCCCGAGCCCGTGGTGCTGCTGCGGGCGGCTATGCAGAGCGGCGAGGCCGCCTATCAGATCCTGGTGGACAACCACGCCTCCCGGGAGAACACCACCCGCTATGCCCAGCACCAGGGCTATCAGGTCCAGGTGCAGGAAAACGGCGGCGAATGGACGCTGACCTTTACCAAATGACCTATTTCGCAACGTTTTTTTCTCACTTCGGCGCCATGCGGTATCAGCAGCTGTGCCGGGAGCAGGGGATCGAGTGCCGGGTGATGCCGGTGCCCCGGAATCTCAGCAGCAGCTGCGGCACCTGCGTGCGGTGCGAGGGGCGGTGGCTGGAGCCCCAGGGCGAGGCCGCCGGAGACGTGGAGCGCATTGCCGCCTGGGACGGGCGGAGCTATACGCCGGTTTATCAACGGACGGAGGAATGACCATGGAAACAGAAGTGAAGCTGACCAAGCTGGCCTCCTGCGCCGGATGCGGGGCCAAGGTGGGGGCCGGGACCCTGGTGAAGCTGCTGGACGGGTTCCGGACCCATTCGGACCCCCGGCTGCTGGTGGGGTACGACAAATCCGACGACGCCAGCGTGTATCTGCTGGACGAGAACACGGCCCTGGTGCAGACCACGGACTTTTTCCCACCCATTGTGGACGATCCCTTCCTGTATGGACAGATCGCCGCGGCCAACGCCATCAGCGACGTGTACGCCATGGGCGGGGAGCCGAAGCTGGCCCTGAACATCCTGTGCCTGCCGGAGTCCATGACCCGGGAGATGGTCCAGGAGCTGCTGCGGGGCGGATACGACAAGGCCTATGAGGCCGGGGCCATCATCACCGGGGGACACACCATCCACGGCGCGGAGCCGATTTACGGCCTGGCCGTGTCCGGCTTCGTGCACCCCAAGCGGGTGCTGACCAACAGCGGGGCCCGGCCCGGGGACGTGCTGCTGCTGACCAAGCCTTTGGGCGTGGGCGTGCTGACCACCGCCGCCAAGGCGGGGCTGACGGAGCCTGCGGTGATGGACCGGATCTATCGCCAGATGGCCGCCCTGAACCGGACCGCCCGGGATATCATGGTGAAATACCGGGTCCACAGCTGCACCGACGTGACGGGCTTTGCCCTGCTGGGCCACGGCTTCGAGATGGCCCAGGGCAGCGGCTGCACCGTGCACATCCAGAGCGGCAACGTGCCCTTCCACCCGGAGGCATGGGACCTGGCCGCCATGGGCCTGATCCCCGCCGGGGCCTACCGCAACCGGGATTACGCCGAAAAGGGCGTCACCGTCCGGGGGAACGTCAGCCGCACCATGCAGGACCTGCTGTATGATCCCCAGACCAGCGGCGGCCTGCTGATGGCGGTGGATCCCGCCGACGCGGAGGCCTGCCTGCGGGAGCTGCGGGACAGCATCCCCGCCGCCAGCCAGGTGGGCTACGTCACGGAGCGGCAGGACAACTGGCTGATCCTGGAATAAGCGAACCCCCTCCGGCAATGCCGGAGGGGGCGTATTATATCAGAGGGTGCGCGGATGGTTAGTGGAGCAGCCACGGCATATAGCGCTTCAGGTACTTGAGATTGAACTCCCTGGATTCCTCCGCGAAGTCCGCCAAGGGCTGTAGACTCCCCTTGGCCAGGCAGTCCCGGGCTACGAAGGCCGTCTTAGGTTCCCACACCCGCCAATAGTCCCGTTTCAGCTTTTCCGGAGGGACATCTCCCTGAAAGTAATAGGAAGTAGGGCACTTGACGTTCTCCAGTACACGCCATGTTCCTTGTATATCGCCCGCCTCATACCAAAGACAAGGACGTATAGGATGAACAAGTTCTCTTTCACAACGATAAGAAAGAATATCGTGAGGTGTTTGAATTGTGTTCAAGACTTTTAGCGTGTACTGCATTTGAAGATCCACATCGTTTGATATCCTTGGATCTACATTCCTGCATCTTTTCGGATCTTCTTGTTTACACCATGCAGCGTGTGCATAATGATTCTCCGCATAATATGTCATATTCATCTGGCTGCGATAATTGCACCACATGTACTCCGACAGGGTCTGCGAGTAGAAGAGAACTTCTGGCAGTGTATATCCAGAACAAAGGATGATCTGCATAATTTGATTATCCGTCAGCCGCACCCACTCTGTGGAATCCCGGATAGGGGTAAAGCCGTTCTCCTCCAAGGTGTCCTTCCAGTGCAGGGTCATAAAGGTATTCATTTCCTTCAAATACGGATTTCTCATACATGTATCTCCTTCAAATCCATTCACCTGTGCAGGCGGTAAAAACTCACCCATCGCGGCTTAAAGCCCGGATAAGAAATCTTTTTGTCTTTGAGCCGATTTCGTGCTCGCCCTCAAAATAAGCCAGGTTGGCCTCATTGAAAACCATCAGCGCAGGGCCGTTTCCAATGGTCGATTGGATCGCATCCTCAACGGGAGCGTAGGTCCCGTCGATGGATTCTTCGATTGAAATCACATAGCACAACCTGCCGCACCCCTGCCTTTTCAGCTCCGAACGGATATCACTTCCGGGAGAGAACTCCTGGCGGCCGGTGCGCCTGAAAAACGACTCGTCCAGCTTCCAGATGTATGAATGCCTTTTTGATGATTGCAGAGCGTATAAAGCGCGGTCCTGGCGCGCCTTTGAGAAGTACCTCCGTACAATTTCCTTTTCCACAGCTGCGTCCATGCCAAAGCCCCCTTTTACAATGATCGGGTGTATGCTGTTTCTATTTCAGCAGCCACGGCATATAGCGCTTTAGGTACTTGAGGTTGAACTCCCTGGATTCCTCCGCGAAGTCCGTCAAGGGCTGTAGACTCCCCGTGGCCAGGCAGTCCTGGGCTACGAAGGCCGTCATGGGTTTCCATACCCGCCAATAGTCCCGTTTCAGCTTTTCCGGAGGAACATCTCCCTGAAAGTAATAGGAAGTCGGGCACTTCACGTTCTCCAGGGCTTTCCACACGCCATCCATATCACCAGCATCATACCAAAGGCAAGGCCGCCTATGAAAAACGAGTTCTCTTTCATGGGGATAAGATAGAATATCCTGGGCTGTATGGATCGTGTTCAATGTTTCAATAGTGTACTGCAATTGCATATTTAAATCATTATTTGTGCATATATAACGACAGTTCTCATCATATTGCACACTGGCATTCCGATAAAAATTTCCCGAATAGTATGTCATATTCATCTGGCTGCGATAATTGCACCACATGTACTCCGACAGGGTCTGGGAGTAAAAGAGAATTTCTGGCAGTGTATATCCAGAACAAAGGATGATCTGCATGACATTTCTATTCACCACGCGAACCCATTCAGTGAAGTCACGAAGGGCAAAAAAACCGTTAGCTTTCAATGTATCCTTCCAGTGCAGTGCCATGAAAATATTCATTTCCTTCAAATACGGATTTCTCATACATGTATCTCCCTTCAAATCCATTCACTGCGCTATGGGAAGAATGAAATTATCAGAAAACTCCAATTTTCGGGTATATTGACGTATCTGTAGGAATTGTAGCAAAAAAACACAGAGTTGGCAACTCTATATTTTACAAATCCACACAGAAAAAAGACGTATTTTTCCCGGGACGGGGGCATATACTGAGGGGAAGTTTCCAGGAAAGGATGTATGTCTATGTCCGATTTTTCCCAGCATGTGCCCCTGTCCACGTTTTTGCAGGCCCACCCCGACCAGGGGAGTCTGCGGGTGCAGGTGGCCTCCGGCGGCGGGACGTTTCCGGTAGCCGGGGCAAGGGTGGAGGTATACCGGCGGTTCGGGGGCCAGACCCACACGTTTTACCGGGGGCTGACCGATGAATCGGGTATCGTTCAGGGCATCGCCCTGCCGGCCCTGCCCGCCGCCTGGTCCCAGGCGCCGGACACCGCCTCCATCAGCGGCACCGGTTACCTGGTGTCGGTGCGGCATCCCTTGTTCGTGCCCCAGGAGGACCGGGAGGTCACGGTGTATGCCCGCATCGAATCCATTCTGCCGGTGATGCTGGAGCCGGTGATATAAGGGGGGGGAGCGCTATGCCTGCAACGCCTGTGGTCCCGGAGACCATTACCGTACACCTGGGCCCGCCGGGGTCCTCGGCCCGGAACGTGGAGGTGCCCTTTGCCGCCTATATCAAGAACGTGGCCTCCCACGAAATTTACCCCACCTGGCCGGAGAACGCCATTCGGGCCAACATCCTGGCCCAGATCTCCTATGCCCTGAACCGGGTGTATACCGAGTATTACCGCACCCGGGGGTACGACTATGACATCACCAGCACCACCCAGTATGACCAGGCCTATGTGGACGGCGGCGACGTTTTCGAGAACATCAGCCAGATCGTGGACGACAGCTTCAACAACTATATCGTCCGGCAGGGCAGCGTGGAGCCGCTGTTTGCCCAGTTCTGCGACGGAGTGCGGACCCAGTGCGGGGGGCTGTCCCAGTGGGGCAGTGTGGACCTGGCCCGGGACGGCATGAACCCCTATGAGATTCTGCAATACTACTACGGAGGGGACATCAGCATTGTGTTCAACGCTCCGGTAGGGGGGAACGTGCCCTCCTATCCCGGGCGGCCTCTGCGCCGGGGGGACGTGGGCAACGACGTGCTGCTTCTCCAGCGGCAATTGAGCCGCATCCGCCGGAACTATCCGGCCATTCCGGAGATCCCGGAGCCGTCCACGGTGTTCGACGTGCCCATGGAGGAGGCGGTGAAGTCCTTCCAGCAGATCTTCAACCTGACCCCGGACGGCATCGTGGGCAAGGCCACCTGGTACAAGATCAAGCAGATCTATAACGGCGTCAAGGGCCTGTCGGAGCTGTCCGGCGAGGGGCTGACCATCTCCGAGGTGCAGAGGCAGTATACCGAGGCCCTGCGGCTGGGGGACAGCGGCCTGGCGGTGCGGACGGTGCGGTTTTTCCTGGCTTTTCTGGGGTATTTCCTGCCGGAACTGCCGCCCATCCGGCTCAGCGATGTCTTTGACCAGGAGATGCTGGACGCCGTGTATGCCTTCCAGAGCTATGCGGGCCTTCCCACCGACGGGGTGGTGGGCCGGGACACCTGGAACGCCCTGCGGCGGGCCTATGAGGATGTGCTGGAGGACCTGCCGGAGGACTATCAGCAGTTTGCCCGGGAGATTTATCCGGGGCGGTTCATCGTCCTGGGGGACCGGGGGGATGCGGTGCTGCTTCTGCAGCAGCAGATCAATCGCATAGCGGCCCAGGACCCGGATATTCCCACCGTGGCGGAGGACGGCATTTTCGGCCGGGGCACCCAGGCCGCTGTGCTGGCCTTGCAGCGAAAGCTGGGCATCGACCCCACCGGCGCCGTGGGGCCGGTGCTGTGGGCCCAGATCATCGCCCGGGGGGCGGGGTACTGATAATAAAACAGAGGCGGCAGACGAAATCGTCTGCCGCCTCTGCGGCGTTATGGGATCAGAACAGCCGGTCCAGAAATTCGTCCACCAGGGCCATGGTGTCCCGGTTGACGCCGGACTGTCCGGCCTGGCGGATGACGGTCATATGCTGATTGCTGGCGGGGTCCGTGATCAGCCGGAAGTCCGCGCCGGGCAGTTCCGCCCGGCGGGCATACAGGGAGCAGCCGCCGCAGGGGACCTCCCGGTCTTCGCTGCCCTGGAGGAGCAGGGCCGGTACGCCGCTCTGGAGGCCCCGGACGGCGGACAGGTCCGCATATTTTCCGAATAGGAGCCGCTGCCCTCAGCGGCCCGGGAATCCCTATGAGAGAACCATGGCAAAAAGAAAAGACCCTCAGCTTTCGCTGAGAGTCTTTTGGCAGCGGGAGAAGGATTCGAACCCTCACATACGGAGTCAGAGTCCGCTGTGCTACCTTTACACAATCCCGCTATGTTCCTGACGAACAAAACTTATTATACTCGTTTTCCGGCGTTTGTCAACACTTTTTTCCCCGGCTTTTGAAAAAATTTTCCGGGGGCGGTTTGGCCCGCCCCCGGAGAGGGTAAGAGGCGTTACGCCGCCAGCAGGTCTGCCGACGTGAAATACTTCCGCAGCGGCTTATACAGCAGGGCAAACACCACCAGGCACAGAACGATGCTGGGCAGCATGTAGCTTCCGTTATAGATCAGGGAGTAGATCCAGGGGCTGGTCATGGGCTTGCCGAGGAACGTGTCGGGCATCCACTTGCCCCACACAAAGACGCCGATGAGGAAATGCGCCAGGAAGCGCAGCACGCCGCCGATGACCGTGCCATAGTAAACGCTCCACTTGCGGCGGGACAGCAGGCCCGCGCCAAAGCCCAGTGCCACAAAGGCGATGAAGTAGTCGCAGATGATGGTGGTCCAGTCAACGGAGAACTTGTTGCCGATGAGGTAGGTGATGGTGCCGTACACCAGGCCCGCCAGAGAGCCCCAGCCGCAGCCGTACCGGGCGGCGAACAGGATGATGGGCAGCATCTCCAGGGTGATGGAGCCGCCGTTGGGGAACTCATAGAGCTTGATCAGGCTCAGGATCTCCGCCATGGCGATGAAGATGGCGGCCTCGCAGATCATGCGGGTCTTGTTGATTTTCATGTGTGTTTTCTCCTCTTTGAAAAAAATAACCGCATCGCGGGCCCTGGAGGCGTGGCAATGCGGAAACAAAAGCCATATAGTCGCATTCCTACGCCGGCATTACCCGGATCAGGTTCGAGGGACCGGACGGCGATACGTCTCATCTCAGCCGGCTTGCGCCAGCACCCCTTGGATTGTGAGGATATTCTATCACGGCTGTCGTTTTTTGTCAAGCCCTCAGCATACCGGCGCGGTAGGGAATAGCGCCTATTTCTCCAGGAAATCCCGCCGGTACTGGGAGGGAGTCACCCTCTCGGATTTCTTGAACACCTTGGTGAACACCCGATAGTCGCCATAGCCCGACCGCTCCGACACCTCCGCAATGGACAGGTCCGTGGACAGCAGCTTGATCCGCTTCTGCACGTTCAGCACGCCGATGGAGCTGCCGGTGATGGACGGCTGGGCCGGATGCGCCTCGGGCGGCGAAAACGGCCACCGGCAGGCCCATAATCACCCAGGGGGCGGCGGCCCGGATAAATGCCGCAGCGTTCATAGCGATTCCTCCCCACACAGATGTTTTCAGCTTATGCGTCTGTTCTACGCCGGTATGCTCTTCGGGGATAGGCGGGTTTTCTATCCGGATGTGTCCGTTTTATAGGTCCGGGTTTCCGGCTGTCTCCCGCAGGCGCACACCGGCTGGCAAAATCCCCGAAAATCCAACGTCCGCCCCTTGTCAAGTCATTCGGCGTTTGCTATAATAAAATATTATTTGCAGTACCGGGAAAGGGGTGTCCTGTCATGAAATATCAGCAGTGGAGCATACCGGAGCTGCCCGCCGGGGCAGTGGACCGGCTCACCGGGGCCGGGTACCCCTATCTGGTGTCCTCGGTGCTGGCCTCCCGGGGGATCACCACCCCGGAGGAGGCCGCCGCTTTCCTGGAGCGGGACCGGGACCTGCCCTATTCCCCCTTTTTGATGAAGGACATGGACAAGGCCGCCCAGCGGGTGAGCCGCGCCCTGGCCGACGGGGAAAAGATCGCCGTTTTCGGCGACTATGACGTGGACGGCATCACCGCCACGGTGATCCTGGTGGACTATCTCCTGTCCCGTGGCGGCGATGTGGTGCACTATATCCCCCGCCGCATCGAGGATGGCTACGGCCTGGGAAGGGACGCCATCCTGTCCCTGCACGGGCAGGGGGTCCGCCTGCTGGTAACGGTGGACTGCGGCATCACCGGCGTGGAGGAGGTGGCCTACGCCAACTCCCTGGGCATGGACGTGGTGGTGACGGACCACCACGAGTGCAAGGAGGAGCTGCCCCCGGCCTGCGCCGTGGTGGACCCCCACCGGCCCGACTGCGGCTATCCCTTCAAGCACCTGGCCGGCTGCGGCGTGGCGCTGAAGCTGGTGCTGGCCCTGGGGAGCGAGAGCCGGGAGGAGGCCCTGCTGTCCCGCTACTGCACCCTGGCCGCCATCGGCACCGTGGCCGACGTGATGCAGATGTCCGGCGAAAACCGCACCATCGTGTCCCGGGGCCTGGCGTCCATCAGCCGGTCGGACTTCATCGGCCTCCACGCCCTGCTGCATGAGGCGGGCCTGTCCGACAAAACCGTCACCTCCGTGCAGATCGGCTTCGTCCTGGCCCCCCGCATCAACGCCGCCGGGCGCATGGGCGCGGCGGACATGGCGGCGGACCTGCTGCTGTGCACCGATCCCCACCGGGCGGAGCACCTGGCCCGGGAGCTGTGCGCCCTGAACCGGGAGCGCCAGGCCGTGGAGCAGGAGATCTACTCCCAGGCCGTGGAACAGATCGAGGAGACCCCGCCCCAGGAGCGCAGCGCCCTGGTGCTGGCCTCCGACACCTGGCACCAGGGGGTGGTGGGCATCGTGGCCTCCCGCCTTTCGGAAAAATACGCCTGTCCCAGCTTTATGATCCACCTGTCCGGCGGCACCGGCAAGGGGTCCTGCCGCAGCTGGGGCGGGTTCAACCTGTTCGCCGCGCTGGAGGCCTGCTCCGACCTGCTGCTGGGCTTCGGCGGCCATGAGCTGGCGGCGGGCTTTACCATTGAAGAAAAGAACATCCCCGCCTTCCGACAGCGGATGAACCAATACGCCAGCCGGTTCCGGGGCGGCAAGGCCCCGGTGTCCTGCCTGCAGGTGGACGTGCCCATCGGCCAGGCGGGCCGGGTGAACCTGGCGGAGGTGGAGGCCCTGGACGCCCTGGAGCCCTATGGGGCGGGCAACGCCCGGCCGGTGTTCTGCCTGCGGGGCGCCACGTTGGACCGGCTTCAGAACGTGGGCCAGAACCGGCACCTGAAGCTGCGCCTGACCAAGGGCAGCGCCCAGTTTGACGGCATCTTCTTTTCCGCCGTGGCCCAAACCTGCGGCGTGGCCCCCGGCGACCGGGTGGACGCCGCCTTCTATCTTCAGATCAACGAGTTCCGCAGCAGCCGCACCGTCCAGATGCAGATGGTGGATATCCGTCCCTCCCTTACCGGCAGCACCCGGGAGGAGGAGTCCCTGGAGCTGGTGGACCGCTGCCTGCGGGGGGACGAGCTGCGTCCCCGGGACGCCGTGCGCCTGCTGCCCTCCCGGGACCAGTGCGTGAGCCTGTGGCGGGCCCTGCAGCACGCGGTGCCCCCCGACGGACTGGAAACGGACTATCTGCCGCTGCTGCGGCGGCTGTCCGGGGCGCTGCAGGGGGCGGAGCCCTTTTTGCGGACGGTGCTGTGCCTGGAGGTGTTCCGGGAACGGGGCCTGCTGCAGTGCCGCCGCCTGGGCGACAGCATAAGCCTGCATCTCACCAGCCAGGGCAAGAAGGTAGCCCTGGACCGTTCGGAATATCTGCTGCGCCTGCACCGGGCGCTGGACACATCACGAGGAGGGGGACGCTTATGACAATGGAAGAACGCTATCAACGCCTGGAGGACACGGTGCGGGCCTATAACCCCACCGCCAGCTTCGACAAGATCCGGGCCGCCTATGAATTTGCCGCCGCCGCCCACCAGGGCCAGCTGCGCAAGGACGGCTCACCCTTTGTGACCCACCCCCTGGCCGTGGCCCAGATCGTGGCCGAGGAGCTGCACCTGGACTCCGAGTCCATCGAGGCCGCCCTGCTCCACGACACCATTGAGGATACCTCCGCCACCCATGAGGACATCGCCAAGCAGTTCTCCCCTACGGTGGCGGACCTGGTGGAGGGGGTCAGCAAGCTGACCCGGGTCCACTATACCTCCAAGGCCCAGGAGCAGATGGAGAATCTGCGCAAAATGCTGCTGGCCATGTCCAAGGACATCCGGGTGATCCTCATCAAGGTCTCCGACCGGCTCCACAATATGCGCACCATGGAGTACCAGACCCCGGAGAAGCAGAAGCAGAAGTCTTTCGAGACCCTGGAGATCTACGCCCCCATCGCCCACCGCCTGGGCATGCAGAAGATGAAGTGGGAGCTGGAGGACCTGTCCCTGAAATACCTGGACCCCATCAGCTATCGGGAGATCGTGGACGCCCTGGACGAGAAGGCCACGGAGTACGACGGCTTCATGTCCTCCATCCACGACCAGATCACCCAGCGCCTGGAGGAGGCCCATATCGACGGCTATGTCTATGGCCGCATGAAGCACCCCTACTCCATCTATCGCAAGATGTACACCCAGAACAAGTCCCTGGACGACGTGTATGACCTGTTCGCCTTCCGGGTGATCGTGGACACGGTGTCCGACTGCTATTACGTTCTGGGCATCATCCACGACCTGTACAAACCCGTGCTGGGCCGGTTCAAGGACTATATCGGCACTCCCAAGCCCAACATGTACCAGAGTCTCCACACCACCGTCATGGGCCAGAACGGCGTTCCCTTCGAGGTGCAGATCCGCACCAAGGAGATGCATGAGGTGGCCGAATACGGCATCGCCGCCCATTGGAAGTATAAGCAGAACGGCCAGGGCGGCGGCGACGAGGGCCGGTATGAGTGGGTCCGCCGCTTGCTGGAGAATCAGGAGGGGGCCGACGCCGAGGAGTTCATCCACTCCCTGAAGGTGGACATGTTCGCCGACGAGGTGTTTGTGTTCACTCCCCGGGGGGACGTGATCAACCTGCCCGCCGGGGCTACCCCCATCGACTTTGCCTATAACATCCACTCCGCCGTGGGCAACCACATGGTGGCCGCCAAGGTCAACGGCCGCATCGTGCCCTTCGACTGCCGCCTGAAAAACGGCGACATCGTGGAGGTGGTCACCTCCCAGTCGGCCCACGGTCCCAGCCGGGACTGGGTGAAGATCGCCCGGTCCAGCAACGCCCGGTCCAAGATCCGCCAGTGGCTCAAGCGGGAGCGCCGGGACGAAAACGTGGTCACAGGCCGGGCCTCCTTCGAGTCGGAGCTGAAGCGCTGCGGCGTGTCCCTGAAGGAGCTCACCAACGACGAAAACCTCCCCGGCATCCTGAAAAAGCTCACCTATAAGAGCCTGGACGACCTGTACGCCGCCATCGGCTACGGGGGCATCAGCAGTCTGAAGGTCATCGGCCGCATCCGGGAGGATATCCAGCGCATTCTCCACCAGCACCAGGAGGAGCGCCAGGCGGAGGTGCCGCTGGAAGGCCGCCCCGATGCCACCCGTCCCGCCGTGCCCAAGCGCACCCACAGCGAAAAGGGCATCATCGTGGAGGGCCTCAGCAACTGCCTGGTGAAGTTCTCCAAGTGCTGCACCCCCGTCCCCGGGGACGACATCGTGGGCTTCATCACCAAGGGCTACGGGGTGTCCGTCCACCGGAGGGACTGTCCCAACGCCGACCCGGCCCGCCGCCGTCCCGACGAGGAGGGCCGCTGGATCAAGGTGTCCTGGGCCGAGGACGTGGAGGGCACCTTCCGCACCACCCTCCAGGTGGTGGCCAAGGACCGCATCAACCTCATCGTGGATATCTCCACGGTGCTCTCCTCCACCAAGACCCATGTGGCCTCCATGAACGCCCGCTCCACCCCCGACGGCTTCGCCCTGATCACCCTGGATACCGATGTGTCCAGCAGCCAGCAGCTGAAAACCGTCATGCGCCGCATCGAGCAGATTTCCGGCGTTATGCGGGTCACCCGCCCGGCGGGCTGAGAAAAAACACAATATATTAACCGAAAAGGAGACTATATTACCATGAGAGCAGTGCTGACCCGCGTGAAAAGCGCCTCCGTATCCGTGGACGGCAAAACCATCGGCAGCATCGGCCCCGGCTTCCTGATCCTGCTGGGCATCACCCATGACGACACCGAGGCCCAGGCCGTGAAGCTGGCGGACAAACTGACGGGACTGCGGATCTTCGAGGACGAGGACGGCAAGATGAACCGTGGTCTGGAAACCGTCAACGGTGAAATTCTGGTGATATCCCAGTTCACCCTGTACGGCAACTGCCGCAAGGGCCGCCGCCCGGACTTTCTGGCCGCCGCCCGGCCGGAGGTGGCCATCCCCCTGTATGAAAAGTTCGTGTCCCTGTGCCGGGAAAAGGGCATCCACACCGAAACCGGCGAGTTCGGTGCCGAGATGCTGGTGGAATCCGTCAACGACGGACCTCTGACCCTGGTGGTGGACACGGACCAGCTCAACGCGTAACCTATCCCATATTCTTCCGGGCGGACGCCGCTGTCCGCCCGCTTTTATCCTGAACAGGAGGTTGAACCCATGAAAATTGATTCCATTATGGTGGGCCCCATTATGACCAACTGCTACCTGCTGAGCGACGAGACGGCAGGGGTCTGCGCCCTGATCGACCCCGGCGACGAGGCCCCCCGGGTGCTGGACATGGTGGCCAGGTCCGGCTGCCAATTGCAGTATATCCTGCTGACCCACGGCCACTTTGACCACACCACCGCCGTGCGCCCCATCTTAGAGCAGTACCCGGACCTGCCGGTGTACATCAACGAAAAGGACGTGGTGGACGGCCGGGTTGGGGACATGGAGCTGGTGTTCTCCCGGCTGCCGGAGCATAACCAGCGCTACTATCACGACGGCGACACCCTGACTCTGGGGAGCCTGACTGTCACCGTGCTGGAGACCCCGGGCCACTCCAAGGGCTCCGTGTGCCTGGTGGCGGAGGATGTGATCTTCTCCGGCGACACCCTGTTCCGCTGCTCCTGCGGCCGGACGGACTTCGCCGGCGGCGACTATCGGGAGATGCTGCAATCCCTGGCCCGCCTGGGGAATCTGCCCGGGTCCTACCGGGTCTACCCCGGCCATGATCAGCCCACCACCCTGGACTATGAGCGCCGGGTGAATCCCTATGTCCGCCAGGGCATGAAGTAAGGGGCGGGGCTATGAAACTGGTTTTTCGCGGTCATGATGACCGCTACGCGGTGGAGCAGAGTCTGCTGGCCTTTTTCCCGGAGGAGCGGCCCGTGTATCAGGAGCCGGGGCTGGGGGAGGACAACTGGGCCCGGGTGGACCTGCACCAGGGTCCGGTATACGCCACCGCCGTCACCGAGATCGCCCACGGCGGCAGGCTGGGCCGGGGGACATCCCGGGCCCTGCTGCGGGACGTGACGGACGAGTATGAGCGGGAGCGCCTGCGGCAGAAGGCCGTGAAGCTCAGCTTCTTCAAGGCTGCCCGAAGCATCACCGGCGTCACCCCGGCCTGGGGGGCGCTGACGGGCATCCGCCCCGGCAAGCTGGCGGCCCGGCTGCTGGAGCAGGGAAAGACCCCCGCCCAGGTCAGCCGCATTTTAGGGGACACCTACTATGTCTCCCCCTCCCGCCGCCGCCTGGCGGTGGAGACCGCCCAGGAGGGCCTGCGGGCCAAGGCGGACCTGCGCCCGGAGGACATCTCCCTGTATATCGGCATCCCCTTCTGCCCCACCCGCTGCGCCTATTGCAGCTTCGTGTCCCAGTCGGTGGAAAAGTCCCTGGGGCTGATGGAGCCGTATTTAGAGGTGCTGTGCCGGGAGATCACCGACGCCGCCCAAATGGTGCGGGAGATGGGCCTGCGCATCAAGTCCTTCTATATGGGCGGCGGCACCCCCACCACCCTGTCCGCCCGGCAGATGGACCGGCTGCTGACCCACCTGAACCGCAGCTTTGACCTGTCCGGCTGCGTGGAATACTGCATCGAGGCCGGACGGCCCGACACCATCACCCGGGAAAAGCTCCAGGTGCTGCTGGACCACGGGGCCGACCGCATCAGCGTCAATCCCCAGTCCCTGGAGGATGAAGTGCTCCGGGCCATCGGCCGCCGCCACACCGCCCGGGACATTGAGGACACCATGGCCCTGGCCGCATCCATGGGCTTTCCCCATGTGAACATGGACCTGATCGCCGGGCTGCCTGCCGACACGCCGGAGGGCTTCCGCCGGACCCTGGACAAGTGCCTGACCTTCGGGGCCGACAACATCACCGTCCATACCCTGAGCCTGAAAAAGGGCAGCCGCATCCTGCTGGAGGGTCTGCCCATCCCCACGGCGGAGGACGTGGCCCGGATGCTGGACTATGCCGACCCCACCCTCCGCGCCGCCGGATTCTCTCCGTACTATCTCTATCGCCAGAAGTATATGTCCGGCAGCTTTGAAAACGTGGGCTGGTGCATATCCGGAGCCCAGGGGCTGTATAATATTTACATCATGGAGGAGCTGCACAGCATCCTCTCCCTGGGGGCAGGCGGCTCCACCAAGATGGTGGATCCGGTCCGGGGCCGCATCCAGCGGGTGTTCCACGCCAAGTATCCCACGGAGTATATCCAGCGGCCCGAAAAGATCGCCGAGAACCTGTCGGCCTTCCGGGCATTCCATGAAAATATGAAGAAATGAAATGAGGAGGGTCCATGACCAGGGGGAAGCAGTCATTTTTAGGGGGCGCCGCCCTGCTGACGGTCACCATGCTTGTCACCAAGGCCATCGGCGCCCTGTACAAGATCCCTCTGGGGAACCTGCTGGACGAGCAGGGCATGAACTATTTCTACGCCGCCTATAACATCTATAACCTGCTGCTGATGGTGTCCACCGCCGGGCTTCCTCTGGCCCTTTCCCGACTGGTGTCCCAGGCGGAGGCTCTGGGCTGGGTAAACCGGCGGCGGCGCATCGTCTCCGTGGCCTTCTGGCTGTTTCTGCTGCTGGGGCTTCTCAGCAGCGGCCTGATGTTCTTCCTGGCCGGTGACCTGGCCGGGTGGATGCACAACACCCGGGCGGAGGACGCCATCCGGGTGCTGTCTCCGGCGGTGCTGTGCGTGTGTCTGGTGTCGGTGATCCGGGGCTATACCCAGGGCATGGGCGATATGCGGCCCACCGCCGCCAGCGAGGTCATCGAATCCGCCAGCAAGCTGATGGTGGGCCTGGGTCTTGCCTGGTGGCTGCTGCGGCAGGGGTACCCCTCCCACATAGCCGCCGCCGGTGCCATCGCCGGGGTCACGGCGGGGGTGATTCTGTCCCTGCTGGCCCTGACCGTGTGGACAGCGACCCATTTGTCCCGGGACAAGGGCCGGGACGACCCGGGACAGAGCCGGGATATTCTGCGCCAATTGCTGGCCATCGGGGTGCCCATCACCGTGGGCTCCGTGAGCCTGTCGGTGATCAACCTGCTGGACCAGTCCATCACCATGGGCATCCTGCAGACCTCCTGGGGCCTGACGGAGCCGGAGGCCGCCGGCCTCTACGGGACCTACAGCTATGCCGGGAATCTGTTTGCCCTTCCGGCGGCGTTTATCTATCCGCTGACCATCAGCCTGATCCCCGCCATCGGGGCGGCTCTGGCCCGGGGGGACCGGTCCGCCGCCGGGCGGCACACCGCCGCCGCCTTCCGGCTGACGGCCCTGCTGGCCCTGCCGGCGGGGGTGGGACTCAGCGTTCTGGCCCGGCCCATTCTGGAGCTGCTGTACCCCGCCAAGGGGGCGGCCACCCTGGAGGCCGCGGCGTATCACCTGGAAATTCTGGGCGTCGGCAGCATTTTTGTGTGCCTGATGGCCCTATCCAACGGGATTTTGCAGGCCTATGGCCGGGAAAAAGTCCCCCTTTGGACCCTGCTGGCCGGAGGCGGGCTGAAGATCGCCCTGAACTATCTGATGATCTCCAACCCCGATTACGGCATCCGGGGACTGCCGGTAAGCACCCTGTGCTGCTATGCTTTGATCACGGTGCTGAACCTGGGGGCCATCGCCCGGTATGTGCCGGAAAGGCCCGACTATTTCCGGGTATTTTCCCGGCCGGGGCTGGCGGCCCTGGGGATGGGCGCGGCGGCATGGTGGCTCCACCGGCTGCTGGCAGACCTGCTGCCCGGGGGTCTGGCCACCCTGCTGGCGGTGGCCCTGGCGGCGGTGATCTACGCCGGGGCGGCGCTGCTGCTGGGGGCCGTGGGCCGGGAGGAGGCCATGGCCCTGCCCGGCGGGGAGCGTCTTGTCCGCTGGCTGCGGCTGAAATAGACGAAAATTCCGTACATTTTTCATGAAAAACAGCCTCATCAGGCTATTTTGCCGATAAGAGGACTTGCAATAGGAGCGGGAATATGGTACATTTTAAGGAGAAAACGCGATACGACTACGACGACCTGCTGGAGATCATCCGGGTGCTCCGCTCGCCGGAGGGCTGCCCCTGGGACCAGGTGCAGACCCACCAATCCATCCGCCGGGGACTGCTGGAGGAGGCCTATGAGGCCGCCGAGGGCATCGACCGGGACGACGCGGACCTGCTGCGGGAGGAGCTGGGGGACGTGCTGATGCAGGTGGTGTTCCACGCGGACATCGAGCGCCAGCGGGGCCGGTTCACCATGGAGGACGTGGTGGACGGCGTGGTGAAGAAGCTGATCTTCCGCCACCCCCACGTATTCGGCGGCGCGGAGCCGGAAAAGGACGCGGAGTCGGTGCTGGTCAGTTGGGACGCCATCAAGCGCCGGGAGAAGCACCAGCGCACCACCGCCCAGGCCATGGACAGCGTGGCCCGGTCCCTGCCTGCCCTGTGGCGGGCGGAAAAGCTCCAGAAAAAGGCCGCGGACGACGGCTTCGACTGGCCGGATATCCAGGGGGCCCTGTCCAAGCTGGACGAGGAGGTGGGCGAGCTGCACCAGGCGGTGCAGGACGGCGCCAACGTGGCCGAGGAGCTGGGGGACGTGCTGTTTGCCGCCGTGAAGGCCGCCCGCTTTGCCGGAGTGGACCCGGAGGACGCCCTGAACGCCGCCTGTGAAAAGTTCATCCGCCGCTATGGGGCGGTGGAGCAGGGGGCCCGGGACCGGGGCGTCAGCGTGTCGGACCTGACCCTGGAGGAAATGACCGGCCTGTGGAACGCCGCCAAGTAAGGCGGCCCCCATCTGACCCAGGTTTCTGATGCGATATTCATCGCTTTGGGATAGATTTTGACCAAGGAAAATTTTTAGGAGGACTATCATGAATAAGACCGAACTGATCGCCGCCGTGGCGGAAAAGACCGGCATGTCCAAGAAGGACACCGAGGCTGTCATCGCCGCCACCCTGGGCACCATCACCGCCGCCCTGCACGAGGAGGAGAAGGTGCAGCTCATGGGCTTCGGCTCCTTCGAGGTGAAGAAGCGCGCTGCCCGCACCGGCCGCAACCCCAGAAGCAAGGAGACCATCGAGATCCCCGCTTCCCAGACCCCCGTTTTCAAGGCCGGCAAGGCCCTGAAGGACGCCGTGGCCAAGTAAAAAAACAGACCATTCCGGCGGCGCGGGGTTTTCCCGCGCCGCCGCGTTTGTCGGCAGAGAATCGCCGAAGCGCCGCCGGTGGCGGATGAAGCGAGGCGATTTCGAGGAAGTGCCCCGGCTGTCGGCCGCGACAGCGGCCGAGAGTCGGCTGGCACGACGGTGGGCAGACATGTGCCCTGCCGCGTAGGAACAGGACGGTTCCCGGAACCCCCACGAACCCATTACCCATAAAAGGAGACGCAATATGGCAAAAATGACCTGGCTGGAACGGCGGTATCGCCGCAGCCGCCTGGACTATGTGCGCCACATCACCATCGACCCACGGGGTCCCGGCGTGGTGCGCATCCACATGATCCCGCCCCGGACGGAGGACCCCGCCGACCCGTTTCTTCTGCTGCTGAACGGGGCGCAGCTGGTGCCCCTGAACCTGAGCTGGGCCATCCTGCTGGCCAATTTCATGGACCAGCTGGAGCCCTGGAGCGGCCGGGAGATCGGAGAGCAGGACTGGCAGTCCATGCTTTCGGCGGCGGTGAAGGCCACCCGCCGCACCTATCCCGGCACCGGGAAAGCCGTTCTGCTGGGGGACCTGGAGCTGATGCTCCGGAGCATCGTGGCCATCGCCCGGGGGCAGGAGCCTCCGGCGGAGGTGGGAGCCCTCTCCCTGGGCGAATACGCCGGGCGGATGTCCGCCCCCCACCGGATGGACCTGATGATCAGCGCCATGACCCGGGAGGGCCGGTGGCACTGCAACCAGAAGTGCCTGCACTGCTACGCCGCCGGGCAGACCCTGGGGGAGACGCCGGAGCTGACCACGGACCAGTGGCGGGAGCTTTTAGAGAAGCTGCGCCGGGCCAACATCCCCCAGGTGACCTTCACCGGCGGGGAGCCCACCCTGCGGCCGGACCTGCCGGAGCTGGTGGAGGCGGCCCAGTGGTTCGTCACCCGGCTGAACACCAACGGCCGCCTGCTGACACCGGAGCTGTGCCGCAGGCTGTTTGAGGCCAGCCTGGACAGCGTGCAGGTGACGCTGTACGCCGCCGACGCCGCCGTCCACAACGCCCTGGTGGGGGCGGAGGGCTTCGACGACACGGTGCAGGGCATCCGCAATGCCGCGGCGGCGGGGCTGATCGTGTCGGTGAACACGCCCCTGTGCAGCCTGAACCGGGACTATGCCGAGACCCTGCGGTTCGTCCACGGCCTGGGGGTGCGGTACGTCACCTGTTCGGGGCTGATCCCCACCGGCTCCGCTGCCGGGGAGGAGAGCCGGGCCACCCGGCTGAGCCGGGAGGAGCTGACGGACATCCTCCGCCGGGCGGCGGAAACGGCCCACGGCCTGGGCATGGAGCTGGACTTCACCAGCCCCGGCTGGCTGCCGGAGGAGGCCCTCCGGGACATGGGCCTGCACCTGATCCCCAGCTGCGGGGCGTGCCTGTCCAACATGGCCCTGGCCCCGGACGGCACGGTGCTGCCCTGCCAGAGCTGGCTGGAGGGGCCGGGCCTGGGGAACCTGCTGACCGACGACTGGCGCGGTATCTGGGACGGCGAGCCATGCCGCCGCATCCGGGCGGAAAGCGCCAAAATGGAGCACATCTGCCAGCTGCGGCAGGAAGGGGGCTGCTGACCATGCGTAAAATTCTGTGCCGGGCGCTGCTGTGCCTGTGTCTGGTGCTGGCCCTGGGGCCGGTACATACGGCCTTCGCCCAGGACCTGGACCGCATCGAGTCCTATGCCGTGGACGTGACCCCCAACACCGAGGACGGCAGCCTGCGGATCCAGGTGACCTTAGAGTGGACGGTGCTGGCGGAGGGCCCTGTCAGCTGGGTGAAGATCGGCGTACCCAACGGCAGCATCCGCCAGGAGCAGGCCCTGACGGACAATATCGACCGCCTGAGCTTCGACAACAGCTATATGTATGTGTACTTCAACCGGGACTATGACGACGGGGAGACCTTCCGGTTCTCCTACAGCTGGATCCAGGAGTATATGTACACCCTGGGGGCCGACGGCTCCGTGGAGTATGTCTATACCCCCGGCTGGTTCAACGAGGCCCGGGTGGGGCAGATGACCCTGACCTGGCACGATCCGGCGGGGGTGGACGGCGTGGACTCCCTGGGAAATACCGGCGGGGACCATGCGGCGGTCCTGACGGACCTGGACCACGGCCAGCAGCTGGACTTTACCGTCCGGTACGACAGCTGGCCCGCCCAGCTGGCCCAGGAGGGCAGCCGGGACAACCTGCCCCAGGACAACGACCCGGGGTACGACCCGGGGTATGACCCGGATTACCAGGACGACGGCGGCCTGGGTCTGGTGGGGCTGGTGATCCTGCTGGTGGTGGTGTTCCTTATCGTCAGGGTGGCGGCGGCCTCCGACGGATATCGGGGCGGCTTCGGCACCCACTATGTGTTCGTCAGCGGCCTATGGTATCCGGCAGGGCCCGACGGACGGCCCCGGCCCGGCTCCCACGGTACCCGGGAAAAGCCGAAACCGCCCCGCAGCGGCGGCTTCGGCGGCGGCAGCCGGGGAGGCGGCTTCGGAGGGGGCGGCTTCGGCGGCGGGGGACACTGCGCCTGCGCCAGCAGCTGCGCCTGTGCGTGCGCCTGCGCCTGTGCCGGCGGCGGCCGGGCCGGATGCAGCGCCAAGAACCTCTATGGCGCGGTGCATCTGGACCAGGAGCTTACCCGGGAAATGGAGAAATAAGAAATGGCGTGCGCCCCCGGCGCACGCCATTTTTGCGATATTTATGCCGTCAGCACCACGCAGCCCACGTCGAAGGCAATCTTCATGTTGCCGAAGTTATGGCCGGTGCGGTCGGACACCGCTGGCAAGCGCTTTCTTGTTCATGCGATGCTCCATCCTTCTTTAACGTGCATCTTTCGTATGGTTGACGTGCTTCGGCCGCACCCTCCGGGGTGCGGCCGTTTTTCGCATATGGTGGGTTCAGATACCCAGCTTTTCCAGGGCCGCCATGCGCAGGCAGTCGCACAGAATGGCGATGGCCTGCTCCAGCTCGTGGATCGGCGGCAGGGAGGGGGCAATGCGGATGTTGCTGTCCTGGGGGTCCACGCCGTAGGGGAAGGTGGCCCCGGCGGCGGTCATGGTGACCCCGGCGTCCCGGCACAGCTCCAGTGCCCGCCTGGCGGTTCCGGGCATGGCGTCCAGGCTGACGAAATAGCCGCCCTTGGGGTGGCTCCAGCTGGCGATGCCCCAGGGGGCCAGGTGGCGGTCCAGCTCGTCCTCCACGGTGCGGAACTTAGGCCCCAGAATGGCCGCATGACGCCGCATCAGCGCCAGGGTGGTCTCCTTGTCCTTCAGATACCGGACGTGGCGCAGCTGGTTCATTTTATCGTAGCTGATGATCTGGATGTTCAGCAGATTCTTGAAGTATTCCACATTGGCCTCGCTGACCGCGCCGCAGGCGATGCCCGCCCCGGGGAAGGTGATCTTGCTGGTGGAGGCAAACTCATACACCATGTCGCCATTGCCGTACTCCGCGCACAGGGACAGAATATCCGGGAAGGGCACGAAATCCCCCTCCAGCTCGTGGACGCAGTAGGCATTGTCCCACATGAGCATAAAGTCCGGCGCGGCGGGCTTCATGGCGGCCAGCCGGTGGATGGTCTCAAGGGAATAGGTGATGCCTGTGGGGTTGGAGTATTTGGGCACGTTCCACATACCCCGGACCTCCGGGTCCCGGATCAGCTGCTCCACCCGGTCCATGTCGGGACCGGTTTCCGTCATGGGGACGGACAGCAGCTCCATGCCGAAGGATTCGGTGACCTTGAAGTGCCGGTCGTATCCCGGCACCGGGCAGATCCATTTCACCTTGTCCAGCTTGCCCCAGGGCTTTTCGCTGTGCAGCAGGCCGTGGGTATACGCCTTGGACACGGCGTCGAACATCATCTCCAGGGAGGAGTTGCCTCCGGCGATGACCTGGCCGGGCTTGCAGCCCAGAAGGTCTGCAAACAGCCTCCGGGCGATGGGGATGCCCGCCACATAGCCGTAATTTCGCGCATCAATGCCGTCGGTGATGAAGTCGTCGGCGGTCAGGGGGATGTTGTACATCTCCATGACCATGTCCAGCTGCTCCCGGCCGGGCTTTCCCCGGGCCATATTCAGGTCCAGGCCCAGGGCCTTCTGCTCCTGATGGGTCCTGCACAGGGCGGCGTATTCCGCCTGCCGTTCCGCAAGGGTCATTTCCTGATAGGTTTTCATATGCGCTCTCCCTCTTTTCCCATAGTGCCGTGTCCGGACGGACCGGCAGGCATCAGCATACCATACAATCCCGGAAAAGGCAAATATTAGTTTGCGTTTGTATTCAGCTGCCGATGGCGGCACGGATACCCCCAGCAACTGCCTTTGGCATTGAGATGCTGGTATTCTTATCCTCTCATAAATCCACAGCAACCGATTTCGGACAATTCATAGAATCCCATTGACTTGTAAAAAGCAATGGTTTTCGGCGTGTGATCCGTTGCCAGCTCAATCTGACGAACATGGCTGTATCGGTTCAGAACGGCTTGTAAGAGCGCAGAGCCGAAGCCTTTTCGCTGATGCTCCGGAAACACCAATATGTCCTGCACAAACACGATGGTATGCCCATCGCCCACGGTGCGAATGATGCCAAGAAGCTGATCGCCCTCATAAGCGGCAAGGGTCAGCATAGAGCCCTCAAAGCCTTTACGCAGTACCTCCGGCTGATCGGTGTAGGCCGTCCAGCCAACACTCGTGTATAAGCGCAGAATCTCTGATTCGTTGTATGTTTTGTATTCTCTGATTTCCATATTAAGTAACCTCCATTCAAATTTTATGGAAACTGTTACTTATCTCTGCGTAATCTCATGGTTTATCCTCCTCACTGCTGCGTTTTGGCGGAACACAGCCTGCCATCACAGCTCCGTCAGCCGGTACACGTCCTCCCGGCGGGCGATTCAGCCCAGATGTGCAAACGCCTTGCCCAGATGGGTATCGAAGCTGAGCGCTTGATACATCCCTTCATCGCAGGGGGCGCAGGTGACGGTCAGGCTGGCAAGGGCGTTTTCCTTGCTCCATTCTTGCGCCGCTTGTGCCAGCAGCCGGGCAGCGCCCTTTTTGCGGACACAGGCTCAATGTAAAAATCATCGAATATCCCGACATCTGTGCAGGTGAAGGTGGAAAAGCACCGGGAAACGCTGCACATCCCCACTGCCCGATAGCCCCGCCTTGCCGCAAAGAACGTGATTTTCCCATCCCGGATGGCTTGCGCCAGCCGTTCCTGCTTTTCCTCCGTTGACGGTGCTTCGCCGATCTCTTTGAGAAAGCCGTTTTCCAGTTTTTTCAGCTGCCAGTCCTCCGGGTCGGCGAGAAGCTCTGCGGTAATCGGAAGATTTTCCTCCGGGGGCAGGAGCATCAGCGGTTCGCCCCATTGGTCCGCGCCGTTCTCGATAAAACCCACCGATTTCCAGAAGCGGCGCCGCCGCTCGTTGCCGCCATAGTTCAGCTCCGCATAACGTGCGCCGTGTTTTTTTGCCCAGTCCAGAAGCGCTGCTGCACACGCTTTTCCCGTGCCGCTGCCCCGGAACTCCGGGTAGACGCAGAACTCCATGATAAAGCACTTGCCGTCCTCCGTGGTGAAGATCACCGGCATAGCAAAGCCGATATCCTGTCCGCCCCGATGGAAGAACAGGAAGAAGCAGCGATCCTGCGGCCTGCCGTAGATTTTCATCATGTGGTCACGATACGCTTGACCAAGGAAATATTCCAGTTCTTCCTTGTCGGAGTCTGTGAAAATATCCCGCTTGTGATAGGCGTGCAGCTGCTCCCAGAAGGCAGCAGCATCGTTTTCCGTGACGGCTTCACGGATGGTGATTTGGTTTTCCATTTTGTTTCCTCCAAAATTTTATTCGGAGGGTTAGGAAGCGTGAACCCTCCATACACGATTCATCTTCATAAAAACCACACCTTTCTTAATCAAATTTGTATGAGACGTCACAGCGTGTTTTCACACGCTGTGCGTGCGCACAGCGCACGGGATTCTTGATTAAATTTTTTAATCAAGAATCAGTATCAGATGCCGATTGCGGCACGGATACCTCAATTGCGTTTTGGCGGAACACTGTCTGCCATCACAGCTCCGTCAGCCGGTACACGTCCTCCCGGCGGGCGGAGAGAATGGGCAGCTGCCGCCGGACGCTGTCCACCATGGACAGATCCAGCTCCGTAACGGCCACCGCCTCTCTTGACGGGCACTGGCGGATCACCCGGCTCCAGGGGTCGCAGACAATGGAGTGTCCCCAGGCCACATAGGAGGCGGTTTTGTCCCGGGCCGGGGAGGTGCCCACGGTGAAGCACTGCTGGTCCACGGCCCTCTGCCGGAAGAGAATTTTCCAGTGGGCGGGGCCGGTGGTCATGTTGAAGGCCGCCGGGGCGAAGATCACCCTGGCGCCCCGCAGAGCCATCAGGCGGCACAGCTCCTGAAACCGCATATCGAAGCAGATGCAAAGGCCCATGGTCCCCCAGGGGGTGTCGAAGGTGGTGACCTCCCGGCCCGGGGACAGGACCTCCGACTCCATGAACCGCTGGCCGCCCTCCACGTCGATGTCGAACAGGTGGATCTTCCGGTGCCGGGCGATGCAGGTCCCGTCGGGGGCATAGACAAAGGAGGTGTTGTATACCCGGTGCCCCTCCAGCTCCGGCAGGGACCCGGCGATCAGATAGATGCCCCGCTCCCGGGCCAGCTGAGACATGGCCCGCTGGGCGGGCCCGGCAAAGGGCTCGCCGTAATCCCGGAAGCATGCGTTGTCATAGGGGCAGCAGAACATCTCCGGCAGCACCGCCAGGTCGATGTCCCCGGCGGAGCGCACCAGGTCGCAGGCATGGCGGATGTTCTCCGCCTTATCGGCGGAAACGTGCATCTGGATCTGTGCGATTTTCATAAAGACCCTCCTTCAGAACTCCCGCAGCACCAGGTCCGTGGACCCGGGGCTGGCGACCAGCCGCAGCACCCGGGGGTGTCCGGCGTATTCCCGGCACAGGTCCCGCAGGGCCGTTCCGCCGTGGTATCCGTGAATCAGCCGCAGGCGGTACACCCCGCCGCCGCAGCGGCGCAGGGCGGCGTCAATGGCCACCCGGGCCTGGTACGCGTTTTTCCCATGCAGGTCCAGCTCTATGATTCCCGGCTGCATACCGATCACCCCTTTCCTGTTCCATTGTACCCCGGGACGTCCCGCTTGGCAAGCCCTTTGACCCGGGACAAAGCCGGGACGTCCCGGGGGAGCTTATCTCTTGCGGAAAAAGGCCACCGCCACGGCCCCGGGCCCGGCGTGGGTGCCGATGACGCCGCCGATGAGGGTGGAATCCAGACGGTCTGTTCCGTTTTCCCACAGGGCCCGGCTGTCCTCCACGTATTTTTTCAGGAACACGTCCGTCAGCCCCGTGTAGCCCAGGAGGATGGGCAGGGAAAAGTCGATGCCGCCGCAGGCGTGGATTTTTTCCACCAGCAGGTTGTTGCCCTGGCGGGAGCCCCGGGCCTTGCCCACCAGAAGGATTTCGCCGTTTTCAATGGTCAGCACCGGCTTGATGTTCAGCAGTCCCCCGGCCAGGGCGGTGGTTTTGGAGATGCGGCCGCCCCGCTTCAGATACTCCAGGGTGTCCACCAGGGCCAGGACGCACACGTCCTGCCGCTTCTGCTCCAGGGCCCGGGCCAGCCCGGCGGCGTCCATGCCCCGGTCCAGGCAGGCCAGGGCGTACTCCGCCAGGATGCCCGCGCCGATGGCGGCGGTGCCGCTGTCCACCACATAGATGTTGTCATACTCCGCCGCGGCGATGCAGGCGCTCTGATAGGTGCCGGAGAGCCCGGCAGAGATGGTCAGCACCACGGCACTGCCGCCGCTGCGCCGCACCCGCCGGAACTCCCGGTCAAAGGCGGCGGGGCTGGCCTGGCTGGTGGTGGGCAGCACGTCGCTTTCCACCAGACGTTCATAAAAACGGTGTTTATCCATGGTGACGCCGTCCAGATACTCCTCCTGGCCAAAGTGAATGGTCAGAGGTACCACCGTCAACCGGCTGCGGATGTGCTCCGGCACGTCCACCGTGGAATCCACGATCAATTCAACGTTCATAGGACCTCCTGTTTTTGAAAAAGTGGTCCTGAGTATAGCATGAAACTGTCCGTTTGTCAACAAAATAAGCGAATAGTGTCAAAAAATGCGCCTCCCTTGGGAGGCGCATTTTTCGTTACAGGTCCAGGGCCAGGTCCCCGTCCTTGATCCAGCCCCACTTGCGCAGGGGGACCGCCAACAGCCAGGTAAGGACTGCCGGCAGCACAAAGGAGATCAGCACCAGGCCCAGCCAGTCCATCCCGGTGACGGCGGCTTTGATCCCGGCGGCCACGTCGCTGACCCAGCCGGTATACACGCCGATCTGGCCCACCAGGCCGCAGGTGCCCATGCCGCTGGACACCGCCGCGCCGTTCATCTCCAGCCGGAACAGGCAGGTGGCGATGGGGCCGGTGATGGCGGAGGCCAGGGTGGGGGGGATCCAGACCCGGGGATTGCGGACGATGTTGCCCATCTGCAGCATACTGGTACCCAGGCCCTGTGCCGCCAGACCGCCCCAGCGGTTTTCCCGGAAGCTCATCACCGCGAAGCCGATCATCTGGGCACAGCACCCCGCCACGGCAGCGCCGCCGGCCAGCCCCGTCAGCCCCAGGGCCGCGCAGATGGCGGCGGAGGAGATGGGCAGGGTCAGGGCCACGCCGATGACCACAGATACGATGATGCCCATGAAGAAGGGCTGCAGCTCCGTGGCCCACATGATGAACCGGCCCACGGCGCTGGCCGCCGCGCCGATGGGGGCGGCGATCAGGGCGGCAATGCCGATGCCCGCCAGAGCGGTGACGATAGGTGTCACCAGAATGTCGATCTTCGTCTCCTTGCTGACGGCCTTGCCGATCTCGGCCGCCAGAATCGCCACAAACAGCACCGCCAGAGGCCCTCCGGCCCCGCCCATATAGTTGGTGGCGAAGCCCACGGGTATCAGGGAATACAGCACCAGGGGAGGGGCCTCCAGCGCCCGGCCGATGGCCACCGCCATGCCCGGCCCCACCATGGCCGAGCACAGGCCGCCGATGGTGTAGGTCACGGCGCCCTCCCCCTTGCCCAGGGTGACGATGACCTCCGTCAGGAATCCGATGTGCAGCTGCTGGCCCAGGGTGTTGAGAATGGTGCCTACCAGCAGGGTGCAGAACAGGCCCTGGGCCATAGCGCCCATGGCGTCGATGAAATACCGCTTGGCCGAGAAGACGATGTTTTTTCGGGCCAGGAACTTGCGAACTGCTTCCATAGCTTTGACCTCGCATATGTAAAAAGAATGTTATACAGGTGTCATGACACCTGTATAACATTCTATCACGTCTTTTCCGTTTGTCAACCGGAACTTTACTCCGCCAGGAAGCCCAGCTCCCGCAGGCGGGCCTTCAGATGCTCATAGGACGCCTCATCGGGGCAGGAGAGACTATGCAGATGGATGCCGTCTGTCAGCTGGGACAGGGGGGCGGCCCCCTCCATGCGGGCCATGAACTGCTCCACGTCCAGGCGGCTGCGCAGGTGCAGCGGGGCGGACAGCTGGCCATAGACCGGGTGGTCCACGATGACGTCCACAACGGTGCAGCCGCAGTCCACCATGGCGTTGAGCTCGTCCCGGGTGCCGGTGCCGTCGTGGCGGCAGGCCACCTGGCGCGGCAGGCCCGTCTCCCCGGCGTCGGGGATCACATAGCCCCGGGCGGTGGCGGTGATGGCCTGGCCTGCGGCCCGCAGCAGGGCCACATCCCCCACGATGATCTGGCGGCTGACGCCAAGCTCCTTGGCCAGGGCGGTGGCGCTGATGGGCTGATGGGCTTCATGGAGACGGGCGCTGATCCGGCTCCGGCGTTGTTCGGCGGTCATGAGGAGGACTCCCTTCGGTTTTTCTTCTATCATACACGATTCCCCGGCCCATGGCAAGTTTTTTTCATGAATTTCGCTGCCCTCTTGACAGATGGGCCGCCGGATGGTACACTATGTGCAGAAAAAGAGAATACATCGCGCAAGTGCCTGCGCCGCCGGGTGGGCGGCACGGGAGAATAGTGAATCAGGTGAGAATCCTGAACGGTACCGCCGCTGTATACGGGGAGGCCGCGCACAGGGACGAAAGTCCGTCACTGGGAAACCGGGAAGACCGTGCGCCTGCCGCTGATCCGCCAGTCAGAAGACCTGCTTGCCGCCATGCTGTCCCCGCTGCGCGCCATACGGCGGAGGATAGATTCAATCGCGGGAAACCGGCCGCGCCAATGTCTATTGGCGCGGTTTTTTTGCAAGCCTGAGCGCGGCACTGCCGCAGCTTTCCATGGGGGCGGGCAGGAGCAGCCACTCCCGCCCGCTCCCTTACCTTATGTGAAATTTGCCGGTAAACGCCTGTAGAGGCCGGGTTCTACCCGGCCTGAAAGCGCCGGAATAGCGGGCGAGGCAGAGTCCACGCCCCTACGGGCCCACAACCAGCCTGCGGCTGGCTCGCAATGACACCACAAGAAGATTTCCGATAATTGGCCGCACACACGGGATGGCCGAATCAATATTTCCATCAAGAATCCGTATGATCTATCAGGAGGACGACATATGCTCATCAATTGGTTCCGGGACCAGGACCACCTGGTCTATATCAACGGCGAGACCCAGCTGGCCCAGCTGGAAAAGACCCTGCGCTTCCCGGGCTTGCAGGAGGCGGCGGAGGCTCTGCGGGACAATCCCAACCCGGAGGGCTACACCATCAAGGGGCCCAAGCGCACCTGCGGGCGGCTGTTCGTGCCGGATCTGACCTTCGGCAAGCACATCGAAATGGGAGAAAACGTCTTTTTCTACATGGGCGAGATGGCGGAGTGCTATGTCATCTACTGGCCCGGAAAGCCGGTTACGGAGGTGCACCATGGAGAAATGTGAAGCCCTGTCCACCAAGCCCGAGGAGTGCCGCTACTCCTTCTTCCAGCACACGGCCTGCGAGTTTTTCCCCTGCCACGAAACCGCCCATCCGGAGGACTTCAACTGCCTGTTCTGCTACTGTCCCCTGTACGCCTTAGGGGACCGGTGCGGCGGCAATTTCCGGTATATCGGCGACGGCATCAAGGATTGCAGCGGCTGTCTGCTGCCCCATGGCCGGAAAAGCTATGGCTACGTCACCGGCAAGTTCGGCGAGATCGCGGAGCTGGCCAAAAAGAACCGCCATACGGAGGAATGATAAATACCGTCTGTATTTTTCTTCAAGAAAACTACAGACGGTATTTTCTTATCGCCCCAGGATGGTCTCGGCGAAGCCTTTGGCAAACAGCCGGGCGGCCCGGAGGGCCTCGTCCAGCGAGTTCCCGGCGGCCCCCACCTCCACCAGCAGGCTGCCCGGGGCGGCAAACTGGTTATAGCGATAGTTCAGCAGGGTGATGGGCCGCATCAGGGTGGGGGACTGGCTTTCCAGCTTCTCCTGAACGGCGATGGCCAGGCGCAGATTGTCCTGCCAGCCGTCGTGGGCCACGCCCATGATCAGGCTCACCTGGGCGGCGGCGGGGTCCTCCGCCGTCACCAGCTTATACTGGGTGCCGTTGGCGTCCTGCACCGCGTCCCGGTGCAGGTCCAGCACATAGACGATGGAGGGGTACTTGGCCAGGTAGCTCTGGATAGACGCCAGACTGTTTTCATAGGCGTCGTTGTACGACTCCCCGTCGTGGAGGGTGCGGTCGTGGACCACGGAGATGCCGTAGGACGACAGCTCCGCCGCCAGCTCGTCCCCCACCCGGACCATGTTGCAGGAGCGGTCCGCCGTGCGGAAGGTGCCGGAGGGGACGTACTCCTGCCCCGGGGGCATGGTATAGGACTCGCTGGCGTGGCTGTGGACGATGAGGACCTGGGGCCCCTGCTGGGGACAGGCCGCGAACTGCCGGTCCCCCAGCACCGCCGGGTCCAGGGTCCGGCTGGACTTGTTTTTGATGTACACTCCGTTGATGATGCTGTAGCCGTCGGTGGAGCGGGGGTCCACCGTCTGGGCCGGGACGCCGTTGTCCGCCCCGGGCTGGGGGGCCGGGTCCTCCGACGGAGCGGGGGCGGGGTTTTCCGGTTCCGGTTCCGGGTCCGGCTGGGGGGCGTCGTCCTCCTGCACCGCCAGGGACCGGCCCGCCAGCAGCACCGGCGACTGGCCCAGGGCCAGCACCGTGGCGGCGGACAGTCCGTCCAGCCCCAGAAGGTCCCCCAGCTCCCACCGCAGCAGTCCCCGGGACAGATGGGGGCGGCGGGACACGGACTGCCACAGGGCGGCGGCGCTGTCCGCCCCGGCTCCGGCCAGCACCGTGCCCAGGGCTGCCGCCGCCAGCAAGAGCGCCAGCCCCCGCCGCAAAATTGCCTGTTTCAAAGCGTTCACCTCTTTGAGACAAGCCTATGCGGCGGCGGCCGGGATTATGTCACGGTTCCATCACCGGGGGGATGTCCACGATCTGCAGGCCCCGGCGCATGGCGTATTCCATGGTGCGGCGGGTGCCGCCGGGCTGGCCGTTGTGGACCGCCAGCAGCAGGGCGGCGTGGTCCACCATATAGCGGTTGCGCCGCTGCATGCAGCCGGGACTGTAGGACGACTGCACCAGGGTCTCGTAGTCGCAGGCCGCCACCAGGCGGCGGTAGCGCTCCTGCTGGGTCCGGGGCCAGCCGTCGGCCTGGGTGGGGCAGGGGATGGCCGCCTCCACGCTGACGTCCTCGTGCCGCTGCCGCAGGGCCAGGGCCAGCTCACAGAAATACAGGTCGCAGCCCTGGGCCATACCGCAGATGAAGTGCCGGTATCCCGCCTCATAGGCGGCGTCCAGCGCGTCCCGAAGCCGGACCTTCAGGGCCCGGCACCGGGGATCGTCTTCGTTTTCCCCCCAGGGGAGCTTGGACGGACGGTGGCCGGAAAAGCAGCAGCTGACAGGCCGTGCGCGCATGGCATCGCCCTCCCTTCAAAGATACTGCCACCATTATAGAACATACTTTCTATTTTGTAAAGAGGAATTTCCCTTGCAAGCGGGGTGCAAATCCGGTATACTGGGGAAAAAGGGAGGTGCATCCGATGAAGCTGTATTTCAAGCAGCGGTTTTTCTCGTGGTTCGACAGCTATGACATCTATTACGAGGGCGGTAGCGTGGCCTATACCGTGGAGGGAAAGCTGGCCTGGGGTCATTGCCTGCACATTCTGGACCCCTATGGGGAGCACATTGCCACAGTGAAGCAGCAGGTGCTGACGTTTCTGCCGAAATTCGACCTGTATGTGGGGGAGCGGTGCATCGGCACCATCCGCAAGGAGTTCACGTTTTTCCACCCGTCCTTCACCATGGATTTCTGCGGCTGGACGGTGGAGGGCAGCTTCATGGAGTGGGACTATACCATCCAGGACGGGCCCCGGACGGTGGCTTCTATCAGCAAGGAGCTGTTTAACTGGACAGACACCTATACCATCGACGTGGCGGACCCGGGGGACGCCCTGTATGCCCTGATGGTGGTGCTGGCCATCGACGCGGAGAAGTGCTCCCGGAACGACTGATACGGAATAAAAAAAGTGCCCCCGCGGGGGCACTTTTTTTGTTCATAGAAACGGGCTGTCAGGGGTTTTCCCGGCTGTCGGCGGCGGACACATTTTCGGCCACCCGGCTGGCGGCCTTGGCGTCCTCCTGCCCGGCGGCATAGGCCCGGCTGCGGGCATCCTCCAGTTCCTTCTGCCGGGCCTTTTCGTCCCGCTCTGCCTGGCGGGCGGCCCGGCGGACCGACACGCTGCGGCGGGTGGCCTTGATGACCTGCCACGCCGTCAGCAGCACCACCGCCGCCAGACCGATCCATCCGGCGGTGCGGATGTGCCAGAAATCCCGGATGGTGAAGGCGTCGTTATACATGCCCAGATAGTACAGGGCCACGCCGCCCACGATGCACAGAAGCCCCAGCACCAGGTCCAGCACCGCCCGGACCCGATGGGCCCCCCGGCGCACAAAGAAACACACGATCAGCGCCAGGGCGCACCAGAACAGCGCCGGGGACTGACAATACAGAACGCTCATACGGCTGCCTTCTTTCTCATTTCCCGGTTACAGGCTGCACTTGCCCCGGGGGATATATTTGCCGTCGGGTCCGGCCAGGACAAAGCCGTCCTCCACCGCCAGACGGCCCCGCAGCCACACCTGGTGGATGCCGCCCCGGATGGGGAAGCCCTCATAGGGGGAATAACCGGCCAGGCTGGCCATATCCTCGGCCCGGAGCACATGGTCCGCCTGGGGATCGTACACCACGATGTCCGCGTTGGCCCCGTCCTGGAGCACGCCCTTCCGGGGGAACATCCCGTAGAGTTTGGCGGGGTTTTCCGACAGCACCCGGCACATGGTGGCCAGGCTGATCTTCCGGGTGGTGACGCCGTAGGTATACAGCAGCTCGCCCCGGTTCTCCACCCCCGGCAGACCGCCGGGAATCTTGGTGAAGTCCCCCCGTCCGGCGTCCTTCTGCTCCAGGGTGAAGCTGCAGTGGTCCGTGGACACGGTCTGAATTTCTCCCTTGCGCAGGGCCGTCCAAAGGGCCTGCTGGTCCCGCTCCTTCCGGATGGGCGGGGCGCAGACATACCGGGCGGCCATGGAATACTCCGGCGCGTCATACACGCTGTCCTCCAGCACCAGATACTGGGGGCAGGTCTCCACATACACCCGCTGGCCCCGCTTGCGGGCGGCCTCCACCTCCCGCAGGGCGGCCTCGTTGGTCAGGTGGACGATGACCACCGGGATATCCACCGCCTGGGCGATGCGCAGGAGCCGGGACACGGCCTCGGCCTCCAGGAAATCGGGCCGGGTCCGGGGATGGGAGCCGACACCCATCTGGCCCGCCGCCTTCTTTTCGGCGATCAGCGCGTCGATGACGCCGCTGTTTTCGCAGTGCACGCCGCAGATGCCGCCCTTTTCCTTCAGCTTCTTCAGGGCGTGATACATGGCCTCGTCGCCGATCATCATGGCGGGATAGGTCATGTACATTTTGAAGGAGGAGATACCGGCGGCGTACATATCGTCGATCTCCGCCTCGATGCCGGGATTCCAGTCGTCGATGGTCATATGGAAGCCGTAGTCACAGCAGCAATTGCCGTCGGCCTTCTTGTGCCACAGCTCCAGCCCCTGGTGCAGAGTCTCGCCCTTGTTGGGGCAGGCGAAGTCCACCACCGTGGTGGTGCCGCCCCGCAGAGCCGCCCGGCTGCCGGAGAAAAAGTCGTCCACCGTGGTGGTGCTGCACACGTCCAGGTCGAAGTGGGTGTGGGCGTCGATGAAGCCCGGCAGCAGAAGCTGCCCCTCCACGTCGATGACGGCGGCCTCCGGCGCGGTGATGCTGCGGGCCACCCGGAGGATCTTCTCGTCCTCCACCAGCACGTCCGCCCGGCGGGTGCCCCGTCCGGACACCACCGTGCCCCCGCGAAACAGATATTTCATGGAAATGCCCTCCTTTTCCGGATCATATGGCTTGATTTTTTATTATACCACGGAACGGGCAGAAAAACATACTGTTTTTCCCGGTTTTTCCCTGAGAAAATCCAACAAAAAAGGGGGAATATTTTTGTATACCTTGCAGAAGGAAAAAGAATTTCCTTTTCCGGAAAAATCATGTATGATAGAAGTACAACAGAACGCATACTGCGCTCTGAAAATGAAGGAGGAAAGATACCATGCGGAAATTCTTAGCGACTCTGCTGGCGCTGGTCATGACGCTGGCGCTGATGGTCCCGGCTTCCTGGGGCGAGAACAAGGAGACGTATCAGCTTCCTGACTCCCTGGCGGGCAAGACCGTCATCCTGCACACCAACGACGTTCACGGCGCCATCGACAAGTACGCCAAGGTGGCTGCACTGCGGGACGAGTGCTACGACAAGGGCGCTCACCAGGTGATCCTGCTGGACGCCGGCGACTTCAGCCAGGGCTCTCCCTACGTCAGCCTCAGCAAGGGCGCAACCGCCCTGGACATGATGGCCCTGGTGGGCTATGACGTCATCACCCTGGGCAACCACGAGTTCGACTACGGCTTCCCCCAGCTGATGGAGAACCTGAAAAAGCACCAGGGCGATTTCATGGTCGCCTGCAACAACCTGGTGGACGATGAGGGCGAGCTGATCTTTGCCCCCGGCGGCACCGCTCCCATCTATGCCGATGACACCTATGAGACCGAGCTGTTCCGCATCGCCATTGTGGGCATGGCCACCCCCGAGACCCAGACCAAGGCCAACCCCGCCCTGATGAAGGGCCTGAGCTTCATCGGCGGCAAGGATCTGTACAAGGTCACCCAGGAGGATGTGGACATGGCCCGCAGCGAGGGGAATGCCGATATCGTCATCGCTCTGGGCCACCTGGGCGTGGATAAGTCCTCCGAGCCCAACTGCTCCTATAATGTGATGCAGAACGTCAAGGGCATCGACCTGTTCATCGACGGCCACTCCCACACGGTGATGACCGCCAGCAAGGACAACAGCATGGTCCAGTCCACCGGCACGGGCCTTGCCTATGTGGGCGCCATCGTCATTGACAACGCCACCAAGAGCATCGAGAGCAACGGCCTCATCGACCTGTCCGCCTACACCAAGGAGGACGCCACCGTGAAGGCTGCCGCCGACAAGATCATCAGCGACATCAACGCCGAGTACGGCAAGGTTTTTGCCAGAACCGACGTGGAGCTCAACGGCGCCAAGGAGCCCGGCAACCGCACCCAGGAGACCAACCTGGGCGACCTGATCACCGACTCCATGCTGTGGGCCATCCGCAAGGACGCTGAGCTCACCGTGCCCGCCGAGAACGTGGTGGCCATCACCAACGGCGGCGGCATCCGGGCCTGGATCCACAAGGGCGACATCTCCAAGCTGGACGTGAACACCGTGCTGCCCTTCGGCAACACCGTGGCCGTGGTGTACGTCACCGGCGCCGAGCTGCTGGAGGCCCTGGAGGCTTCTACCTTTGCTCTGCCCGACTCCCTGGGCGGCTTCCCCCAGATTGCCGGCATGAACATCTCCATTGACGCCACCAAGAAATACGATCCGCAGACCACTCCCTATCCCAGCGGCAGCGGTAAGGCCACCTACTATGGTCCCGCTTCCATCAACCGCGTCACCATCAACAGCGTCAACGGCAAGGCCTTTGACCCCAACAAGACCTATGCCGTGGTCACCAACAACTTCTGCGCCGCCGGCGGCGACACCTACTATGCCTTCGCTGCCGCCTCCAGCCAGTTCGACACCGGTCTGCCTCTGGACGAGGTGCTGATGGACTACATCACCACCGAGCTCAAGGGCGTGGTGGGTGAACAGTATGCCCAGCCCCAGGGCCGCATCACCATCACCCTGCCCGCCGAGGAGCCCACTACTCCCACCAAGCCCGAAAGCCCCAAGACCGCCGATACCGGCGTGGTGGTGTACGGTCTGGTGGCCGTCATGGCAGCCGGCGCTGCCGTGGTGGTGACCTCCAAGAAGCGCAAGGCCATCTGAGGAATTTTCCCCCGCTGACAAAGCCATAGCTTTTCCCGCCCCGGCAGCGAATGCTGCCGGGGCGGGGTTTGTTCTAAAAAGGCTATGATTGCAGACGAAAAACGCGCCTGCAGGCCCTCTCAGTCACCTTCGGTGACAGCTCTCCCAGAGGGAGAGCCAAGCAGGGGCCGACGTCCTCGGCGGCCCGCGTTAACCCCGGCGGGTTTGGGCGGAGCAGAGCCCACGCCCCTACAGGTGTTCTATCGACAGATGTTCCGTAGGGCCCGCTGCCCTCAGCGGGCCGCGTCAACCCCTTTCTCCGTTATTCTATGAGTAAAATTACGCCAACCACTTTTCAAATCCGGCGGGATATGCTATGATATAATGCAATAAAGAAGGATTACGAGGGCTTATGCCAGATATCGCGGCTTCTTATTTTGCTGAGGAGGACACCATTCATGGCTGAGGTTGGAAAACGGGAGGTCCGGGTGGACGCCTTTGACAAGGCCACCGGACGCACCAAATATTACGAGGATCTGATGCCCCGGGACGCGCTGTATGTGCGCATCAGGCACTCCACCATTGCCCACGGCTTCGTGAAGTCTGTGGATAAGTCCGCTGCGGAGGCGATCCCCGGCGTGGTGAAGGTCCTGACCTGCTTCGACGTGCCGGAGCATCCCTTTCCCACCGCCGGTCACCCCTGGTCCATGGACCCGGGACACCAGGACGTGGCGGACCGGCATCTTCTGAACCGGCACGTCCGCTACTACGGCGACGACGTGGCCGTGGTCATCGCGGAAAACGAGGTGGCCGCCATGCAGGGCGTCCGGGCTTTGCAGGTGGAGTATGAGGAGCTTCCCCTGGTGCTGGACGCACAGGAGGCCATGAAGCCCGGCGCACCCCGGCTTCACGAGGCCTTTCCCAACAACATCCTCAAGCACACCGACATGAAGAAGGGCGACTATCAGGCCGCCATTCAGGAGCCGGGCCTCATCAAGGTAGAGGGCTGGTACGACACCCCCACGGTGCAGCACTGCCACATTGAGAATCACGGGTGCTTCGCCTATGAGGAAAACGGCCGGATCACCGTGGTGGCCTCCACCCAGATCCCCCACATCATCCGCCGGGTGGTGGGCCAGGCCCTGGGCCGCCCCTGGAGCGATATCCGGGTGGTAAAGCCCTATATCGGCGGCGGATTCGGCAACAAGCAGGACGCCCTGTATGAGCCCCTGTGCGCCTGGTGCTCCACTCAGGTCCAGGGCCGCTGTGTCCGCATCGACTGCTCCCGGGAGGAAACCTTCGTCTCCAACCGGGTGCGCCACGCCATCCGGTTCCACATCGTGTCCTGGCTCCGACCGGACGGCACCTTTGCCGCCCGAAAGGTGGAGCTGTTCTCCAACCAGGGGGCCTACGCCTCCCACGGACACAGCATCGTGGCCAAGGCCATGGGTTCCTTCCCCCAGCACTATCCCTGCGACAACATGGAGTGCGATGCATGGACCGTGTTCACCAACCGGCCCGCCGCCGGGGCCATGCGGGGCTATGGCATGCCCCAGGCCTCCTTTGCCGACGAGGCCAACGTGGAGGACTGCGCCAAGGCCGTGGGCATGGACCCCCTGGCCTTCCGGATGCAGAACGTCATGCCCCAGGGGTACGAGGACGGCTTCTCCCACAACGTGAACTATGACGATTCCTTCCGCCAGTGCCTGGAGGCAGGCAAGAAGTACATCGACTATGACCGCAAGGTGGCGGAGTTTGCCAAGGACACCGGCCCCGTCCGCCGGGGCATCGGTGTGGCCACCTTCTGGTACAACACCGCCGTGTATCCCATCTCCCTGGAGACCTCCTCCAACCGGATGCAGCTGAATCTGGACGGCAGCGTCACCATGCAGTGCGGCGAGACGGAGATCGGCCAGGGAGCCGACACCGTCTATGCCCAGATGGCCGCCGATGTGGTGGGCCTGGGGGACTATCGCAGGGTCCACGTGGTGTCCTGCCAGGACACGGACATCACCCCCACGGGCCTGGGCGCCTACGCCTCCCGGCAGACCTATGTGGCGGGCTTCTCCATCCGCCAGACGGGCCTGTTGCTGAAGGAGAAAATTCTGGACTATGCCGCCAAGCTCACCCGCCAGGCGGTGTACAACATGGACATCGTGGACGGCAACATCGTCCGCACCACCGACGGCAAGGTGCTGATGAGCCTGTCGGAGCTGGCCATGCACGCCCAGTATAACCCCAACGACTCCCAGCATATCACCGCCGAGAGCACCTATACCATCCGCAACAACGCCTATTCCTTCGGCTGCACCTTCGCCGAGGTGGAGGTGGATATCCCCATGTGCAAGGTGACGCTGAAGGACATCATCAACGTCCACGACTGCGGCAGGCTGGTGAATCCGGCCTTGGCGGAGGCCCAGGTCCACGGCGGTATGTCCATGGCCATCGGCTACGGTCTGTCCGAGCAGCTGCTGTTCGACGAAAAGACCGGCAAGCCCCTGAACAACAACCTGCTGGACTATAAGCTCTCCACCATCATGGACCACCCCCATCTGGAGGCGCAGTTCGTGGAAAATGCCGAGCCCACCAGCGCCTTCGGCACCAAGGCCCTGGGCGAGCCCCCGGCCTGCTCCGGCGCTCCCGCCATTCGCAACGCCATCTACAACGCCACCGGCGTGGCCATCGACCAGGATCCCATCACCCCCCACGTCCTTTTCCGGCGCTTCACGGAAGAGGGCCTGATCCGGGACTAAGGAGGAAATACCGCTATGTATGATATGTCAGCGCTCTACCAGGCCCAAAGCGTCCAGGACGCCATCCGCCTGCAGCTGGAGCATCCCGAGGCCCAGATCATCGCCGGAGGCACCGACGTGCTGGTGCAGATGCGGGAGGGCAAGCGGGCCGGAAAGGCCCTCATCAGCATCCAGGGCTGCCGCGAAATGCGGGGCGTGTCCCTGGACGAGGAGGAGAACCTCCGCATCGGCAGTCTCACCACCTTCAGCCACATCACCGCCGATCCTCTGATCCAGCGGTACATCAACGTGCTGGGCGAGGCCGTGGACATGGTGGGCGGCCCCCAGATCCGCAACGCCGGAACCATCGGCGGCAACACCTGCAACGGCGTCACCTCCGCCGACTCCGCCTCCACCCTCCACGCCTGGGAGGCCATCGTGGAGATCACCGGCAAAAACGGCGTCCGCCGGGTGCCCATCAAGGATTTCTACCTCAAGGCCGGCACCGTGGACCTGCGGGTGGAAGAGGGTGAAATTCAGACCGCCATTCTCATTCCCAAGGCGTCCTACGACCGGACCTTCGGCCACTATATCAAGTACGCCATGCGCAACGCCATGGACATTGCCACCCTGGGCACCTCCGTCAACGCCCGGCTGAGCCCGGACAAAAAGACCTTTGAGCGGGTGCGCATCGCCTTCGGCGTGGCGGGCCCCGTGCCCCTGCGGGCGCTGAATGCCGAGGCGTTCATCAACGGCAGGGCCGTCACCCTGGAGAACATCCAGCAGTTCGGCCGCACGGTGCTGGAGGACATCCACCCCCGGGATTCCTGGCGGGCCAGCAGGGCCTTCCGCTCCCACATCGCCGTGGAGAGCGCCAAGCGCTGCCTCATCGAGTCCGTGAAGCTGGCAGGAGGTGAGCTGTAATGGCAAAGAATCAGTATCAGCTGGTGACGTTCTTCCTCAACGGCAAGGAAGTGGAGAAAATGGTGGACGTCCGGGCATCTCTGACGGATATGCTGCGCAGCGACTTCTCCATGACCTCCGTGAAAAAGGGCTGCGAGGTGGGCGAATGCGGCGCCTGCAACGTCCTCATCGATGGCGAGTGCTACAACTCCTGCCTGTACCTGGCCGTGTGGGCCGAGGGCAAGCACATCACCACCCTGGAGGGGCTTATGGGCCCCAACGGTGAGCTGTCCGACATCCAGCAGGCCTTTATGGAGGAGACGGCCATTCAGTGCGGCTTCTGCACCCCGGGCTTTATCATGACGGCGGTGGAGATCCTGGACCGGGGCGTGTACTACACCGACGACCAGCTGCGCAAGCTGCTGTCTGGCCATCTGTGCCGCTGCACCGGGTATGAGAACATCTTCAAGGCCGTGAAAAAGACCATGCTGCGCCGTCTGGGCCGCCTGGACGACCCCTTCCTGAACACCTGAACCTTCGCTGCCCCCGGCGCGATGCGCCGGGGCGATTTTTCAACACCTCGTATTGACATTCGCCGGGGGATTTGCTATACTGAATGAACATCGGAAAGGAAGATAGTTACGAAAGAAACCCATCAGGGGTGTCTTTCGTTTGCAATCACAGGTTTTTCAGAACTTTTTAAGTTCTGAAAAACCGCACGCAGCTTGTCAAAAAAAGACTTTTTTGACAAGCTGAGGGAGGACGCCATGATCTTCTATACCGCCGACCTGCATTTTCACTATGAACCCTTTCTGCCCTCCCGGCCCTTCGACACCGTGGAGAACATGGACCGCCAGCTCATCCACCGGTGGAACGAGGCCGTTTCGGAGGAGGACACCGTGTATGTGGTGGGGGACGTGGGCTATAACCGGGGCCTGGTGCCCGGGGACGCCCTGTCCCGGCTCCGGGGCCATAAGCACCTGATCCGGGGCAACCACGACACCGGCTTTGAAAACGCCGGGGAGCTGTACCGCTATTTTGAAACCGTCACCGACTTCAACGAGATCGACGACGGCGACACGCACATTATCCTCTGCCACTATCCCATTCTGTACCGCAAGCGGGGCTATATGGTCCACGGCCACCTGCACCAGACCCGTGGCCCGGAATACGACATTCTGCGCCAGATGCCCCGGGTGCTCAACGCCGGGGTGGACGTGAATTTCTACCGCCCCGTGACCCTTCCCCAGCTCATTGAGAACAACCGCGCCTTTTACAGTGGGGCGCACGATGCCCTGATCCCCCCGCCCCCGCCGCCCCGGCGGCGGGGAGGCGATGGCTGGCTGCCGGGCCGGCCGGATTTCCGACCCCTTCCGTCCCGGCCTGATTCTGATAAGGAGTGACCTATGAAACAGCGTATTCTCGCCCTATTCCTGGCCCTGTGCCTGTGTCTGCCCCTGGCGGCCTGCGGCAAAAAGCAGGGCTACGACCCCCTGGAGGGGGTGAAGACCCGGGTCGTCACCGACTCCGCCGGACGGCAGGTGGAGATCCCCGCCGATATCCAGCGGGTGGCTCCCAGCGGCTCCACGGCCCAGATGATCCTCATGCCCATTGCCTATGACCTGCTGGCGGGGCTTTCCAGCAGTCCCAGCACGGCCCAGATGCCCTATTTCCCGGAGGAGGTCCGGTATCTGCCCACCTTCGGCCAGTTTTATGGCAGCAAGGCCAACCTGAATATGGAGTCCCTTATCGACGCCCGGCCCCAGATCATCATCGACCTGGGCGACGCCAAGGACACCATCGCCGACGATATGGACCGCATCCAGAAGCAGACCGGCATCCCCACGGTGTTCATCGAGGCGGACCTGGACGATATGGCCGCCGCCTACCGGACCCTGGGGGATATCCTGAACCGGGCCGGCACGGCGGAGCCTCTGGCCCAATTCATTGAGAAAAGCGTGGCCATGGCCCAGGAAAATTCCGCAAAAATTCCGGAGAGCCAGCGGCTTTCCGTGCTGTTCGGCACCGGCTCCACGGGCCTTGCCTGCAACGCCGCCGGATCCGTCCAGGCGGACGTCATCGACCTGGTGGGGGCCGTCAACGCCATCATCCCGGAGGAGGTCAGCAACCGGGGCGGCGGCACCACCGTCAGCCTGGAGGAGGTATACGCCGTGGAGCCGGACGTGATCCTCCTGTCCACCGGCGGCCCCTACGACACCCTGACCCAGGGGGAGTGGGCGGGCCTCACCGCCGTTCAGAACGGGCGGTATTACGAGATTCCCGGCCTGCCCTATGACTGGATGAGCTCCCCGCCGTCTGTGAACCGGGTGCTGGGCATCTGGTGGCTGGGGAACCTGCTGTATCCGGAGCTGTACGACTATGACATGGTGCAGGTGGCCCAGGAGTATTACCGGCTGTTCTGGCACTATGACCTGACGGCGGAGGAGGCCGAGCGTATGCTCAGCCACTCCACCCTGAAATGAGGAACGCTATGAGGAAAATCTGCCGCGCCCTGGTTCTGTGTATGCTGCTGCTGGCGGCCTTTGACACCACCATCGCCGGACTGATCGCCGCGGCGGATAAGGACCACGCCGAGACCGGCACCTATTACATCGTCCGGGACAGCAGAAGCAGCGGGGGCAGCAGATGACCGCGGCGGATAAGCGCTATGCCCGGCGGTTCGCGGTGCTGGGGGCTGTTTTCCTGGCGGTGCTGCTGGGGTCGCTGCTGTTGGGGCGGTATGCCCTGTCCCCGGGGCAGCTGCTGCATATGCTGTGGACAAAGGTCACCGGCGGCGCGGCGGACTGGCCCCTCAGCGACGACAAGGTGGTGTTCGCCGTGCGGCTGCCCCGGGTGGCGGCGGCGGCCCTGGTGGGAGCGGCGCTGGCGGTGTCCGGCGCGGCGTATCAGGGGATGTTCCGCAACCCCATGGTGTCGCCGGACATTCTGGGGGCCTCCACCGGCGCAGGCTTCGGCGCGGCGGTGGCCATCCTGCTGGGGGCGGGCTATTTCGGCATTTCCGCCGCCGCCTTCTGCTGCGGTCTGCTGGCCGTGGCGGCGGCGTGGCTGGTGAGCCGCCTGTCCAGAACAAACCAGACGGTGGCCCTGATTCTGGCGGGCATGATGATCTCGTCCCTGTTTTCGGCGGGGACGTCCTTTGTGAAGCTGGTGGCGGATACCCAGCAGCAGCTGCCCGCCATCACCTATTGGCTGATGGGGTCCCTGTCCTCCATCAAGGACAAGGACGTGCTGTTTCTGTCCATTCCGATGGCCCTGGGGATGATCCCGCTGCTGGTGCTCCGGTGGCGGATGAACCTGCTGACCCTGGGGGAGGAGGAGGCCCAGTCCATGGGCGTGAACACCCGGCGGCTGCGGGGCGCGGTGATCGTGTGCGCCACGCTGCTGACCTCCGCCAGTGTGGCGGTGTCCGGCATGATCGGCTGGGTGGGCCTGGTGATCCCCCATTTCTGCCGGATGCTGTTCGGCTATGACTACCGGCGGCTGATCCCCGCCGGGGCCCTGTTCGGGGCGTCGTTCCTGCTGATCGTGGACGACATTGCAAGACTTGTGACCACCGGTGAGCTGCCTCTGGGCATTCTGACGGCCTTTGTGGGGGCGCCGCTGTTTGTGTATCTGATCGTGACGGGAGGTGGCCGCCGTGTCCATTGACGTGAGGGACCTGTCCTTTGCCTACGGGAAGCGGCAGGTGCTGCGGCAGGTGAGCTTCCGGACCAGCCCCGGGCAGCTGGTGGCGGTGCTGGGCCCCAACGGGGCGGGAAAGAGCACCCTGTTCCGGTGCATCCTGGGCTTTCTGCCCCGGTACCGGGGGGAGATCGCCCTGTGCGGACACGATCTGCGCTCCCTGGACCGCCGCAGCCTGGCCCGGCTGGCGGCGTATATCCCCCAGTCCAGCGCCCCGGTGTATAACTACACCGTCCGGGACACGGTGCTGATGGGGGCGGACCCCTTCCACGGGCCGGGGCCGTCCCAGCAGGAGACGGCGGACCGGGTGCTGGAGACCCTGGGCATCCGGGACCTGGCGGGCCGGGGCATCAATGAGATTTCCGGCGGCGAGCGGCAGCTGGCCCTGATCGCCCGGGCCATGGCCCAGCAGGCGAAGATCCTGCTGATGGACGAGCCCACCGCCAGCCTGGATTACGGCAACCAGTTCCGCCTGCTGCGGCAGGTGCGTCAGCTGGCCGACAGCGGGTACACGGTGCTGCTGTCCACCCACAACCCCGAGCACGCCTTCCGGTTTGCCACGGATGTTCTGGTGCTGCGGGAGGGCGGCGTGCGGGCCTTCGGCCCGGCGGCGGAGACCCTGACGGAGGAGCTGCTGCGGGAAATTTACCGCATTCCCCTGACGGTGGCGGACATCCCCGTCCCCGGCGGCAGCGTGAAGGGCTGCGTATACGATGCGTGACCGGGCGGCGGCTTTTGGGCGGACAGAGTCGTCCGCCCCTACGGATTGTGCACCGACAGAACCGCCTGTAGGGGCCGGGTTCTACCCGGCCCAAGGTACGGGCATAGCAGGCGGGGTAGAGCCCACGCCCCTACGGAGTGTATACCGGCAGAATATCCTGTAGGGCAGGGCCCGCGTGCCCTGCCGCATATACCGTCGCACCCAATGGCGGGGCTATGCCCCGCTTTTGCGGGGATGCGTTATCCTCAATCGAGGTGCACGAAGGACGGAAATCCGGGTTTATCAACGTATAAAATCCGGATGAAGGCTTTTATAAATTACAAGAAGCGAAGCAAATCTCCAAGCGCGTTTCGGCGGCTTTGCTGGCGGTTCTGATGGGGCTGAGTCTGCTGCCGCAGACGGTACTGGCTCTGGACCCCGACCAGCGGCAGGCGGAACGCCGGGAGGGCTATGACGTGGCCACCGTCTCCGGCGGTCACAGCACCTATGCCAACGGCGGCGTCGGCAGCGTCGTGGGTCAGTTCGGCGATGGCAGCATCGCAAACAGCTATAACTATGGCAATGTGACCCTGGGCGAGGGCCTGGTGTGCAATAATCTGGGCGGCGTCATCGGCCGGGATATGAAGAAAAGCGGCTCCCAGGTGGAGAACGTCTACTGCCTGGACAGCAGCTGCGCCTATGCCTCCACCAGCGGGGCGGATGAGCGCGTTACCGCCGTCAGCGCGGCGAACTGCTGGCCCGGGGTCAGGTGATCCCCGCCAAGGGCCACGACTATCAGGACGGCAAGTGCGCCGCCTGCGGCGCGGAGGACCCGAACTATCAGCCCGAGCAGCCCACTCAGCCCGAAAATCCCGGCGTCAAGACCGGCGACGAGAGCTATGTGGTTCTGTGGAGCGCGGCTTTGCTGCTGGGCGGCGCAGCGTTGGTGCTGCTGCCCCGGAAAAAGCGGAGCTGACACAGGACGAAAATAGGATAAGCTCAAAAAAATGGCGTGCGCTGCGGCGCACGCCATTTTTTGCGGGGCGGCTTTCCGGCGGGGTGGAAATCCGCGAAAAAGTGTGATATACTGGGAAAAATCAGCAACCCCCTGCCGCGGTATGCCATGGCCGGGAGATATAAGGAGATCACCATGGAACACAGATTTTTACGGACGGAAATGGTCCTGGGGGACCGGGCGCTGGAGAAGCTCTCCCGCTGCCATGTGGCGGTGTTCGGCCTGGGCGGCGTGGGCAGCTATGCCGCCGAGATACTGGCCCGATCCGGGGTGGGGGAGCTGACCCTGGTGGATCAGGACACCCTGAGCCTCACCAATATCAACCGCCAGCTGTACGCCCTGTCCTCCACCGTGGGGGAGTATAAGGCGGAGGCGGCAGCCCGGCGGTGCCGGGACATCAACCCGGACATCCGGGTCCACCCCCTGTGCGCCACCTATGATGCCGCCCACCGGGAGGACTTTTTCGCCGGGAAATTCGACTACATCGCCGACTGCATCGACCTGGTGACCTGCAAGCTGGACCTGATCCAGCAGGCGGGGGAGAGGGGCATCCCCATCATCTCCGCCCTGGGCACCGGCAACAAGCTGGACCCCACCCTTTTGCAGGTGACGGACATTTCCAAGACCTCCGTCTGCCCCCTGGCCCGAGTCATGCGCCGGGAGCTGCGGGACCGGGGCATCCGGCATCTGCAGGTGGTGTACAGTCCGGAGCCTGCCGCCGAGACCCGGCAGCTGGAGGCTCCCTCCCCCGGGCGGCGCAGCGTTCCGGCCAGCGTGCCCTGGGTACCCTCCACGGCGGGGATCCTGATGGCCTCCGCCATCGTCCGGAACCTGATAGCGAATGAGAGTGAATAATATGGATATCATACAGCAAATCGAAAATTTTGTCCCGCTTTGCCCCCAGGAACAGCGGGACAAGGCCGGGATACTGCGGTTTTTGGCGGGAAATCCAGACGCGTTTGAACGGGAAAATCTCACCGCCCACATGACCGCCTCCGCCTGGGTTTTAAGCCCGGACCGGCGGCAGGTGGTGATGGTGTATCACAATATCTATAACTCCTGGTCCTGGACCGGCGGGCACGCAGACGGGGACCGGGACCTGCTGGCGGTGGCCATGCGGGAGGTGACGGAGGAAACGGGTCTGCAGCAGCTGGAGCTGCTGCATCCGGGGATCTTCTCCCTGGAGTGCCTGACCGTGGACGGCCACGAGAAGCGGGGGCAGTATGTCCCCAGCCACATTCACATGAACGTTACCTATCTGCTGGGGGCCGCGGACCACGAGCTGCGGCAGAAGCCCGATGAAAACAGCGGCGTGGCCTGGTTCACGCCGGAGGAGGCCCTGAAGGCCTCCACGGAGCCGTGGATGGTCCAGCGGGTATACAGCAAGCTGACCCAGCGGGCCGCGGCCTATATGGCCCGGTAAGGAGGCAATTTTTCATGGCAAAACGGAAGCCGGACACCGGCGCGATCTATATTTCCCCAAGACTCCGGGCCAGCCTGGAGCCGGTGGGCCGCTGCGCCCTGACGGTGGTAACGGCTCCCATGGGCTACGGCAAGACCACGGCGGTGAACTGGTTCCTGGGGACCCAGCCCCCGGGCTGCGCCATCCGCGTCAGCATCTATTCCGACAGCCTGCCCGCCCTGTGGCAAAGCGGCCGCCGGGCCTTCCGGGATGCGGGACTGACGGCGCTGGAGGGCTTCGAGTGCCCCGGGGACCCGGCCTCCGCCGGTCTGCTGGCCGACACCCTGTGCCGGGAGCTGCGGCGGCAGGAGCCATGGTATGTGTTTCTGGACGACCTGCACCTGATGCCGGACCGGCGGGTGGCCCGCTTCTTGTGCGAATTGGCGGCAAGACTGCCGGATAATGTGCATCTGATCGCCGCCAGCCGGGACAAGGCCCTGTCCGGGGACCAGGTGCTGCGGCTGGGCGGGCGTCTGCACCGCATCGGGGCCGGGCAGCTGCGGCTGGAGGGCGATGAGCTGGCGGCCTATGCCCACCGGTTCGGCGCGGCCCTGGACCGGGAGCAGCTGGCGGAGCTGCAGCAGGCCACCGAGGGGTGGATGGCCGCCGTGTATCTGCACTTGCAGGCTCTGGCGGACCGGGGCACCGCCCCGGCGGAGACGGCGGACATCTATGACATGTTCACCGCCGCCATGCTGCGGCCTCTGCCGCCCCGGCGGCAGAAGTTCCTGGCGGTGATGGGTCTGGCGGACGAGTTCACCGGGGAGATGGCCCAGTTTATCACGAAGGAACCGGACACGGCGGAGATTTTGTCCGATCTGACGGCCAAAAACGCCTTTGTCACCCGCCTGCCCGGCGGGGGATACCGGTTCCACCACATGATGAAAGCCTGCGCCCAGCGGGACTTCGATGCCCTGCCGCCGCAGGAGCAGGCGGCGTATCAGGCCCGGTACGGCCACTGGTACGCGGAAAACGGACAATATTTGCAGGCCCTGGCGGCCTATAGTAAGGCAGGCCGGTGGGACGACGCCCTGGAGGTGGTGCAGCGGGATGCGGGCATTCTGCTGGCGGCCCTGCGGCCCCAGCAGGTGCTGGAGCTGCTGGACCGCTGCGGCGACCAGGTGCTGATGGAGCACCCCACGGCCCTGCTGGTGCTGATGCGGCGGATGTTCACCTGGGGGCAGATCCCCCGGATGCGGCAGCTGAAGGAGCTGCTGCTGGAGTCCGTCCGGCGGCACCCAGAACTGACGGACCGGCAGCGGGGAAACCTGCTGGGGGAGTGCGACCTGATCGAGAGCTTCCTGTATTACAACGACATCGGGGCCATGAGCCGGTTCCACCGCAGCGCCAGCAGACAGATGACCCGGCAGGCCGTCAGCATCCAGAGCCACGGCAGCTGGACTTTCGGCTCGCCGTCGGTGCTGATGATGTTCCACCGGACCCCGGGACAGCTGGACCGGGAGCTGGCGGACATGGACGAGTGTATGCCCCACTATTACAAGATCACCGGCGGCCACGGCATGGGCGCCCAGCGGATCATGGAGGGCGAGGCGGCTCTGGCCCGGGGACGGCTCAACGACGGGGCCATTGCCTTAGAGCGGGCCCGGGCGGCCATCAGCGGCAGCGGACAGGAGAATATGGCCCTGTGCTGCGACTTTCTGGAGATGCGGCTGCACATGGCCGCCGGGGAGGCGGTGGGGGTGGACCTGCGCCGCCGCCGGCAGCTGTTGCAGCAGCACAATGCCATGTGGCTGCATATTTTCGACAGCACCGCCGCCTATTGTCAGGCGGTGCTGGGCCGGGCGGACGATATTCCGGAGCTGTTCCGGGAGCATCGGCTGGATACCGTGAATTTCCTGGGGCCCTGCCTGCCTATGATGCAGATGATCGAAAATCAGGTGTATCTGGCCCAGGGAGCCTATGCCCGGGTCATCGGCGGCAGCGAGGGGCTGCTGGCCCTGTGCCGGGGGATGCACTATGCCCTGGTGGAGCTCTATGTGCTGGCCCAGACCGCCGCGGCCTATGAGAAGCTGGGCAAGCGCCGGGAGGCGGCGGAGCTGCTGCGCCAGGCGGCGGCCCTGGCCCAGCCGGACGGCCTGGTGACGCCCCTTGCCGAAAATGGGCGCTATCTGCGGGAGCTGCTGCCGGAGTACGGGACTCTGGGCCGGGAGGCTGCGGAGCTGAGCCGGATGCTGGAGCAGGGGACCCAGCAGGAGCAGCGGCCGGAGGCCTTGGCCCCCCTGACGGAGCGGGAGTGGGCCGTGGCCCAGCGGATGGCCCGGCGGCTCAGCAACCGGGAGATCGCGGGGCAGCTGTTCCTGACCGAGGGCACCGTGAAGCAGTACATCAACCAGATCTATTCCAAGCTGCACCTGACCGGCGACGTCCGCACCAAGCGCCGCCGTTTGGAGGAGCTGATGGGGGAGTAGGAATTTCAGGGGCGGACAGGCTTGTCCGCCCCTTCGGACCCTCTCAGTCGGCTGCACCGACAGCTTTCCCAGAGGGAGAGCCAAGTTCATAGGGGCCGACGTCCCCGGCGGGCCGGGCAACGGCAGGCGGAGGCGGCGGGAAATGGTAGGGATGAAACACAATTTTCTCTTGCAAATGGGGAAAAATGTGGTATACTGTCAGCTGTCACATTTGTGTGAAAAGTATGAATTTGCGAGGTGGGCGCATGGCCGGAGGAAAGCACATTCTGGGCAAGCCGAAAAGTCACCGGATCTTTGGCACGGCCCGGGTGGGAGAGCGGGGACAGATCGTGATTCCCAAGGAGGCCCGGCAGTTTTACGACATACGGCCCGGGGACACGGTGCTGGTGCTGGGCAGCGGCGAAAGCGGCCTGGTGCTGTCCAAGCCCGAGGTGCTGGACCGGGTGGCCCGGCAGATTTTAGAAGATATGGGAAGGAATGAGGAGAAATGACGGATACCAATTCCATTTATAACCGGCTGGGCGTCAGCGATCAGGTGCTGCGCTTCGGCCAGGAGGTGCTGGAGGGGCTGACGGACCAGTTCCGGCACATTGACCAGGTGGCGGAGTTCAACCAGGCCAAGGTCATCGCCGCCATGCAGAAAAACCGGGTGAACGCCACCCACTTCAACCTCTCCACCGGCTACGGCTATGACGACGAGGGCCGGGACAACCTGGAGCGGGTATATGCCGACTGCTTCGGCACCGAGGCGGCCCTGGTGCGGCCCCAGATCACCTGCGGCACCCATGCTCTGGCCCTGGCCCTGGGGGCCAACCTGCTGCCCGGGGACGAGCTGCTCAGCCCGGTGGGCGGACCCTATGACACCCTGGAGGAGGTCATCGGCATCCGGCCCTCCCCCTGCTCCCTGAAGGAGTACGGCGTTTCGTACCGGCAGGTGGATCTGCTGCCGGACGGCGGGTTCGACTATGACGGCATCCGGGCCGCCATCAACGAAAAGACCAGGCTCGTCACCATCCAGCGCTCCAAGGGCTACGCCACCCGGCCATCCTATTCCGTGGAGGAGATCGGAAAGCTCATTGCCTTCTGCAAGGAGTGCAAGCCCGACGTGCTGTGCATGGTGGACAACTGCTACGGCGAGTTTGTGGAGACGCAGGAGCCCACCAACGTGGGGGCCGACATGGTGGTGGGCAGTCTCATCAAGAACCTGGGCGGCGGTCTGGCTCCCACCGGCGGCTATATCTGCGGCAGGAAGGAGTGCATCGAGCGGTGCGCCTATCGTCTCAGCGCCCCGGGCCTGGGCCGGGAGGTAGGGGCCAATCTGGGGCTTCTGACCAGCTTTTACCAGGGGCTGTTCCTGGCCCCCACGGTGGTGTCCTCGGCGGTGCGGGGCGCGGTGTTTGCCGCCGCCTGCTATGAAAAGCTGGGCTTCCGGGTGGTGCCCGGCAGCGGCGAAACACGCAGGGACATCATCCAGGCGGTGGAGCTGGGCAGCCGGGAGGCCATGGTGGCCTTCTGCAAGGGCATCCAGTCCGCCGCGCCGGTGGACAGCTATGTGACCCCGGAGCCCTGGGCCATGCCCGGGTATGAGTCGGAGGTCATTATGGCCGCCGGGGCCTTTGTGCAGGGGGCGTCCATCGAGCTGTCCGCCGACGGGCCCATCCGCCCGCCCTACGCGGTGTATTTCCAGGGGGGACTCACCTGGTTCCACGCCAAGCTGGGCATTCTCATGAGCATCCAGAAGCTGCTGGATGCAGGGATCATCGAAATGTAATTGTAAAATTGTAAAAGGAGAAAAAATCACATGTGGTTCTGGCTTTCCCTGATCGCTCTGCTGTGCTGGAGCGGATCGGACCTGTTTTCCAAAATCGGCTGCCAGTCGGAGACCGATAAATACAGCCACCTGAAAATGGTCACGGCTGTGGGCGTGGTCATGGGCCTGCACGCGGCGTATGAGATCTTCATCGGCGGCACCCAGGTGACCTGGGAGATCATCTGGACGTATCTGCCTGTATCCCTGCTGTACATCAGCTCCATGGCCATGGGGTACATCGGCCTGCGGTATATTGAGCTGTCCATTTCCTCTCCCATCTGCAACTCCTCCGGTGCGCTGGTGGCGGTGCTGTGCCTGCTTACCGGCGGCATAGGCGAGCTGGTACCCGCCCAGCTGGTGGCCACGGCCCTGGTGTGCGTGGGCGTGATCGGCCTGGGTGTGGTGGAGGCCCACGAGGACGAGGACCTGCGCCGGAGGCGGCAGGAGGCGGCCAACCGCCGCTATGCCAAGTCTGCCCTGGCTCTGCTGCTGCCCATTGCGTACTGCGTGCTGGACGCGGCGGGGACCTTTGCCGACTCCCGGGTGCTGGACAGGCTGTCCGGCGAGGCGATGGCGCAGGGGCTGTTCGCCACGGCGGAGGAGTGCTCCGACTATGCGGCCAGCGCCGCCAACTGCGCCTATGAGCTGACGTTCCTGCTGGCGGGCATTGTGTGCTTTATCTATGTGGTGCTGATCCGGAAGCAGAAGCTCATCGCCCGGCAGGAGGCCCCCAAGTATGCCGGCGCGGCCTTCGAGACGGCGGGCCAGTTCGCCTATATCTTCGCCCTGTCCGACACGGCCCATGTGGCTATCTCCGCCCCCATCATCTCCGCCTACTGCGTGGCGTCGGTGGTGTGGAGCCGGATCTTCCTGAAGGAGAAGCTGTCCCTGAAGCACTATCTCATGATCGCCCTGGTGGTGGCGGGTATCGTCATCCTGGGCGTGTACGATGGATAAAAACAAGTGGTGGAAAAGGACGATGTCCTTTTCCACCAAAAGAGCTTTCGCTCCGAACCGCGCGTCCCGCCGGGCATGAAACCCGGCGGGACACACTCTCTCCGCGCAAAGAGTTTTTTGCGACGTACACGCGCCGCCGCAAAAAACGGATTGAATTTGATTCACGGCCTGCGGGCCGTGAACTCTGCGAGGCTTTTGATACGATGATATGCCGCCCAAGAGCGGCATATTTTTTATCCGGGGCGGGCGGCGAAATATTATTGAACCATTCGGCGTTTTTTCATTGACGGGTCCGGGGCGGCGCTGTATAATATGGTCAGAATATCACAAGGGACAGACGCATTTTTTATGGAGGAATACAAGGAGGAAAGCAGTATGATCAAGACCATTGACGGCATCATCGAGGCGGCCCGGGGCGGGGAGCCCGGGATCATCGCCGTGGCCGCCGCCCATGACCGGCCGGTGATCGAGGCGGTGGCGGAGGCCCGGCGGGAGGGCATTGCCGTTCCTGTGCTGGTGGGCCACGCGGATGAAATCGCCGCCATGCTCAGGGAGCTGGGGGAGGACCCCGCCGCCTATGAGATCATCCCCGGCGACACGGACACCGACTGCGCCGCCAAGGCCGTGGCTCTGTGCGCGGAGGGCCGGGCCAATTTCCTGATGAAGGGCATCCTGGGCACTGCCGACCTGATGCGGGCGGTGTTCAATAAGGAGCACGGCCTGCGCACCGGCCGCCTGACCACCCACTGCATGTTCTATGAGATCCCCGCCCTGGGGCGGATGATTATCCTCACCGACGGCGGCGTGAACACCTTCCCGGACCTGGAGAAAAAGGCGGACATTCTGGAAAACGCCGCCATGTGCTTCCAGGCCCTGGGCTATGAGACCATCCACGCCGCCTGCATCTGCGGCGCGGAGCAGGTGAATCCGAAAATTCAGTCCACCGTGGACGCCGACGCCCTGGCCCATATGACGGACCGCTGGGCCAAGTATCACATGAACGTCTGCGGGCCGGTGGCCCTGGACCTGGCTGTCAGCCCGGAGGCCTGCCGCCACAAGCACTACAGTGCCCCCGGCGCGGGCATGGCGGACATCCTGCTGGTGCCCAACTATGAGGTGGGCAACGGCATCGGCAAGGCCGCCACCCTGTTCGGCGGGGCCAAGAACGCCGGGGTCATCCTGGGGGCTAAGGTGCCCATCGTGCTGGTGTCCCGGTCCGACAGCGCCTATTCCAAGCTGGCTTCCATCGCCGCCGGCAGCGTCCTGTCCCGGCGGATGCACCTGTCCTGACCAAACCACGTACATAGAGGAGAGTATGTTATGGTAAACCAGAAATTCTATCAGCTGGGCACCGCGCCCTCCGTGATCCGGGAGCTGTTTGCCTATGGCCTGGAGCAGGCGCAGGTGGTGGGGCCGGAGAACGTGTTCGACTATTCCCTGGGAAATCCCAGCATCCCTGCTCCGGCCAAGGTCAACCAGTCCATCCACGACATTCTCAACGACACCGATTCCATCAAGGTCCACGGGTACTCCATGGCCTGCGGCTTCGATGCGGCCCGGGAGGCCATTGCCGCCAACCTGAACCGCCGGTTCGGCATGGAGCTGAAGCCCGGGAACCTGTTTCTCACCTGCGGCGCGGCCCCGGGGCTGATTGCCGTCATCAAGGCGCTGCTGGCGGAGGAGGACTCCGAGATCATGGCGGTGGCGCCGTTTTTCCCGGAGTACCGGCCCTTTACCGAGTCCAACGGCGGTCATCTGGTGGTGGTGCCGGCAGACACCGATGCGTTCCAGATCGACCTGGACCAGGTGGAGCGCCGCCTGACCCCCCGTACCCAGGCCATCATCATCAACTCCCCCAATAACCCCTCCGGCGTGGTGTATACCCGGCAGACCTTAGAGGGCCTGGCCCGGCTGCTGGAGCGCAAGGGGGCGGAGTACGGCCACCCCATCTACATCATCGCCGACGAGCCGTACCGGGAACTGGTATACGGCGGCGTGGAGGTGCCCTTCATCCCCACGGTGTACCGCAATACCATCGTGTGCTACTCCTATTCCAAGTCCCTGTCCCTGCCCGGCGAGCGCATCGGCTATATCTGCGTGCCGGACTTTGTGGAGGACCACCAGGCGGTGTACAACGCCATCGCCGGGGCGGCCCGGTCCTGCGGCCATGTGTGCCCGCCCACGCTGATCCAGCTGACCATTGCCCGCTGCGCCGACGAGCTGCCGGACCTGGCGGCCTATGACGAGAACCGGCAGCTGCTGTACCGGGAGCTGACGGAGATGGGCTATCAGTGCGCCAAGCCAGACGGGGCCTTCTATCTGTTCGTCAAGGCCCCCGGCGGCGACGACGAGGCCTTCTGCGAAAAGGCCAAGCGGGAGCACAACCTGCTGGTGGTGCCCGGCACGGGCTTCGAGTGCCCGGGCTTCGTGCGGCTGAGCTACTGCGTGTCCAACGACATGATCCGTCGGAGCCTTCCGGCCTTCCGGGCCTTGATTCAGGCATACGAAAAGTAAAAAACAAGCAAAACAGCGGCCCGGACGCATGCGTCCGGGCCGCTGTTTTGCTTATAGGGGAAGGTTACTTGACGATCTTGCGGGCCTCGATGTAGTAGCGCTTATCCTGGGCATGGCCCATGGAGAAGGTCTTGCGGGGCAGCACGCCGTCGGCCATGACGGTCTTGAACAGCTGCTCCTTGCCCATGGCGGGCAGCAGGAAGCCCATGTTGCCGGGCTTGGAGCCCAGCTCACGGGTCACGTCGTCGCCGTGGATATAGTCCACCTCGCCGCCGTTGTCCTTGAGGTACTGGTCGATGACGCCCTGGAGGGTGCCCACGGCCAACTGGACCTTGGGATCGGGGACGGTGATGAAGTGGCTTTCGCCGTTCCAGACGAACTCGATGGTGTGGCCATTGCCCTGGCCCTCGTAGGCGTTGGGATAGGCGGCACGGAAGGCGTTCATGAACTTCTCGTGGTCCACGCCGAACAGCACCCGGTGGATGGGCTCAAACTGCAGGGCGTCGTCGTGGTTGTTCACCACCTCCACCAGGGCGAAGCGGGAGGGCAGGGCCAGGTACTCCTGGGGGGTCTTACCCTTCTTCTGCTCCTCGTAGCAGGCCTTGGCGGTGGCCAGGGAGTGGTTGCCGTCGCCCACGGCGAACAGCAGGGGAGCCACGCCGGAGACACCGTACTTCTTCTGCATGGCCTCGTCGGTGGTGAGGCCCTCCAGGGCGTTGGCCACGGCGTTGACCTGGCGGTCGGTGAGCTTGTAGCCGCGGATGTGGCCGCCGTTCTGCATCAGGTCGAAGTCATACAGCTTGTCCATCTCGCCGGAGGCGGCGGTCAGAGGCTCGATGACGGTCTTTTCGGGGTCGTCGATCAGCAGCATCACATGGGGCAGCTCGATGGGGGCGTTGCGGCGCACCCGGGCCCGGGGCGGGATGCGGTCCAGCACGGTGCCCTCGGTGGCGCGGATCAGGGCACCGGAGCCGGGGGTGAAGTCGTAGGCGTCCAGGTCCACCATGCCGATGAGGCCGTGACGGATGCGGCCGTCGGACTGCTGGCGCTCGATATACACCAGGGACTCGGGCAGCACCTGGAACACACCGCCGGCCAGGTACTTATCCATGGAGGCGTTGATGTCGGCGATGTACTCGTCCACATTGGGGGCCTTCAGGTTGGCCTCCGGCAGAATCAGACGCAGGGTGGACGGGGCGTCGCCCACGGTCTGCTCCACGGCCTGCCAGTATTCCGGCTCGGACGTGAACTGGTCGCAGGCCACCACGGCCCACTTGCGCATGTCCTGATCCTTGGGCAGCAGGATGTCAGCCGGGTAGAAGCCCAGCTTCTCGAATTTCTTGTTCATGAAAAAACTCCTCCTCTTTTGTTCCGAAAGGTTCGGTAGGTTTCGCTCATATGCCCTATTATACATATTCCCGCCCCGGATTGCAATCCGAAACGGCAGAAATTAGAAAAATCTTCAGCCTGGCAAAAATTTTTTGTATATCCCGGCCCGGGGCGGGCATGATAAGGCATATATTCCGGGAAAAAGGGAGGGAGTCTCTTTGAAGATCATAGACCGCATTGCGCTGATCCTGGTGATCGTGGGCGCGCTGAACTGGGGAAGCGTGGGCTTTTTCGCCTTCGACTGCGTGGCGTGGCTGTTCGGCGGCCAGCTGGCGGCCGTGAGCCGGGTCATCTATGCCCTGGTGGGGCTGGCGGGCCTGTGGTGCATCACGCTGCTGTTCCGGGAGCGGGACGGCGAGGAATAAAAACAGCAAAAGCCCCCGGCCCCGGCCGGGGGCTTTTGCTGTCATACGCCGGGACGAGCCTGCATACATTGGACCATCACACAAGAAGGAGCGTGGAACATGGACGAGAGCTATGCCATCCGGCGCTATGAGCAGGCGGCGGCGCTGCTGCCGCTGCGGTGGCAGCAGCAGGCCCGGCAGCTGCCGCCCCGGCAGATGGCCCGGGCGGAGGAGCTGCGCCTGCGGGCGGGAGGCCCCATGACGGTGCTGCTGCCGGAGGGGGAAGTGGTCCCGGGCCACAGCGATCTGCCGCCCACCGTGACCCAGACGGACCTGGAGCAGCTGTGCGACGCGGTGACGGATTATTCCCGGTATGCCGCCGGGGAGACCCTGAGCCGGGGCTATCTCACCGCCCGGGGCGGCTTCCGGGTGGGCGTGTGCGGCACGGCGGTGCTGCGGGAGGGGGTCAACACCAACCTGCGGGACATCTCGTCGGTGACGGTGCGCATCGGCCGGGAGCAGCCGGGCCTGGGGGACGAGGTGCTGTCCCAGCTGTTTCGGGACGGGCGGTTCCGCAGCACGGTGCTGCTGTCTCCCCCGGGGCTGGGGAAAACCACCCTGCTGCGGGACCTGATCCGAGGTCTGTCCAACGGCGTGGGAGGACTGCCGGAGCACCGGGTCTCCGTGGTGGACGAGCGGGGGGAGATCGCCGTCATGTATCAGGGGGTGCCCCAGATGGCGGTGGGGCGGCACACGGACGTGCTGGACGCCTGCCCCAAGGCGGTGGGGATCCCCATTCTGCTGCGGGCGGCCAATCCCCAGGTCATCGCCGTGGACGAGATCACCGTCCGGGAGGACATCGCCGCCATGGCGGCGGCGGCCCACTGCGGGGTGCGGTTTCTGGCCACCATCCACGCCGACGGCCGCCAGGAGCTGGGGCGTAAGCCTCTGTTTTCCCAGCTGCTGAAGGCCAGGGTGTTTGAAAAGGCCGTTACCATCCGCCGGGAGGGGGAGCAGCGGCAGTACATCGTGGAGGAATTGTGGTAGGGAAGCTCCTGGGCGGGGGGCTGGTGCTGCTGGGGACGGCCCTGTGGTGCCGGGGCGAGATACAGGCCCGGCGGCGGGAGACGGACCGGGCGGCGGAGCTGGCGGCGGCCCTGGGGGAGATGGCGGCGGAGATCCGCAGCCTGCGGCGGCCCATGCCCCGGCTGCTGGAGCGGCAGGTCCGGCGATCCCTGTGCGGCGGGTGCTTTGCCCGGGTGCTATCGGGCCTGGAAAGGGGACAGCCCCTTCAGGACGCCTGGGAGGACGGCTTCCGGGAGCTGACGCCGCCGGAGGCCGCCGGAATTCTCCGGGACACGGAGCTTACCGGCGACGAGGAGCGGATCGTCTCCGCCCTGACGGCGGCGGTCCACCGGCTGGAGGAGCTGGCGGACCGCCGCCGCCGGGACAGCCGTCAGCGGGAGCGGCTTTTGTGGGCGGCGGCCCTGTCCGGGGCGGGGCTGTTCATCATCTTACTGATATAGAGGACGACACATGGATGTGGATCTGATTTTCAAAATAGCCGCCGTGGGCATTCTGGTGGCGGTGCTGAACCAGCTGCTGGTGCGCAGCGGCCGGGAGGAGCAGGCCATGATGACCACCCTGGCGGGGCTGGTGGTGGTCATGATGATGCTGGTGCGGCAGATCAGCGACCTGTTCCAGCTGGTGAAGTCCCTGTTCGGACTGTAGCCATGGAGACGGTGGTGCAGATAGCCGCCGTGTGCCTGGCGGCGGCGATACTGGGGGCGGTGCTGCGGCAGCACAGCCCGGAAACGGCGGCGGTGCTGGGACTGGCGGTGTGCGCGGTGGTGGGGGTCCTGCTGCTGCGGGGGCTGGCGGAGGTGCTGGACATGCTGGAGGAGCTGGCTGCCGCCGGAGGACTGCCGGAGGGGCTGTTCACGCCCCTGGTAAAGACCCTGGGCATCGCCCTGGTGTCCCGGTTGGGCGGCGAAATATGCCGGGACGCGGGACAGGGGGCCATGGCGGCGGTGCTGGATACGGCCGGGGCCTTCGGGGCGGTGCTGGTGTCCCTGCCGCTGGTCCGGGCGGCATGGGAGCTGTTGAGGACGCTGGTATGAGGAAGAGTATGGTGATTTTGCTGCTGGCATGGTGGCTGGTGGCGCCGGCCTGGGGGGCGGAGCTTCCCCGGGAGGTGCGGGACGCCCTGCCGGCTGCGGCGGAGGAGATCACGGAGGAGCTGGAGGACCCGGCGTCCCTGTCGGAGGGGCTGTCCCGTCTGTGGGACCGGGCCTTGGGCTATGTGGAGGAGGCGGTCCGGCAGAGCATCGGCGGCGGGGTGGTGCTGCTGGCGGCGGCGGTGCTGTGCGCCCTGACGGAGGAGTGCATGGACGCCGCCGGGGGCAAGGTGCACTTTGTGCCCATGGCCGGGGCGCTGGCCATTACCCTGGCGGCGGCGGGCAGCGTGAAAACCATGATGGGCCTGGGCCAGGAGACGGTGGAGGAGCTGAACACCTTTTCCAAGGCGCTGCTGCCCACCCTGTCCGCCGCCGTGGCCGCCAGCGGGGGCATCGTCTCCGCCAGCGTCCGGCAGGTGGCTACCATTTTCTTTGTGGACCTGTTGCTGTCGCTGATCCGGGGGCTGCTGCTGCCGCTGGTGTATTTCTATGTGGCCGCGGCGGCGGCGGACGCCATGCTGCCGGGGCGGCGGCTGGCGGGGATCAGCCGGGCCATCCGCAAGGGCACCGTGTGGCTGCTGACCGGGGCGCTGGCCCTGTTCACCCTGTATCTGACGGTGTCCGGGGCGGCGGCAGGCTCCGCCGACACCGTGACGGCCCGATTGGCCCGCAGCGCCGTGGGGGTGCTGCCGGTGGTGGGCAGCATCCTGGCCGACGCGGCGGACAGCGTTCTGGCCGGGGCCGGGGCGGTGAAAAATACCGTGGGCGCGGCGGGACTGCTGGCGGTGCTGGCGGTGTGCCTGCTGCCGCTGGTGCGGCTGGGGGTGCAATATCTGGTGTATAAGGCGGCGGCGTTTTTAGCGGGTATTTTAGGGGCGGAGCAGCTGACGGGGCTTATCGACGCCTTAGGCGGGGCCTTTGGCCTGATCTTCGGCATGACCGGGGCCTGCGGCCTGCTGCTGCTGATCTCCATTTCGTCGGCACTGGGGGTGGTCACGGGATGATGGACGGAATCCGGCAGTGGCTGCTGGGGATCCTGGCGGCGGCCATGGGGCTGAGCCTTCTGTATGCGCTTTTGCCCAAGGGGGCGGTGCGGGCCGCCGCCAAGGCCACCGGGGGGCTGATTCTGCTGCTGGCGGTGCTGGGTCCGGCGGCGGGGCTGGACCTGTCGGACCTGGCGGTGCGGTATGAGGACCTGAGCCGGGACATGGAGCAGCAGGCCGAAACCTACCGCCGGGAGGGCCAGGCCCAGTTGGAGCTTGGCATACGGCAGCGGACGGCTGCATATATATCGGAAAAAGCGGCGCAGCTGGGGCTGAGCTGCCATCCCCGGGTGGAGGTCACCTGGCGCGGCGGCGTCCCGTATCCCGGCAGCGTGACGCTGGACATGGCGGAAAACCGGGCCTTGTCCGCCATCCTGGAGGAGGATCTGGGCATTCCGCCGTCAGAGCAGCACTGGCTGGGGTAAGGAGCGTATGAAAAAGTGGAACATTGGAAATTTATGGAAGAAGTACAAATATGTGGGCCTGGTGGTGCTGGCGGGGTTGGCGCTGATGCTGCTGCCGGGGAAGAAAACCGATGCCCAGACCCAGGAGGGCGGCGGGAGCTTTTCCCTGGAGGACACGGAGCGGCGGATGGAGGAGCTGCTGGGCCGGATGGACGGCGTGGGCCGGGTGCAGGTGATGCTGACGCTGAAAAACGGGCCGGAGCTGGAGCTGGCGGAGGACGCGGACGACACGGACCGGGACGGCGAGCTGCGCCGCCAGCGGGAGCCGGTGACGCTGAACCGGGGCAGCGGGTATCAGGACGTGGTGGTGACCCGGGAGACGTATCCGGTGTATCTGGGGGCCGTGGTGGTGTGCCAGGGGGCAGGCAGCGGCGGCGTCCGGCTGGCGGTGACAGAGGCGGTGGCGGCGCTGACGGGCCTTCCCGCCGACCGCATCACGGTGGTGCAATGGGATTCATGACAGGAGGGACGGACATGAAGAAACGATGGAAGAAGCCTGCGGTGGCGGCGGCTGTGCTGCTGCTGGTGTGCGCGGCGGTGTACATGAACTGGCGCTACACTGACAATATCCAAAAAAATGCCGGAAAGACCCTGGGTCAGACCACTCTGGTCAGCTCCCAGGACGGGGAGAAGGGAACGGAGCCAACCGCCGCCCCGGCGGAGGACGACTATTTCGCCACGGCCCGGCTCAGCCGCAAGCAGGCCCGGGACAACGCCATCAGCATGCTCAAGGAGGCGGAGAGTGATGAAAACGCCCAGCAGAGCGTCCTCAACGAGGCATCCCAGACCCTGCAGGTGCTGGCTGCCTACACCGTGGCGGAGTCCCAGATCGAGAGCCTGGTGACGGCCAAGGGCTATGCCGACTGCGTGGTGTTCATGGGAGCCGAAAGCGTCAGCGTGGTGGTGGCCCCGCCGGAGGGCGGCCTGACTGCCACTGATGCCGCCCGCATCAAGGACATCGTCATCAGCGAAACGGACTATACCGCCGAACAGATCAAGATCATGGAGGCAAATTAATAGTTGTATTTCCCGGGGAGAAATGGTATACTACTCTTATATTGGGACTCTATTGAGAATACAAATGAGGAGTTTTGCAAGCTATGGCTGATAATAAAGAATACATGACCCATCAGGAGAGCATGGGTACCATCCAGATCTCCGAGGACGTGGTGGCCTCCATCGCCACCTCCGCCTGCCTGGAGGTGGAGGGCGTGGGCGGTCTGATGAACGCCAACGTTACCGACTATGTCACCGGCAAGAAGATGACCGCCAAGGGCATCCGGGTGGAGATGGACGGCGAGGGCATCGTGGTGAATCTGTTCATCCTGCTGCGGTACGGCTGCGCCGTGTCCGAGGTGGCCCAGAAGGTCCAGAGCAGCGTGTTCGCCGCCCTGGAGGGCATGACCGGCTTCCAGGTCAACGCGGTGAACGTTCACGTGGGCGGCATCAGCTTCGACTGAGCCGGCCAAATCCAGAGAGAAAAAAGGAATTTACGACTATGACGCGGAATACGGCACGGGAGATCGCCACCCATCTGGCATACGAGCTGAGCTTTACGGACCTGCCCGTTCAGGAGTTCCTGGACCGGCAGCTTTCCCGGGAGAATTTTGCCGCCCGGGCGGAGGAGTGCGGCCTGTATGCCGACACCCCCAACGACAAGCAGGAGAAATACATCCGCCGCCTGGTGTCCGGCGTGGCCGAGCACGCGGCGGAGCTGGATGCCTATATCGAGCAGTACGCCAGGGGCTGGCGCTTTGAGCGCATCTCCCTGGTGGCCTCCGCCATCATGCGGGTGGCCATGTTCGAGATCCTCTATATGCCCGATATCCCCCACGGGGTGGCCATCAGCGAGGCGGTGAACATCGCCAAGGGCTATGAGTCCCCGGAGGTGGTGAAGTTCATCAACGGCATCTTGGGCAGCTTTCTGCGGGCGGAAGTGAAGGAATGACCCACACCAGGCAGGGCGCGGCAGCCCTGCCTTGTTTTTGATGCCGTGCGAAAGGAGGAGAGCCGCCGGTGGACCATATTTACGCCGTGTCCGAGGTCAACGGACTGATCAAGGACCTGATCGACGGCACGCCCCAGCTGTCGGGACTTTACATCCGGGGCGAGCTGTCCAACTATAAGATCTATCCCTCCGGCCACCACTATTTCACCCTGAAGGACGGACAGAGCGCCCTGCGGTGCGTGATGTTCAAAAGCAGCGCCATGAAGCTGCGGTTCCGGCCGGAAAACGGCATGCAGGCGGTGGTATTCGGCCGGATCAGCGTGTTCCCCCGGGACGGTGCGTATCAGCTGTACTGCACCCAGCTGTCCCCGGACGGGGTGGGGGACCTGTATGTGGCCTTTGAGCAGCTGAAGCAGAAGCTCCAGCAGGAGGGGCTGTTTGACCCCGCCCATAAAAAGCCCCTGCCGCCGTATCCCCAGCGGATCGCCATCGTTACCAGCGGCGCCGGGGCGGCGGTCCACGACATGATCCGCATTCTGCGGCGGCGCTATCCCATCGCCAAGGTGCTGCTGCTGCCGGTGCGGGTCCAGGGGGCGGAGGCCCCGCCGGAGATCGTGGGGGCCATCCGGTACGCCAACCGCTGGAAGCTGGGGGACGTGCTGATCACCGGCCGGGGCGGCGGGTCCATGGAGGACCTGTGGGCCTTCAACGACGAGCGGGTTGCCCGGGCCATCTATGCCTCGGAGATCCCGGTGATCTCCGCCGTGGGCCACGAGCCGGACGTGACCATCTCCGACTATGTGGCGGACCGCCGGGCGTCCACCCCCAGCAACGCCGCGGAGATCGCCGTGCCGGATATGGCGGAGCTGCTGCGGTATCTGCGGGGGACGGAGAACGGCATGGCCCAGAGCGTGCTGCACCGCCTGGAGCGGGAGGAGCGGCGGCTGAAGGCCCTGGCGGAAAAGCGGGTGCTGACGGACCCCCTGGCCTTTGTTCAGGACCGGCGGCTCCAGCTGGATTATATGCAGGACAAGATGACATCGGCGGCCCGGACCCACTGGGACCGGGAGGCCCGGCGGTTTGCCGGGACCGTGGCCAAGCTGGACGCCCTGAGCCCCCTGAAGGTGCTGGGCCGGGGCTATGCCATGGCCCGGACGGAGGAGGGCGGCATTCTGCGCAGCAGCGCGCAGGTGCGGCCCGGCGACAGAATCGAGCTTCGCCTGGCCCAGGGGTCCCTGGGCTGCCGGGTGGAGGAAGTAGAAGGGGAGGAGACCCATGGCAAAGAAAACCTTTGAGGAGAACATGGCCCGGCTGGAGGAGATCGTGGCGCTGCTGGAAAAGGGCGACGCCCAGCTGAGCCAGTCCCTGTCCCTGTTCGAGGAGGGGACCAAGCTGGCGGCGGCCTGCCGCACGGAGCTGGACAAGGCCGAGCAGCAGGTGGTGCGGCTGATGAAGGGCCCCGACGGCGCGCCCATCGAAAATGAATTTGCAAGCGAGGAATGACCATGGAATTCAAGCAGCAATATGCGGCCTATCAGCAGGCCATTGAGCAGTATCTGGAGGAACTTTTCAGCCAGGACAAGCCCTATGGCCGCCTGCAGGAGGCCATGCGGTACAGCATTCTGGGCGGCGGCAAGCGCATCCGCCCGGTGCTGACCCTGGAGTTTGCCCGGCTGGGGGGCATCGACTGGCACCTGGCCCTGCCCTATGCCTGCGCCCTGGAGCTGGTGCACAATTATTCCCTGATCCACGACGATCTGCCCTGCATGGACGACGACGACCTGCGCCGGGGCCAGCCCACCACCCACAAGAAGTTCGGCGAGACCCTGGCGGTGCTGGCAGGCGACGCTTTGCAGCCGGAGGCCTTCCGGCTGATTGCGGAGGCTCCCTGTATGTCCGACGGCAGCCGGGTGGAGGCGGTGCGGGTGCTGGCCCGGGCCTGCGGCGCCGACGGCATGGTGGCCGGTCAGGTGCTGGACACCCTGTACGGCATCCAGACGGAGGAGCAGCTGAAGGCTATGTACCGGCTGAAAACCGGGGTGATGATCTCCGGCGCGGCGGAGCTTGGCTGCGTGGCGGCGGATATGCCCGCCGACATGCGGGCCCAGGCGGTGGAATTTGCCGACCAGCTGGGCCTGGCATTCCAGATCCGGGACGATATGCTGGACGTGGTAGGCGATGAGCAGGTGTTCGGCAAGCCCATCGGCTCCGACAAGGAGGAGGGCAAGATCACCTATGTGGACGTGGACGGCCTGGAGGGCTGCGCCCGGGCGGTGGAAGCCTGCACCCGGAGGGCCAAGGACGCCGTGGCCCAGTGGCCGGACCATGATTTCCTGTTCGCCCTGGCGGACCAGCTGGTGGACCGGAACAAGTGAGAAAAGACAAATAAAAACCCAGGAGCACGGTGAAAGCCGTGCTCCTGGGTTTTTATGCGGGCCTGTTTAATCGCAGCTTATTTCGCCCGGATGCGCTTTTGCTTTCTGCCGCAGACGGCCATTCCCAGCATGGCTGCGCCGGTGGTGACGATCGCCGCAGTCCACAGCACGGGACTGGCTTCGTCGCCGTTTTTCGGCGAAGCGGGTTCGTCCTGCTTCGGCGCATCCACGGAGGGCTGAGACGGCTCGTCCTTGGGAGGCTGCGGCTGGCTGGGATCGTCCTCCGCCGGGGCGTCCATATCCAGGGCGGTTACGCTGACCGTGCCGGAAATCTCGTTGGAGGCGATGACAAGCGGCGCTCCGGAGCTGTTCTGCTCCGCCGCCACGAAGATCACCCCCTCGGGGGATACGTCGTCATAGATATCCGCCGAATAATTGCGGCTGTTCACATAGTTCCGGAATGCGACGGAGGAGGGATCGGTGATGTCGCAGATCATCACGCCGCCGATGCGCTCCAGGCCGGCAAAGGCATAGGTGCGGCCGTTTACCGTTCCCACGGTGACGTTCTCCGGCTCCGGTCCCTTTGTAGGGAAGGAATGTAAAGTCAGCCAGCAGAATTGCGTGAAATGTGTGTGAAACGGGGCGCGTGAATTCCCCAATGCAGCACAAAACCTCCGGCGGGGCCGGAGGTTTTGCGTGATGCGTTCGTTTTTACTTGACCAGGTCGCAGAACAGGTCGATCTCGTCGGCCAGGGACTGCAGGCCCTGACGCCAGAAGGCCTTGTCGGTCAGGTCGATGCCGGCGATCTTAGCGGTGTCCTCCACGTCGTTGACGGAGGTGGCGTGGAGCATCTCCTTATACAGAGGCACGAACTTTTCGCCCTCCTGCTGGTACTTGGCGTACAGGCCCCGGGCGAACAGGCCGCCGAAGGCATAGGGGAAGTTGTAGAAGCTCAGGCTGCCGCTGTAGTAGTGGCCCTTGCACAGCCACATATAGGGGTGCAGGCAGGTCTGGTCCAGACCATCGCCATAGGCCTTCTTCTGGGCCTCCAGCATCAGCTGGCACAGGCGGTCGGCGTCCAGGAACTCCTGGGGACGGGCCTCAAACACCGAGGACTCGAACAGGAACCGGGAGTAGATGTCGCAGATGATCTGGCAGGCGTCGGACAGCTGGCTTTCGATCAGGGCCAGCTTCTCGTCCTTGCTCTCGGCGGCCTGGATGGCGGCGGTGACGGTGAGGACCTCGTTGAAGGTGGAGGCGGTCTCCGCCACGGGCATGGAGTATTCCTGGCAGATCAGGGGGTGGGTGAACACCTGCTGATCGTGGAAGGCGTGGCCCAGCTCGTGGGCCAGGGTGACGATGTCGCCGAAGGCGCCGTCGAAATTGGTGAGGACGCGGCTCTGTCTGGCGCTGGGCACGCCGCAGTCGAAGGCGCCGCCCACCTTGCCGTCACGGGGATAGAAGTCGATCCACGCCTCGTCAAAGGCCCGCTCCACCATGTCGTGCAGCTGGCTGTCGAAGCCGCCGAAGATGTTCAGCAGATAGTCCTTGGCGTCCTGGGTGGTGTACTTCCTGTCGCTCTTGCCCATGGGGGCAAACAGCTCGTACCAGGGCAGACCGTTTTCATAGCCCAGGGCCTTGGCCTTGGCCCGCAGATACTGCCAGAACTTGGGCATATACTCGTCCATGGCGCCCAGCAGGGCCTCCAGGGTCTCCCGCTTCATGCGGCTCTGGTACAGGGCCTTGTCCAGGGGGGAGGCGTAGCCCCGGACCTGGCACTCGTTGATGACCTGCAGCTTGATGCTGTTGAGGGCGAAGGCCACGGAGTCCTTGATCTTGTCATAGCAGGCCAGCTCCGCCTCATAGGCGCTCTTGCGCACGGCGGGATCGGGGTCGTAGGCCAGGTTCCGGATGGCGGACAGGTTGGTGACGCCGCCGTTATACTCCACCTTCACGCTGCTGGTGAGGTTATCCCGCAGGCTTTCCCAGGCGGAAGCGCCGGAGATGTTCATCCGGGCGAACAGCTCCTCCTCCTTGTCGGACAGGAGGTACTTGCTGTCCCGGCGGATGTTCCGCAGCAGATAGCGATACTCCGCCAGGGCGGGGTCGGCGTCGATGATGGCGTCCAGATCGTCGAAGGCGGCCAGGGTGTGGCGCAGGGAGGCATCGGCGGCGGCGCAGCCGCTGATCTTGGCGCTGATCTGGTCGGACAGGCTGTTGGCCTGGTTATCGGCGGTGTTGGCGCTGGTGCGCAGGCTGCAGAAGATGAACAGCTTGCTGATCAGAGTCGTCAGCTGCAGCTGGCCGTCCACATAGCGGTGCACCAGGTCGGCGTGGGGCAGGACGGCGGCCTGGGCCGCCAGGTCGTTCATACTCCGGATGGCCGCGTCCAGAGCCGCCATGTCGCCGGTAAAGGCGGGGTCGTCAAACCCCTTATAGAGAATACTCAGATCCCAGGTATCGTTCATGGTTCCTTCCTCCTGTTGTTGAATTCTATTTCCATCATACCACGTTTTACCGGGGGGCACAATAGGGAAATCTCATTTTGGTTCAGGGACTTTAATTGCCGGAGACTGCTTCAGAAGGGCGATGCGCTGCCGGTAGTCCGGCAGGGTTTTCTCCACGAAGCGGTAGAAGTCCGGGCCGTGGTTTTTGTGGCGGATATGGGCCAGCTCATGGACCACCACGGCGTCGATGGCCTCCGGGGGATAGCGCATGAGAAACAGGGAAAAGCAGAGGCTGTTTTTTCCGGAGCAGCTGCCCCAGCGGGTCCGTGCGGCGGTGATATGCAGGCCGGTGGGCATCACGTCCATCCGGGCGGCCCAATAGGCCACCCGGCGGGGCAGATATTCCCGACCCTGACGGGCCAGTTCCTCCATCTCCCGGGCGGTGGGCTCCGGAGGGGAGGCTGCCAGCTGCTCCTGCTGGCGGCGGACGGTTTTCTCCACCCAGTCCCGGTGGCTGTCCACCACCCGGCGGATATCCTCCGCCGTGGCGGCATAGGGGGCACGGACCACCACCCGGCCGTCCCGCTGGATCTGGATGGCGATGGTCCGGCGGCCGGAGTGCACCACGGCATAGTCCATGGCTCAGTCCCCGATCCGCACGAAGCGGGGGCCGCGGTACCCGTCCCGGTCCACGGCTTCCAGCCACATGGAGGCGGGCCGCACCCACAGGCTGCCGTCACCGTACAGGGCGCGGTATACCACCATGTCCTCCAGCGTCTCCGAGTGCCGGGCCAGGCCCAGCACCTGATATTCGTTGCCCTTGAAATGCCGCCACCGGCCGGGGCGGATGGTTTCCTGCGTCATAGGGGTCGCCTCCTTGTGTGATGGGTCCAGTATACAGGAAATTTTCCCAAAAGGGAAGTCCCTGTGGAAAAATGCGGCGGCGTGTGATAGAATGGAGAAAACGCAACGGGAGGGCACTATGATGCAGCATGAGATCACCACCTCGGGGCCCCTGCTGGACGGCAGCGGCAATCTGCGGGAGCCGGGCTATGCCAAGCGGCTTCTGCCCATCTATCGCCGGGCGGATATCAAGGCCCCGGCGTCCCGGATCAAGGAGTGGGACTATTACCTGGTGGCCAACGACCACTTCGCCGTGGCCCTGACCATTGACGACAACGGGTACATGGGCCTGGACTCCATTTCGTTCCTGCACTTCGACGAGAGGTGGGAGCGGACCAAGAGTCCCATGCGGGCCTTTCCCATGGGGAAAACCGGCCTGCCGGAGTCGTCGGACAGGGGCACCACCGCTATCTCCGGAAGGGGCTATGCCCTGGTGTTCCGGCATGTGCCGGAGGGCCGGGGGCTGACCTTTCACATGGAGAAGTTCCTGGACGGCCAGACCATAGACGGGTCCATTGTCCTGACGGAGGAGCCGGAGGAGTCCATGGTCATCTGCACGCCCTTTGACAGGCCCGGGTGCTTCTACTTCAACCAGAAGATCAACTGTATGCGGGCCCGGGGCCAGGTGCAGCTGGGGGAGAAAACCTACGTCTTTGACCCGGCGGACTCCTTCGGCGTGCTGGATTGGGGCCGGGGGGTGTGGACCTATCACAACACCTGGTATTGGGGCAGCGCCTCCGGGCAGGTGGAGGGCGTGCCCTTCGGGTGGAACATCGGCTATGGCTTCGGCGATACCTCCGCCGCCAGCGAGAACATGCTGTTTTACGGCGGCAAGGCCCACAAGCTCAGCCAGGTGTGCTTCCACATCCCCCAGAGGGACGGGAGGGACGATTTCCTGTCTCCCTGGCGCTTTACCTCCGACGACGGGCGGTTCGAGATGAAATTTGACCCCATTCTGGACCGGGCCGCCTGCACGGACGTGAAGCTCATCAAGTCCGACCAGCACCAGGTGTTCGGCCGCTTCACCGGAACGGCCACACTGGACGACGGAACCGTGATCCGGGTCCGGGATATGATCGGATTTGCGGAAAAAGTGGAGAACAAGTGGTGAAAAACAGCGCCCGCTCCGGAACGGAGTGGGCGCTGTGGTTATTATGGATTATTTGTCCTTGGAGAAAATCCGGAAGATGTCCTCATAGGCCCGGTCGATGCTTTCCCGGGCGGCTCTGGCCTCCTGGTCCACGGACTCGTTGAGCTGCTGGGCCTGCTGGGAGACGGCGGGCTGAGGGGCGGGCTGCTGGGCGGCGGCAGGCTGGGCCGCCTGTGCGGGCTGGGCAGTGGTCTGAGCGCCGGGCTGAGACTCCTCGGGCTTGTTCTCGGCGAAGCCAGTGGCGATGACGGTGACGCGGATCTCGTCCTCCAGGGACTCGTCAAAGGTGGCGCCGAAGATGGTGACGGCATCGGGATGAACGGCGTCCTGGACCAGGCTGGCGGCCTGCTCCACCTCCTCCAGGCCGATGTCCATGGAGCCGGTGACGTTGATCAGGACGCCGTGAGCGCCGTTGATGGACGTCTCCAGCAGAGGGCTGGAAATAGCCATCTTGGCGGCCTCCTCGGCCTTGCCCTTGCCGGCAGCACGGCCCACGCCCATGTGGGCCAGGCCCGCGTCCTTCATCACCGTGGTGACGTCGGCAAAGTCCAAATTGATGAAGCCGGTGTCGCGGATCAGGTCGGAAATGGACTGCACCGCCTGGCGCAGCACATCATCGGCGATCTCAAAGGCATTGGCAAAGGTGATCTTCTGATCGGTGGCGTATTTCAGGCGCTCGTTGGGGATGATGACCAGAGAATCCACCCGGCTGCGCAGCTCCTCGACGCCCTTTTCCGCCTGCATCATCCGGCGGCGTCCCTCGAAGGAGAAGGGCTTGGTGACTACGCCTACCGTCAGTACGCCCAGCTCGCGGGCGATTTCCGCCACCACAGGGGCAGCGCCGGTGCCGGTGCCGCCGCCCATACCGGCGGTGATGAACACCATATCGGTGCCCTCCAGGGCCTTGGTCAGCTGGTTGCGGCTCTCCTCGGCGGCCTTCTGGCCCACCTCGGGGTTGGAGCCGGCACCCTTGCCGTGGGTCAGCTTCTCGCCGATCTGAATTTTATAAGTAGCGCTGGACGCATTGAGCACCTGCTTGTCCGTGTTGACGGCCACGAAGTCCACGCCCTTGGTGCCGGTGCGCACCATGCGGTTGACCACATTGTTGCCGCCGCCGCCGACGCCGACGACCTTGATATTGACCACATTTTCGGGGCCGGTTTCCATTTCAAATGCCATGACGGTTCCTCCTGCCAGTATATATCGAAAGATGATCGTATGCAATATAACGTACTTTTTCTATTGTATAACGGATTCAGTGACCCGTCAAGGGGCGGGGGATGATTTCCCGGAAAAAGTTGCGGTTTAGCCGGGAATGAACCGGGCCTTGCCGTCCTTGTCCCACTGAATGGTGCCCTGGTCGCTGCCGTCCAGACGGCCGATCACCGCCGCCAGGTAGTTCAGGCGGTAATCAAAGTCATCGTCCTTTTTCAGGACCACGTCGAAGCGGTCCAGATAGCGCAGGGTGATGCGGCTGGGGTCCTCCAGGTCGATGGACTGGACGCTGCCGGCCATGTCCTTGCTCAGCAGCTGCTGCCACAGCTGCCGGAGTGTGTCCCATTTGTCGGCATTATCCGGCACAGCCAGCTGGTTCAGTTGGGGGGATGTCAGGGCCAGGCCCGTGACCAGGGGGTAGGACTCCCCCTGGCCGGGCTGGAGCTTGTCGATGAGCTTGCCGCTGCCGTTGAGAAGCCACACCGCGCCATCCTGCTCCAGGGCCAGAGGGTGGGCGCACTCGGTGATCTCAATATGCAGGGCGTTGGGCAGCTGGCGGCGGATGCGGACGGACTCCACATAGGGCAGCTGCTCGGTAATGGATGCGGCGGCCTGGTGCTTGTTCAGCAGGAACAGGTTCCCGCCCTGGCGGATGCCGCTGGCCTGAAGCACCTGCTGCTGGGAATAGCGGGAGGTGCCGGTGACAAAAATCTGCTCCGCCTTGAAAAACAGGGACAGGGCCGCCACAATGGCGCCGCAGATCAGAACAAACGTAAGAAGTCTATAGAGAAACGCAAGACTGCCCTGCCGCTTCCGGCGGCGGCTGCGTCTGTGCTTGCGGGGTTGGGTCATTGGAAGCTCCTCCCTCTGTGATATCTGTGTGTATGTGGGCCCCCAGGCGGGCCAGGTCGCCGGGCAGGTCGCTGTAGCCCCGGCGGATGTGGTGGAGGTGCTCCACCGTGGTGACGCCGTGGGCCTGGAGCCCGGCAATCACCAGGGCGGCTCCGCCCCGAAGATCCATAGCCCGGACCCGGGCGGCGTGGAGCCGGTCAACGCCGCATACCACCGCCACCCGGCCCTCCAGCCGGATGTCGGCCCCCATGCGCACCAGCTCGGGCACATGGCGGTAACGGCTCTCGAAAATGTTTTCCACGAATACGGTGGTGCCGCTGCTGCGCAGCAGAGACGCCATCAGCACTGCCTGGGCGTCGGTGGGGAAGCCCGGATACGGTGCGGTGCGAATGGGACTGACGGCCCGCAGATGCCCGTCGGAGGTCAGTCGGATGCCGTCGTCCCGGCAGACCAGACCGCAGCCGGCCTGGCGCAGCACGCCGGTAACGGTGGACAGGTGGCGGTAGTCTATGTCACGGAGGAAGATGTCTCCGCCGGAGGCGGCTGCCGCCGCCAGATATGTAGCCGCCGCGATGCGGTCCCCCAGAATGCGGTGGCAGCAGCCATGGAGCGGCTCCTCCGCGCCCTCGATGACCACGGTGGAGGTGCCTGCGCCGTGAACGCTGGCCCCCAGCTTTTGCAGAAAGGCTTGCAGGTCCACGATCTCCGGCTCCCGGGCGGCGTTGGAAACGGTGGTGACGCCCTTGGCCCCGATGGCGGCCAGCATGGCGTTTTCCGTGGCCCCCACGCTGGGGATGCTCAGAACGATCTCGGCCCCGGCGAGGCCGGAGGCGGTGCAGTCCAGGCTGCCGCCCTCCTCCCGGATACAGGCACCCAGGGTCCGCAGGGCGGACAGGTGCAGGTCGATGGGCCGGGCCCCGATGGCGCAGCCGCCGGGGTACGACAGCTCCGCCTGACCGCAGCGGGCCAGAATGGCCCCCAGAAACACCACAGACGAGCGCATGCGGCGCATAAGCCGGTCCGGAATGTCCCAGCGGGTCAGCGTGGAGGAATCCACCTCCAGGTCCGGGCCGTTCCAGCGAACGGCGCAGCCCAGGTGCCGCAGGATGTCAATGGACGTGTCCACGTCCTCCAGATGGGGACAGCGCTGCAAAACGCAGACGTCCCCGCTGAGAATACACGCTGCCAGAATGGGCAGCACGCTGTTTTTTGCCCCCTGTACCGTCAGGTCGCCGGACAGGCGGCGTCCCCCTTCTATCATCAGGCTCATATGCCCCCGCCTTTCATAGCTTTTTCCCGCTATCCTATGCAGGGGGTGGGGCAGGGGGTTACTTGCGGATGCTCATGACGGTGTCATAGAGACGCTTTGTGGCATCCCGGATGCCCAGCTCCGCCATGCCGCGGCTCATGTCCGCCTGGCGCTGGGGGTCACGGAGAATGTCCCGGGCCGTCCGGTAAAGCGCTTCGCCGGAGGCCTCCGATTCCAGCAGCACCACGGCTCCGCCGTGCCGCTCCAGAATGCGGGCGTTCTTCTCCTGGTGATTGTTGGTGACGTAAGGGGAGGGGACCAGGATGGCCGGAGTGGCCAGGGCCGTGATCTCGCTGATGGTGGAGGCGCCGGCCCGGCAGATCACCAGGTCTGCCGCCCGCATGACGGGAGCCATGTCGTAGATATACTCCCGGACGTCCAGCCCGGGGACATGGTCCAGGCCGTCTGCCCGCAGGCGGGCGGTCATGGCGGGGTAGCCGCTTTTGCCCACGCCGTGGATGTGGTGGAAGGGCATGCCGTCCGCCGCCTCCAGGCGGAAGAAATCCTCCATGTGGGCGTTCATATGGCTGGCGCCCAGGCTGCCCCAGAAGGACACCACCAGAGGCCGGTCATCGGTCAGGCCCAGCTTTTCCCGGGCCTGGGCACGGGTCAGGTCAAAGAAGTCGCCCCGCACCGGGGTGCCGGTGACGACGATCTTGTCGGGATGGCGATAGTGCCGGCGGCACTCCTCGAAGCCCACCATGATGCGGTCGGCGGAGCCCTCCAGCATTTTGGTGGTGAGGCCCGGGACCATGTTGGACTCGTGGACCGCCGTGGGGATGCCCATGCCGGCGGCGCATTTTACCACCGGATAGCTGGCATAGCCGCCGGTGCCCACCACCAGATCGGGACGGAAATCACGGAGAATGGCCCGGGCACGGCTGTGGGACCTGGCCAGCATGGCCAGGGAGTTCAGGTTGTGCCCCAGGCCGCCGTGGCCCAGGGAGCGCTGAAAGCCGCCCATGGGAATGCCCCGGAAGGGGTAGCCCGCCTTTTCCACCAGGTCGCGCTCCATACCGTCGGGGGTGCCCACAAACAGAAACCGGGCTTTGGGGTCCTGCTGCCGCATGTATCCGGCCAGAGCCAGGGCGGGGTTCACATGGCCCGCCGTTCCGCCGCAGGTAAAAATCACTTTCATTTTGCCGCGCCTCCTATCCGTTCTGCGGCGCAGGCATCTGCCGCGAAACGCTGAGTACGATGCCCATCTCCGCCAGCTGGCACAGCAGGGCCGTGCCGCCGTAGCTGAAGAAGGGGAGGGAAATACCGGTGGCGGGCACCAGGCCCGTGACCACCGCAATGTTCAGAAAGGTTTGCAGACTGGTGAGGGTCATGAAGCCTACCACCAGCAGAGCGCCGAACCGGTCCCGGGCGTGGAGGGCGATCCAGAAGCCCCGGAGGATCAGCAGGGCGAATACCAGCATGACGACGCAGGCACCCACCAGGCCCAGTTCCTCACAGATCACGGCGAAGATGCAGTCGTTGTGCTCCTCGGGCAGGTAGAGGAATTTCTGCCGTCCCTTGCCCAGGCCCACGCCCAGCAGGCCGCCGGAGCCGATGGCGATGAGACACTGGGCGATCTGCCAGCCGTCGCCCCGATACCACTCGGCGTTGAAGGGGTCCCGCCAGGTGTTGATGCGGTTTTCCCCGTAGTGCAGGATACCCTTTTGCACCAGGATCACATACAGGGTGCCCACCAGGCCCACGCCGCCGATGCCCAGGGGGATCAGCCAGCCCTTGATGCCGCCCACGATCATCAGCACGATGCCCGTGCAGACGATGAGGATGGTGCCGGACAGGTGGGGCTCCCGCATCATCAGAAGGGCGATAACGCCCAGAATCAGCACATAGGGCCAGATGCCCTGGCTCCAGGTCTGCATTTTTTCGCGTTTTTTGGAAATGGTGGCGGAGAAATAGATGACCACGGCCATTTTGGCCAGCTCCGAGGGCTGGAACCGCAGGAAGGTGCCCCGGATGCCCAGCCAGCGAGTGGCGTTGTTTTCCGTGATGGCGATGGGGTTGCCGGGGACGATGACCAGCACCAGCAGCAGGATGGAGCCCCACAGCAGCAGACGGCCCACGCCCCGCAGGCGCTGATAGTTCATTTTGCTGAGGCCGAACATGGCGGCCAGGCCCAGCACGGCGAAAATGCCCTGGCGGACGAAGTAGTACGCGCCGTTGCCGTTGTTTTCATAGTAGGCGGAGGGGAAGCTGGCGGACAGCACCATGACCATGCCCATAGCCGTCAGCAGCAGGGTCAGCAGCAGAAACGGCAGGTCCACAGGGCCCCGGGCCGCTTCCCTGGATTGCTCCATGGCCTCCCGGCGCTGCTGGGTGCTCCAGGTGCCTACCAGGCGTTTTTTACTCTTGGTGCGGGCCATACGGTTCCCTCCTTTCCGGCAGGTTTCAGGTTATGCGCCGAAGCGGTCCATGACGCCCAGATAGGCCAGGACGCAGAAAATGGTGCTGACGGCGGCGAACACCGCCACCACCTTGGCCTCCTTCCAGCCGCACATTTCGAAGTGGTGGTGGAGGGGGGCCATTTTGAAGATACGTTTGCCGTGGGTCAGCTTGAAATAGGTCACCTGAATGATGTCGGACAGGGTCTCGCACAGGTAGACGAAGCCCACCAGCAGCAGGATCAGGGGCATGTCATAGGCAAAGGCCAGGGCCGCCACCGCGCCGCCCAGAAACAGGGAGCCGGTGTCGCCCATGAATACCTTGGCAGGATAGTGGTTATAGAACAGGAAGCCCAGCAGACCGCCCACCAGAGCGCCGGCGAACACGCCCAGCTGGCCGAAGCCCTGCCACAGGCCGCCCAGCACCGCGAAAAACACAGCCACGGGTACCGTGACGCTGGAGGACAGACCGTCCACACCGTCGGTGATGTTCACGGCGTTGACGGTGCCGATGATGACGAAGGCGGCGAAGATCATATACACCACCCACGGCAGCACCAGATGGGTGTTGAAGAAGGGAATATACAGGTTGGGGCTCAGCATGCCCTCGTAGCGCATCAGGCACAGGAAGGCCACGGCAGCCGCCAGCTGCAGCAGGAACTTCTGGGGAGCGGTGAGGCCGGTGTTCTGGTGGTGCTTCACCTTCTGATAGTCGTCGATATAGCCGATGACGCCGAACACCAGGGCGAACACATAGACATACAGGTGGGTAAAGCTCCCCTCCAGCATGCCCTTCCAGCCTAGGATCAGGATGGCAATGCCGATGCCGATGATGAACATCAGGCCGCCCATGGTGGGAGTGCCCTGCTTGCCCTTGTGCCAGGTGGGGCCCACCTCTTTGATGCTCTGCCCGGCCTTCAGCCGGATCAGGGCGGGGATCAGCAGCTTACCGGCTGCCAGGGTGATGACCAGGCTCACAACGCCTGCCAGAATGATTTCCATCATGTTCTCTCCTTCCCGTCCCGCAGGGGACGCGGGTCAGCTTCCGTTTATATATTCTGCAATGATCTGTCTTTCATCCATAGGCAGCCGGTGGCCGCCTGTCTCCTGGGTGATCTCGTGGCCCTTGCCGCAGAGGATCACCGTGTCGCCGGGGCGGGCCAGGTCCAGAGCCCGGAAAATGGCCTCCCGGCGGTCCGGGATCACCAGATGGGGGCCGCTGAGCCCCGGGAGAATGTCCCGGATGATGGCCAGAGGGTCCTCGGTGCGGGGATTGTCGGAGGTGAGCACCGTCAGGTCGGCGTATTGCCCGGCGGCGGCCCCCATCAGGGGGCGCTTGCCCTTATCCCGGCAGCCGCCGCAGCCGAACACCGCGATGATGCGGCCCGGGGTCATAGGCCGGAGGGCCTCCAGGGCCCTGGCCAGGGCCTCCGGCGTGTGGGCAAAGTCGATGAAGATGCGGCAGCCCAGTCCCGGGGCCGGTACCGGCTCCATGCGGCCGGGAACGGCGGGCACCTTAGCCAGGGCTTCGGCGGCGTCCGGCAGGGAAATGCCGGACAGGCGGGCCATGGACAGCGCCACCAGGGCGTTGTACACGGTGAAAAGTCCGGGGATGGACACGGACACGGGACAGGAGACTTCGCCCTCCCGGGCGGTGAACCGGACGCCGGTAGGGGAGAGGTCCATGTCCTCTGCCAGCAGGTGCCCTCCGTGAAGCCCGTAGTCATATACGGGACAGGCGCAGTCCCGGAGAATGCGCTCCGTCCAGGGATCGTCGCGGTTTACTGCGGCGGCGCGGCACTGGCGGAACAGGACCGCCTTGGCGGCGGCGTAGTCCTCCATGGCGCCGTGAAAATCCAGGTGGTCCCGGCTGAGATTGGTGAAAGCGGCTATAGTATACGCCAAGCCGTGGACCCGGTCAAGTGCCAATGCGTGGGAGGAGACCTCCATCACGGCGTGGGTGCAGCCGGAATCGGCCATCTGCCGCAGCAGACCCTGCACCTCCCAGGACTCCGGGGTGGTGCGGCGGCTGGGCAGAACCGCGCCGCCTATGCGGCAGCCGTTGGTGCCCATCAGGCCGGTAGGGATGCCCAGGGCCTGAAACAGCCCCGCCGTCAGCCAGGCCACGGAGGTTTTGCCGTTGGTGCCGGTGACGCCGATCAGGGACAGCTCCCGGTCCGGGTGGCGGAAGAAGTTTCCCGCCATAAGGGCCAGGGCCCTGCGGGGGTCCGGAACAAGGACATAGGGCAGCCCCTCCACCGGGTGGGCGGACACGGCGCATGCCGCGCCACGCTGCCGGGCCTGGGCCGTGTAATCGTGGCCGTCGGCGTTGGCTCCGTGGATGGCCACGAACACCTGACCGGGCCGTATCGTGTGTGAATCATAGCCTGCGCCGGTGACATCCCGGGGCAGGTCCGCCGAGGCGTACCGGATGGGTACGCCGGTCAGCAGGTCCCACAGATTCACAAAAGGGTGACTCCTTTCCGCGTCAGTCTGTCATATTGGCGTCGCCCAGCTGGACGGTGATCACCGTACCGGCAGGCACCTGCTGCCCGGCCTCCAGGCTCTGGCTGAGGACCCGGATGTTGCCGGAGGTGGTCTGCGTAGCGCCGCTGAACCGCACCAGGAGCCCGGCGTTGGTGGCGGCCACGTTGGCCTCCGCCGCCGTCTTGCCCACCAGCTGGGGAACGGTGTACATGGTGTTGGGCTTTTCGGCCCCGGCGTAGAGGATGACGGTGGACTTGCCGGGGATCACTGCGCCTCCGGCGGGGGTCTGGTCCGTGATGGTGTCGCCGGCGCCCACCACCTTGCAGGTGAAGCCCCGGGATTCCATGCGGCTCTTGGCGTCGGCCACGGAGCTGCCGATGACATAGGGAACGGTGGTATCCGCGCCCAGCAGCTCCTCGGCGCTGTAGCTGGGCTCAATGCCCAGATAGGGCAGGATATCCGCCATGATCTTGCTGTTGACCGGGGCCACCATGCTGCCGCCGGACACGGAGGTGCCGGCGCTGCGGCTGGGGGTGTCCATGGTCACCAGGATGATGACCTGGGGATCGTCCGCCGGGGCGAAACTGACAAAGGAGACCACCAGGTCGCCGGTCTGGCCCTTGTCGGCAGTGCCGGTTTTGCCGCCCACGCGGTAGCCCTTCACCTGGCCGTTGCGGCCGGTGCCGTCGGACACCACGTATTCCAGGCATTCCCGGACGTGGGCGCTGGTTTCCTCGCTGACCACCTGGCGCACGGGGGTGTTGTCGTGCTGATAGGTGATGTTGCCGTCGCTGTCCACGATCTGCTCCACCAGATAGGGGGTGTGCAGATAGCCGCCGTTGACGCAGGCGGCCTGGGCCGCGATCAGGGCCAGAGGCGTGACGTTGAAGTTCTGGCCGAAGGCGTAGCAGGCCAGGTCCAGCTGGGTGAAGTTCTCGGGGCTGGCGAAAACGCCGGTGGCCTCGCCGTCCAGGTCCACGCCGGTGCCGTTCATCAGGCCGAAGTCGTTCATGTATTCATAGAACTTCTCGTTGCCCAATTGCAGACCGAAGGTGATGAAGGCGGGGTTGCAGGAGTGGGCCGCCGCCTCCTTCAGGGTCTGGGTGCCGTGGGTGCCGGTGCAGTGGATGGTGGCGTCGGACACGTGGATACCGCCGGTGCAGGTGTAGGTGGTGTTCATATTGATGAGCCCCTCCTCCATGGCGGCGGACATGGTGAGGATCTTGAAGGTGGAGCCGGGCTCGTAGGTATCGTTCAGGGCCTTGTTGCGCCACTGCTTGAGCAGCTGGTCGGAGGTGTCGGTGAGGTTCTTCTTGAACAGGTCGTTCTGGACGGTGAAGGCGTCGTTGACATCGTAGGTGGGATAGGACACCATGCCCAGGATGCCGCCGGTTTTCACGTCCATGACGATGCCGGTGGCACCGTGCTCCGCACCGTATTTGTCAGCCATCTCGCCTACATATTTTTCCAGGTAATACTGGACGTTGGCGTCCAGGGTCAGGACCAGGTCCTGGCCGTTTTCGGCGGCGAAATACTGCTCATACTCATAGGGCAGGGGATTGCCCCGCTCGTCCTTGGCGGTGACCACCAGGCCGGTCTGGCCCTGAAGGTACTTGTCGTAGCGGGATTCCAGGCCATACAGGCCGGTGTTGTCGGTGCCCACAAAGCCCAGGACATGGGAGGCCAGGGAGCCGTAGGGGTACACCCGCTTGGCGTCGGCCACCATGTAAACGCCGTGGACATCGGTGTCGTTGATGAGCTGGCGGATCTGGTCCGCCACGTCCTCGTCCACCTTCTTGGCCAGGACCTCATACTGGGAGTCCGTGCGGTCCATGCAGGAACGGATGGTGTCCTGGGACACGCCCAGAATCCCGGAGAGACTGGCGGCCAGGGAATCATAGGTCCAGTGGACCTGGGATTCCTCGGACAGGGGCGTTTCCCCCTCCGCCAGGGAGGCATTCTTCTGACGGATCTCCGCCAGGCGCTCCTCCTCGGCGTCCAGCTGCTCCTTCAGGTCCTTGGGGGACAGGAACACCGTCTCCGTGGACACGGACACCGCCAGCTGGCTGCCGTTGCGGTCGTAGATGGTGCCGCGGAAGGCGGAGACCACCGTCTGGCGGGTCTGCTGGTCCAGGGCCCGGGTCTGCATCTCCTGGTGCCGGGTGATCTGGAGATGGTACAGCTGGAAAAACAGGATCACGAACAGCAGGATGCCCATGACCAGCATCAGCCAGAAGGTGCGGCTGCGGACGGTGCGGGTGGCCTGCCGGGCATAAAATTCCGGTGAACGCTGCTTTTTTTCGCTGGGTTTTCTCTTTCTGGGTCTGAACATGGGCTGCTCCTTTCGCCGGAATACCAAGGCAAGGAGCAAGAAGTATTCCTTCTCACTCCTTGCGTGTCTTAACTATATGGCGGCGCTCAGCGGAAATATTCCACCACTGCGTCCACGCCGTTCTTTACCCAGTTCCAGGCCTGGGCCAGGGGCCCCGTGGACTCGGGACGACAGATCTCGGCCATGTCCGCCCCGCCCAGCTCGATGTACTCAATCTGGTCGGTGGTGGGCTTGGTCATGCCCGCGGCCTGGGCCGCCGCCTTGACGGCGGACTGGTCAAAGGCCTTTTCGTATGCCACGCCCAGGGCCACGTTGTCCTCCTGGGCCTGCTGCAGCTGGGACTGCTTGACGGTGACGTCGTGGCTGGCCTGCATCAGGCGGATATAGCCCATCATCAGCACCACGGCCATCATCAGCAGCACGGCCACACCGGCCAGCATAACCGGGGAGGCATGCTCCCGGGGACGGGCTGCCGGACGGCGGCGGGGCTCCTGCCGGGGACGCTCCCGGCGCTCCGGACGGCGCAGAGGCTCCTGGGGCTGTTCCTGGGGTTGGCGGACGGCATTGCCGTCGAACTCGCCCCAGTTCAGGGTATTCAGATCATAGGCAAGGCTGCCGAAAACCGGCTCGTTGTTCATCCTTCTCGTATTCTCCGCCATGGTCGGGCAGCTCCTTTCGTATGTTGAAATCGTTTCCAAAAACAGGAAAATTTACAGCTTTTCCGCCACACGCAGCTTGGCACTGCGGGCGCGGGGGTTATAGGTCAGCTCTGCGGGGCCGCAGACGATGGGCTTGCGGTTTACCAGGCGCACCGTGGGCTTTTTGCCGCAGACGCAGACCGGGAAATTGGGGGGACAGGTGCAGCCGGTGGCCAGCTCCTGCATGGTTTTTTTGACGATGCGGTCCTCCAGCGAGTGGAAGGTGATCACCGCCAGGCGTCCGCCGGGGGCCAGACGGCTGGCCGCGCCCCGCAGCATGGCGGTGAGCTCCTCCAGCTCGCCGTTGACGGCGATGCGTAGGGCCTGGAAGCTCCGCTTGGCCGGGTGCTGCTTTTCCCGCAGGGCCTGGGGCGGCATGGCGCTTTTGATCAGGTCCACCAGCTGGCCGGTGGTTTCGATGGGAGCTTCCTCCCGGGCGGCGACAATGCGCCGGGCAATGGCGGGGGCGTAGCGCTCCTCGCCGTATTCATACAGGATCCGCCGCAGCTCCTCATAGGACCATTCGTTGACCACGGTGCGGGCGGTAAGGTCGGCGGTGCGGTCCATGCGCATGTCCAGGGGGGCGTCGTGCATATAGGAGAAGCCCCGCTGGGCGTCGTCCAGCTGCGGGGAGGACACCCCCAGGTCAAAGAGCATGCCGTCCACCGCCGGAACCCCCAGCTCATCCAGCACCTCCGCCACCCGGCTGAAGTTGCTGTGGACCAGGGTGACACGATCGGCGTAGGGGGCCAGCCGCTGACGGGCGGCCTCCAGGGCGGTTTCGTCCCGGTCCAGGCCGATCAGGCGGCCGCCGGCGTTCAGGCGGCGGACGATCTCCCAGGAGTGGCCCGCCCGGCCCAGAGTGCCGTCCAGGTATATGCCGCCGGGGCGGATGGCCAGGCCCTCCATGCACTCGTCCAGCAGAACGGGGCGGTGGCCGAAGGCCACATCGGCGGCTTCGTTTCTGTCAAATGCCATGGCTCACATCCCCATTTCTTCCATCGCCTTCTCCAGCTCACCGGAGCTGAAGGCCTCGTCCTCCATTTTTTGCCAAAGAGCGGCGTTCCAGATCTCGGCCCGGTCGAAGATGCCGATGATGACCACCTCTTTTTCCAGGTTGGCATACTGCCGCAGCTTGGCGGGCAGGAGAATGCGGCCCTGGGCATCGGGGGCACAGTCGGTCATATAGGCGTACATCATCCGCAGGCGCTTGATCTCGGTGAAGCTCTTGCCCTTCAGACTTTCGTTGAACCGGGCCCAGCCCTCGTCGGAGTAGACGGACAGGCAGTGATCCTGGCCAATGGTGACGTGGAGGGTGCCGCCCAGCTCGTCCCGGAGCTTGGTGGGGATAAACAGACGGCCCTTGGCGTCAATGTTGTGCGCATATTGACCGTTCATGCCTGCTACCCCTCCCCTCGGCGCTGTTTTGTGGGAAAACCGTGGGCTATTGCCACACAATCATGGGTTTTGCCACCATTTTGTCCCACATCGAAATCAAAAAAAAGACACCATCAGATATGTGTCTTTATTATATAACGCTATATAAAATTTTTCAAGGGGTATTTTAACCCGCTTTTTCGCTCAAAATCCCGGAATTATGGGTTTTTCCAGGGATTTCCTGCACTTTTTCAAACGGCTGTTCTATTTTGCCGCCAAAAACCCGCATCCCGGAGGCTGACAAGACACCAGTATGCGGGCTTTTGGCAGAATAACCAGTAAATTTCAGCGAAAAGCACAAAAATGAACAGGGAAATTTGTCACTCCTCGGAGGAGGGCTTGACGGGGTCGGCCTTGAGCTTCTCCTGGCAGGCCTGCATCTGTTCGGCGGAGGCGCTGCGATAGCGGACGCGGGACTCCCGCACCTCGTCCAGGGCGGCCTGGATGGCCTCCTCCGTCCGGCGCAGGGCGTCCTCGGTGTAGGTGTTGGCCACCTGGTACAGCTGGCGGCTGCGGTCCTCGGCCTGGCGGATGATCTCGCTGCTGCGGCGCTGGGCCCGCTGGATGGTCTCGCTTTCGGAGACGATGGTCTTGGCGTCCTCCTGGGCCTTTTCCAGCATGCGCTTGGCCTCGGCCTGGGCCTGCTCCCGAAGGCGCTTGGCCTCATCCTGGGCCTGGTCCAGCATGCGGCGGACCTCGTGATTGGCCTTGTCCACATACTGCTCCTTGGACTTCATCAGCTCCTGAGCCTTGGTGAGCTCGCCGGGCAGCTTGTTGCGGATCTCGTCCAGCAGGTCCAGCGCCTCATCGCGGTTGATGACGCATTTTTCGGAGCTGAAGGTGGCGCCCTTGGCCTCGTCGATCATGCCGAACAGCATGTCCAGAAGCTTCTGCACATTTTTGTCTTCCATTTATGACCGTCCTTTCCACTGCTCGGCCACCGGGGCCGGCACATATTGTTCCATAGGCTGTCCGTAGCGGATCATTTCCCGGACCATGGTGCTGCTGAAATGCTGATAGGCGGGACTGGCCGGAAGGAAAACCGTTTCCAGCCCCGGGCAGATGCCCCGGTTGATGCTGGCCATCTGATACTCCTGGTCGAAATCCGTGGCGTTGCGCAGGCCCTTCACCAGGACGCAGGCCCCCTTTTCCCGGGCATAGGCGGCCAGCAGGCCGCTGTAGTGCTCCGCCGTCACATTGGGCAGGTCCGCCACGGAGCGGCGGATCATGTCCACCCGCTCGTCGGCGGAGAACATGGGCTTTTTGTCGCAGTTGACCAGCACGCAGACATACACCTGGTCAAAGCACTGGGCCGCCCGATGGATGATATCCATATGCCCCAGGGTGATGGGGTCGAAGCTGCCGGGGTAGATCGCAATTTTCATGGGGTTATTCCTCGTTTCCCTGGCGGTGGTAGACAGTCAGCTTGATCCGGCCGTAGCGGTACTCCCGATAAAGGCGGTAAGGGGCCGCCAGGGGGGGCAAAACGGCGTCTGCCGGACTTTCCGCCATTATTATACCATGCTCGCGGCAAATGTCAAACCCTGCGATATCCTGCAGAGCCTGCTCCAGCAGGCCGGTGTCATAGGGGGGGTCCAGGAACACCAGGTCGAACTTCTCGCCGCTGCGCAGATAGGCCAGGGAGTCGCCGTTCCGGACCCGGGCCCGGTCCGAAAGACCGCACAGCTCCAGGTTCTCCCGGATCAGCTTCAGGGCGGCGGCGCTTTTGTCCACAAAAACCACCTCCGACGCGCCCCGGCTCAGGGCTTCGATGCCCAGCTGGCCGGTGCCGCCGAACAGGTCCAGCACCCGGCGGCCCTCGATGTCGAATTGCAGGATGGAGAACATGCTCTCCTTGACCTTGTCGGTGGTGGGACGGATGTCCATGCCCTGGGGCTCCTTCAGGCGGCGGCCCCGGGCGGTTCCGGTGATGACTCTCATATCGTTATCCCTTCGGATCGAAGCACTCGAAGATCACCAGGTTCCCCTGGGCCTCGGCGGCTTCCATCTCCTCTTTCGTTCGGATGGTCCAGTTGATCTCCTGGACGTGGTAGAATTTCCGGCACCAGCGCAGACACAGGTTGTCCCGGTCGGAGAACCGGTAGGCGATGAAGTCGGGCTTGGCGGCAATATTGGAGAACAGATTTCCCAGCAGCCACATGGTGGCCTTGCCGTGACCGGCGGTCTCCCCGTGGCGCAGGAACTGCTCGGACAGCTGGCCCCGGACGATCTCCGGGCGGTTTTTCTTCAGCCAGATCAGGCAGCGGGGATCAAAGGACTCAATGCAGTAGTGGACCCGATAGCGGTCCAGCATGCGGCAGGTGGCCTCGGCCAGGGCGGCATGGTTGCCCCGCTCGGCCTTCAGCTCGATGATCAGGGGCGTGAGGTCCTGGAACAGCTCCAGCACCTCCTCCAGCAGGGGGATCTGTTCATCGGTGCCCTCCAGGCGGTAGGTTTTCAGCTCCTCCGCTGTCAGGTCCTCCACCAGCACGTCGGCCCCGGCGGTGCGCTTCAGGCTGGCGTCGTGGATCACGGCCAGGCGGCCGTCCTTCATCAGGTGAACGTCCAACTCCGCGCCGAAGCCGTTTTCGATGGCCCGGCGGAAGGCGGCCATGGAGTTTTCGGGGATCCGGGGCTTATCGTGATAGCCCCGGTGAGCGTAGCGGAACAGCCGCAGCAGGCCCCAGGCGCTGTGGCCCCGGCGGCACTGGAGCATCAGGGTGAACAGCTCCCCCAGGATCAGCAGCACCAGCAGAATGATAACAGCAACCATCCGGCGTCAGTCCTCCATTTCGTCCAGGGCCTCCAGGCCCCGCTTGGCCTGGGGCTTGCTGTCGCCGTGGCGGACGAACAGCATGGTGACAAAGGCCAGAGCCGTGAACACGGCGGCGTAGGGGAACAGCACGTGCATGCCGAAGCGGTCCATCAGCAGGCCGGACAGCATAGGCGTGGCCACCTGGGCGGCCATGGAGGCGGTGTAGTAAAACCCGGTGTATTTGCCCACATCGCCGCCGGAGCACATCTCCACCACCATGGGGAAGGAGTTGACGTTGATGGTGGCCCAGGCGATGCCCGCCAGGGCGAACATGGCGTTCATCAGCATGGTGGGGCTTTCGGCGTTGAGGAAGGCGGCCACGGTGAAGGCGGTGGTCAGCATGACCACACCGGCCAGAATGGTCTTTTTCCGGCCTGCCTTGGAGGCGATGAAGCCTACCGGCAGATAGGAGACGATGGCCGCCGCCTGGGCGATGATCAGGGTCAGGTTATAGTCCTTGTGCAGGATGTTGCTGGCATAGACGGAATACTTGGAGGTGACGGCGTTGTAGCCGAAGAACCACAGGACGATGGACAGAAGAAGGAGAATCAGGGACCTTACCTCGTCCACGGACAGCTTGCGGCCGCCTGCGGCCTCCTCCTGCTCCTGAGTTTCCTCCTCAATGCCCAGGGCCACGGCCTGCTGCTGCATCTCATAGGCCCACTCCTTCTCCCGGACGGTGAGCATGAAGATTACCAGCGCCACCAGCATGATGGCGGCGATGACGGCGAAATAGCCGGTGTAGCTCATCAGGGAGTTGCGGACGGCGGAGGTGGCGAACACCATGCCCAGGGCCAGCACCAGAATGCCTCCGGCGGAGCCCATCAGGTTGATGACGGCGTTGGCCTTGGAGCGCAGAGGCTTCAGGGTCACGTCCGGCATCAGGGCCACCGCCGGGGACCGGAACACGGCCATGGACACCAGCACGATCAGTAGCAGTACGATGAAGAACACCAGGGTCACCGGACTTTTGGCGGTGGCGTCCCAGGCGCAGGCCTGGCGGGCGGGGACCACATAGTTGGTATAATCGGGGTTGGTGACGGTGCTGCCGTTCTGCTCCACCTGGCTGCGGATCTGGCAGAACTCCTCCTGGGTGAACCTCTGGCTCAGGACGAACTTGTCGCCGCCGGGGGTCAGCAGGGTCTCATCAGCCTGGCGGTCATAGATCTGCTCCAGGGCGGCGGGATCGTCGATGGCGGAGACGTCGGACAGGTGCTTCAGCTGGGCATTGTCCACGAAGGACAGGGCAATGAGCATCACGGCGGCCACCAGCGTGCCCACCACGATGAAGGGGGTCCGGCGGCCCCACTTGCTGTGGTGCTTGTCGGAAATGGCACCGAACAGAGGCAGCATGAACAGGGCCAGCACATTGTCCAGGGCCATGATGACGCCGGACCAGGCCTGGCTCATGCCGAACTTGTTGGTCAGGATCAGGGGAATGGTGTTGTCATAGGCCTGCCAGAACGAGCAGATCAGGAAGAAGGCAAAGCCCACGAAAATAGTCCGCTTGTAGTTGAGTTTCATACGGTTTCCTCCAGTTCACGGTACAGAGTACCGATATCGGGATACACCCAGGTAGGATGGATCCGGTAGGTGTCGATGTCCGCCATGGTGCCCTCGCCGGACAGGACGAACACGGTGTCGATGCCGGCGTTGACGCCGCAGGCCACGTCGGTGTACAGCCGGTCCCCCAGCAGCACCGTCTGCTCCGGGGAAAAGCCTGTGCGCTCCATGGCCAGCAGGGCCATCTGGGGCTTGGGCTTGCCGATGACCACCGGCTCCCGGCCGGTGGCGGTGGTGAGCATGCGGCAGACGCTGCCGCAGTCGGGCACGGAGCCGTACCAGGTTGGGCACACCCAGTCGGGGTTGGTGGCCACAAAGGGAACGCCCCAGTTCAGGAGAATGCAGGCGTCCTCCAGCTTCTGAAAGGTCAGCTCCGTGTCGAAGCCGCACAGCAGCACCTCCGCCTGCTCCCGGTCCCGGGTGACGGGGATCCCGGCCCGGTCCAGTTGGGACAGGAAGGAGTCCGTCCCGAATACATAGCAGGTTTTCCCGGGCAGGGCCGCCTTCAGATACCGGATGGTAGCGTCCACGGAGGTGAGATAGTCGCCGGGGGCGGACTCGATGCCCAGGCGGCGGAGCTTTTCGATGTACCCCTCCACGCCCCGGGAGGAGTTGTTGGTGAGAAACAGGTAACGGCCGCCCATGGAGCGCACATGGCGCAGAAACTCCGGCACGCCGTCAAACAGGCGGTCGCCGATGTAGAGGGTGCCGTCCATATCCAGAAGAAACAGCCGCTTGTCCCGCAGCTTGGTCACGGAATCGTCTCCTTTATACAAAAAATACAGCACAAGGATACCACAAAGCGGCGGGGCTTTCAAGCACGTTATGCCTGGTTCTCCTGCTCCAGTTATGCCTGGTCCTCCTGCTCCTGGCGAAGCTCGTCCTTGGCCTGCTGCAGGACCTTGCGGTCGTGCTTGGTGGTCAGCTGGGTTTCGTCAAACCGGGCGAACATATCCGGGCGGCGGACCATGGTGCGCTTGTAGCTCTCCTTTTTCCGCCAGTCGTCCACGTTGCCGTGGTGGCCGGACAGCAGCACCGGGGGCACGGCCCGGCCATGCCACACCTCGGGGCGGGAATACTGGGGGTATTCCAGCAGGCCGTTCCAGTGGCTCTCGTCGGTGTAGCAGCTTTCCTCCGGCAGAACGCCCGGCACCATGCGGCACAGGCAGTCTGCCACGGCCATGGCGGGAATCTCGCCGCCGGTGAGCACGAAGTCTCCCATGGAGATCTCCTCGTCCACGCACTCGTCCAGAAAGCGCTGGTCCACCCCCTCATAGTGGCCGCAGACCAGGATCAGGTGGTCATACCGGGCCTTCAGCTCCTTGGCTACCTCCTGGTTGAATACCCGGCCGCAGGGAGAGAGGTAGATGGTGTGGACCCGCTGGCCCGCCTCCTGGCAGATGTGGTCCCAGCAGCGGTACAGGGGGTCCGCCTGCATAACGGCCCCCCGGCCCCCGCCATAGGGGTAGTCGTCCACCTGCATCTGCTTGTTGGTGGTGTAATCCCGGATCTGGTGGGCGGTGATCCGGATATAGCCCCGCTCCTGGGCCCGGCCCATGATGGACTGGCCCATCATGGCGTCGATGGCGTCGGGGAACAGGGTCATGATGTCAATTTTCATCGGTGGCCAATCCTTTCATCAGGTGCACCCGCATTTCACCGGCATCGGGGTCCGTGCTCTCGATGAACACGCCGGGAACGGCGGGGATGAGATACTCCCGCTGGCCCTTGACCTGATAGATCCGGTGGGCGGGGTAGATCAGGACCCGGTCGATGACACCGACCTCGCCGCCGGTGGCGCAGTCGATGACCCGCAGGCCCACCAGCTCCTGGTCGAAATACTGCCCCTGGGGCAGGTGGGCATCGGTGCGGCGGATGGACACGGTTTTGCCCTTCAGGGCCAGGGCGGCGTCCATGTCATCCACCCCGGGCAGGGCCATCAGCACCGTGGACTTGTGGACCCGGGCGCTGCGGACCCGGACGGGCTGGCCGTCTATATAAATGGTGTCAAATTCCGTGAGAAACTCCGGGTCAAAGCCGTGGGGGTTCACCTTGACCTCCCCCCGGATGCCGTGGGCGTTGACGATCTGCCCCACGGGGATAAATGCAGGACGCATGGCGGTTCTCCTTTATGATACAAGTTCTTTCAGCATACCACATTTGTCTGCCATTTTCAACGGTCCGATTTTGTTTCTATTCGTAACTTTTTGTAACCGAATTTCCCAATTGACAGCTGACCCGGGCGTATCATATGGAGCAAAAATGGCGGCTTTGTGGTGAACGAAATCCGGGAAATGGCATAAAACTTGACAAAAGTGGGTATAAGTGCTATACTCCTACCATATTTTGAAAAAGTAACAAAAGTTACAAACCGGTACACATGCCGGAAATCTACCTCTTGGGAGGGCATATGAAAGACATGAAAGACAGAGTTCGGCGGGCCATTTCCGCCGTGGCCGTGCGGGAGCACTGGCGGATGCGCCGGGTGCTGCTGCTGGTCATGGTGGCGGTGACCGTGCTGGGCATGGTGACGGTGAGCAGTATGGCCGACGCGGTGCAGCCGCGGCGGGTGTATGTGGTGCTTACCGCAGACGGCGGAACGGAGATCATCTCCGGCCGTCCCAGCCGGAGCATGAGCTTCGGCATTCTGGAGACCCGGGTGGACTACAACGCCAAGGAGGCCCAGCTGCTGCTGCAGCATGGTCACAACGTCACCGTGACCGGCGAGGAGGAGACCCGCACCGTGCAGACCCGCAGCGAAACGGTGGACCATCTGCTCCACCGGCTGCATATGGAGCCCGCCGAGGATGAGATGGTGTTCATCGACCTGACGGGGGATCAGCCATCCATCTATTTCCGGGCGGAGATGACCCGCCAGCGGACGGTGCAGCTGTCTGTGGGCTACAGCAGCCGCCGGGTGGTGAACCACTCCCTGGCCAAGGGCACCGAGCGGGTGATGCAGCAGGGCGTGCCCGGCACCATCACCAACACCTACACCGATACCTATCGCATGGGCCGCGTGGTGTCCACGGAACTGACGGACACCGTTACCGACGGCGCCGTGGAGGAGGTCGTGGAATACGGCACCCGGGTGTCCTCGGTGGAGCGGTCCGACCGGCTGGTGTCCGTGCACAGCAACGGCGACGGCTCCGGCTATCTGCTGTTCGCCTCCGGCGACACCATGACCTTCTCCCGGACGCTGGTGTGCAGCGCCACCGCATACTCCATCGGCACCCGCACGGCCTCCGGCCGTCCCACGGCGGTGGGCAACATCGCGGTGGATACGTCCGTGTTCCCCTACGGCACCCGGATGTACGTCCAGACGGTGAAGGGCTCCTGGCACTACGGCATGGCCACCGCCGCCGACTGCGGCACGGCCATCAAGGGCAACAAGATCGACCTCTGGTTCAGGACCTATTCCGAGGCATGCGACTGGGGCCGGCGGGACTGCACCGTGTACGTTCTGGACTGACGGCGTGAAAGCTGGAGAAAAGCATCAATATCGTGTTTGTGCAAAAACGGCTGTGCCCGAAGGGGCACAGCCGTTCAGCTTGTCGGAGAAAGTTTTTTTGACAAGCTGACATTGTCGATTTGTCCCATCCTGATCAAAGTGATGCTTAAAGGCGATGCCTGCTGATATGAATCAGCCGGTCATACGCCTCCTGGACAGCCGCACACATATCCCGGTCTGCAAGCTCCTGGCAGAATCGCCGGATTCTCTCTTGTGATGAACGGCTGATTTCCGGATACACGTCCGACAGGCTGTTCAGGATGGCACATTGGTTCCGGTAATTGCACCGGCCGAACATACGGATCAACCCGGCCGCCGGCGTTTCATCTCCCAGATGGATCAGGCTTTCAAGCAGGCAGATTTTCGCGAATGTATCGGTTTCCCGTATGGCAGACAGCCGGTTTCGCAGGCCTGCGCGCTCCTCATCGCCCAACAAACGCCCTGTCGTTCCCACGCAGATATAGGCATACCCCCGCACCAACGGGTGCCGCGAGGCGGACAGCCGCATGGCCGCCGCCAGCGTATCGTCTCCCGGAAATGCGGACAGGGAATCTATGGCGCTGGTCTGTACCAGATAGGAGGCGTCCTCCCGTAGCGCGTCCCGCTTCGCGTCCCATGGCATGATTATAACTTATCCGCAGGCAAATGACAACGCATATCCGCCCATAACGGCGGAATTTTGCCATGGGCCCGAAAAAAACAGCCGTTTTCGACAAGAAAACGGCTGTTTTGGTGGTTGCGGAGGGAGGACTTGAACCTCCGACCTCCGGGTTATGAGCCCGACGAGCTACCAACTGCTCTACTCCGCGATATTGAATTGGGTCCGGTTGGTGCCGGTGACCGGACTCGAACCGGTACGGTATTGCTACCGGGAGATTTTAAGTCTCCTGTGTCTACCATTCCACCACACCGGCGGATATCGGCAAGAAGTATAATACCATACCCCTCCCTCCCTGTCAACCCCTTTTTTGAAATTTTTAGTCATGGCCGGGACAGGCACGTTTTCCGGAAGGGACACATATATTGGGCTATGCAGCAACGGATGGAGGTTTTTCTATGGATCAGAAGGAAATGATGGAGCGGCTGAAGCGGGACCCGGCGGCCCTGCAGGCGGTGATGGGGTCCCGGGACGGCCAGATGCTGCTGGGGCTGCTGTCCGGCAGCGACGGGGGCCGCACCCTGCAGCAGGCCGTCCGCCAGGCGGCGGCGGGGGACGCCTCCGCCATCAGCGGGATGCTTCAGGGCATCATGAGCACGCCCCAGGGGGCGGCCCTGGTGCAGCGGATCGGCGAAAGCCTGCAAAAATAGGGAGGAGGGGCGGCAGTGTCGGAGCTGGAGGAAAAACTGAACGCGCTGCTGTCCGATCCCAACAGCATGGCCCAGGTCATGCAGATGGCCCAGCAGCTGTCCGGAGCCATGGGGGAGCAGAAGGCGGCTCCGCCGCCCCCTGCCCCGCCGCCGGGGCCTGACCTGGGAGCGGCCCTGGGCGGACTGGACCCGAAGCTCCTGGGGAAGCTGCTGCCCCTGGCCGGTGAGCTGGGGACGGAGAACAGCGCCGCTTTGCAGCTGCTCCAGGCCCTGCGCCCGTTCCTGAAGGAAGAAAAGCAAGGGAAGATCGAGCGGGCGGCCCGGCTGGCGCGGCTGATCCATGTGGGGAAAAAGCTGCTGGCGGATTGGGAGGGGTAGCCATGTATAACCGCTATATCCGCAACGACAACGGGGTATATGACCGGGTGCCCCAGCAGGAGACGGCCCCGCCGTCTCCGCCCCGTCCCCAGCCGCCCCCGCCCAGGCCGGGGCCTCCTCCGCCCGGGCCGGAACCGGCACCGCCTCCGGCACCTGCCCCGGAGCGGCAGTTTCTGAACCGACTGCTGGCGAAGCTGCACCTGGGGGACATGGACGCCGGGGATCTGCTGCTGCTTCTGATCCTGTTTTTCCTGTTCTATCAGAAGGCGGACGAGGAGGTCCTCATCGCCATCGGCCTGCTGCTGATTCTGTAAGAGACTGTCCCAAAAGGGTAAAGTCCTTTTGGGACAAAAGGCTTGCAGTCTGCTGCGCGCATAATTGGTTCACTGATGGCGGACCAATTCCACACTTGCAGCCTGAGAAGTATTTTCGGTCAGGTACACGCCCTGGCCGAAAATGATCTCATTTGCTTTGCCGCCTGCGGGCGGCAAACTCTGCGAGGCTTTTTTAGCACTCAAAAACTGCGCTGCCGTGAGGCAGCGCAGTTTTTTATGGGGCGTTTTACGCGTTATAGACGGCCATGCAGCCCAGATAGTTCATGTAGCAATCCAGCTTGCCCACGGTTTCAAAGGGGGAGTGCATGCTCAGAACCGGCACACCGGCGTCGATGGTGGTGATGTTGCGGTTGGCCATATACTGGGCCACGGTGCCGCCGCCGCCGGCGTCGATCTTGCCCATCTCGCCGATCTGCCACACCACACCGGCGTTGTCCAGCACGCGGCGGACATAGGCCACGGTTTCGGCGTCAGCGTCGGAGGAGCCGCTCTTGCCCCGGGCGCCGGTATACTTGCAGATGCCCAGACCATAGTTCACCCGGGACTCGTTGCGCTTCTCATACACCTCGGCAAAGTTGGGGTCATAGGCGGCGGTGACGTCGGAGGACAGGCAGAAGGAGCTTTCATAGCACACCCGCAGGCTGACGCCCTGGCTCTGGCACAGGTCCTCCATGAAGGTGTCGAAGAAAGCGGACTGCATACCGGTGACGCCCATGGAGCCAACCTCTTCCTTGTCGGCCAGCATGCACACGGCGGTCTTTTCGGGAACGTCGATGTCGAACAGGCCCTTCAGGGCGGCGTAGCCGCACACCCGGTCGTCGTGGCCGTATGCGCCGATGAGGCTGCGGTCCAGACCCAGGTCCGTGGCGTTGAAGGCGGGGACCACCTCCAGCTCGGCGGAGGTAAAGTCATCCTCGCAGATGCCGTATTTCTCGTGGAGCATATCCAGCACCCGCAGCTTCACGCGGTCGCTGTCGCCCTCCTCGCCCAGGGGGCGGCTGCCCATGAGAATGTTCAGATTTTCGCCGGGAATGGCCTCGTTAAGGGGCTTTTTGCCCTGCTCTGCGCCCAGGTGGGGCAGCAGATCGGTGATGACGAACTTGGGCTCGCTGCCCTGGCCCAGGACCACCTTCACCACGGTGCCGTCCCGCAGGACCACCACGCCCCGCAGCTCCAGGGGGATGGCCACCCACTGATACTTGCGGATGCCGCCGTAGTAGTGAGTCTTGCCATAGGCAAAGTCGCTGTCCTCATACAGGGGATGGGGCTTGAAGTCCAGACGGGGGGAGTCAATGTGGCAGGCCACGATCTGTGCGCCGTGGGACAGGTCCTGGCGGCCGATCTTGGCCAGCATCACGCTCTTGCCCCGGTTCACGCGGTACACCTTGTCGCCGGGCTTCAGGCTCATGCCCCGCTGATAGGGGACGTAGCCCTGGGCCTGGGCCAGCTCCACGGTATAGGCGGCGCATTCCCGCTCGGTCTTGCCGTTGTCCAGATACTGCTTGTAGCTTTCGCAATAGGTCTCCATGGCCTCCAGGGCCGCCTGGTCCACCAGGTCATAGCCGTTTTTGGGGCTGGAGAACAGCTTTTCGCGCTTGGCCTTCATTTCGTCTGTCATGGTTCTGATTCCTCCTCAAATATGTTCGATTTCCCGGAGTGTTTTCCGGAAGAAAATCCGTGCCTGATCCCGGAACTGCGCCGGACCGGCGCAGGTGTTTTCCAGGATATGGGAGCAGTGCTCCCGGTAAAAGCCGTCGGACGGCTGGGCGGATATCCGCAGCCGGGCATAGTCCCGGCTGATGCCGTCCCGGGCCATGATGCGGCGGACCCGATCCTCCGCTGGGGCCAGCACCGCCACGGTGCAGGCGCACAGCCGGTCCAGGCCGCTTTCCACCAGGTTGATGGCGTCCAGCCCCACCAGGGACTGTCCCGCCGCCCGGCGCATCAGCTCCGGCGGCAGGTATTCGTACACGATGGCGTTGAGCCGCCCCAGGGCGGCGGGGTCGGAGAACACGATGTTCCCCAGCTTCTGCCGGTCCAGGGTCCCGGCGGGGCCAAACACCGGGCCGAAGGCCCCTTCGATGGCCCCCCGCAGGGCGGGGTCCGTGCGGAGCATCTCGTGATACACGGCGTCGCAGTCCAGCACCGTGCCGCCCAGGTCCTCCAGGGCTGCCAGAGCGCTGGTTTTTCCTGCGCCGGTGCCGCCGGTGAGACCGATGAGAACGGGCCGGTCGGCGTCCACCAGGTGGAAGCCCGCCGCCTTTTTCAGGCGGTTGGCCACCGCCAGACCCAGGCCCCCGTCATCGGGGCACTGGGCGAAAATTTCCGTGACGTCCGTGCCATCGAAGGTGCGCAGGGCGTCGAAAACGTGCCGGGCCTGGGCGGATTTGTCCGCCGCCGGACCCAGACGATGGATGATGTGCCCGGCATACAGCGGGGCATACTCGTCGAAGCAGATGACCCCCGCCTGGTCCGACAGCAGGCCCAGGATGCGGCGGGCGCTGCGGTCCGGCGCGCCGGTGACCACGGTGACCGGCGCGTGGGGGGCATAGTGCCGGTATTTCATCCCCGGGGCCCGGGGATGCTCTCCGGCGGCCAGCAGGCCGGTGACGGCCTTGTCCACGGCTACCTTCCCCAGCACCTCCTCCAGGGCCTCCAGAGGCAGGCCGCCGGGGCGCAGCAGCCGGGGCGGCGTCACCGTCAGGTCGATGATGGTGGACTCCACCCCCACGGTGCAGGGGCCGCCGTCCACGATGCCGTCGATCTTGCCGTCCATGTCCTCGATCATGTGGGCGGCGGTGGTGGGACTGGGACGGCCGGAGGTGTTGCCGCTGGGGGCGGCAATGGGCACCCCGGCGGCCCGGATGATGGCCAGGGTCACCGGGTGGTCCGGGCAGCGGACGCCCACCGTCTCCAGGCCGCCGGTGGTTTGCAGGGGAACGATATCCCGCCGGGGCAGGATCATGGTCAGGGGGCCAGGCCAGAACCGCTCCGCCAGGCGATAGGCCTCCGGCGGCACGTCCCGGCAGTATTGCTCCAGCCAGGAGGCGTCGGGCACATGAATGATTAGGGGATTGTCCTGGGGCCGTCCCTTGGCCAGGAAAATGCGGACCACGGCGTCCTCGTTCAGGGCGTCGGCTCCCAGGCCGTATACGGTTTCCGTGGGAATGCCCAAAAGCCCCCCCCGGCGCAGAATGGCCGCGGCCTCCTGTATGGCGGCCGGGTCCGATTCCGGGTGAAAAACAATGGTGTTCAAGTGGATCCCTCTTTTGCCTTAAAAGCCCAGATCTTCGCCCACCAGAATGACCTTGATGCGGCCGGCGGGACGACAGGCCCGGGTGATGACCATCTGGCAGCAGATGCAGTCGGGACTGGTGCAGTCGCCGCAGCTTCCGGTAACGGCGCAGGGAGTCTTGATGTCGAAGCGCTGGGCGTTGGCGGGGGCCGCCACCTGACGTGCCCGGGCGATGGCACTGTCCAGATCGCCCATGACCTTGTTCATCCCGGCGATGACCAGGACGCTTTCCGGCCCAAAGCACAGGGCGGCCACCCGGTTGGCGTTGCCGTCGATGTTCACCAGCTGGCCGTCGGCGGAGATGGCGTTGCTGCTCATGATGAAGGTGCCGCAGGTCAGGGCCTGTCGCATCAGCGCCTGCTTTTCTTCGGGGGTCTTGCCGGTGTCCCGGTCGATGAGCTGATAGTCCCCCTGGTGCAGGCGGTCCATCAGGCCGATCTGGGCGGCGGTGGCGGTGCCGCCCCAGGACACGGTGCGGTCCTTGGGGATCAGGGTCAGGGCCAGGTCCAGGGCCTCCTGGGCGGTGGAGACATAGTGGGCCTCAAAACGGCGGCGGCGCAGAGCCTCGGCCACCTGGGGACCGGCCTTGTCATAACGGGTTTTGATGGGAGCTTCCATGGTTCATTCTCCTTTCTCTGCGCCCTCCTGCAGGCGTCTGGCCTGGTCGGCCAGGGTCAGCGCATCCACAAGGGGGTCCAGGTCGCCGTTGATAACGGCGGCAATGTTGAAATTTTTCACGTCCCCGGTGAGCCGGTGGTCGGTGACCCGGTTCTGGGGGAAGTTATAGGTGCGGATCTTGCCGGACCGGTCGCCGGTGCCCACCTGGCTTTTCCGCTGGGCGGCGATGGCGGCGTTCTGCTTCTCCTGTTGGGCCTCGTAGAGCTTGGAGCGCAGGATTTTCATGGCCCGGTCCTTGTTTTTATACTGGCTGCGCTCATCCTGGCACTCCACCACCGTGCCGGTGGGCAGGTGGGTGATGCGGATGGCGGATTCCGTTTTGTTGACGTGCTGTCCGCCTGCGCCGGAGGAGCGGAAGGTGTCGATCTGTAAGTCCTTGGGGTCGATGGTGAACTCCACCTCCTCCGCCTCAGGCATCACGGCCACGGTGGCGGCGGAGGTCTGGATGCGGCCGGAGGACTCGGTTTCCGGCACCCGCTGGACCCGGTGGGTCCCGGCCTCGAATTTCAGGCGGGACCAGGCCCCCTGGCCCTCGATGGTGGCGCTGGCCTCCTTGACGCCGCCCAGCTCCGTGGTGTTTTCATACACCAGCTCCATGTGCCAGCCCCGGCGCTCGGCATACAGGGCGTACATCCGCAGCAGGTCCGCCGCAAACAGGGCCCCCTCCTCGCCGCCGATGCCGGCCCGGACCTCCAGGATGACGTTCCGGTCGTCGTTGGGGTCCCGGGGCAGCAGCAGGCGCTTGAGCTCCTCCGACAGGCGGTCCCGCTCCTGGCGTGCCCGGTGCAGCTCCTCCTGGGCCAGCCCCCGCATTTCCGGGTCCGACAGCAGCTCCTGTGCCCCGGCACAGTCCGTCTCCGCCTGCTGCCAGGCACGGAAGGCGGCCACAATGGGGGTCAGCTCCTTCTGCTCCCGGCTCAGGCGGGTCAGGGATTCCCGGTCGGCATACACCGCCGGGTCCGACAGCTGCCGCTCCACCTGGTCCAGCCGCCGGGCGATGGCTTGTAATTTCTCCAGCATACGGACTCCTTACTGGGCGTCCAGATAGCGGCGCACCTCGCCCACCAGCTTGTCCCGCCAGAACTCATATCCCACGGCTCCCGGCCGCAGGGATACCTCCAGCAGGTGGGGCCGGGCGGTGTACTGGTCCATCTGCTCATAAATCTCCTCATACTTCCGGGAGCTTTTCCGGGTCAGCACATAGGCTACCCTTTCCAGCTCCAGACCCCGGCGCTTCAGCAGCGCCCGGACCGGGGAGGCGCAGCGGCCCGCCCACACGGGGGTGCCCAGGATCACCAGCCGGTATTCGGACAGGGGGCGCTCCGTTTCATAGGGGGCCAGCGGCAGGGTGGCCCGGCGCATGGCGTCCATGCCGGAGCGGAGATAGCCCCGGGCGCCCTGGCGGTCCACGCCGTCGGTAAGCTCCACCAGCTCCGCATCCAGGGCCTGGGCGATCTCCGTCATGGCCTGGCGGGTGGCGCCGGTGCGAGAGTAATACATACACAAAATATCACGCATAATGGTCCTCCTGTTATTCCTCTGCCTGCTGGGAGAGCTCCTCCCAGCGGGCCATTTCCTGCTCCAGCCGGGCCTCTACCTCCTGCTTTTCCCGATACAGCTCCTGGAGCTTTTCCACGTTGCAGGCGTTCTGTTCCATTTCGGCGTCCAGCTGGCGGCAGCGCTCCTCCAGCTTGGAGATGCCGGTTTCGCAGATGGTCAGCTGGCGGCGGGCGGCCTGCTTTTCCCGTCCGGCCCGAGGGGGCCGGGTGTCCTGCTTTTTCTTCTGGACCGGGGCGGGGGCGGGCTTTTTCTCCTCCGCCTTGGCGGCCCGGTACTGGGCAAAGCCCATGGGATAGTCGTTGATGGTGCCATCCGCCAGCTCCCAGACCCGGGTGGCGAAGCGGTTGATGAAATACCGGTCATGGGACACGAACAGCAGGGTGCCGTCGAAGGCCTCCACCGCCTCCTCGATCCACTCCCGGGAGGCGATATCCAGGTGGTTGGTGGGCTCGTCCAGAATCAGGAAGTTGATCTCCTCGTCCATGAGCATACACAGCCGCAGGCGGCTGAGCTCGCCGCCGGAGAGGACCGACACGCTTTTGAACACGTCCTCCCCCTGGAACTGATAGGCCGCCAGGCGGTTGCGGGCGGTCTGGGGCGTCATGCCCTTCTTTTCATAGAGCATGGTGTCAAGCAAGGAGCGCTCCGGGTGCTCAAAGTGGATAATCTGGGGCAGATAGGCCGCCCGGATGGCGGGCCCCATGCGGATGATGCCGCTGTCCACGGGCTCGGCCCCGGTGATCATGTTCAGCAGGGTGGTTTTCCCTGCGCCGTTTTCTCCCAGAAAGGCGATGCGCTCGCCGCCCTCCACCCGCAGGTACACGTCGGAAAACAGGGTGCGGTCACCGAAGGACTTGGACACGCCCTTCAGCTGCAGTACCTCGTCGCCCCGGAACTCCCGGCTGGCGAAGCGGGCGTCCATCTTCTTGGCCCGGGTGGGCTTGGACACGGTGCGCATGCGCTCGATGCGCTTTTCCATGGAAAAGGCCCGCTTGTGCAGGGCGTCGTTGCCCATAAAGGCCCACAGGTGCATCTGCTCCGCCGCCTTCTCCAGCTGTTGGATCTTGGCCTGCTCCTTCAGATACTGCTTCATGCGCTCCTGATAGCGGCGCTCCTTTTCAATGGCATAAAAGCTGTAGTTCCCGCTGTAAAACTCCGCCTTGCCGTCCAGAATTTCAATGATGCGGGTGACGGTGCGGTCCAGGAAATAGCGGTCGTGGGAGATGGTGACCACGGTGCCCCGGAAGGAGCGGATATAGTCCTCCAGCCACTCGGTGGCCTGCAGGTCCAGGTGGTTGGTGGGCTCGTCCAGCAGGAGAATGTCCGTGTCCTCCAGGATCAGGCGGCCCAGGTTCACCCGGGTTTTCTCCCCGCCGGACAGCTGGTCAAACAGCCGCTGCCGCATATCGCCGTCGATGGACAGGCCGTTGGAGACCTTGTTGACGGCGGTGTCGGTGTCATAGCCGCCCAGGCCCTCGAACCGGGCGGTAAGCTCGCCGTAGCGCCGCAGGGTCTGGGGATCGCTGTCCCCCTGCTCCATCTGCCGGGTCAGGCGGTCCATCTCCGCCTTCAGGGCGGTGGTGCGCTGAAAGGCGGAGCGCAGAACGTCTTCCACGGTGTAGCCCGCGGGATACACCGGGATCTGGGAGATCAGGCCCACCCGGCGGCCCGGTGCAATGAGCACCTGGCCGGAGTCATAGTCCAGCTCCCCGGTGAGGATGTTGAACAGCGTGGATTTCCCCGCGCCGTTTTTGCCCAGCAGGCCCACCCGCTCACCGGTGTCGATCTGGAAGGACACACCGTCCAGTATTTTCTTTTCCAGGTCAAAGGACTTGACCAGGTCGGTTACGCTGATATCTATCATATGGCCGATTCGTTACATTTTTTCCAATTCACTGACAATTTTGCCGAATTCCATGGCGTGGGACGCCTTCACCAGCACGGCGGTGCCGGGGGTGAATTCCCGGCGCAGGGCCGGAAGGGCCTCCTCAATGGCGGCGAAATGCTGCGCCCGGGGACCGGCAGTCTGGGCGATGGCGGCGGCCTTGGGGCCGATGGCGATCACCGCGTCCAGCCCCAGCCGGGCGGTGGTGCGGCCCACCTGCAGGTGGGCGTCCCGGCTGATGGGGCCCAGCTCCCCCATGTCGCCCAGCACCGCCACCCGGCGGCGGCAGGCGGTGTCCGCCAGAATCTCCAGCGCCGCTTCCATGGCCTGGGGATTGGCGTTGTAGCAGTCGTCGATGATGAGCCGGTCCTCCGGCAGGCGGATGCGCCGCATACGGGAGCCGGTGGACACATACCCGGCCACGCCCTCGACGATCTCCTGCTCCGACAGGCCCAGATATTCGCCGATGGCCACGGCCATGGAGGCGGAGTAGATCATGTAGTCCCCGGGGGAGGGGATGGACAGCCGGTAGCTGCGGCGGGGGGTGGTGACGGTGCAGTCCAGGCCGTCGATGCCCCGGCGGACGATGTCCGTGACCCGGACATTGCAGTGTTCGCTCCTGCCGCAGCGGAGGGTCTCAAAGGGCAGGTCCAGGCCGTTGAGCAATGCATCGTCGCCGCACAGCACTGCCAGGCCGCCGGGGCGCAGGTGGTCGAAAATCTCGCACTTGGCCCGCAGGGTCCCCTGACGGGTGCCGCCCAGGTTTTCAATGTGGGCGTCGCCGACGTTGGTGATCACAGCGATGGTGGGCTGCACCAGGCTGCCCATATAGCGGATCTGGCCGAAGTGGTCCATGCCCGTTTCGATCACCGCCGCCTGATGGCAGGGCTCCAGCCGCAGCAGGGTCTGGGGCGTGCCGATGTGGTTGTTGAGATTGGCCTGGGTTTTCAGGGTCCGGAAATGCCGGGACAGCACCGAGGCGATCATCTCCTTGGTGGTGGTCTTTCCGGCGGAGCCGGTGACCTGCACCACGGGGATGTCATACAGGCTGCGGTACCAGGCGGCCAGAGCGCCCAGGGCCAGGGTAGTGTCCTGCACCCGGATATAGAACCGGCCGGGCAGCAGGGTCTCCGGCACACGGCTGCACAGGCAGCCGGCAGCTCCGGCGGACAGGGCCGTGTCGATGTAGTCATGCCCGTCGAACCTTGCCCCTACCAAGGGGATGAACAGGTCGCCGGAGGCGATCTGGCGGCTGTCGCTGGTGACGCCGGTGACGGTGCCGCCGCCGGTCTGAAGGAAGGTCCCGCCTACGGCGCGGCAGATGTCCGCCGCCGGCAGGGGCCTCATGCCCGGCCTCCCTTGCGCAGGGCCAGGGACTCGTCCACAATGCGCTGGCACAGGTCGCCGTAGCTCAGGCCCACCTGGGCCGCCTCCTGGGGCACCAGGCTGGTGGGGGTCATGCCGGGCAGGGTGTTGATCTCCAGGCACCAGAAGTTCCCCTCCTCATCCAGAATGAAGTCCGCCCGGGAATAGACGCCCAGGTCCAGGGCCCGGTGCAGGCGCAGGGCCAGCTCGCCCACGGTGCGCCACTGCTCCTGGGTGATGGGGGCGGGGCAGATCTCCTGGGCGCCGTCCTTCTGATACTTGCAGAAATAGTCGAAATAGGCCCCCCGGGGGATGATCTCCACGGCGGGGAGGTAGGTGTCGCCCAGAACGGCCACCTGGATCTCCCGGCCCCGGATCTTCTGCTCCACGATAACGTGGTCGCCATAGGCCAGCATCCGCTCCAGGGTCTGGGCCAGCTCCTCCCGGGTGTCCGGCAGCTCCACGCCGATGGAGCTGCCGCCGTTGATGATCTTCACGGCGCAGGGCACCGGCAGCTCCCGGGCCAGACGGGGAATGTCCTCCCGGGTATAGCGCACGTCGTGCCAGGGGGCGGTGGGCACCCCGGCGGCGTCCATGATGCGCTTGGTGACGGATTTGTCCATGGCCATGCCGCTGCCCAGATAGCCGCTGCCGGTATAGGGCACGCCCAGCAGGTCCAGGGTGGCCTGGATGCGGCCGTCCTCGCCGCAGGAGCCGTGGAGGGCCAGGAACACCAGGTCCGCCATGGCACACACCGCCAGCACGTCCTTTCCCAGCATGGAAGGGCCCTGATCCCGGCGGCTGCGGCGCACGGCCTCCAGGTCCGGCTCGGTGGAGTGGACCCGGTTGTCGCCGCACAGGCCGTCCGGCGCGTCGAAGATATCCGCCAGGCTGCCGTTGTAATCCTCCAGCCCCAGGAACATATCCACCAGGATGGCCTGGTGGCCCCGCTCCCGCAGGGCGCGGCACACGCCGGTGCCGCTGGTCAGAGATACCTGCCGCTCGGTGCTGAGGCCGCCGGCCAACACTACGATTTTCATATACAATCCCTCATTTCTCACGGGGGTACACGCCCCCGGAATGCTATCATATCAATATAGCAGTATATCACACCAACCGGGCAAATACAACTGTTTCCTGTGCAAACAAAAGAGCTGCCGCGAGGCTGCGGCAGCTCTTTTGCAATCAGAAAACGTACAGCAGGATGCACACCAGGACGACGCACAATCCCAGGCAGGCCATCAGCAGGGCATAGGACAGGCTGCCCTCCATCCGGCGGATGGTGTCCAGGATGGTGCCCAGCCGGTCGGCGGCCTCCTGCTCCGTGCGCTGTCCGCCGTGGGTCATGGCGTGGAGCACGGCGCTGCGGGGGGATTTCCGGCGGCGGGGACGGGAGTCCCGCAGGAAGGTCCGCCGGGCCACCAGCACCAGGAAGTCCAGCGCGTCGCATACCGCCCGCATCACCACGTTCAGCACCCGGTACAGGCCCCGGATAGCCGGGCGGTATACCCGGTCCTCCAGGCTCAGCCAGCGGGGCCAGCGCTCCAGGTACACCACCTGGCCCTCCCGGCGGTCCATAAGCACCAGGCGAATGAACAGGAAGTACACCGCCATGCCGATGGTCAGGGAGATGGCCACGCCCTTGAGATTTTCCCAGGCCAGATAATGGACGGCGTGGCCGAAGGGGTGTCCGCCCACGAAGGGCAGGGCCAGGGCGGCCACCGGCTCCGCCAGCATATGGGGCAGCAGTCCCAGCACCGGCAGCGGCAGGGCTGCCAGGATCAGCGCCGCCGTGGTGGCGGGGGTGCCCCAGGTCCTGCCGGTGGAGGCGGCGGGCTTCTGCCAGAACAGCGCCGCGTAGATTTTGGTCAGATACGCCGCCGTCAGGCCGCCGGAGAACAGGAACAGCCATTCCACCGCGGTGACGCCCAGACTGCCGCTTTCGGCGGCCAGCTCCACCAGGGATTCGTGGACCAGGGTCTTACTGATATACCCCAGGAAGCCCGGGATGCCCGCCAGGGAGCAGGCCCCGCACAGAAACAGGATATGCAGCAGGGGCTTGCCCCGGCCGAAGCCCCGGATCTGGTTCAGGTCCAGGGCGTGGGTATTGCAGTATACCACGCCGGCCAGCAGAAACAGGGTCAGCTTCACCAGGGAGTGGTTCATCATATACAGCACCGTGCCGTGGGCGGCCAGGGCGTTGTGCTGCCCCAGCAGGGCCAGCGCCGCCGTGCCCACCAGGATAAAGCCGATTTGGGACAGGGAGGAGCAGGCCAGAATATACTTGAGGTTGTTGGAAAACACGGCGATAGCCGCGCCCAGCACCATGGTCACCGCCCCCAGCACCAGCAGCAGAACACCCCACCGGTGCTCACCGGGGAGGATGTCCGCCGTGATGATCAGGGCACCGAAGATGCCCGCCTTGGTGAGGACGCCGGACAGCAGAGCACTGGCCGGAGCCGGGGCCACCGGGTGGGCCTTGGGCAGCCAGATATGCAGGGGAAACACGCCCGCCTTGGCCGCAAAGCCGAAGAAGATGCACAGCGCCGCCGCCCACAGCTGGGAGCGGTCCGCCACCCCGGCGCAGAGGCCGGGCAGGTCGGCGATGACCAGGGTGCCCGTCAGCCGGTACAGCAGGAACAGGCCCATCAGGGTCACAAGACCGCCCAGCACCGCAATGGTCAGGTAGGTTTTGCCGGCGTCCAGAGCGTCAGGAGATTCCTCCTGCACCACCCAGGCATAGGAGCTGAGGCTCATGAGTTCGAAGAACAGGAAGGTGGTGTACAGGTCCGCCGACAGGAACACGCCCAGGGTGAAGCTCAGACACAGCAGGAAGAAAAAGTGGTAGCGCCGCAGGTGGTGGTGGCCCCGGAAATACTGGGGCGTCAGCAGGGCGGACACGAACCACATGAAGCTGACCACCAATCCATAGATGGCCCGGAAGCCGTCCAGGGTAAAGTGGATGCCGCACAGGGGGATATCCAGGGAAACGCCAAACCGGGTGCATACAGCCAGCACCATCACCAGAAGCGTCAGCCCCGTGACGGCGCAGGACCAGCGGCCCAGCCGCGTCTCGCTTTCGCTGCGGACGAGCAGCAGGGGAACGGACCCCATCAGGGGCAGCAGGATCAGAAGAAGCAGCATCACAGGCCCACCGCCTTTCCGATCACATCCAGCAGCCACTGGGGAAACAGGCCCATGACCAGACACGCCGCCGCCAGCACGGCGGTGGGCACCGTCATCATCCAGCCCGCCTCATGAGCGGAGCCCTCGGGGATGGCGGGGGCGTCCGTCCGGGGGAACCAGGCCTTCAGCACCACCTGGAACATGTAGACCGCCGTCAGCAGGGCTGACACCAGCAGGGCTGCGAAGCCCACCAGCGGCAGCCAGCCGCCGATATCTACCGCCGCCCGGGCAATGTACCACTTGCTGACGAAGCCATTGAAGGGGGGGATCCCCGTCAGGGCGCAGGCCGCCGCCGTGAAGCAGGCGAAGGTCACCGGCATGTACCGGGCCAGGCCCTCCAGCTGGGGCACATACTCCCGGCGGGCGTAATGCAGCACCGCACCGGCCGTGAAGAAGGCCATGATCTTCACCACCGAGTGGACGATCAGGTGCAGGAAGGACGCTGCCAGGGCCTGGGTGGTCATCAGGGCGGCGGCAAACAGAATATACGACAGGTTCGACACCGTGGAGTAAGCCAGCCGCAGCTTGAAGTGCCGCTGCTTCAGGGACATGCAGGAGCCGTATACAATGGTGATGATGGGCAGCAGCAGCGCCAGCTGCTGGGCCCAGGTACCGGACAGAATGTCCGGGCCGAAGCTGTAATAGATCAGGCGGATGCAGGCGAAGGCACCGGCCTTTACCACCGCCACCGCGTGGAGCAGGGCCGTGACGGGAGTGGGGGCCACCGCCGCCGAGGGAAGCCAGCCGTGCAGCGGCCAGATGGCGGCCTTGACCCCGAAGCCCACGAAGGACAGGGCAAACACTGCCAGCAGCATGGACAGATCTCCGTCATAGCCCGCCAGGTGGCCGCCCAGGGAGAAGTCCGAAGCATCGTGGATGGCCAGGAACACCAGCCCGATAAACGCCAGGGCCGCGCCGGAGATGGAGTATACCAGGTACTTGACGCCGGCCTTTTTGGCGGCCTTGGTCATGGGCTGCATCACCAGGGGCAGGGTGGCCAGAGTCAGCAGCTCATAGAACAGGTACATGGTCATCATGTTGGCGGAGAAGGCAATGCCCAGGGTGATGCCGAAGGATGCCGTGAAAAATGCCCAGAACATGTGCAGGTGCTTTTCGCGGCGCATGTAGTCAAAGCCATAGAGCATGGTAAAGGGCCACAGGGTGGCAGACAACCCCGCAAACAGACGGGCGGCCCCGTCCATGCGGAAGGCGATGGTCAGCCGGTGGGAAAAGTGCAGCAGGGTGAACGTGCCGTCATCGCACAGGAGGATGGCCGCCCAGGCCAGGGCCGTGGTGCCCAGGATCAGGAGGCTGTATACCAGGCGGCGGCAGCTCTCGCTGCGGATGGGCAGGAAATAGGACAGCAGGCCCAACACCAGCGGCAGGAACACCGGCAGAAGGAGAAGAATTCCATTCATATGGCGCACCTCCTTACAGAATGGACCCGGTGATGTGCTCCATCACGGGGACAGTGATGCCGGACAGCAGGCCCAGGATCAGGCTGGCTGCGGCGAACAGTGCCAGGGACAGCACCAGCAGCAGCGGCTCCCGGACCCGGCTCCGGGCCGGGAAATCCTGCCCCGGAAAGAAGGCGCGGCACAGCGGCGGAAACAGGTAGGCCGCCGTCAAAAGCGCCGAGATCAGCAGCACTGCCGGAATGATATAGCACAGGGGGGCGGACATGCCGTCCAGGGCGCCCAGCGCCAGATACCATTTGCTGAAGAAGCCGCCGAAGGGGGGGATGCCCACCAGGGACAGAGCCAGGGCGGCGAAGCAGCCCATGGTGACGGGAATCCGGCGGCCCAGCCCCGGGAAGCCGTCGATGGTTTCCGTTTCCGTCAGGAAAATGATGGAGCCGGCGGACTGGAACACGCCGATCTTGGCCAGGGCGTGGAACAGCAGCTGCAAAAGCCCCCCCAGCAGACCCACCGGAGTCATGAGGAATACGCCCAGCAGCACATAGGAGATCTGGGAAATGCTGGAATAGGCCAGACGCTTTTTCAGGCCGTTTTCCGTGCAGCCCATAAACGAGCCCATGAAAATGGTCACCAGGGTCAGAACGATGCACACGGTCTGGACCCAGGTGCCCCGCAGAGCCTCTGCGCCCACGGTGAAATAAATGACCCGGATGGCAGCGATGGCCCCCACCTTGGCGATGATGCCGGAAAGCAGGGCATGGGCCGGGGCCGGGGCCACGGGATGGGCCGAGGGCAGCCAGTTGTGCAGGGGGTACAGACCCGCCTTGGCCCCGAAGCCCAGCAGCATCAGAAACGATGCAGCCAGCAGGGTAGGAGAGAGCGTCTGGAAATAGCCGCCACGGACGAAGGTCAGGGAGGACTGCTGGGCCAGCAGCACCACGCCGAACAGGGCGATGAAGCCGCCGCAGACGGAGTAGTACAGGTATTTTACCGCGCCCAGCAGGGCCTTGGGCCGCTGGGTGTGCAGCACCAGGGGGAAGGACAGCAGGGTGGTGAGCTCATAGAACAGGTACAGAGTTACCAGATCCGCCGCCAGGGCGGCGCCCAGCACCGCCGCCTCCGTCAGCATCAGGAACACATAGAAACGGGGATGGTGCCCCTCGTGGGTCATGTAGACGGCAGCGTAGGGGATGGTCAGCAGCCAGCACACGGCGGTCAGCAGGCAGAAGAACCGGCCCAGGTCGTCCAGCCGCAGGGAAAACGTCAGGTCGGCGGTCATGTGCCACACCGGTGTGGCCGTGTCGCCCATGGTGCAGGTACCAATCAGCAGCGCAAGCAGAAGAAGCTGGCCTGCCGTCAGCAGGACGGTGCGGACCCGGTCGCTTTTCACCAGGCTCAGGGCCGCCATAGCCAGCGGCAGCAGGAGGATGAGATACAGCATATTCGATTCCTCCCTTTCTCACTGACAGAACAGGTCCATGCCCTGGCGGAACAGGTCCATGAGCCCATAGGACCGCAGGCCAACAGCGATGTTCAGGGCCACGAATACAAGGCCCGGCACACTGGCCCAGCGCAGGCGGCGTGTATGCTCCGTTTCGGCCTCCGGCACCCAGAGCAGCAGCGTGGTGTACAGGAAATACAGCACGTTCAGCAGGGTGGACAGGGCCAGCGCCAGCAGCACCGCCCAGGTGCGCCAGCCCATGTGGAACGCCGCAGCGGCAAAATACAGCTTGGGGATGAAGCCGGCGAAAATGGGGATGCCTACCATGGACAGGGCGCCCACGGTGAATACGCAGCCGGCGGTGGGGTCCCGGTGGGCGGCGGCCCGGAGGCTGTTGAAGTCCTGGTGTCCGCCGGAGGCGGCCACCAGGTCCGCACCGGACAGAAACAGCATGGGCTTGGTCAGGGCGTGGGACACGATCTGGAACAGCACCGCCGCCAGGGCGGCCTGAGTCCCCATGCCCAGGCCCATATAGATGTAGCCGATCTGGGCGGCGGAGGAGAAGGCGATCATGGTGGTCAGCCGCCGGGCGAAAATGGCGGAGACGGAGCCTGCGATCATGCCGCCGATGCCGAACAGCAGCAGCACCGTCTGGATGCCGGAGGCGGCGAACACGTCGATGCCGATGACCTGATAGATGACCTTGATGAGAAACACGATATACCCCTTGGACACCACGCCGGACAGGATGCCAGAGGAGGCCGGGGTGGCCTGGCCGTAGGTATCCGGCATCCACAGGTGGAAGGGGAACAGGCCGCTTTTGATGGCCAGTCCCGCCGTTATCAGGCCCAGGGACATGGTCACGGAGAACCGGTGCCCGCCGGAGGCCCATAGGTCCGCGATGGCGGTGTGCAGCTGGGGGAACAGCAGGTGGCCGGTGACGGAATAGGTGAAGATGACGCCGATCAGGAACAGGCCGGAGCCCATCAGGGCGAAGATCATGTACCGGGCGGAGGCGATCAGGGCGCGCCCGCCCCGGCGCACCGACAGCAGGGCGCAGGAGGCGATGGTCAGCACCTCGATGAACACATAGCCGGTGAAAATGTCGTTGGTGTAGCACAGGGCCACCAGCGCCACATGGGCCAGGTCCACCATGACCCAATAGAGCTTCTGCTTGTCGGCTGGAACGTCCTGCAGGATGCGGCGCATACCGCCCAGCACGCTCAGCAGCATGACCCCGGCAAACAGCATGGCCAGGAAGGACTCCAGAATACCCGCCGTCAGCTCGTTGCCCCAGGGGGCGGGGTAGTGGCCCATCATATAATAGTAGCGGACGTGGTGCACCGCGCAGTATACCAGCACAGAGCCCTGGAGCACCACGCTGGCAGACAGCAGGAAAATGCTCAGCCGCCGGGCCCAGCGGGCGTTGGCGGCAAAGGACACCACGGCGCACACCAGGGACAGAATGATGGAGAAGAAGGGGAAATTCTGCACAAAGCTCATTGCTCGCCGTCCTCCTTCTGCCGCTTTTTATGGGACATCATCATATACAGCTTGTCCATGTCCAGGGTGCGGTAGGTCTGGTAGATGCGGACGGTCAGGGACAGCATCACAGCCGACACACTGACGGACACCACGATGCCCGTCAGCACCAGGCCCGCGGGGATGGGGTTGACGTAGTGCTCCATAGAGGTGACGCCATCCACGATGATGGGAACGGTGCGGCCGGTGATATAGCCCCGGTCTGCCAGCAGCAGGAACACGCCGGAGTCCATAATGTCCAGGCCGATGACCTTTTTCAGCAGATTCCGGTCGAACAGCAGCATGCAGAAGCCGATGACGAACAGCAGAATGGCTACCACCAGCTCGTAATTGGAAGCAAGGGCCTTCAGCATCATAGCTCCCCCCTTCTGAAGTACATATAAAGGCTGTACATGGTGCAGCACACCACGAAGCCCACCGCCACGTTCAGGGGCAGAATCAGCCCGGCGGACAGAATGCGGCCCGGGGTGCCGGGGGAGATGACAGAGTGCAGGTGATTGGCGCCGGTATAGAAGGAGTAGCTCTTGGCCAGGCAGTAAAAGCCCAGGGAGCACAGCACCACCGCCTGAAGCCGCCGGGGCCGCAGCACGGCGGAGGCCGCGCTGTCGCCCCACACCATGGCAAACAGCATCAGTCCGGCCGCCAGAATGGAGCCGCCGGAGAAGCCGCCGCCGGGAGACAGGTGGCCGTTGAGCAGGATGTAAATGCCGAACACCAGGATCACCGGGATCAGGAACTTACACATGGGGGCCACAATGGGGTCTGAGGCATAGTCCACCATGTCGGGCTGCCGGAGCCAGCGCTTTTTGCCGAAACGGTTCAGCAGAATGGTCACGGCACACATGGCGGTGAACAGCACAAAGGACTCGCCCAGGGTATCGAAGGCGCGGTAGTCCAGGATCATGCCGGCCACGGTGTTCACCGCGCCGGTCTCCTCCGTGCCCTGCTCCACATAGCGCCGGGCCACCTCGTTGACGGTGGGGGCGGTGTCGGAGCCGTAGGGGGGCAGGTCCGCCGCCGTCAGCAGCATGAGGGCCGACAGCACCACGCACAGAAGGCCTGCCAGTACGTTGTACAGCCGCAGGGACCGGTGGACTCCCTGCTCCACCAGCGTCCGGTCCCGGCGGGGGGTCGGATGAGCGGAGACGTTTTCAGCCGGACACTCCGGAGGCTCCTTTTGCAGCTGCTCGGACAGGTCCAGGCCGCCGTGGAGCCAGAGCTGCACCAGGGAGGGCTCAGAGGGTGTCGTCATGGTGGTCCTCCTCTCTGCGGGCCTCATGCTCCGCGTCCTTGTCAATGAGGTTGATACGCCGCAGGGTCAGGAAAAACAGAATGCCCGTGATGCCTGCGCCCACGGCGGCCTCGGTGATGGCCAGATCCGGAGATTCCAGCAGCAGCCACACCACGGACATGATGATGGAATAGGCCATGTAGATGATGACAGCACGCATGGGCTTTTTCACCAGAGCGGTGGCCACGGCACAGACCAACAGGCCGATCAGCAGGAGGATGCGGAAGACCGTACTCATTGACCGGCCTCCTGTTCTCCGTCGGGCAGCTCCAGGTGCTGCTCCAGATTCTGGTTCACCCGGTACTCAAACTGGGCCAGCATATGGCCGGACAGGGGAGAGGTGCACCACTGGAGGATCACCACCAGCAGCAGCTTCCACAGCACCGGGCGCAGGCCCACCGCCAGCATCACCGCCAGCACCAGCAGGGAAAGACCCAGGGTGTCGGCTATGGAGGCGGCATGGAGCCGGTTCAGGGTAAAGTCAAAGCGAAACAGGCCCACCATGGCGGTCAGCAGGGCAAAGCACCCGGCCAGCACGCACAGAGCCGTCAGGCCGAAGCGGATCCATTCACCGGTCATGCGATTCGTCCTCCTTCTTGTCCTGCCGCTTGCGCTGGTACAGGTTGATGTAAATGCGGCACAGCAGCATTACCGCGATAAACGACAGCACCACATACACGATGGCCACGTCCGCCAGGTAGTCCTCGCCCAGCAGATAGGCCAGGATGGCGATGATAATGGCCACCAGCGTGCCGGTAAGGTTGATGCCGATGATGCGGTCCGATGTCAGCCGGGCCCGGATGATATACACCATCACTGCCAGCAGGCCCAGACCCAGAAGCACCAGAGCGCCCCAGAACAGATCGTGATAGCACTGTTGGATCAGTTCCATTCCGGGCCCTCCATTTTCCGCAGGAGCCGGGTCAGACTCCAATCCGGGATGTCGGCGGCATGAGCCTTATTCAGGCACAGCACCAGGTAGTCCTCTCCTTCCTGGCGCACCGTCACAGTGCCGGGGGTCAGGGTGATGGAGTTGGACAGCAGCATCCGGGAGACGGGCTTTTCCAGGGGCGCGTGGACCCGGACGATGGCAGGGTGATAGTCCGGCTTCCGGGACCAGATCACCCGCATCACAGCCAGGTTGGCCCGGATGATCTCCCGCACAAGGATCGCACCGTAGACAACATAGCCGCCCAGGCGCTTCAGAAAACGCCGCTCCGTCTGAGGCCGGCAGTCCAGGGCAGCCACGCAGAACGCGTAGACCGCCCCGGTGATGACCACGCCGAACAGGCAGATCTCCAGCGTGACTTTTCCGTTCAGGATCAGCCACAGCAGGAACAAAAAGATACACATGACCATGGGGGTTCCTCATTCCTCTCTCACACACATAGCGTGAATGTTAAGATTTTTTCGCACACGGCGCAAAAAACTTCATACAAAAGTTATTTTACCATGTATGCAGAAATAAAGTCAATAAAAACCGGGAATTTGCCGGGAAAAGATGAAAAAGCCGTCAATTGGCGTGCATAATTTCCCAAACGTGTCCCGCGCCGCAGCGCCTGCCCGGTCAGATATTTCCAATCCGAAAAATGTAGCAATTGCAACAGACAAATACCGGATTCCGGCGTATACTGCCGGATGTACCATAAAATAAGGAGGAATCATTTCATGATTCGCAGGATCATTCACATAGACCAGGACAAGTGCAACGGCTGCGGGGCCTGCGCCAGGGCCTGCCACGAGGGCGCCATCGACATGGTGGACGGCAAGGCTAAGCTCATGCGGGAGCACTACTGCGACGGGCTGGGGGACTGCCTGCCGGCCTGTCCCACCGGGGCCATTACCTTTGAGGAGCGGGAGGCTCCCGCCTATGACGAGGCGGCGGTGAAGGCGGCTCAGGCCGCCAGGAACCGGCCCCATACCGGCTGCCCCGGCGCGGCCATCCGCCAGCTGGCCCACAAAAAGCCCGCCGCCCCGGCACCCGGCCGGGAGACGGAGAGCCAGCTGACCAACTGGCCGGTGCAGATCAAGCTGGTCCCCACCCGGGCCCCGTATTTCGAGGGGGCGGAGCTGCTGATCGCGGCGGACTGCACGGCCTTCACCTATGCCGACTTCCACAGCCGGTTCCTGGCGGGCCGGGTATGCCTCATCGGCTGCCCCAAGCTGGACGGCGTGGACTACACCGAGAAGCTGGCGGAGATCCTCCGCAGCAACAACATCCGCTCCGTGACGGTGCTGCGGATGGAGGTGCCCTGCTGCGGCGGGCTGGAGATGGCCGCCCGGCGGGCCCTGGAGCAGTGCGGCCGGGACCTGCCCTGGCAGGTGTGCACCGTCCACATCGACGGTACGGTGACGAAAAACTGAAGCGTAAGCGCCCCGGTTCTGCCGGGGCGCTTTTATGCACCTGCGGGGCGCGGCGGGCATAGACTGCCCTGTGAGGAGGTATATGCATGGACCATGAACTTTTGCTGGCCCGCTCCATCACACAGGCTCAGCACATGGTGCGCTCCCTTGGCGGCTGCGGCATCCGGAGCGCGCTGATGCGCGCCCCTGTGGGACTGACGGACCGGGGCTGCGCCTATGGGGTGCGGCTGCGGCCCGGGACGCTGGAGGCGGCTCTGACCTGTCTGCAGGCGGCGGGGATCAAGCCCCTGGCCGTTTATCATCATACCCGGGAGGGCTATCGGGAGGCGGCGCAATGATCTATTTCGACGCCGGGGCCACTACCCTGGAAAAACCCGCCGCTGTGGGCCGGGCCATGGCCCGGGCGGCACACACCATGAGTTCCCCGGGCCGGGGGAGCTATCCGGCCTCCCACCTGGCCGGGGAGACGGCCTATCTGTGCCGCCAGGAGGCGGCGGAGCTGCTGGGGGTCCCCCAGCCGGAAAACGTCGTCATCACCGGAAGCGCCACCCATGGCCTGAACCTGGCCATCCGGTCTTTGCTGGGTCCCGGGGACCGGGTGGTGATCTCCGGATATGAGCACAACGCCGTCACCCGGCCCCTGCACGCCATCCCGGGGCTTTCCGTGACGGTGATCGACACGCCGCCCTTCCGGCCGGACCTGGCGGCGGAGGAATTTTGCCGGGCCATCCGGCAGAAGCGGCCCCGGGCCGTGATCTGCACCCACGTTTCCAACGTCTTCGGGGCGGTGCTGCCGGTGGAGGACATCGCCCGATGCTGCCGGGAGACGGATACGCCCCTGATCGTGGACGCCTCCCAGTCGGCGGGGGTGCTGCCGGTGGACCTGGCCGGGTGGGGGGCGGCCTTTGTGGCCATGCCCGGCCACAAGGGCCTGTACGGCCCCCAGGGCACGGGACTGCTGCTGTGCGGGGCGGAGGGGAAGCCCCTGCTCTACGGCGGCACCGGCAGCATGTCCCGCCTGCAGGATATGCCCCCGGACCTGCCGGACCGGCTGGAGCCCGGGACCCACAATATGCCGGGTATCGCGGGACTGCTGGAGGGCATCCGGTTCGTCCGGCGGCAGGGGGTGGAGACCATCGCCGCCCGGGAGCGGCAGGTGGCCCTGCGGGCCGCCCGGGGCCTGGAGAGTCTGCCGGGGGTGCGGGTATTCTGGGATCGGGAGCTTCGGCATCAGACCGGCGTGGTGTCCTTCGTGACGGAGGGCCGGGACTGCGAGGCGGTGGGGGAGGCCCTGGCCCGGCGGGGCATCGCCCTGCGGGCGGGGCTTCACTGCGCGCCCCTGGCCCATCGCACGGCAGGGACCCTGGACACCGGCACCCTGCGGCTCAGCGCGTCTTTTTTCAACACCTTGGACCAGGCGGACCGCCTGGTGTGGGCCGTGTCCCGGGTGCTTCGTGAAAATGTAGAGCTTTGACAGACGTTTTTGTTGCATTTTCCCAATAAATTTTATATAATGTAAAATACGTATTGGTATGTGCAAGGAAGGGACGCCTGAAATGGAAGCAATTGTATCTGTATTGGAGCGGGCCGGGCGGTATCTGTCGCTGATCCGGCCCATGGACGTGCTGGACGTGGCCATTATCGCCTATCTGGTGTATAAGATCCTGTGTCTGGTGCGCAGCACCCGGGCGGAGAATATCCTCAAGGGCGTGGCGATCTTTCTGGTGGCCCTGTGGCTGTCGTCCCCGGCGGCCCTGAATCTGCGGGGCGTGAACTATATCCTCAGCCACATGGTGGAGTGGGGCGTTCTGGCCCTGATCATCCTGTTCCAGCCGGAGATCCGCCAGCTGCTGGAGAAGGTGGGCAGCCGGAACATCCGCCTGCTGCGCATTTTCCAGCCGGAGCAGCAGTCCTCCGAGCTGGAGCGGGCCATCGACCAGACCGTGGCGGCCTGCACCGACATGGCCAAGACCCGCACGGGAGTGCTGATCGTGTTCGAGCGGAAGCTGCTGCTGGACGAGATCGTCCGCAGCGGCACCACCCTGGACGCGGCGGTATCCAGCGAGCTGCTGAAGAACATCTTCTTCGTGAAGGCCCCCATGCACGACGGCGCCGTTATCATCCGGCAGGGCCGGATCCTGGGCGCCGGGTGCATGCTGCCGCTGTCCAAGAATGTGAATCTCAGCCGGGACCTGGGCATGCGCCACCGGGCGGGCATTGGCATGAGCGAAAATTCCGACGCGGTGGTGGTCATCGTGTCGGAGGAGACAGGCTCCATCTCCGTGGCCATCGGCGGCATGCTGAAGCGGCACCTGATGCCGGAGACGCTCCGGCAGCTGCTGCGCAACGAGCTGATGCCCCAACCGGAGGAGGAGCCGGACAAGCCCCGCCTGTCCCTGCGGGAGCTGCTGCACGCCCATAGAAAGGGGGAGCAGAATGGAAACCAAGACTAACACCAACCAGAATCCCGACAAGAGCCGCAAGGTCATCCGCATCGTCATCTCCATCCTGGTGGCCATCGCCCTGTGGGTCTATGTGGACCGGGGGCTTTCCGTGGAGGTGACCATGAAGGTCAACAACGTCCCCGTGGAGTTTTCCGGCGAGGACACCAGCCTGGCCGAAAAGAATCTGATGCTGCTGTCGGGCTATGACACCACCATCGACCTGGTGCTCAAGGGTCCCCGCAGCGAGCTGTTCAAGCTGGACAAGAGCAAGGTCCGCATCGTGGCGGACACCAGCACCATTCAGGAGACCGGGCAGCAGACCCTGTCGTACCAGGTGTACTTCCAGGACGACATCCAGCGCAGCAAAATTTCCGTGGATCACGCCAGCGCCTACAGCGTCACCGTTACCGTGGGCGAGATGGACAGCAAGACCGTGCCCATCCGCTGCGACATCGTGGGCAGCACCGCCAAGGGCTTCACCGCCGGGGAGCTGACCCTGGATCCGGCGGAGCTGAACCTGCGGGGCCAGCGGGACGATCTGCTGAACATCGCCTATGCCAAGGTGACGCTGGACATCTCCGGCGCCGACCGCACCGTGGTCCAGGCCCTTGAGTGGGAGCTGTATGACTATAACGACATCAAGATCGACAACCCCGCCGTCCGCTCCAAGGTGAAAACCGTGCAGGCTACCCTGCCGGTAAAGACCTCCAAGGAGGTGGATCTGGTGGTCAACTTCGTCCCCGCCGCCGGGTCCACTCTGGACACGATGCAGTATACCGTGTCCCCGGACAAGGTGACCCTGGTGGGCGAGAAGGACGTGCTGGACACCATCGACGCCATCGTGCTGGACACCCTGTACCTGCAGGACCTCCAGCCCTCCCAGAGCCTGACCTACAGCGTCACCGCCCCGGAGGGTACCACCCTGGCGGAGAACGTGGGCCCGGTCACCGTGACCATCGTGGTCACGGGGGTCACGGAGCGCAATGTCACCGTGACGGCCTTCAACTGCGAAAACGTGCCGGAGGGCTTTTCCGCCGTGCCGGTGACCGAGAGCCTGAACATCCTCCTGCGGGGCCTGGAGAGCGAGATGGCCCAGATCACCGCAGAGGACCTGCGCATTACCGTGGACCTCAGCGGTATCACGGAGCCGGGGGTCCACACGGTGCCGGTGACGGTGCAGGTGGCCAACTACGCCAACGTGGGCGTCAAGGGCTCGTATCAGATCGTGGTGGACGTGGAGCGTCTGCCGTAACAGAGATTTTCCCCAAGCGAAAGGACTGAGCAAAATGACACAAGTGGCAACTGTTGAAAAAATCCTTCGGGACGGATATGTGCAGATTTCCGTGCCCCGCAAGTCCGCCTGCGGACACGACTGCGAGGAGTGCGCCGGATGCGGCATGACCGGGGCCTCCGTCTATGCCGAGGCCCGGGACCCCGTGGGGGTCCGCCCCGGAGACAAGGTGGTGGTGGAAAGCTCCACCCGGGCTATCCTGGCGGTGACCTGGCTGGTGTATATGCTGCCGGTGGTGTTTTTCCTGCTGGGCTACTTCCTGTCGGCGGGGCTGACGGAGGGCTGGCGCTATGCCGTGGCCATTGCGGCGGCGGCGGTGTCGTTTATCCCCATCAAGCTGTATGACGGCTATGCCCGGAAGCGGGACACCCTGACCTATACCATCGTCCGGGAGTTCTGATGTTCGGTTATGTGCGGCCGTCGGACGGACATCTGACGGCGGAGGACAAGCAGCGGTTCCAGGCCGCTTACTGCGGCCTGTGCCGCAGTCTGGGCCGGAGATACGGCCTGGCGGCCCGGATGATCCTGAACTATGACCTGGCCTTTCTGGCCATGCTGCTGTCCCGGGAGCCGGAGTGCCCCACGGCGCACTGCCGGTGCCCGGCTCACCCCATCCGGGGCTGCGACGCCCTGGAGCGGCAGGACGCCTTCGACACCGCGGCGGACCTGAGCGTGATCCTCACCTGGTGGCAGCTGACCGACGGCGTGGCGGACCACGGCTTTTTCCGGGGCCTGCCGTACCGCGCGGCGCTGCTGGCCCTGGGCCGGGCCTATCGGAAGGCCCGGGCCAGGCGGCCCGCCTTCGATGAGCGGACCCGGGCCCACCTGGAGGAGCTGGCCCGGCTGGAAGGGGAGAGGTGCCCCTCCATGGACCGGGCGGCGGACGCCTTCGCGGCGCTGCTGGCCGGTGCGGCGGAGGAGGAGCCGGACCCGGTGCGCCGCCGGGTGCTGGAGCAGCTGCTGTACCACCTGGGCCGCTGGATCTATCTGGTGGACGCGGCGGACGACCTGAAAAAGGACGTGAAGTCCGGCAGCTATAACCCAATGGTGTACCGCTTTCACGCCGAGTGCGGCACGCTGACGGCGAAGGACCGGGCGGCCCTGGCCGTCACCCTGGACAGCTCCGTCCGGGCCATGGCCGCCGCCTTTGAGCTGGCGGATTTCGGCCCCTGGCGGGCCATTATCGAGAGTGTTGTATACGAGGGCCTGTACGCGGTGGGCGCGGCGGTGCTGAACGGCACTTTCCGCAAAGGACGCAGAAGAAAACAACGAAAGGCAGGCGCCTGATATGCGCGATCCCTATCAGGTGCTGGGCATCCCCAGCACCGCCACAGACGAAGAAGTGAAGAAAGCCTACCGGAACCTGGCCCGGAAATACCACCCCGACAACTACCACGACAATCCCTTAGAGGACCTGGCCCAGGAGCGGATGAAGGAGATCAACGAGGCCTACGAGACCATCCGCAATCAGCGCAAGGCCGCCCAGTCCGGCGGCCAGAGCGGCTACGGCTCCGGCTATAATCCCGGCTACGGCGCGGGGTACAATACCGGCTATAACACCGGCTACAGCGGCGCCTACGGCGCTGCGTGGCAGCGGATCCGGCTGGCCATCTCCCAGGGGAACCTGAACCTGGCGGAGGAGCTGCTCAACGCCCAGACGGATCACAACGGGGAGTGGAACTTCCTGAAGGGGGCCGTGTGCTATAAGCGGGGCTGGATGGACGAGGCCCGGCGCTATTATGAGACGGCGGTGCAGATGGACCCGGGCAATGCGGAATATCAGCGGGCCCTGGATATGATAAACGGAAACGGCGCGGCGTACCGCCCCAACGGGTACGGGCATGTGTCCACCGGCAGCTGCGCCGGGGACAACTGCACCAGCCTCTGCGCCGCCTGCGCCTGCATGAACTGCCTTTTTGGCGGCGGCGGATACTATTTCTGCTGCTGAGGGACGATAGATAGGAGGAGTTTACATTGGTCAAAAGCATGACCGGCTACGGCCGGGCCAGAGAGACCCTGCACCAGCGGGACATCACCGTGGAGGTGCGGTCTGTCAACAACCGCTTTCTGGACTGCACGGTGAAAATGCCCCGTGCTTACGTATTTGCCGAGGACGCCGTGAAGGCCCGTGTCCGGGCTGCCGTGTCCCGGGGCAAGGTGGACGTGTTCGTCACCATCGACGCCAGCGCCGCGGATGTGTCCGTGGTGACGGTGAACGAGCCCCTGGCCCGGGGCTATTTCCAGGCCCTGACCCAGCTGAAGAGCATGTTCTCCCTGGAGGGGGAGATCACGCCCATGGCCCTGGCCAAGCTGCCGGATGTGCTGACGGTGTCCAAGGCCGAGGAGGACCTGGAAACCGTGGCCGCCGATATCTGCCGGGTGCTGGACCAGGCCCTGGCCGCCTATAACGATATGCGGGCCGTGGAGGGCTGCCGCCTGGCGGAGGACATCGCGGGCCGCCTGGTGACCATTGAGACCGCCGTGGGCCGGGTGGAGCGGCAGTCGCCCCAGACCGTGTCCGCCTATCGGGAGCGGCTGGAGAAGAAAATGCGGGAGGTGCTGGCCTCCACCACCATGGACGAGGGGCGCATCCTCACCGAGGCCGCCATCTTCGCCGACAAGGTGGCCGTGGACGAGGAGACCGTCCGCCTGCGCAGCCATGTGGCCCAGCTGCGGACCATGCTGCAGGCCCAGCGGCCCACCGGCAAGGACATGGACTTCCTGATGCAGGAATTCAACCGCGAGTGCAACACCATCGGCTCCAAGTGCAACGACCTGGCCGTGACCCAGGACGTGGTGGCCATGAAGGCTGAGGTGGAAAAGATCCGCGAGCAGGTGCAGAACATCGAGTAAGGGAGGGACCGCTGTGCAGCTGGTGAATATCGGCTTCGGCAATCTGGTGTCCGTGGGACGCCTGATCGCCGTGGTGAGCCCGGATTCCGCCCCCATCAAGCGGCTGATCCAGGAGTCCCGGGACCGGGGCATGCTCATTGATGCCACCTACGGCCGCAAAACGGCGGCGGTGCTGGTGATGGACAGCGACCATGTGGTGCTCTCCGCCCTGCCGGCGGAGAAGCTGGGCCCCCGCCTGGGCCTGTCGGCGGAGGATTTCATGCAGGAGGAGATCTGACTTTGGAAAAGCAAGGCAAAATTTTTATTCTTTCCGGCCCGTCCGGGTCCGGAAAGGGCACGGTGCTCAAAAGCGCCATGAGGGAGCATCCGGACATGTTTCTGTCCGTGTCTGCCACCACCCGCGGACCCCGCCAGGGTGAGATAGACGGTGTACACTATCACTTCATCGACGACGACGCATTCCTGAAGATGATCGACCGGGATCAGCTGCTGGAGCACGCGGGCTATGCCGGGAATTTTTACGGCACCCCCCGCATCCCCGTGGACGAGGCCCTGGATCAGGGCCGGGACGTGATGCTGGAGATCGACGTGCAGGGGGCCCAGCAGGTTTATGCCAAGCGGCCCGACGCCGTGCGCATCTTCCTGGCTCCGCCCTCCTGGTCGGAGCTGGAGCGCCGCCTGGTGAACCGGGGCACCGACTCCGCCGACAAGATTCGCCAGCGGCTGACCCGGGCCCGGGACGAGATGGCCCTGGCCGTGGATTACGACTATTTCATCATCAACGACGACGTGGAGCGCGCCGCCGCTGAGCTCAATGATATCTTCCGCGTGGAGCACTTCAAGCCCGCCGAGCGGATGCATTTGGTCAAGGATTAACAATTTTTCTCAAAAGGAAGGTAATGCTATTATGATGCTCTATCCCGCTATGAACAAGCTGACCCAGTACATTCCCAACCGCTATATGATGGTGAACGTGGTGGCCCGCCGGGCCCGCCAGATCGCTATCGAGGCCCAGCGCCGCGACGAGCCCCTGGACGAGAAGTCCGTGACCCTGGCCATCAACGAGGTGGCCGAGGGCCGCTTCGATGCCAAGTCCATCGACACCGCCATCTCCGACGAGGCGTGACGGGACAGAAGGGGGAATCGCCATGCCGCAGATCGCCAAGGTGGCTGTGGCGGCGGCAACCTATGCCATTGACAAGCCTTACGACTATCTGATCCCCCAGGGGACGGACATCGCCGTGGGCATGCGGGTGCTGGCGCCCTTCGGGCGGGGCAACCGCGTCAGCGAGGGAGTCGTGCTGGCCCTGGGGCAGGGGGTGCCGGACAAACCCATCAAGCCCATCCGGTCCGTGGTGGACCGGGAGCCCGTCATCACGGACCGGGAGATCCGCCTGGCCCTGTGGATGCGGGAGCGGTATTTCTGCACGTTTTACGACGCCATCCGCACCATCCTGCCCGCCGCTGTGTGGTACAGCTATCGGGAGATGTGGTCCCTGACCGGGGAGCCCCTGCCGGAGGACCTATCGGAGCGGGAGGCGGCGGCCTGCCGCCTGCTGCAGGACGGCCCCATGGAGCGGGACGACCTGTGCGCCGCCCTGGGGGAAACCGGAAGCCGGGTGCTGTCGGCCCTGAAAAAGCGCGGACTGCTGCAGATGGAGCCCCAGGGCTCCCGGAAGGTCCAGGACCGGGTGGTGCAGATCGCCTGCCTGGCCCTGGAGCCGGAGGAGGCCCTGGAGCGGATGGAGCGGAAGAAAAAATCCGCCGCCCGGCAGTATGACGCCGTGGCCTTCCTGGCCAAATACGGCGACGCCGTGGTGCAGGAGCTGTGCTACTACACCGGCGTGTCCCGGCAGGGCATCAGGAGCCTGGAGCGGGCGGGGCTGGTGTCCCTGCGCAGCCAGGAGGAGTACCGCATCTCCCGCCGGGACTATGACGCGGCGGCGGAGGAGATCACCCTCAACGATGAGCAGCAGCGGGCCTATGACGAGATCCTGGCCCAGTGCCGTGATGGCCGCCCCGGCGTCACCCTTTTGCAGGGGGTCACCGGCAGCGGCAAGACCCTGGTGTATATCCGCCTGGCCCAGACTCTGCTGGCCCAGGGCCGGTCCGTGATGATCCTGGTGCCGGAAATCGCCCTGACGCCCCAGATGATGGCCCGGTTTTCCGCCTACTTCGGGGACCAGGTGGCCCTGCTGCACAGCGGCCTGCGCCTGACGGAGCGATACGACCAGTGGAAGCGCATCCGCCGGGGAGAGGCACACATCGTGCTGGGTACCCGGTCGGCGGTGTTCGCCCCGCTGGAAAATCTGGGGCTGATCATCCTGGACGAGGAGCAGGAGAGCTCCTACGAATCCGAAAATCCCCCCTGCTATCACGCAAGGGATATCGCCAAATACCGCTGTTTCCGGGAAAATGCCCGGCTCTTGCTGGGTTCGGCCACCCCCACGGTGGAAACGGCGTATTACGCCCGCCGGGGGGACTATCAGCTGGCGCTGCTGCGGCGGCGCTACAACACACGCAGGATGCCCCGAGCGATCCTGGCGGATATGCGCCGGGAGCTGCGGGACGGCAACGCCGGCTGCATCAGCCGGGAGCTGGCCCGGGAGCTGGAGAAGAATCTGGAGGCCGGGGAGCAGAGCATCCTGTTTCTCAACCGCCGGGGCAGCAGCCGGGAGCTGCTGTGCCCCCAGTGCGGCTATGTGCCCCAGTGCCCCCGGTGCAGCGTGTATCTGACCTATCACTCCGCCAACGGGCGGATGATGTGCCACTACTGCGGCTATTCCGAAAAAAGCAGTGAAGCCTGCCCGGAGTGCGGCGGCGCCATGAAGCACATCGGCGTGGGTACCCAGCGGGCGGAGGAGGAGCTGCACGCCCTGTTCCCGGAGGCAGAAATCCTCCGCATGGACGCCGACACTGTCAGCCAGGGACATGAGAAGATCCTCCGGGATTTCCAGGTGCGGCGGGTGCCCATCCTGCTGGGGACCCAGATGGTGGCCAAGGGACTGGACTTTGCCAATGTGACGCTGGTAGGCGTCCTGGCGGCGGATATGTCCCTGTATGTGGACCACTACCGGGCCTCGGAGCGGACCTTCAGCCTGCTGACCCAGGTGGTGGGCCGGGCCGGACGGGGGGATAAGCCCGGCCGGGCGGTGATCCAGACCTTCACCCCCCAGAACGACGTGATCCTGGCCGCAGCGGACCAGGACTATGACCGGTTTTACGACGGCGAGATCCGCCTGCGGCAGCTGCGGCGGGACCCGCCCTTTGCCGACCAGTTTTTCATCACCGTCACCGGCCCCGAGGAGGGTCCGGTGCGCCGGGCCGCCGCCGGTCTGCGGGACGGACTGCGTTCCGCCGCCGGGCAGGAGCCCTATCGCGGCATGGCCCTGGATATTCTGGGCCCGGCCCCGGCTCCCGTGGTGAAGGTCAACAATCGCTACCGCTACCGGGTAACGGTGATCGGCCGCAACGACAAGACCCTGCGGGGCCTGCTGTCGGCGTTTATGAAGGAGTTTTCCCGGCGGCCGGAGCACAAAGCGCTGCATATTTACACCGATTGTAATCTGATGGACTGATAAAAGAGGTATACGACCATGGCTTTGAGAAAAATCGTATTGCAGGGGGAGCCCTGCCTGACCAAGGTGTGCCGCCCGGTGACGGAGTTCAATGGCCGGCTTCACACCCTGCTGGACGACCTGAAGGACACGCTGCTGGACTCCGGCGGTGTGGGCCTGGCCGCGCCCCAGGTGGGCATTCTGCGCCGGGTGTGCGTGGTGATGAACGAGGATGACGAGATCATCGAGCTGGTGAACCCGGAGATCATCGCCACCGACGGCGAACAGACCGGGCTGGAGGGCTGCCTCAGCGTGCCCGGAAAGTTCGGCGTGGTGACCCGTCCCTACACGGTGCGGGTCCGGGCCCAGGACCGGGACGGCGCATTTTTCGAGGTGGAGGACGAGGCCCTGACAGCCCGCTGCTTCTGCCACGAGATCGAGCATCTGGACGGTCATCTGTTCATGGAGCGCACGGACCATCTGCTGACCGAGGAGGAGCTGGAGGAGTATATCCAGCAGGAAGAGGGAGACGACGAGGAGTGAGGATCCTGTTTATGGGCACGCCGGATTTCGCGGTGGCGTCCCTGAAGCGGCTGGTGGAGGACGGGCACGAGATCTGCGGCGTGTTCACCCAGCCGGACCGCCCCAAAAACCGGGGGCATAAGCTGGCCTTTTCACCGGTGAAGGAATACGCCCTGGCCCAGGGGATCACCGTGTATCAGCCCACGAAAATGCGGGACGGCACGGCCCTGGCCCTGGTGCGGGAGCTGCATCCGGAGCTGATCGTGGTGGCGGCCTATGGCCGCATCCTGCCGGAGGACATTCTGAACACCCCACCTTACGGCTCCATCAACGTTCATTCGTCCCTGCTGCCCAAATACCGGGGAGCGGCCCCCATCAACTGGGCCATCCTCAACGGGGAGCGGGAGACCGGCGTGACCATCATGTACATGGCCAAGGAGCTGGATGCCGGGGACATTCTGCATGTGCTGAAAACCGATATTGACCCCCAGGAGGACGCCCAGACGCTGACGGCGCGGCTGGCGGCGCTGGGGGCCCAGGCGCTGTCCGAAACTGTGGAACAGCTTCGTGCCGGAACCGCTCACCGCACGGTTCAGGATCACAGCGCCTATACCTACGCCCCCATGCTCACCAAGGACATGGGCATCATCGACTGGACAAAGCCCGCCGGGCATATCCATAACCAGGTCCGGGGCCTGATTCCCTGGCCCTGCGCCTCCACGGAGCTGGGCGGGGCTACGGTGAAGATATTCCGCACGGAGGTAGGCAGCGAGACTGCTAAGGCTCCCGGCACCGTGGCGGCCGCCGGAAAGGCGGGCATCGACGTGGCCTGCGGCGACGGGCGGCTGCTGCGTATTCTGGAGCTGCAGCCCCAGGGGGGCCGCCGGATGGCGGCGGCGGACTATCTGCGGGGCCATCCCCTGCAGGTGGAGGCATGAGCCCCCGGGAGAAGCGCAGCGCCCGGGATGTGGCCCTGGATGCGCTGATGCAGGTGGACAAGGCCAACGCCTGGTCCGATGAGGCCCTGCGCCGCCTGATCGCCCAGAACGGGCTGGACAGCCGGGACGCGGCCTTTGCCACCCGCCTGTGCTACGGGGTGATGCAGAACCGGATGCTGCTGGACTACTACATCGGCTGCTGGTGCGCCCAGAAGCCGGAGCGGCTGGAGCCGGTGATCCGCAGCATCCTGCGCATCGGCGGCTATCAGATATTGTTTATGGATCGGGTGCCCCACCGGGCCGCCGTCAACGAGGCGGTGGAGATGACCCGCCGCCACGGGCGGCCCAAGGCCGCCGGTATGGTCAACGCCGTGCTGCGGCGGTTTGTGGAGCACTGGATGGATATGCCGGACCTGCCCAAGGGGTCCACGGCGGACTATCTCTCCCTGCAGTACAGCCATCCCAAGTGGCTGGTGCTGCGGCTGCTGGACCTGATCGGCCCCGACGAGACCCAGGAGTTCCTGCGGCTGGACAACGACGCCGTTCCCACCTGCATCCAGGTGAACCCCCTGAAAACCACGGCGGAGGACCTGGAGCGGGAGCTGCGGGGCGATGGCGTCACCGTGGAGCCCCACCCCTGGCTGGAGGGCTGCCTGGAGATCACCGGCACCGGGGACCTGCGCAGCCTGCCCGCCTTCCGGGAGGGACGGTTCCTGGTCCAGGACGCGGCGGCCCGTCTGGCCGCCATGGCGGCCTCCGCCGCCCCGGGGGACCGGGTGCTGGACGTATGTGCCGCACCGGGGGGAAAATCCTTCTCCATGGCCATGGACATGGGCGACCGGGGGCAGATCCTGTCCTGCGACGTTCACCCCTACAAGGTGAAGCTCATCGAAAGCGGTGCCCAGCGCCTGGGGCTGACCTGCATCCGCGCGGCCGCCGCCGACGCCCGGGAGAGGCACGCCGCCTGGGAGGGGCAGGCCGACGTGGTCATGGCCGACGTGCCCTGTTCGGGGCTGGGGATCATCCGGAAAAAGCCGGATATCCGCTATAAGAACCCCAAGGAGCTGGCCCAGCTGCCGCTGGTGCAGCGGGCCATCCTGGAAAACGCCTCCGGCTATGTGCGCCCCGGCGGCACGCTGGTGTATTCCACCTGCACGGTGCTGCCGGAGGAGAACGAGGACGTCACCGGGGATTTCCTGGACAAGCACCCGGAATTTGAGCCGGTGCGGACGGCGTTTCCCCTGCCGGTGGGGCCCTGCCCGGGGCAGGTGACCCTGTGGCCCCAGCGCCACGGCACCGACGGGTTTTATATCTGCCGGATGCGCAGAAAGGACTGAGCAAATTGACGGACATGCGATGCATGACGGAGGAGGAGATCACCCGGGTGCTGGCGGACATGGGCCAGCCCGCCTTCCGGGGCAAGCAGGTGTTCACCTGGCTGCACCGGGGGGTGCGCTCCTTCGACGAAATGAGCAATCTATCCAAACCCCTGCGCCAGCAGCTGGCCCAGGCGTACACCATCTCCGTGCCCACCGTGGCCCGGAAGCAGGAATCCCGGCTGGACGGCACCATAAAATACCTGTGGGAGCTGCCGGACGGCAACTGCATCGAAACGGTGCTGATGCAGTATCATCACGGCAATACCGTGTGCATCTCCTCCCAGGTGGGCTGCCGCATGGGCTGCGCCTTCTGCGCCAGCACCGTGGCCGGAAAGGTCCGGGACCTGACCGCCGGGGAGATGCTGGACCAGGTGCTGTTCACCCAGCTGGATTCCGACCGGGAGATCTCCAATATCGTGCTGATGGGTATTGGAGAGCCCCTGGACAACCGGGACAACGTGCTGCGCTTTCTGCGGCTGGTGAACCATCCCGACGGGCTGAACATCGGCATGCGCCATATCAGCCTGTCCACCTGCGGCGTGGTGCCGGGCATCGACGCCCTAGCGGAGGAGGACCTGCAGCTGACGCTGTCGGTGTCCCTCCACGCGCCGGACAGCGAGACCCGGTCCCGGATCATGCCGGTGAACCGGGCCTGGGACGTGGAGGAGCTGTTTGCCGCCTGCCACCGGTACTTCCGCCGGACCGGGCGGCGCATATCCTTTGAATACGCCATGATCGACGGGGTCAACGACCACGACTGGCAGGCGGACCTGATCGCCCGGCGCATCGCCGGTATGCCGGGTCATGTGAACCTGATCCCTCTCAACGACGTGGTGGAAAGCCCCTTCAAGCCCAGCCGCCGCATTGCGGCCTTCCAGAAACGGCTGGAGTCCCACGGCATCACCGCCACCGTGCGGCGGAGTCTGGGCGGGGATATCGACGCCTCCTGCGGCCAGCTGCGCCGCCGCGCCATGGAGGAGAGAAAGGGGGAGGACCCTGAATGAAGCATTGGGAGATCACCGACACCGGCCTGATACGCCATGAGAATCAGGACGCCTTCGGCTTTGCCCAGCTGCCCGGCGGCTACGCGGTGGCCGTGGTGTGCGACGGCATGGGCGGCGTGGCCGGGGGCAGCATCGCCAGCACCGTGGCGGTGGAGACCTTTATCCGCACCCTGACGGAGACGGGGCACTCCGGCCACATGGACCGGGCGGTGCAGGAGGCCGTCACGGCGGCCAACGCTGCCATACGCCAGCGGGCCGCCGGTCATCCGGAGCTGAAAAGCATGGGCACCACCCTGGTGTCCGCCCTGGTGAAGGGAGATAAGGTCCTCATCAGCAACGTAGGCGACAGCCGGGCCTATCTGGCCGGAGCCGATGGCCTGCGCCAGATCAGCCGGGACCACTCCCTGGTGGAGGACATGGTGGAAAAGGGAGACCTGACCCCGGGCCAGGCCCGCAGCCACCCCCGCCGCAACCTGATCACCCGAGCCCTGGGACCGGACCCCGCCGTGGAGGCAGACGGCTTCCCCCTGCAATGGAAGCCCGGGGATTTCCTGCTGCTGTGCTCCGACGGCCTGGTGAACACCGTCACGGACCAGGAAATTATGTTTGAAATTCTGCATAACGGACAGCCGGAGGGCTGCTTGCAGCGGCTGATGGCCATTTCCAAGCAGCGGGGTGCGCCGGACAACGTGACGGCCATCCTGCTGATGAACGACTGAAGGAGGAATTGACGATATGGATCCTTACATTGGTAAAATGCTGGATAATCGCTACGAAATACTGGAGCTGATCGGCAGGGGAGGCATGGCCAACGTCTACAAGGCCAAGTGTCACCGGCTGGACCGGCTGGTAGCGGTGAAAATCCTGCACAGCGACCTGGCCCAGAACGCCGACTTCCGCCGCCGGTTCATGGATGAGTCCCGGGCTGTGGCCCAGCTGTCCCACCCCAACATCGTGTCGGTATACGACGTGTCGTGCAGCGATGACGTGGACTACATCGTGATGGAGCTGATCGACGGCGTGACCCTGAAGCAGTATATGGAGCGCCGGGGCCAGATGGACTGGCGGGAGGCGCTGCACTTCATCACCCAGATCATGTGGGGCCTGAGCCATGCCCACAGCCGGGGCGTGATCCATCGGGACATCAAGCCCCAGAACATCATGGTCCTGCGGGACGGCAGCGTCCGGGTGGCCGACTTCGGCATCGCGTGCCTGGCGGACCAGGGGCAGACCCTGACCCAGGAGACCCTGGGCTCCGTGCACTATATCTCGCCGGAGCAGGCCCGGGGCGACCGGGTGGACGCCCGGTCCGACATCTATTCCGCCGGCGTGGTGCTGTATGAGATGCTCACCGGCAAGCTGCCCTTCCAGGGGGACTCCGCCGTGTCCGTGGCCATCCAGCACCTGAGCGCCGTGCCCAAGACCCCCCGGGAGCTGAATCCCGATATCCCCGAGGCCCTGGAGCTGATCTGCATGAAGGCCATGTGCCCGGACATCTCCAAGCGCTACCAGACCGCCGACGCCATGCTGGACGATCTGGAGAAATTCCGCAAGGACCCCGCCGTGGACATGGACTATATCCGGGAGGACCTGAAGGCCGCCGTGGTGTGCCAGGAGCCCACCCAGCCCCTGCCTACCAACCAGGTGGCGGCGGTGAGCCGGGCCAACAGCGCCGTGGCCCAGGAAGAGGAGGACAAGAAGCACAGCCGCAAGGTGGTGGGCCTGGTCATCGGCGGGTTCGCCCTGGCCCTGGTGCTGATTTTCGTGGTGTTCAAGCTGGTGGCCGGAGGCTTTGACGCCGGTAATGGCACGGCGTCCCACCAGGTGCCGAACCTTCTGGGCAAGACCCTGGAGGAGGCCGAGGCCCTGCCCGAGGTGAAGGACGTCTTCCGCATCGAGGTGCTGGGCACCAAGCCCAGCGACAAGTATGAGCCCGGCCAGATCGTGGAGCAGGACCCCGCCAGCGGCCGCAGCCGCAAGAACAACCTGGTCATCAAGGTCTATCTCTGCGCCCAGGAGGACGACACGCTGATGCCCACCGTGGTGGGCATGGAGTTCCTGATGGCCAAGACGGAGCTGGGCAACCTGCATCTGGACCTGGATGTCCAGCGGGCGGAGGCCTATTCCCCCGACGTGCCGGAGGGCCAGGTGATGCAGAGCTCTCCCGCCGCCGGTGAGCCTCTGAACAAGGGCGACACCGTGGTGCTGACCGTCAGCAAGGGGCCGGAGACCAAGCCTCTCACCGTGCCCAATTTCGTGACCATGCGCATTGACGACGCCGCCCAGCAGGCGGAGGCCCTGGGCCTGACCGTGGGCGAGCATCAGTATGAGTTCAGCGATAAGCCCGAGGGCACCGTCATCGGCCAGAGCATCCAGCAGGGCACCGAGGTGCAGTCCGGCACGGAGATCGTGTTCACCGTCAGCAAGGGCGCCAGCTCCGCTGAGCGGGTGGTGGTGTTCGACATCCCCGAGCAGTACCGCAGCGACAGCAATATGAAGATCGAGGTCATGCAGGACGGCAGCATCATCCACTCCACCTATGTGGACGGCGGCACCGCCTCCTTTACCTACACCTTCCACGGCAGCGCCGGTTCCACCTCCACCATCAAGCTGTATATCAACGGAACCGAGGCCGTGGCCCAGGAGATCACGTTTTGATCCGGGGACGCATTGAAAAGGCCCTCAGCGGGTTTTACTATGTGAACACCGGGGCGGAGACCCTGCAATGCCGGGCCCGGGGCAAGTTCCGCCGGGAGGGGCTGTCCCCCCTGGTGGGGGACTGGGTCCAGGTCCGGGAGCTGGGCGGCGGCGAGGGCTTTGTGGAGGCGGTGGAGCCCCGCCGCAACGCCTTCGACCGCCCGGCGGCGGCCAACATCGACCAGCTGGTGATCATTGCCTCCGCCGCCCTGCCGGTGACGGACCCGTATCTCATCGACCGCATCAGCGCCATTGCCGCCCTGAAGGACTGCCGGGTGCTGCTGTGCCTGAACAAGTGCGACCTGGACCCGGCGGAGGAGCTGTACGGGATATACAGCGGCTCTGCCATCCGGGTGCTGCGGGTCAGCGCCGTCACCGGCCAGGGGATCGACGAGCTGCGCCGGGAGCTGGCCGGAAAGCTCAGCGCCTTCACCGGCAACTCCGGCGTGGGAAAGTCCAGCATTCTCAACGCCCTGGACCCCCGTTTTTCCCTGGCGGTGGGGGAGGTCAGCAAGGCCCTGGGCCGGGGGCGGCACACCACCCGCCATGTGGAGCTGTTCTCCCTGGGACAGGACACCTATGTCATCGACACCCCGGGCTTTGCGTCCTTTGATACCCAGGAGCTGGACCTGGAGCTGAAGGAGCACCTGCCGGAGACCTTCCCGGAGTTTGCCCCTTATGTAGGCGGCTGCCGCTTTGTGGGGTGCAGCCACACCAAGGAGAAGGGCTGCGCCGTGCTGGAGGCCGTCCATCAAGGGAAGATCCCTCGCAGCCGCCACGCCAGCTATCTGCGGCTGTATAACGAGCTGAAGGACCTGAAGGCCTGGGATAAGAAATAAAAAAATTCCTCTGCATGCTTGCAGAGGAATTTTTTTTGTCTTACAGGCTGCCCTCCCGGGTATAGTGCTCGTACCGCTCCTGCAGCCAGGCCTTCAGCTGCTCCACGCCCTGGTCGTCCCAGGGGAAGTCCTGCTGCTGCACGTCCTTGGCCACCTCGAAGCAGTACACGGTGTAGACCGCCGTATGCAGAAGGCCGTTGTCCTTGTCCATTTCAAAGCGATAGCGGAAGTCGTCGATGTTCCCGGTATACACGAAGGCCCGCTTGAACCACCGGGGCGTCAGCTGGGAAAAGTTCGGATGCATCTGAATCACTCCTTATAAAGTCTTTCACACCAGGTCGTATAGCTGCCGCAGATCCCGGATCTCGTAGTCGATCCGCAGGTCCTCCGGCCGGGCCGTCCCCTTGGGGTTGTACCAGCAGCAGGGGAGGCCGTAGTTATTGGCTCCCCGGATGTCGCTGGACGGGGAGTCCCCCACCAGCAGGCAGTTCTCCCGGGTGATGCCATCAATGCGGGAGAAAACGTAGTCGAAGTATGCGGCGCTGGGCTTGCTGGCCCCGGCTTCCTCCGAAATAAAGGCCCCGGTGATATAGGGCGCAATGGCGCTGCCCGCCAGCCGGGACCGCTGCACCGCCGCCACGGCGTTGGTGACGATGTACAGCCGGTGCTCCCGGGACAGGCCCCGGCAGACCTCCAAGGCGTGGGGCAGCAGCAGGGTGTTCTGTCCCAGCACCTGCAGGTGCAGTTCGTTGCACCGGGCCGCATCCCGATCCAGGCCAATTTCCTTCAGAAAACGCCGGAACCGCTCCACCACCAGAAAGTCCTTGGTGCACTCGCCCCGGTCAAAGGCCGCCCACATGGCGTTGTTGCACCGCTTATAGCACTGAAAGCTCTCCTCCGTGTCCGGGATGTCATATCGGGCGCACACCTCATGAAAAGCGTGCCGGTTTCCCGCGTCAAAATCAAACAATGTATTGTCTGCGTCCAGCAGCAGATAGGGGTATTTCATGTCGTTGCTCCTGTTACTATATGGTAATAGGGAGTATATCATAACTGCGGCAAGGATGCAATAGCAGAAGCATAACCCCACCTTCTGGCAGGGATAAAAAAGTTGAAAAATGCGGGAAAAAGGTGTTGACAAATGGGGAATGGGGTGGTATTCTAACAAAGCTGTCGGCGAGAGCCGCGGCGGGAACACGGAGAACCGAAAAAAGTTGAGAATTCGATAAAAAAGTTCTTGACAAAGCGAGCTCGATGTGGTATCCTAAATAAGTCGTCTGCAAAGACGGTGAACGACAAACAGTTTCAAAAAATGTGAAGAATGTCGAAAAAAGTTCTTGACAAACGAAACTGCTTGTGGTAAAATACCAACTGTTCCGCGGATGCGGGGCGTGTATCTTGTAAATTAAACAATGAACGAACAAAGCACCAGACGGGAGCACATGAAGATGTGCAACTGAAAAGCTCGGACGCTGGGGTTTAGTCAATTACCCAGTGTTTGAGCAGAGTTTATGAAGCTATGGAAAATAGCTCTGTAAAATGATTAGCTCAGCGGAGACGCTGTGTTGATACGATTTATAGAGAGTTTGATCC